>Ga0102815_10002237_pt1 | contig 11855 bp, 13 predicted proteins | sample ColrivemetaGS759_FD_79113 | JGI IMG/M metagenome (GOLD analysis project Ga0102815, IMG submission 79113) | Estuarine microbial communities from the Columbia River estuary - Ebb tide ETM metaG S.759 | ecosystem: Environmental > Aquatic > Marine > Intertidal zone > Estuary | place: USA: Columbia...
CACTTCGCCTTGTCTTTGCTGTTATAGCCGCTACATGTTGTGTTGAATTTTGAACACAGACTGTGATGGAGCGCGACTTGACCCTAAAAATTGGCGACACCCTACCCGCTGGCACCTTTCTGAAGGCAGGCGAAACCGGACCAGCATTCGTTGATGCTGGCGAGGTGTTTGCTGGCAAACGCGTGGCTTTGTTTGGCTTGCCCGGCGCTTATACCGGCACGTGCTCAACCCTACACGTGCCCAGTTTTATTCGCGTGGCCCCAGCTCTGCGCGACAAGGGCGTCGACGCGATTGTCTGTATCTCGGTGAATGACCCTTTCGTCATGGCACATTGGGGTGAGACCACGGGCGGCACGGCGGCGGGTATTACGTTTCTGGCTGATTCAGATGGGTCTTTTACCAAGGCCATCGGTATGGATTATACCGTGCCCCAGTCAGGTTTTTTTGGTCGCTGCAAACGCTTTTCGGCCTTTGTCGAAGACGGCGTCGTAAAACAGATGAATATCGAGCAACAGCGCGGCGTCTGTGAGATGAGCGCGGGTGAAACCCTGCTTGATCAGATCGCATGAACCGCCCACCGTTTTCACTGGTCGGCATCGACCATGTGGTGTTTTTGGTTGATGATATGCCGCGCGCCATGGCGTTTTATCAAGGCGTGCTCGGCTGCCAGCCCGGCTATTCCTACCCCGCCTTGGGAATGGAGCAGGTTTGGTGCGGATCAGCACTTATCGTGCTGTGGGACATTACCCAGCCGGGTGCAGCCGATGCGGTGCCACCGGTGGCCGGGGGCCGGAATGTTGATCATGTCTGCATCGCTCTGTCGCCCTTTGCTGCCGAAGATTTGCGCAAGCATCTGGCCCTTCATGGCGTCGCGATTGAGCGTGAGGCCTTTCACGGTGGTGCGCGCGGGATGGGTTATAGCTTTTACATACGCGACCCGTTTGGCAACAAGTTGGAACTCAAAGGCCCAGCCGTTTATCCCGATGGGCGCGCGAACTAGGCCGTGACGGAGTCGTCGTTTCAACCCGCTGGCATGGCCTCAACAATGGCGGTCTCATGGATGTTTTACTGATATTGATGGCCGCATTTGGCGCTGGCGTGTTGAACTCAATCGCTGGGGGCGGCACATTTCTGACGTTCCCGGCGCTCGTTTTTATTGGCGTGCCACCAATTTTGGCGAATGCTACAAGTGCGGTCGTGGTCCTCCCCGGCTATTTTGGCGGCGCCTTGGGGTTTCGCCGTGAAATCGGCCGGTTTGAGGCGGCGACGCTCTTCAAGCTGCTCATCGTTACCTTCATTGGCGGGCTTATCGGCTCGCTGCTTTTGCTGGTTTCAACCGACCAAGCCTTTTCCTTTGTCGTTCCATTCCTACTGTTAGCGGCAACTATGGTTTTCCTTTTTGGTGACCAAATCCGCACTTGGGCTGCCCGGAAAAGCCGAACAGTCACCCCATTTGGCACTATGGGCCTATTATTGGTCAGCATCTATGGCGGGTATTTTAACGGCGGGTTGGGCATTATCCTGCTGGCGCTGTTCGCGCTGTGGGGTTTGGTTGATATTCACGAGATGAACGGGTTGAAAATCGGCCTGTCATTTGCATTGTCAGCCGTTTCCGTGGCCGTATTCGCGGCAAGCGGGTTGGTCGTTTGGCAACATGCGATTGGCATGATGGTGGCTTCGACCGTGGGGGGCTATGCTGGCGCGCCTATTTCCAGACTGCTGCCGAAATCATTTGTGCGCGGCTTGATTGCTTTGGTAGGGCTAACGATGAGCGCGGTATTTTTCTGGCGCTTACTGGCCTGAAAATGGCGCGCGCCCTGCTTAACTTCAATGCGGCACCGGTAACGGCTCACAGCGGCGCGGGCGCAACATCGCGGCACATGCGATGGTAACGCGCCGCCATCGGCTAGGCTTGCAGCGCCGGGGCCTGTGGGGCGGCTGCAATTTCGGCGGCAATTGCGTCCATCGCCTCAGCCAAATCGGCATCGAGTTCGGTTAGCCCGCCGGTGTCATGGGTGGTGAGCAGAACCCGCACGCGGTTATAAACGTTAAACCATTCAGGGTGGTGGTTGATCGCATCGGCCTTGGCGGCAGATGCCGCCATAAACCCGAAGGCACGGCGAAATCCTTTGAATTTGAACTCTTTTTCAATGGCTTCGCGCACCTCGGCCAACTTCCAACCTGCGGCGAGCAGAGCGTTTAGCCTGATCTGATCAATCGGTTCCGGCATTGTCATCTCCTTTATGTGCGAAGGGCGTGTGGCTGCTTAGATAGTCGATCTCGGCCACAACCATTTCACCCTCTTCCACCAAAAAATCCTGCACGGCGGCGGCAAAGCGCTGCTCGGCGATCCAATGAAGCGAATAGCATGGCACCGGCAGATAGCCGCGCGCCAGCTTATGTTCTCCCTGCGCCCCGGCCTCAACCCGGGCGAGGCCCATTTCAATGGCCGCCTCAATTGCCTGATAATAGCAGATTTCAAAATGCAAACAGTCGTGATGTTCAGTGCAGCCCCAATAACGCCCATAAAGCGTGTCGGCCCCAATGAAATTAAGCGCGCCCGCGATTGGTACACCATCCTTCACCGCCAGAATAAGAAGAATATCATCACGCAGTGTGGCATGGGCGATGTCAAAAAAGTCGCGGGTTAAATAAGGCGTGCCCCATTTGCGCGATCCGGTATCTTGGTAAAACGCCCAGATATAATCCCAATGTTCGGGCTGTATTTGATCGCCCGTCAGGCGGATAATTTCGCCGCCAAAGGCCTGAGCAGTGGCCCGTTCACGCCGCACGTTTTTGCGTTTGCGCGATGAAAGGGCAGCCAGATAGTCGTCAAACCCGCTAAATCCGGCATTCACCCAGTGAAACTGCTGGCTTTTGCGCTGCATAAGCCCCATTTCCGGCCCGCGCGCCCATTCATCCTTGGTGCAAAAGGTAATATGGAACGAACTGAGTTTGTTCTGCCGGACCAATTCGCGCGCACCCTCGGCCAGCAGATCGGCGACTTTGTCCGGCGCATCGGGGTGCAGTAAAAACCGCCGCCCGGTGGCGGGGGTAAAGGGGACGGCGCATTGCAGTTTAGGGTAATACTGCCCGCCTGCACGCTCGTAAGCATGGGCCCAGTTGAAATCAAAAATATACTCGCCTTGGCTATGCCCCTTGGCATAAAGCGGCATAACGCCCAGCAATTGCCCACCAACGCGCGCCACCAAATGCCGCGGTGCCCAGCCTGTGCCAGCCCCAACCGAGCCTGATGTTTCAAGCGCCGATAAAAAGCGGTGGGTGGTAAAGGGGTCCGTAGGTCGGCCATCCTCGGGGGCGGCGCAGGCGTCCCATTCCGCGGCGGCAATCTGGTCCAGCCCGGTTAGAACCGAGATTTCGACAGTTTCGCTCACGCCAGATAACCCTCAAACGTAATGTTATGGGCAACCTTGCGCGCAGCTTTTTCCTGTGCGGGGGTGCGCACCGTCCAACATAGGATGGGTGCACCAGCGGCGCGCAAAAGGGTTACGGCGGGGTTGTTCAGGTCTTCGCGGTCATGCGAGATGAAACAACAGCCCAGCGCCGCATAATCGGGGATCTCGGTAAGATAGGCGCGCCGATCGGCGGGGGTAAGCGGCCAATCTTCCTGCGTGAAATTACAGGTCACAAGGCCGCGGGGAATGTTGGGCGCAAGACGCGCCATTTCGGCAATGGCATGGGGGTTGAACGACATAACCGCCACCGCACCACGATAATTGGCCAGCGCCGCCGCTGTCGCGGCCTCAAGCTTGCCGATATTTGGACCATTGGCGCCATCTTGGTCCTTAATCTCTATCAAAAGCGGCACGCTGCCATCGACAAGATCCAAAATCTCGGTCAGGGTCGGGATGCCTTCGCCATTGGCAAGGTGTATCTGGGCAAGTTCGTCTGAGGTTTTCTGCTGAATCGCACCAATGTGGTCAGTGAGCCGGTCAAGCTCATCATCATGAAAAACCATGGCTTGACCGTCGGCTGACAATTGTAAGTCCAGCTCAATCCCATATCCGCCGTCGCGCGCGGCAATAAATGCCGCGCGGCTATTTTCAGGCGTGCTACCACCGTGCAGGCCACGATGTGCCAAAGGGCGCGCCAGAAACGGGGCGGGCAGGTCAGGCAAGCTCGAACACTGCCTCAACCTCAACCGCAACGCCCAAAGGCAACGAGGATGAGCCGACGGCCGCACGTGCATGGCGGCCAATATCACCAAACACTTCTACCATTAGGTCTGATGCACCGTTGATAACGGCTGGATGCTGGGTGAAATCGGCGGTGCAATTTACAAATCCAGAAAGCTTGACGACACGCGCCACCTTGTCGAGATCGCCACCACAGGCTGCACGCGCCTGCGCGATAAGGGCAAGGCCGCAGCTGCGCGCGGCTGCATAACCGGCCTCAACCTCGGTATCTTTGCCAAGCTGCCCGGTGACGAACCCATTGGCATCGCGTGCGACTTGGCCCGAAATAAACAGCATGTTGCCGCTGCGCACGAATGGCACATAGTTGGCAGCGGGTGCTGGGGCGTCGGGCAATGTGATGCCAAGTTCGGCGAGCTTTGTATCAATCTGTCCCATCGGGATCTCCTTCTTAAAATTCAACGCCGCGTTGGGCTTTGATGCCGCCGCGGAATGGGTGTTTCAGCAATTCCATCTCGGTCGCCAAATCGGCAATTTCCAACAGCTTTTCAGACGCATTGCGCCCGGTCAGCACGACATGGGTCACGGGCGGTTTTTCCTCGGTCAGAAACGCAACCACCTCGTCTATGTCGAGATATTCATAACGCAGGGCGATGTTGATTTCATCCAGCAAAACCATGCGGTTACGTTCATCCAAGATCAATTCTTTGGCTTTGGCCCAGGCGGCCTGTGCCATCTCAATATCGCGCGCGCGGTCTTGGGTTTCCCACGTAAACCCCTCGCCCATCGCATAAAACGGGCAAATGTCGGAAAACCGCTCGGTGATCAGCTTTTTCTCGCCCGATTCCATGCCACCTTTGATGAACTGCACCACCGCGCAGGGCATATCCCATGCGATGCAGCGAAAGATCATGCCAAAGGCGGAGGAGGATTTGCCTTTACCCTTTCCCGTATGCACCACAATCAGGCCTTTTTCGCCCTGTTTGGTGGCCATAATCTTGTCGCGTGCGGCCTTTTTCTTGGCCATTTTTTCGTTATGGCGGGCGGTATCATCAGTCACAGGCAGCTTCCTTATAAAAACAACATCACGATGAGCGGCGCCAGCACCGCTGTAAGAATTGCGTTTAGCCCCATGCCGACACCCGCAAAGGCCCCGGCGGTTTCATTTACTTGCAAGGCACGGGCGGTGCCGATGCCATGCGCGGCAACCCCGGTGGCAAAACCACGGGCGCGCCAGTCGGTTATGCCTAGCAGGTTTAGCAGGGGCGTCGCAATCACCGCCCCGATGATCCCGGTTATAATCACCATCACGGCGGTCAGCGTGGGCGAACCCCCAAGGCTTTCTGAAATACCCATTGCAACTGGTGCCGTCACCGATTTTGGCGCCAGCGAGATCAGCACCTCACCCCGCACACCCAGCGCCCATGCAATGCCCAGCGCGCTGACAATGGCCACCGCGGAAGCGGCAACGAGTGAGCAGATCATCGGGATGGCCGATTTTCGCACACGGGCAAGGTTGGTATAAAGCGGCACGGCCAGCGCAACTGTGGCTGGCCCCAGCATGAAATGTACGAATTTCGCCCCCTCAAAATAGGTCGCATAAGGCGTGTCGGTAATGGCAAGGATGCTGGCCAGAATGATCACCGCGATCAGCACCGGGTTGACATAGGGGCGGCGGTTTGCGGCCCGATATAGCCCGTCGCCAATACCATAGGCGACAAGTGTTGCCGTCAGCCATAACAGCGGTTCGCGGTTCAAATAGGTCCATATCTCCTGAAAATCAGTCATCGGCTTGCCCCATCAGCCGCGACAACCCCACAAACACCAATGCCCCGGTTGTGATCGCCAAAACCGAGCTTCCCACAAGCGCTGCCAGAATGGCCCAACCGTCTGACCCAAGGGCGGTAATATGGCCAACCACCCCCACACCCGCGGGCACGAAAAGCAGCGATAAATAACCCAGCAAGCCCAGCGCCGTTTGGCGAATGGTGGCGGCAATTTTGGGGAATGCCATAAACGCCAGCAAGATCAGCACCATACCCAGCACCGGACCGGGGATGATGAGGTCAAGGCTGCGGGTGAGGATTTCACCGATCAGTTGAAAGGCAAGGATAAAAGCGAGATGGTTGATCATTTGCGCGGCAACCCATCATCCGACAAGGCCCAAGGCAGCGCCTCGGCCGTATATACATGCACGGTTGGTGTGAACTGTGTCGGGTCATCCAGCGTGGCGGCGTGGAAGTGGATTTCTCCAGCGTATCTTTCGGCGCGATAGGTCATCTGGCTGCCACATACCCCACAGAAATCCCGCCAGACGCCGGGGCTGGATTCATAGGTTTTCGGGCTAGCCCCCGTCCATCGCCACTGGCCATCACGCACACAGAAATACGAGGCAAACCCCGCCGAAACCGCCCGCCGACAACTTTCACAATGGCAATGCGCCATCCATTTGATCGGCGGCTTAAAGGCGTAGGTCACAGCGCCGCACAGGCATCGTCCGGTCTGGGTCATATCGCACGCTCCATGGTGATACTGGTCGGACGATCGTAGCCGGGATGCGTGGTCTGCGCCACAGTGATGAAGCCAAGGCGGGTGAAGGTGGCGTGGTTTTCTCGAGAACCGAATGATCAGCGCGCGCAGGGCCGCCCAGTCATAAGGCCCGGCCACCTGTCGCACGACACCCTGTCCCGCCATCCTAGCCCCGCAACCGCTCAATCAACCCGCGCGCCGAGTTGGATTTCGGCACCCATAGCCCGCGCTCTATCGCCTCAGCCAAGCGCTCGGCCATTTCGCGCAGGGCTGCGGGGTTTACCTCGGCAATAAACTCCCGCGTTGCGTCATCTTCCAGATAGGCAGCGTGGATCATATCAAAATGGTGGTTCTTGACCGCCCGGGTGGTGGCGGCAAAGGCGAACAGGTAATCCAGCGTCGCGGCCATTTCAAACGCACCCTTATAGCCGTGGCGCTTGACCCCATCGATCCATTTGGGGTTCACAACGCGGCTACGCATCACGCGGCCAATTTCCTCATCCAACGTCCGGATCACCGGGCGCTCAGGGCGCGAATGGTCGGAATGATAGGATTTAGGCGCAGCTCCACTCAGGCTTTCAATCGCCGCCGCTGCCCCGCCTTCAAACTGGTAATAATCATCGCTGTCCAGCAGGTCATGCTCGCGGTTATCCTGATTCTGAATCACCGCTTCGGCACCTGCCAAGCGTGCTTCCAACATATCGCGCGCGCGCGCGCCGGATGCGCCTGCTCCATAAGCATAGCCACCCCATTCAAGATAGGCCTCACCCAAATCGGCGCGGCTAGACCAAATGCGCTCATCAATCAGCGCCTGCAGGCCAGCGCCATAGGCCCCCGGCTTGGCCCCAAATACCCGAATGCCGGCCCGGTCCGCGCCATGGGCGGCTAGGTCGGCGCGATAACGCGCCGCCGCTGGGTTCATATCCGCTGGCTCATTCAAACTCATTACGGCGCGGGCGGCCGAATCTATCAAATCTACCTGCGCTGGGAAGGCATCGCGGAAGAAGCCGGAGATGCGCAGGGTCACATCAACGCGCGGCCGGTCCAGAACCGAGGCTGGGATAATCTCAAACCCGGTCACCCGACGGCTGGCCTCGTCCCATTTCGGCTTAACCCCCATCAGCGCCAGTGCTTGGGCAATGTCATCGCCACCTGTGCGCATATTCGATGTGCCCCATGCGGTGATCAGGGCGGAACGTAGATAATCACCCTCATCCTGCAAATGGCGTTCCAGCAGCAAATTGGCCGATTTCCAGCCCAGCGCCCAAGCGGTCGGTGTTGGCAAAGTGCGGCTATCAATGGAGTAGAAATTCCGCCCCGTCGGCAACACATCCAACCGCCCCCGGCTGGGTGCGCCCGAAGGGCCGGGCGCGACGAAGTGACCTGCGAGGCCGCTGAGGAGCGCACCTCTCTCGGCCGGTCCACAGCTTGCGATATCAGGTGCGACGCGGGTTGCAACCTCGTCCAATACCGCCGCACTGGCCGACCATGTCGCCTTGCGCCCTGCAATGAATTCTGCGGCCAGCAGTTCCAAGCGCTCAACCGTATCGCCCGCCGTGCGCCACGGATCATCGGACAGAGGCCGCATTTCTGTAGGCTTTGGTCCGGTCCAAGGCGCGCTCATCTGGCAGTCGAGCGGATCAAACGCCTGTGGCATACCGCCATAGCTGGGAATCTGGGTATAGCCTAGCCCCAAATCCGCCACCAAAGCGCGCAGCAAGCTGGCATTTCGGCCTTTGCCATCACCACGCGGCACGCGCACCAGCGCGGCAGTCAGGTCATTGGCCAAGCGCCCGTCGGGCGATCGGCCAAAAATATGCAGACCGTCACGGATTTGGCTTTCCTTCAGGTCGCACAGATAGGCATCAAGTTTTTGCAGGCGCGCATCTTCATCATCGCCATCCAACAACCCGGCGTCTTTATCTAGCTCGGTCGCGGTCGTCAGGCTCAGAATTTCGCGGCGCAGCAGGGCCGTACGGCGCGGGTCCACCCCTGCCGCATCGTAATATTCATCCACCAGCGCTTCGAGGTCTTTCAGCGCGCCATAATTCTCGGCCCGCGTCAGCGGTGGGGTTAAGTGGTCAATAATCACCGCCTGTGCCCGGCGCTTGGCTTGGGTGCCTTCGCCGGGGTCATTCACGATGAAGGGGTAAAAATGCGGGGTCGGCCCAAGGGCGACTTCGGGGAAGCATTCGTTGGATAAGGCCAGCGCTTTACCCGGCAGCCATTCAAGGTTGCCATGCTTGCCCATGTGCACAATTGCATGCGCACCAAAGGCCCGGCGCAGCCAAAAATAAAACGCCAGATAGTTATGCGGCGGCACAAGGTCGGGCGAATGATAGCTGTCTTTCGGGTCGATATTATAGCCGCGCGCGGGCTGAATGCCGACCACGACATTGCCAAATTCTAGCACTGAAAGCGCGAAATACCCGCAATCAACCTCGCCCGCTGTGTAAAACGGGTCTGCTTCGGGCGTGCCCCAACGGTCCTCAACCTTTTGGCGCACGGCTTGGGGCAGCTGTCCCCAATCAAGGTGATACTCGGCCAACGACAGGCGCACACCGCCCGCACGGCTAGCCCGGTCTGTCAGCCAGTTAGTTGGTCCAGCAAGGATTTGGTCCATCAGCGCAGCACTATCAGCAGGCGGGTTGGCGACGTAATACCCCTCACTGGCCAATGTGTGCAGAAAATCAACCGTGGCAGCGGGCGTATCCAACCCCACGCCATTGGCCAAACGCCCATCTTTGTTGGGGTAGTTGGCCAGCACCAGCGCCACCTTCTTATCACCCGGGGCCACATGGCGCAGCCGCGCCCAGTTGGCGGCCAGTTGCGCGACAAAGCCGATACGTTCACCATGCGCGCGATAGGTGGAAATCAGGCACTCGGTCGCCGCGTCAAAATAGGCCTCGCCTTTGAACGAAAGCGCACGGGTCAAAATGCGACCATCCAGTTCCGGCAGGCTAACATTCATGGCGATATCGCGGGCAGACAGGCCAGCACTGCCATCCACCCATGCTGCCTCGGTCCCACCGGCAAAGACGATTTGGAATACCGGCGCACCGGGGGCGTCGAGCACCGTGCGGGCAAACGCACCGGGTGTGGAAATGGCAAAGCTTGTGGCGTTCAGCACAATATCGGGCGGGGCCTGTTCCATTAACCCAGCCAGCGTGGCGGCGGACACATCATCTTTCAGCGAGGCTGCGAAAACCGGCATCGGGTTCAGCCCCCGCGCCAACAGCGATTTGATCAGCCGGTTGACCGGATGCAGCCCCGCGCCCTGCACCAGAGCGCGGTAAAACACGATGGCCACAACGGGTGCGCCATCGATCCAATGCTGACGCAGCGCTGTCAGATCGGGGCTCACGAGCCCCGGAAAGTATAGCCCCGCGCGCAGCAAGGGGCGGGCGGGCTCGGGGCGTTCACCACCATCAAGCATAGCACGGGCATAGCGCAGAAAATTCTCAGCATTCTGCGGCCCGCCTTCAGTGAGATAGGACCACAGCGCGTCATAATCCTCATCCGGAATGTTGGACAGTTCGCGCAGTTCCGGATCGGGTTTGTCATCGCCCGGCAACAGCGCTAGCCCAATGCCTGCCGCAGCCAGCCGAATGGCGAATTGTTCAACACCATAAGGCCAATAGGCGCGGCCACCCAAAACGCGCACCACGACCAGTTTGGCGTGGCTGGCCGTATCATCAATGTATTTGTCGATGGTGAAGTTATGCCCAAGGTTCAGCAGGCTGGCGAGGCGCAGGCTGCCCTCGACAGCACCTTCGCGTGCTGATGAAAGCGCGGCAATTTCCGTATCGGCAGCGGAAATAACGATAATATCGGCAGGCGTCTGGCCAAGATCAACGGGCGAAGTGCCATCCGATATCTCGCCTGCCTGCACCTGTAGCAAATGCATCAGCTTAACCTTTTTTGCATGAATACCGAATGCGGGCCTTCGGTATAATCACCAAACGGGCCACATAGCGCAAACCCGCAGCGGGTATAAAGCTGATGGGCTGCATACAGCGTATCGCCCGTTTCAAGGCAAAGCTGGGGCAGGTTTTCGCGCCGTGCTGCCGCCTCTAGGTGCGCCATTAGGGCGGCACCTGTGCCAGCGGCTCTTAGAGTTGGGTCAACAAACAACGATTTCACCTCGCCATAATGGCCCATATTGGCCAGCGCCACGCAGCCCAGCGCTGCGTCGCCTGCCTTGGCGACGTAGAAGCGAATATGTGGGGCGCAAAGCGCCTCAATTGACAGATAGTGGTTCGCCTCTGCCGGGTAGAGCGATTGCATCAGTGCATGGCTAGCCCCCAGCAGCGCCCGGCCCGCATCCGATTGTGGATCAGCCAAGGTTATGCTGGGCGCTGCTGTCATGCCTTTAAAGCAGCGGTGATCAAGGTCTGATCCAGCCCTGCCTCACCAATCACCACAAGCCGGGTGCGGCCCAGTTCTGTGGCGGTAAGCGGGCGATCAAAGTAATGCTCAATCCGCGGGCCGACAGCCTGAATCACCAGCCGCATCGGCTTGACGCCGACTTGAGCGAAGCCTTTGAGGCGCAGAATATCATGGGCGCGGATCGTTTCGGTCAGCCTAGCGATATAGGCAGCGACATCGCCCAAGGCAGCGGTATCCACCTGAAAGGTTTCAAACTCGTCATGGCCATGGTCGTGATGATCATGGTCGTGGTCGTGATCATCGTCGTCATCATGGTCGTGATGGTGGTGGTGATGCTCAGCGCGGGCGTCCAAGTCATCCTCGGCACCAATGCCAAGGCCTAGCAGCAAGGCTGGCGAAATGGCGCCGTGGCTGGCGCGAATCATCCGCACGCCTTCACGCAGCTCGGTCTTTAGCTTGCCTTCAAGTGCGACCAGCCCTGCCTCGTCCAGTAGGTCTGTTTTGTTCAGCACAACCATGTCGGCGCAGGCGAGCTGATCGTCGAACAGTTCGGAAAGCGGGGTCTCATGGTCCAAGCCTTCGTCGGCGGCGCGCAGAGCATCCACGGCGGCCTCATTATGCGCAAAGCGGCCTTCATGCAGGGCGACCGAATCCACCAGCGTCACCACGCCATCCACCGTTACCCGGTTGCGGATTTCCGGCCAAGCAAAGGCGCGCACCAAGGGCTGGGGCAGCGCCAAGCCCGAGGTTTCAATCACGATATGGTCGGGCGGATTGTCCCGC
>Ga0102815_10002241_pt1 | contig 11846 bp, 7 predicted proteins | sample ColrivemetaGS759_FD_79113 | JGI IMG/M metagenome (GOLD analysis project Ga0102815, IMG submission 79113) | Estuarine microbial communities from the Columbia River estuary - Ebb tide ETM metaG S.759 | ecosystem: Environmental > Aquatic > Marine > Intertidal zone > Estuary | place: USA: Columbia...
ACCCTCACCCAAACATTTGCACATTTGCCCATCGGCTTGGCAATCTTTGACCGGGATCGGCGCCTAAGCCTGTTCAACCCGGCCCTGTCCGATTTACTTGCACTTGACCCAAGCTGGCTGGCCGCACGGCCAAACTTTCGCGCTGTTATGGAACGGTTGCGTGCCTCGGGTCGCATGCCCGACCGTGCGGATTTTCAGTCATGGCTCCAGCATCTCCAATCAATGGAGGAAACCGCTGCCAGCACCGGTTATCAGGAAGCTTGGCTTTTGTCCGGCGGGCAAAACCTGCGTGTCACGGGCCGCCCGCATCCCGACGGCGCGCTGGCCTTTATCTTTGAAGATATGACCCATCTGAGCCATGTTGAAAGCCGCCATCGCACCGAAATTGCCCTTAATCAGGCGATATTGGACAGGATGGCCGAAGCGGTCGCTGTGTTTGACACCAGCGGTGCGCTGGTTTTTGCCAATGAACCGTTTGACTCGCTTTGGCAGATCGACAGCGCTACAACCCTGCTGGCGCCCGATATTCACGCGCTTGTGTCGCGCTGGTCAGCGCTTGGCGGCGCTCAGGCCGATTGGGACGCGCTGCGCAAACACGTCAGCGGCGGGGCCGAACGGCAAAGCGGGCAAACCCTGCTCGATGTGCCCGGTCAGGGCGCCATGCTCTGCCTTTGGGCGACGCTGCCCGATGGCTCGGCGCTGGTTTATTTTAAGACCCCGCCCAAGCCGACTGGCTGGCCCAAGCTCATCGCACCGCTTGCCCAAGCCATGGCACCGGGCCATATTTTGGATGAAGGCGCAACGGCCCAAGGTGACGGGGCTGAAGATGAACGCGCCGTGCTGCGCGCCACAATAAACCAGCTAATCCACCAGTCCGCCCATCAGCGCGACACTGCAAAATCTGCTGAAATGGTCGGCTAAGCCAAAGCCGTGCTTGCACAGCGCTGTGCCATCAGGGATTGTGGCCGCATGCAACCCAGCGCACCGCAAACCATACGAATTCCCGCAGTTGATGCTGATGCCAGCGCAACGCTTGCCGAACGGCTGGCGCATGCGCTGCGCCCCGGCGATGTTCTGTTGCTTTCGGGCCCGGTTGGTGCTGGCAAAACCCATTTCGCCCGCGCTCTTATTCGCGCTTGGCTTGCCCAAGCCGGGCTTGTCGATGACATCCCCTCGCCCACCTTCACCCTTGTTCAAACCTATACCCGTCCCGATGGCGCGCTGTGGCATGCCGATCTTTATCGCCTATCTGGCCCTTATGAGGTGGAGGAACTTGGCCTTGAAGACGCGTTTGAAACCGCAATTTGCCTTGTGGAATGGCCTGACCGTCTGGGCCCCTATACCCCGCCGCGCCACATTCTGGTGCAGTTGGACCAGGGGGCAGATGATGACCTGCGCGACCTGAAATTCACCTGTGCTGGCCCAAACTGGGGCCATGTTCTGCCCATTTTGGCCGCCTTATGAACGTTGATACCTTCCTAGGTTCCGCAGGCTGGGCCGATGCCACGCGCAGCATTTTGGCAGGCGATGCCTCCGCCCGCCGCTATCAACGCCTGCAAAAAGGTGCGGCGCACGCGGTTCTGATGCTCGCGCCCTTGGCCACTGCTGGCCCGCAAACCCAATTTCTGCGCATGGCGCATTGGCTGCGCCACCATGGCCTTAGCGCGCCCGAAATTTATGCAGACGATGCTGAAACCGGCCTAATTTTGATGGAGGATCTTGGCGATTTTGCCCTGCTCAACACGCTATCCCCCGACCAATACCACTGCGCTGCCGATGTTCTGGCCGCCTTGCACCGCGCCCAAGCGCCCGATTTTCTACCCCATTACAGCGCCGAAATTCTGGCCGAAGAAGCGGGCCGCCTGTTGTTATGGTACCTTCCCGCTATCACTGGCCAACCCGTCAGCGCAGATTTCACCGCCGCGTATCAGGCCGAAATCACCACCGCCCTAGCACCCTTTGCCCATGATCCGCAGGTCGTCATCCTGCGCGACTATCACGGCCAAAACCTACATTGGCTGCCTGAACGCCAAGGCGTCGCCCGCATCGGTCTGCTCGATTTTCAGGACGCCCTCATCGGCCATCCCGCCTATGACTTGACCTCGCTGCTTGGCGATGTGCGCGGCACTGTGCCCACCGCGCTCGGCAAAGCCCTCGCGGCGCATTTCATCGCAAAAACACAGCATCAGCCCAACCATTTTAACGCCGCGCTTGCCGCTTTTGGGGCGCAGCGAGCGCTGAAAATCCTTGGGCTGTTCGTGCGCCTCGCCCAACGCGACGCCAAGCCCGACTATTTGCGCCTGCTGCCGCGCACATGGGCCGTGCTGCAAACCGCGCTTGCCCATCCACAACTCGCTCCGCTTGCCGCCTTTGTTGCCCGGCACATTCCGCCACCCGAAAACCTGGTGCACCCATGAGTCTACCTATCCTCATTTTCGCTGCCGGGCGCGGCACGCGGATGGGCGCGCTGGCCGCCAACACCCCAAAACCCATGCTTTTTGCAGGTGGCAAACGCCTAATCGACCATGCGCTTGACCTTGCCACCAGCGCGGGCATGGCGCCCATTCTGGTCAACACCCACCAACATGCCGACCAATTACACAGCCACCTAGCCGCGCGAACCGATGTGCAGATTCAGCATGAAGAAACCCTGTTGGAAACCGGTGGCGGGTTGAAACGCGCCCGCCAAACCCTTGGCCCCGGCCCCGTGGCCACCTTAAATGCCGATGCTGTCTGGAAGGGCAAGAACCCCTTACACCAATTGCTAGCCGCGTTTGACCCAAACCGCATGGATGCCCTGCTTTTACTGGCCCCAACCGCGCAAGCCTTGGCCAGCGGCCCGGGTGATTTTTCCCTTGATCATGGCCAATTGCGCCGCCGGGCGGGCGCCCCCAGCGCGCCTTACATCTATAGCGGCGCGCAAATCATTAACCCAGCGCGGCTGGATGAAATTCCTGATACGGTGTTTTCCATGAATATTTTATGGGACATGCTCATCGCCCAGAACCGCGCCTTTGGCCTGCCCATGCAGGGTGGTTGGCGCGATGTTGGCACGCCTGACGCCCTTGTCGCCGCTGAAAGCTGGCTTGCGACATGACATTTTTTCCAGCCCGCGAACCCCCCGATTCCCCCCGCGCCTTTGGCCTGCCCCCCGGCGTTGATTTCGCCCAAACGCTGGTCGATGGTCTGGCCGCCCGCCTTGCAGATGCCCCGCCCGAGGATTGGGCCCGCGTCACAATTTGGGTCAACACCCGGCGCACCGCGCGTCGGATTGAGGCTTTGTTGCAAACCCGTAGCCCCGGCCTTTTGCCGCAATTGCGGGTGCTGGGTGACCTTGCCCAAACCCCCAACCCGGCCTTGCCCCCGGCCCCCGATGCCCTACAGCGCCAGCTTACGCTTGCTGCATTGGTGTCGGCCTACCAAACTCGGCGCGGCCAAAACCTTGCACCTTCCGCCGTGCTTGATCTGGCCCAATCATTGGGTGATTTGCTGGATGAGCTTGAAGGCGAAGCGCTTGGCCCTGAGGCGCTGAAATCCATCGATCCAACCGCCCTGCCGCGCCATTGGGTTGATAATCTCGAGTTTCTCGACATTCTGCAAACCTACCTCGCCAGCCTGTCGCGCCCCTATTCCGGGGCCGAAGGGCGGCGCGCTGCCATCATTGCTGGGCTAACTGCTGACTGGAAAGCCAACCCGCCGGCGCATCCAGTTCTGGTGGCCGGCTCCACCGGATCACGCATGGCAACGCGGCAATTCATGGCCGCTGTGGCCCGCCTGCCGCATGGTGCGGTTATCCTGCCCGGCTTTGATAGTGACCTAGCTGACACTGCCCGCGCAGCACTAGGCCCCGATCATCCGCAATTCGCGCTGCACCAAACGCTAGGGGCGTTGGGCATTACGGCGGGTGCGGTTGAAACGTGGCACACCAGCCCTGTGCCCGCCTCAAGGCGCAGCGCGCTTATCTCATTGGCCCTGCGCCCGGCCCCGGTGACAGATGATTGGCTGCGCGAGGGCCCCGAAATGCTTCCCGACTTGGCCGAGGCGACCCAATCAGTGTCGCTGATTGAGGCCGACAGCCAGCGCCATGAGGCCCAAGCCATTGCCATCGCCCTGCGCCGCGCATTGGCCGAAGGCCAAACCGCAGCCCTTGTCACGCCCGATCGGACATTGGCGCGCCGTGTTGCCAACCAATTGCGCCGTTGGGACATTGCGGCGGATGATTCCGCTGGCCAACCGCTTCACCTTACCCCGCCGGGCTTGTTTTTGCGGCTTTTGGCCGATGTAGACGGGCTGGAAATCGCCCCGGCCACGCTGCTTGAGCTGCTCAAACATCCGCTGGCCGGGGGTGCGGGTGCGGCGCGCGGTGCGCATCTTGGCCATGTGCAAACGCTGGAACTTACGCTGCTGCGCGGCGGCCCGCCGGTGATTAGCCCCGAAATCTTAACCCATTGGGCCGCAGAAGACCCGACCCGCACCGCATGGCTCGCGCCCTTGCTGGCGCAGATATTCGTTGCCGCACCGGCCACACAAAGCCTGCCAGATTGGGCCAACCAGTTGCGCGATCGTGCCACCACCCTTTGCCCCGCTGAACCAGAGGCTACCCTACCGCGTATCTGGGACAAGGAAGCTGGAGAGGCCGCACGCGAAGTGCTCGACAGGCTGGCCCAAGCTGGCCTTGGCGGCATGGCCCAGCCGCCAAGGCTTTGGGCCGCGCTGCTCACACGGCAAATGCAACAGGTCGAGGTGCGCCCCCCCGCCTATCTGCCGCATCCCAACCTGTCCATCTGGGGCCCGCTTGAAGCGCGCGTGCAATCGGCCGATCTGCTCATTCTCGGGGGCCTAACCGAGGGCAGCTGGCCCCAGCGCTTGGCTGAGGATCATTGGCTCAACCGGCCCATGCGCAACACCATCGGACTGCCCCTGCCCGAACTTCGCATCGGGCTTGCCGCGCATGATTTTCAAACCGCCTTGGGTGCAAAAAACGTTATCCTGTCACGCGCCCTGCGCGATGGCGAGGCTGAAACCCTGCCCTCGCGCTGGGTGCTACGGCTGGTAAACCTGCTGCAAGGCCTCGGCCCGACGGGCAAGGCAGCACTTGCCGATATGCGCGCGCGCGGCACGCAGCTTTGCGCCTTTGCCCATCAGCTTGACCGGCCCACAGGCAGCATAAACCCCGCCCCACGCCCCGCTCCCAAGCCACCACTTACCGCCCGGCCCAACCGCCTATCGGTAACGCAAATCGAAACCCTAATTCGTGACCCTTACGCGATATACGCCCGCCATATCCTAAAACTGCAACCGCTAGACCCGTTGGGTCGCCAGCCCGATGCGTTGGAACGCGGCACGGTGCTGCACGCAGTTCTGGCTGACTTGGTCCGCCGCCTGCCCAACCCCGTTCCCGCTGAGCTTAGCCCCGATATGCGCGCCCGGATGGATGATATCCTGACCGAGCTTGCCCCATGGCCCGCCGTTCGCGCGCAATGGCGCGCCCGACTTTTGGGCGCCATGGCATGGTTCCTGCGCGAAGAAGCCGAGCGCCGCGTCTTTGGCCAACCCATCGGGCTGGAAACCAAGGGCGCCACCAGTTTTGACATTGCCGGCCAGGCCTTTACCCTCAGCGCCACGGCCGACCGGATTGACCGCGCCCCTGATGGCCGCCTTGCGCTTTATGACTATAAATCCGGCTCAAGCCCCAGCCAGACCGAGGTTAACACCACCGCCATTCAACTGCCGCTCGAAGAGCTCATCGCCAATGCTGGGGGGTTTAAAGACATCGCCGCAGGGGCGGTTGAAACCTTCGCCTATATCCTGATGGGTGAACAAAAATCTGTCTCGCCAAACGCGAAAAACACGCTGGCCGAAGGGTTTTTCGAAGCCTTCACCGCCTTCCTTACCGCCTATGCCGACCCAAATCGCGGCTATACTGCCCGCGCCCGGCATGATTTGCAAAAATTCGATGGCGATTTTGACCACCTCTCCCGCCTTGGCGAATGGGATGATGGGATGGACCCGACGGGCGAGGTGCTTAAATGAGCCAGATTGAAATTGCCCGCGCCACCGCCGCCCAACGGGCTGCCGCCCAGCCCAATATATCCAGCTGGGTCACGGCCAATGCCGGGTCTGGCAAAACCAGCGTGCTCACCAACCGTGTGGCGCGCGTGTTGCTAAACGGCACACCGCCCGCCCGTATCCTCTGCCTCACCTACACCAAGGCGGCCGCTGCCGAGATGCAAAACCGCCTGTTCGCCCAGCTTGGCACATGGTCGATGTTGCCGGATGTGGAACTGGCCGCAGCTTTGGCCAAACTGGGTGTCACCGATACCACCCCCGAATTTCTGGCCGATGCCCGCCGCCTGTTCGCCCGCGCGCTGGAAACCCCCGGCGGGCTAAAAATCCAAACCATTCATGCGTTTTGTGAATCGCTTCTGCGCCGCTTCCCGCTTGAGGCCGGGCTCAGCCCGAATTTTGACCTGCTGGATGACCATGCCGCCGCCCTGCTTCGCACTGCTGTGCTTGATGACATGGCGCTTGGCGATGACGCCGCCGCTTTTGCTGCCCTTGCCAGCCTGTCCGGCCAAATAGATGACCTACTTCCAGCCATCCTGCGCCATCAAGACCTGTTTGACGCCCCAGCCATCCGCACAACCTTGGCCCAAGCCCTTGATATCCCGCCCGATATTGATGACGAGGGGATTTTGTATCAGGCCATGCAGGGCTTCAGTGATGCTGAAATAGATTGGCTGGCCGCCCAGCTTTCCGGTGGCGGAACGACCGAAGTGAAGGCCGCGCAGGCACTGACCACCATGCCCAAGGTCAGCACAACGGAAGCGCTGGATCTGTTCCTTGGCGGGTTTCTTACCCAAAAGGGCCTCCGCCCAAAAACCGGGTTGCCGACAGTAAAAACCAAGGCGATTTCTGGCGTCGAACCCCTGCTTGATAGGTTTTGTGAAGCCGCCGAGCAGGCCGCCGAAACCCGCAAGCGCCTTGCCGCCCTTAATCGGGGCATCGCCCTGCACGACTTCGCCTATGCCTTCCTGGCCCAGTATCGTGCCGCCAAATCGCTGCGCCAAAAGCTCGACTTTGATGACCTGATCCGCCATGCCAGCGCATTGCTCAACCAATCTGAAATGGCCGAATGGGTGCTGTTCCGACTGGACGGTGGCATTGACCATATCCTGATTGATGAGGCCCAAGACACCAGCCCTGCGCAATGGCAGATTTTTACCAAACTGGCCGAGGAGATTTTGGCAGGTGACGGGGCGCGCAGCGATGGGCGCACATTATTTGTGGTCGGCGATGTCAAACAATCCATCTTTTCATTTCAAGGCGCCGATCCGGCTAGCTTTACCACGATCGAGGCGGAATTTGCCGCCCGCCTTGCCCAACGCCAAACACCCCTACAGCAGGCCAGCCTGCTACATTCCTTCCGGACTGCCACGCCAATTCTGTCGCTGGTCGATGCCGTGTTCGCCGATGCCGATTTAGGAACAGGCACAGCCCATATACCCGCCTTCCCCGAGCGCCCCGGACGAGTTGACCTATGGCCCTTTATTGAAGCCGCCGACAAGCCCGAAACCCTGCCGATATTTGACCTAACCCCCGCCGCCGCCCGCCCCGATGCGGAACGCGAGCTTGGCCGCGAAATCGCCCGAAAAATCGCCAAAATGCTGGCCGACAAAACCCCCTTGCCCGGCGCAGGCCGTCCGGTGCGGCCGGGCGATTTCCTCATTCTGGTGCGTCGCCGCAAGGAGCTTTACCGCACGCTAATCCGCGCGCTTAAATCCGAAGGCGTGGCCGTGGCAGGGGCCGACAGGCTGGTGCTGAGTGACGAACTCGCCGTGCGCGACCTGCTGGCCGCTTTGCGGTTTGTGGCCAGCCCGGCGGATGATCTATCGCTTGCCACCGTGCTGCGCTCTCCGCTTATCGGCTGGTCGGAGGGGAAGTTATTCGCCCTCGCCCATACCCGCCGCGCCAGCCTGTGGGAGGCTGTAAAAACCCATGGCGCGCCACAAATGCTAAGCAGCCTGCGCGATCAGGCCGACTTCCAGCGCCCCTTCGCGCTGCTCGAACTCATCTTACAAGATTTCGGCGGCCGCCAAGCACTGTTGGCCCGGCTGGGGGCAGAATGCGAAGATGCGGTGGATGAATTGCTGAACCAAGCTTTGGCCTATGAACAAAGCGCAATTCCCACTTTGCACGGGTTTTTGGAGTGGATTGACAGCGGCGAGGTTGAGGTCAAACGGCAGGTTGATGAGGCCAGCGACCAGCTGCGCGTCATGTCTGTGCATGGGGCCAAGGGGCTGGAAGCTCCCATCGTCATCCTGCCGGACACCGCTGCGCGCAAAGCCCCCAACGCGGTGCATATCCTTCCCCTTGCTCCGGGCGCTGTGGGCTGGGGCCAAAATGCCGAAACCAATCCCGCATTGGTGCAAGCCGCGGCTGAAGCCGCGCGCAATCGCCACGCCGATGAAGAACTACGCCTGCTGTATGTCGCCATGACCCGCGCCAAAACTTGGCTGATCGTGGCGGGCGCAGGCAAGCTTGGCACCGCCGAAAACCCGTGCGCCTATGAGCGCATTGCAGCGGCGATAAAAACCTTCCCAAGCGCAGCCCCCGCAGTGGATGGCGGAATGTGCCTGACGCATCATTGGGACCATTTGGCGGCAATGGGTTCAGAAAAACCGGACGAATATACCCCCGTGCTGGACACAACCCTGCCTGACTGGTTCAGCGCGCCCGTTGCGACGCCCACCCGCCCAATAGCCCCGCTAACCCCGTCCGGCCTTGGCGGTGCGCATATTGTGCCGGGGGCTGAAGGGCAGGAGAGCGAGGCGGCCTTGGCTTATGGTTCCTCTGTGCATAACTTATTGGAATCACTGATATTAGAATCGGAACCCAACCGCCAAATTACGCTTGCCGCTTTGGACCCTGCACTGCCGGAACAGGCCGAGGTTTTGGCGTTGATGAGCACCCCCGCCATGCAATCCATCCTAAGCGCCAGCCCAATGGCCGAGGTCGGCTTTGCCGCCAATATCGCCGGACTTGGGCCACTTGCTGGCCGGATTGACCTGCTTCAAATTGCGCCGGATTACGTTACGGTCTATGATTTTAAAACCAATCGTATTGTGCCGCCCTCACCCGCTGAAACGCCTGAGGCCTTGTTGCGCCAGATGGGCGCCTATCGCGCTGCGCTGGCGCAAATCTACCCTAAACACCGGATTGAAACGGCGCTTATCTGGACACGTACCGCCCTGATCATGCCGCTTAACGAAAACCTAACCGAAGCCGCCCTCGCCCGCGCAATTGCCGAGCGCGCCGCGCCTTGACGAGGCGCATAAGCGCGCTTAGGTTCCTATCCAACCCAATCAAAGGAGAGCCCGATGGCCAGCGTTCCCGTATCAGATGCCACATTTGAAGCCGAAGTTCTGAATTCAGACATTCCCGTTCTGGTCGATTTCTGGGCTGAATGGTGCGGACCCTGCAAACAGATTGGCCCGGCTTTGGAAGAAATTTCGGTTGAGTTGGCCGGCCGCGTGAAAATCGCCAAGGTCGACATCGAAGAAAACCCCGGCACCCCCAGTGCGCTTGGCGTGCGCGGAATCCCGGCGCTGTTTTTGTTCAAAGACGGCAAAGTGATTGCGAACAAAGCCGGCGCGGCCCCAAAGGCGAGCCTGAAAAGCTGGATCGAATCTTCGATCTAAAACCAGCTTAAATTCGTCGAAATTGGCCGCTTTTGCGGCCTTTTTTGTGCTTTTTTCGGATACATTATCACAGAAGTTACTCTGTAACGCTTAGCCATTTTCCCGCAGCACGTTGCCCGCCAAATAAAGCGAGCCGCAGATGAGAATCCGTGCGCCCGGAAGGTTGGCGGCAAGGGTGCGGATGGCAGTTATCGCATCGGGTGCGGTGCTGGATTTCAGGCCCACTTCGGCGGCGGCGGCTGCGGTTACGTCGGCAGGCAGGGTGTTGGCTTCGCCCGGTATAGACAGGGCAACAAGCTGGTCGGCCACCACGGCCAGTGGGCGCAGATAACCCTTGATATCCTTTGTATTCAGCATGCCGCAAACCAGCGCCAGTGGGCGTGCGGGCAGGCGGCCCACCGCCTCGGCCAGCGCAATACCGGCCCCGGCATTATGGCCGCCATCCAGCCAAACCTCGCAACCCTCCGCCGCCTCAACCAAGGGGCCGTGGCGCAGGCGCTGCATCCGCGCGGGCCATTCGGCTTGGGTAAGGGCGGCTTTACACGCCGCCTCGCCCAAGCCCAGCGCGCGCAGGCTGGCAATGGCAATCCCGGCATTTTGCACCTGATGCGCGCCAATCAGCACCGGCATCGGCAGGTCGAGCAGGCCCTGTTCATCTTGATAAACCAGCCGTCCGTGTTCTTCCCAAACATGCCAATCGCGACCATGCACCAGCAAGGGCGCGTTAAGCCGGGCGGCACGGGCCTCGATCACAGCAAGGCCTTCATCTTCCTGCGGGCCGACGATGCATGGCACGCCTTCTTTGATGATCCCGGCCTTCTCGCCCGCGATTTCGGCCAAGGTGTCGCCCAGATATTGCTGATGGTCGATGCTGACAGGGGTAATTACCGTAAGGCGCGGATATTTAACGACATTTGTAGCGTCCAGCCGCCCGCCTAAACCAACTTCCAGCAAAGTATAATCAGCCGGGGTGCGCGCAAAGGCCAGCAGGGCGGCGCAGGTGGTAATCTCAAAATAGGTGATGGAGTCCGGCCCATTCGCCGTCTCACATTCGGCCAAATAGGCCTCCAACTCAGGCTCCGAAATTAACTGGCCAGCCAGACGAATCCGCTCATGAAAGCGGGCCAAATGCGGTGAGGTATAGGCATGAACGCGGGCGCGATTGAATTCCAACCCTGCACGAATCATCGCCTGCGTGCTGCCTTTGCCGTTGGTGCCGGCAATGTGGATGACCGGCGGCAAGTGCCGTTCCGGATTGCCCAAAGCATTCAACAATCGCCAAACGCGGTCGAGCGTCAGGTCGATAATCTTGGGATGCAGAGACATCATCCGTGCGAGGATAACATCACTTGGCGCGCTCACTTTGCAGGTGCTTTCGCAGGTGCCTGGGCTTTTGGCGCGGCGACGGCTTCACCAGCTTCGCCCGGTTTGGGCAGATCGCCGCTGACAGGTTGTGGACGCCCGGTTAGCATATGCAGAATCGAGATCAGCTCGTCACGCAGGTGTTTACGGTCGGTCACGCGGTCCAGCATGCCGTGGTCCAGCAGGTATTCGGCGCGCTGAAAGCCTTCGGGCAACTGTTCGCGAATGGTTTGCTCAATGACGCGCGACCCAGCAAAGCCGATCAGCGCATTGGGTTCGGCGATTTGCACATCACCCAGCATGGCATAACTGGCTGTTACACCGCCAGTGGTGGGATGGGTCAGCACTACAACATAGGGCAGACCGGCCTCTTTCACCATTTGGACGGCAATTGTGGTGCGGGGCATTTGCATCAGGCTGAGAATGCCTTCCTGCATACGTGCGCCACCAGCGGCTGAAAACACGATGAACGGCGCTTTGGCCTTCACTGCGGCCTCGGCACCCGCCAGCAACGCATTGCCAACGTACATGCCCATCGATCCGCCCATAAAGCTGAAATCTTGGGCGGCCGCGACCACTTTCATGCGGCCAAGATTGCCTTCGCCCACCAGAATCGCCTCTTTTTCATCGGTCTTCTTGCGGGCTTCGCGCAGCCGGTCAGGATAGCGTTTTTGGTCTTTGAAATGTAGTGGATCAGGCGTGGCCTCGGGCACGTCAATCTCGGCAAAAATGCCGCCATCAAACAGTGCGGCGAAGCGTTCGCGCGGGGCAAAAGGCATGTGG
>Ga0102815_10002247_pt1 | contig 11823 bp, 7 predicted proteins | sample ColrivemetaGS759_FD_79113 | JGI IMG/M metagenome (GOLD analysis project Ga0102815, IMG submission 79113) | Estuarine microbial communities from the Columbia River estuary - Ebb tide ETM metaG S.759 | ecosystem: Environmental > Aquatic > Marine > Intertidal zone > Estuary | place: USA: Columbia...
GGATCATCATTATCTTTTGTAGTCTCTAACAGTTTTAAACAAGCAGAGAAGCCTTTTTTGCTCATTTTTAACGATAAAGAAGAAGCTGCTTATTTTTTAAATGATTTCGAAAATTTACTAGACGAAAAAGATGTGCTCTTTTATCCTGGAAGTTACAGAAGACCATACCAAATTGAAGAAACAGATAATGCTAATGTGCTATTAAGAGCAGAGGTTTTGAGTCGAATTAATTCTAGAAGAAAACCAGCATTAATTGTAACTTATCCTGATGCTCTATTCGAAAAAGTAGTGACTAGAAAAGAGTTAGAGCGTCATACTTTAAATATTTCTGTAAATGACAATCTAACAATAGATTTTATTAACGAGGTGCTGTTTGAATATAAATTTAAACGTGTAGATTTTGTTACAGAACCTGGAGAGTTTTCTGTTCGTGGTGGTATTGTAGATGTCTTTTCTTTTTCTCACGACGAACCTTATAGAATTGAGTTTTTTGGTGACGATGTAGATAGTATTAGAACATTTGATGTAGAAACACAGTTATCTACAAATCATATTAAGAAAATTGGTATAATTCCAAATGTTGCTGATAAATTACTTGATGAGCAACGTCAAAGCTTTTTAAAGTATATAGCACAAAAAACAGTTGTCTTTACTAAAAATCTAAATCATATAAGTTCAACAATAGATAAGTTATTTGCTAAAGCGAACGAATCGTTTTCTCAACTATCAGAAACTTTAAAGCATGCAGAGCCAAATGAATTATTTTGTGATTCAGAGCTAATAAAAAAACAACTTTTAGATTTTTCAGTTATTGAATTTGGTACTGAAGCATTTCTTTCAAAAGAAACAATTCAATTTAACATCTCACCTCAGCCATCTTTTAATAAGAATTTCGAATTACTTATAAATGATTTAAATGATAATTACAAAGATGGTTTTAAAAATTATATATGTTGTGTAAGTGAACAACAAGCAAAACGTTTTCATGATATTTTTAACGATGTAGAACAGGAAGTACATTATAAAACTGTTGTCCTGTCTTTACATCAAGGTTTTGTTGATAATAATCAAAAGATAATATGTTACACAGACCATCAAATATTTGAGCGTTATCATAAATTTCAACTTAAAAACGGTTATGCTAAAAAACAAGCAATAACGTTAAAAGAGTTAACGAGTCTAGAGATTGGCGATTATGTTACTCACATAGATCATGGAATTGGAAGATTTGGAGGACTACAAAAAATAAATGTTGAAGGCAAAAAACAAGAAGCTATTAAATTGGTATATGGCGAACGTGATATTTTATATCTAAGTATTCATTCTTTACATAAAATAACAAAGTTTAATGGTAAAGATGGAAAGCCACCTAAAATCTATAAACTAGGAAGTAAAGCATGGAAAAATTTAAAACAAAAAACCAAGTCTCGAGTTAAAGAAATTGCTTTTAACCTTATAAAACTTTATGCTAAACGTAAATTAAAAACAGGTTTTCAATATAATCCAGACAGTTATATACAGCTTGAGCTAGAAGCTTCTTTTGTTTACGAAGATACTCCAGATCAAAGTAGTGCTACTGCAGATATTAAAGCAGACATGGAAAGTGAACAACCAATGGACAGATTAGTCTGTGGTGATGTTGGTTTTGGGAAAACTGAAGTCGCAATTAGAGCAGCATTTAAAGCTGTAGATAATGGTAAGCAAGTTGCGATTTTAGTGCCTACAACAATTCTAGCTTTTCAACATTTTAAAACACTAACAGAACGTCTTGAAGAATTCCCTGTAACAGTAGATTATATTAACCGTTTTAGAACTGCTAAGCAAAAACGAATTACGCTTGAAAACCTAGAAAAAGGAAGTTTAGATATTATAATTGGCACACACCAATTGGTAAATAAGTCAGTAAAATTTAAAGATTTAGGATTACTAATTGTTGATGAAGAACAAAAATTTGGTGTAGCTGTAAAAGAAAAATTAAAAACAATTAAAGAGAATGTAGATGTGTTAACACTTACTGCAACTCCAATACCAAGAACATTACAGTTTAGTTTAATGGCAGCTCGTGATTTGTCTGTCATTAAAACCGCTCCTCCAAATCGTTTCCCAATAGAAAGTCATGTTGTACGATTTAATGAAGAATTAATTCGTGATGCTATTAGTTACGAAATACAAAGAGGAGGGCAGATATTCTTTATTCATAATCGCATAGAAAATATTAAAGAAGTTGCTGGAATGATTCAAAGGTTAGTACCTGATGCAAAAATAGGAATTGGTCATGGACAGCTAGATGGTAGAAAACTTGAGCATTTAATGCTTGCATTTATGAATGGCGAGTTTGATGTTTTGGTAAGTACAACAATTGTAGAAAGCGGTTTAGATGTTCCAAATTCGAATACTATTTTCATAAATAACGCTAATAATTTTGGGCTAAGTGACTTGCATCAAATGCGTGGTCGTGTTGGAAGGAGTAATAAAAAAGCCTTTTGTTATTTTATAACTCCAGAGTATTCTGCTATGACTGCAGATGCTCGCAAACGTATATCAGCGTTAGAGCAATATACAGAGTTAGGAAGTGGTTTTAATATTGCCATGAAAGATTTAGAAATTCGTGGAGCAGGAGATTTACTTGGAGGTGAGCAAAGTGGATTTATTAATGAAATTGGATTTGATACGTATCAGAAAATATTAAATGAAGCGATAGAAGAGCTAAAAGAAAAAGAATTTAAAGATTTATATAAAGACTCTGGAGAAGAGAAGAATTATGTTAAGGATTTAACTATTGATACAGATTTCGAATTATTGTTCCCAGATGATTATGTGAATAATATTACAGAACGTTTAAATTTATATACTGATTTAAACGAGTTAAAAACTGAAGAAGAATTAATGCAATTTGAAAAGGAATTAATTGATAGATTTGGACCAATTCCTATAGAAGTAGAAGATTTATTAAATAGCGTAAGAATTAAGTGGATTGCTACAAAATATGGATTTGAAAAAATCATAATGAAAAAGAATAAACTTATTGGATATTTTATTAGTGATCAAAAAAGCAGTTTTTACCAAAGCAGTAACTTTTCTAAAATATTACAGTTTGTTCAAACACATCAACATATTTGTAAAATGAAGGAAAAGCAAACACGTATTGGCTTGAGATTATTACTTACTTTTGATAAGATAAAAAGCATAAACAGTGCCTTAGAAAACTTAAAACAAATTGATAAGTAATTATGGAGTTTTTTAGAATTATAAATAAGCAAATTTCAGAACGTATAATTCAAGAACGAATTACACCTAATTCTATTTCTAAATATGCCGAAACCATGTTATTTATTAGTGGAGATGAAAATAATTTCAAAGGATTAACCCTTTGGGGAGAATTTGCTATTAGTTACAATAAAATTAAAGGAGGAGTTCGATTTACTTTAACAAATTGTCCTTACGCCTTTAATTGGACAATTACATATGGATTTAGACCTGAACGCGAAAAAATAGTTTTGCACTGCACTATAAACAGAAGACAAATAAAAAATGAATTCCTTGAAGAAATTGAGGAGTTTCTTGATGAATGGCAAGAAGGTTTAGAGTTAAATTTTTAAACTTATTTTTGGCTTGATTCTTGACAAGTAAATTGTGACACATTTAAAAACAATGTGTCTTAATCTAAAAATTGAAATGATTAAAAAGTATCTTATAATATTCATTTTATTACCAATTATAACATTAGCGCAACATAGTGTAAAAGGCAACTTTACGCCACTAGAAGATTATAAAATGGCTATTATTTACAAAGTAACACCAAAAGATGCAGTTTATGTAGCACATACAAATGTTAATGAAAATGGGTCTTTCGAGATGGTTTTAGATTCAACTGTGTCTCAAGGAATGTATAGAATGGTTTATGGAGTGCCTCAAGAAGAAAACAACTTCGATTTTATATATAACGCGAAAGAAGATATAGTTTTTGATTTTAATTCTGAAACAGGAATAGAATTCAAAAATTCTGTAGAAAACCAATTAATAACATCATATACCAATAGTATGGGAATGGTTAGTCAGTCAATTGGGATGTATTTTAGACAGCAATTACAGGATACAACAGCTTTAGAGACTATTTTCAAAACCCAACTTGAAACACAAAATCAGTTTGAAAAAACGGCAAAAGGCACTATAGCTCTTAATTTTATAAAGGCGAATAAACCCTATATTCCTGGTGAATACGAAGACATAAAGACTTATATAAATAATTTAAGAATCCATTATTTTGATAATGTAGATTTTAACAGCGAAATTTTACAGAGCTCTAATTTCTTAGTAGAACGTGTGCTTAATTTCGTTTTTGGAATGGCAAATTCAGGAGACGAGGAAGATGAAATTTATATTAAAAATATTGATGAAGTTGCAGCAATCTTAAAACCAGTAAATCCAATAACTAAAGTGTATTTATTTAAAGTTTTATGGCAACAAATGGTAGATGCTAATGTTGAAACAGTAGCTAGTTATATTGTAGACAAATACCTTATGAAAGGGGCTAAAGCACTTAAACAAAAAGAACTTATAATTGAACTAGAAAGTTATAAACGTATTGCACTTGGAAGCATTGCTCCAGACTTCGTTTTTGAAGTTGAAGAAAAAGGTGCTATTACCCAAACAGCTTTACATAAATTAGATCAGGCTAAACAATATGTTATAGTTTTTTGGAGTAGTACTTGTGGGCATTGTTTAAAAGAATTACCACAATTACACGAAATGATGCAGGTTTACACCAAAGATCAAATACAAGTAATTGCAATTGGTCTTGAAGAGGAACAAATGAGATGGAAAAGTGAAACTTATAATTATCCATTATTTACACATGTTTTAGGGCTAGGAAAATGGGATAACAAAATAGGTAATAGCTATAATGTTAAATCAACTCCAGCTTATTTTGTTTTAGATAAGGATAAAAAAATTCTTGCAAAACCATACGATTTACAGGACTTTAAAGTGTTTATGGCTGAACAATATATTGAAAATTAAAAATGATAGAAAGCATCCTTTAGATGTTCAATAGTATAATTGTTTTTTTCTTTAACAATAGCAATTATATCAAATCTAATTTCTAAATCTAAATCATTAACTATAACATATTCATCTACAGCTTTAACCAATCTTTGGATTTGTTTAGGTTTAACAAAATCCTGAGGATTTCCAAACTCCGTTGAAGAGCGTGTTTTAACTTCAATAATGGCAAGAATATCTTTTTTCTTGGCAATAATGTCTACTTCAGCTTTATCAAATCTGTAGTTACGCTCAACTATTTTATAATTATTCTCTTGTAAATAATTTACAGCTAGTTGTTCTCCTTTCTTACCTAGTTCGTTGTGTTGCGCCATATCTAAATTAAAATCTAGTCTTCAAATACAACAGTAGATTCATAGCTGTTAATTTTTAAGTCAACAGTTCTTCCAAATATTAAAGCACGATTGTCTTTTTTATGTCCAGCAGGAAAATCAAATAATACAGGAAAATCACATTCTTCAAAAACATCTAGAATAAGTTGTTCTATAGGTTTTCCCCAAGATGTAGTATTTCTTCTTAGTTTGGTTATATCTCCAACAATTACTGCTTTGCAATTATCAAAATAACCTGCGCGTTTTAAACTTTGAAGCAATCTGTCTATATGGTATTTATATTCTCCAATTTCTTCTATAAATACAATCTTATCTGTAGTGTCAATTGCTGTTTCAGATCCTAACATGGTTTGCAAAAGTGTTAAGTTTCCACCTATAAGCTGTCCTTTAGCTTCACCAATTTTATTGTATTTATTTCCTTTAATTGTATAGGATAAAGACTCACCAAAGATTGCTTTTTTAAAAGTCGAGATAGTCGCTTTAATATCTTCCTCTTTGTCTGCTAGACTTGTACACATCATTCCATGAATACTCTCAATACCTAGAATATGAATTTGGCTATGTAGTGATGTAATATCAGAATAACCTATAAGCCATTTTGGATATTCTATAAACTTGGTGTAATCTAATTTATCTAATATTCTAACAGTACCATAACCACCTCGTGCACTCCAAATAGCTTTTATATTTGGGTTGTCTAGAGCATTTTGCAAATCTTCAGAACGTTCATAATCAGTTCCTGCAAAGTGATTTGCCTGATTAAAAATATGCTTACCAATACTTATTTTTAAACCCCAACTCTCAAGTAGATCTTTGGCTAATTTTATTTCTGTTTCTCTGTTTAGTAAAATTCCTGAAGGTGCAACAATAGCTACACTATCTCCTGCTTTTAAATATGGTGGTTGTATGAGTTTTTTAGTCATTGTATTTTCAGATTTATAAGAATTAGAATTTTGTGCATAAATACTTGAACTACTAAGTAAAACAAGTATTAAGACAGAATATAAAATTCGATTTAAAAACATAAAAACGGCTTTTTGTAAATATAACGAACTTCTCAAGAAAATGGTTTCTTAAAGGTTCACAAATTGTGTATTTTTGTGGCACATAAAAAGATTTAAATGTCAAAGAGATATACTATTACTGCTGCTTTACCGTATACAAATGGACCTATACATATTGGACATTTGGCAGGTGTTTATGTGCCAGCAGATATTTACGTTCGCTATTTAAGATTACAAGGCAATGATGTTGCTTTTATTTGTGGAAGCGACGAACATGGAGTGCCAATAACTATAAAAGCAAAAAAAGAAGGTGTTTCACCACAAGATATAGTCGATAAATACAATGCTATAATCAAACAATCCTTTTTAGATTTTGGAATTACTTTCGATAATTATTCACGTACATCTGCGAAAATTCATCATGAAACTGCATCAGAGTTTTTCAAAACTTTATATAACAAAGGTGAGTTTAATGAGGAAGTTACAGAGCAATTATATGATGCTGAAGCAAAGCAATTTCTTGCAGATCGTTTTGTTGTTGGAACATGTCCAAAATGTGGAAATGAAGAAAGCTATGGCGACCAATGCGAAAACTGCGGAACAAGTCATAATGCTACAGATTTAATAAATCCAAAGTCAGCAATTACTGGAGCAACTCCTGTTTTAAAAGAAACAAAACACTGGTTTTTACCTTTAGATAAACACGAAGCATTTTTAAAAGAATGGATTCTTGAAGGTCATAAAAAAGACTGGAAACCTAATGTTTATGGGCAGTGTAAATCATGGATAGATGATGGTTTAAGACCACGTGCAGTAACTCGTGATTTAGATTGGGGAATTCCTGTTCCTGTTGAAGGAGGCGAAGGCAAGGTGCTATATGTATGGTTTGATGCACCAATTGGATATATCTCTTCTACTAAAGAATGGGCACAACGTGAGGGAAAAGATTGGGAACCTTATTGGAAAGATAAAGACACTAAACTTGTGCACTTTATAGGTAAAGATAATATTGTATTTCACTGTATTATTTTCCCAGCGATGCTTAAAGCAGAAGGTAGTTACATACTACCTGATAATGTACCAGCAAATGAGTTTTTAAATCTTGAAGGGAACAAATTATCAACTTCAAAAAACTGGGCAGTTTGGTTACACGAATATTTGGAAGAATTTCCAGATAAGCAAGATGTTTTGCGTTATGCATTAACAGCAAATGCTCCAGAAACTAAGGACAACGATTTTACCTGGAAAGATTTTCAAGCACGAAATAATAATGAGCTAGTTGCTATTTTTGGAAACTTCGTTAATCGTGTGGTTGTACTAACAAACAAGTATTACAATGGTATTGTTCCAAAACCAAATATTTTAACAACTGTTGACCAAGAAACATTAGCTGCAGTTAAAGCATATCCAAGTGTAATAGCAAGTTCTATAGAACGTTATCGATTTAGAGAAGCGAGCCAAGAACTCATGAATTTAGCAAGATTAGGAAATAAATACCTTGCAGACGAAGAACCTTGGAAAGTGATTAAAGAAGACGAATCTCGTGTACAAACAGTAATGTATATAGCATTGCAAATTGCATCAGCTTTAGCAGTATTAAGTGAACCGTTTTTACCATTTACTTCTGATAAATTAAAGGGAATCCTAAAGCAATCAGAATTAAGCTCAGATTGGACTTGGGATGGAATTTCTGAAGGCAGAGAATTGCTTACAGCAAATCATACAATTGGTAAAGCAGAATTGTTATTCACTAAAATTGAAGATAAAGACGTGCAATTTCAACTCGATAAATTAGAAACCAGTAAAAAAGCAAATGAAGCTGCAAACAAAAAAGTAGAACCTCAAAAAGAAACCATAACTTTTGATGATTTTACGAAACTTGATATTAGAGTTGGAACTATAATAGAAGCAGAAAAGATGCCAAAAGCAAAAAAACTTTTAGTACTTAAAGTAGATACTGGAATTGATGTAAGAACAATTGTTTCTGGTATTGCCGAAAGTTTTAATACTGAAGAAGTTGTTGGCAAAAAAGTAACGGTTTTAGTTAACTTAGCTCCAAGAGCATTGCGTGGTGTAGAAAGTGAAGGCATGATTTTAATGACAGAAACTCCTGAAGGTAAACTCGTTTTTGTAAATCCAGATGAGAACGCAATTGTGTCTAACGGATTAACTATAAGTTAATGGAAAATTACAACTACAAATCGCACTGGAACGAAAAATATCAATCTACTCAAGATGAAGAATTAGGTTGGTATGAAGACACTCCAGAAACTACGATGCAATTAGTTGCAAAGTGTGAATTAGCAAAAGATGCTTCAATTTTAAATGTTGGAGCTGGAACCACAACCTTAATAGATCTGCTATTAGATAAAGGATACAGCAATATTCTTGCTAACGATTTAAGTGAAGTAGCTTTAGAAAAACTTCAAAGTAGAATTAAAAAAGAATACAATTTTAAGCTTAAATGCATAGCAGACGATTTAACGAATCCTTTAGAATTAAATTCACTTCAGAATATTGATTTATGGATTGATCGTGCCGTTTTACATTTCTTCTTAAAGCAAGAAGAGCAGCAAGCTTATTTCGATTTAATCAAAAAAATTGTTTCAAAAGGCGGTTACGTATTAATCGCTGTTTTTTCTCTTGAAGGCGCGCCAAAATGCTGTAGCTTAGATTTACAACGTTATAATGCAGAAATGCTTCAAAGCAAATTAGGAAATGAGTTTAAACTAGTAGAAACTTTTAATCATACGTTTATCAATCCACGAGGAGGCGAACGTCCTTATGTTTATACCTTATTTCAAAGACAATAATGCATTTAATTAAATTTGTTGTTTCAAAAACCAATCTTCCAGAGATTAGTATAAAAAACACTATTGAATTACTTAACGAAGAGTGTACAATTCCGTTTATTTCTCGATATAGAAAAGAACGTACTGGTAATCTTGATGAAGTACAAATTGGAGACATTGTTAATTTTAAAGAACAGTTTGAAGTTTTAGAAAAACGAAAAAAGCATATTTTAAAAACCTTACTAGACGATGAGGTTTTAACACCTGAACTACAACAAAAAATTGAATCTTCTCAAGATATTACAACGCTTGAAGATTTGTATTTGCCTTATAAAAAGAAGCGTAAAACCAAAGCAGAAACTGCTCGGAAAAATGGGTTAGAACCATTGGCGAAAATCATCATGAGTCAGAATGCAAATGCTATAGAATCAATTGCATACAAATATGTAAAAGGAGAAATTAGTAGTGTTGATGAAGCTCTTGAAGGTGCACGATATATTATTGCAGAATGGATTAACGAACGTACAGATATAAGAAATAACATTAGACATCAATTAGAGCGTTATGCAATAATTTCCACAAAAGCTGTTAAGACAAAAATAGAAGATGAAAAAGCACAAAAATTTAGAGATTACTTTTCATGGGAAGAAGCCTTAAGCAGAATTCCCTCACATCGTTTATTGGCGATTCTTAGAGCAGAACAGGAAGGGTTTATAAGAGTGAAAATTGAAATTGATGATGATAAGGCATTAGCAAAAATTGAAGATAGAATTATTCGCTCACAAAATTCATGTGCAGACCAAATAGAACTAGCTATTAAAGATGCTTACAAGAGACTTCTGTTGCCTTCATTGTCTAATGAAGCTTTACAAAATGCAAAAGTAAAAGCAGATGAATCTGCTATTAATGTTTTTGCGAAAAACCTAAAGCAATTGTTGTTAGGTTCTCCAATAGGAGAAAAACGAGTTTTGGCTATTGATCCTGGTTTTAGAACAGGTTGTAAAGTAGTGTGCTTAGATGCACAAGGCAATTTAAAATACAACGAAACCATTTATCCTCATCCTCCAAAAAATGATAGAATTGGTGCTATGAAAAAAATAAATTCACTTGCAGATGCTTATAAAATTGAAGCTATTGCTATTGGAAACGGAACAGCATCACGTGAAACCGAAGCTATCATTAGAAAAATAAGATTTAAAAACGATGTTGAGGTTTATGTGGTAAGTGAAGCAGGAGCGAGTATTTATTCGGCTTCTAAAATTGCTCGTGAAGAATTTCCAAACTACGATGTTACTGTTCGTGGTTCTGTATCAATTGGAAGACGCCTGCAAGATCCTTTAGCAGAATTGGTAAAGATTGACGCTAAATCTATTGGAGTTGGACAATACCAACACGATGTAGACCAAACTAAACTTAAATATAGCCTAGATACAGTTGTAGAAAGTTGTGTGAATGCTGTTGGTGTTAATATTAATACTGCAAGTAAATCGTTGTTGAGTTATGTCTCTGGAATTGGACTAAAATTAGCCGAAAATATTGTAAGCTATAGAAATGATAATGACGCTTTTAGGTCTAGAAATGACATTAAAAACGTACCACGCCTTGGTGATAAAGCCTTTGAGCAAGGTGCTGCATTCTTAAGAATAAAAGAAGCAAAAAATCCTTTAGATGATTCAGCTGTGCATCCAGAACGCTATACATTAGTTAAGAAAATGGCTAAAGATTTAGGTAAAACAGTTTCAGATTTAATAGGAAATTCTGATGTACTTAAAAAGATTAATCTTAAAAATTACATTACGGATTCAGTTGGATTACCAACATTAGAAGACATCGTAAAAGAGCTTGAAAAACCAGGGTTAGACATTCGTGAAAAGGCAAAAGTATTTACCTTTAATCAAAATATTAAAACTATAAACGACTTACACGAAGGACAATTGCTTCCTGGAATAGTCAATAATATAACCAATTTTGGTTGTTTTGTAGATGTTGGCATTAAAGAAAGCGGATTAATACATATTTCTAATTTAGCAGATGCCTTTGTAAGTGATGTAAATGAACATGTGACTTTACATCAACAAATAATTGTTAAAGTTATGGAAGTAGATAGCGCTAGAAAACGCATTCAATTGAAATTGTATAAGTAAAAAACCAATGCTTTAGAGTTACTAGAACATTGGTTTCTATTCATTTTTATTAAGCCGAATTTCTACTAGCATTAATATTTCCAAATAGAGAGCGTGTTACAATTTTCTCAAAAATAGCAATTTGTTCTGTGTCTATTACATCAGCTTTTTCGAGTTCTTGAATTCTCTTAAGCGCATATTGTTGTATGGTTAATAATGGCAACACAATAGATTCTCGTACTTCAATAGAAGCTTTTCCAGTAAGGTTCTTCTCCATAAGTTCTGTATAACCAGAAATTTTAAGTAATAAACGTTTAGTGGTTAGGTATTCTGTGTATATTATATTCCAAAACGCTCCAAACTCAGGATCTTCAGACATATACTTAGTGAGTTCAAAAAACGATTTTGTTAACGACATCATACTATTTCCAAGTAGTGTTCTAAAGAAATCTGAATTTTTATAGATATGTTCAACTTTATCCCATTCGCCATTATCTTCAAAAAGTTTTAA
>Ga0102815_10002251_pt1 | contig 11809 bp, 12 predicted proteins | sample ColrivemetaGS759_FD_79113 | JGI IMG/M metagenome (GOLD analysis project Ga0102815, IMG submission 79113) | Estuarine microbial communities from the Columbia River estuary - Ebb tide ETM metaG S.759 | ecosystem: Environmental > Aquatic > Marine > Intertidal zone > Estuary | place: USA: Columbia...
CACCCGGCACAAGGCCGATGTCGAACCGCAAGGCTTCGGTATCCGAAAGGAAGAACATCAAGGTGCTGGCCGAGGGTCCCGTGAAGGTCGCCGAGGTCACGTTGACCGGCTCCCACGCGTATTCCGCCAAGGTCCACGTCAGAACCCAGCCCGCGGCCACGGCGAAGCCTACGCCCGATGCAAAGATCAGCACACGCGCGCTAAGCTGCGCCCGAACCGCCACGACGATGGCCAGCAGCGCCAAAACCAACCCCAGAACCAGCCCGGCCTCGTTGGGCAAGCCGATCAAGGTGAGCAGGTTCAGGTTTTGACCATTCGGCGTCACCCACAGTGCTGCGATCCAGTTGCGAAACGGCGCTAACCAGCCGTGCAGGCTCATTTGCGCGACCACCGCGAAGATTAATCCCGCGACCACAGATCGCAGGTTTCCGGTCGCCGCCAAGACCAGCAAACGGCCCGAACAGCCGCGCGCCAGCACCATGCCGACGCCAAAAATCAAGCCGCCGATAATCGCGCCAGACCAAGAGCCCGCGACCGACATCATGCGCGAATCGATGGAATCGAACAGGCCCAGCCATTGGGCGCCCTGCACCCAGACCACCGCCGTCGAGAAGGTCAGCAACCACACCGCCACACGCCCGCCCATGATCCCGCGTGCAAATTCAACCGTTGCCGCGCGTAAGCAAAACGAGGAGCGTTGTGCTGCGACACCAAAGATCGCACCCGTCAACAGGCCGAATAACGCGCCCGCATTGGCCTCGCCGATCCATTCGATAAAGGCAATGAAACTGTCCATCGGTGCATCCTTGGTTCAACAGAATGCGACGGGATATGCCGTTTCCTGCATGGATGCGCTTTGATCTGGATCAGACGCTTGCCCTGAGGCCCGCTATGGCTGGCCAAACAAACGCAGGATGGTTTCGACCATCTCACGAACCCGAGAATCAGCCAGCGAATAGATGATCTGATTGCCGTCGCGCCGGGTTGTCACCAGTTTTTCATGCCGCAACCGGGCCAGTTGCTGGCTTACGGCGGCTTGGCGCGACATGATCAACTGCTCTAATTCCGTCACCGACAGGTCGCGTTCGCACAAGTGGCACAGCATCAGCAATCGCCCCTCGTGGCCCAAAGCTTTGAGGAAATCGGCGGCACCACGCGCCTGCGCAAGACGGAATTCCGACCCCGGTGCGTCGCAACGCCCGGTTTCGAGATCCAGCGCCTTGGCCTGATCTGTATTCATGCCGTCTGGCGACATGCGATCTCCACTCTTCTCTGCACCGACGGGAAAACCCGCGCGGGTTACCTGCGTCGAGCGTTCCACACTATCACGAGGAGCCGTGGGAATCGAGTACTTGGCCGACAAAACTGCGACCGATCGTCCCACTTAATGCTGTGGCCTAGCCCGATACCGCCGCGCGCGCGGTGTCGAACATTTCATTGATGTAGGCCCAAAAGAAGTCTTCGCCGGGGAAACCGATCAAGCGCCCGACTTCCTGACCGTCGGTGTTCAACAGGATAAACGTCGGCGTCACAAACGGGCGCGACGTCAGCGTGACGCCCTCAGGCAACGCCCCCCGCAAATCCGCGTGGATCAGGGGCGCTACGTCGTTTTCAGCCGACGCCCGATATGCCGGAGCCACGTCGCGGTTGAAGGCTGTGCAGACATAGCAGCCCACTTGTTCGATCATCAAAAGCCGGAATTCTTCTGCAGCAGTCGGTGCCGCGAGTGCGCCCGCCATGAAAACAGCGGCAATAAGGGATGTCAGACGTTTGATGACCATGATCAACTCTCCTACCGGGACCCACGAGCGTCGCGTAAAAATTGCGAATTCCTGTTTAACCGACACGAACCCGATTGACGACGCCAACAATACATATGAACATTGTAATGTGATTGACCAGTTCCGGCAAGCGTCCTGACGCCAAGCCGTGATGGTTGGTGCCTGGAGGGATGTTCCATGTTCGATATCAGCTTTGGCGGGGCGGCGTTGGCCGGGATCTTGTCGTTCCTGTCGCCGTGCATATTGCCAATGGTGCCGTTCTATTTGTGTTACATGGCCGGGCTCTCGATGGCCGAATTGCGGGACGATCAGGGCTTGGCGCCCGGCGCGCAACGGCGGCTGGTCTTCTCGGCGCTGGCGTTTTCGCTGGGTGTGACGACGATTTTTGTGCTGCTCGGCATGGGGGCCACGGCACTGGGCCAAGCCTTCATCGAATGGCGCGATACGTTGCAATGGGTTGCCGCGGCTGTGCTGTTTGTCTTCGGCTTGCATTTCCTTGGCGTTCTCAAAATTTCGATGCTCTATCGCCAAGCGCGCATTGAGAATTCCGGGTCCCCAAAATCGGTAATCGGTAGCTATATCATGGGCTTGGCCTTCGGCTTTGGCTGGACGCCTTGTGTTGGGCCGGCCTTGGCAGCGATCTTGATGATCGCCTCGGGCATGGGCGATATCACCCGCGGCGCGATGCTGTTGTTCGTCTACGGCATGGCGATGACCCTGCCGTTTGTCATTGCCGCACTCTTTGCCCGCCCGTTCCTGAATTGGGTCTCGCGGCACCGAAATAAATTGCAATATGTCGAGAAAATCATGGGGGCAATGTTGGTCCTCTTTGCTATTCTCATCGCGACGAACTCCGTCGCTTACATCGCGCAATGGATGATCGAGTATATGCCTTGGATGGCCTCGATCGGATGATATGCTAAATTGAGGAGGCACCAAATGCTTGCGAATCGTCGAACCTTCATGGGCGGGCTGGCTCTGTCATTGGCCGCCACGACCCTCTCTCGGCCTGCTCACGCGGACCAAGCGGTCGCGCCCTTGGGCGAGGATGGGTTGCACAAGCCCGACTGGATCCATGAGACCTTCCGTGACATGCGCGATGACCTCGAAGAGGCCAAATCGCTGGGCAAGCGGATGCTGATCATGGTCGAGCAACGCGGCTGTATCTACTGCACGCGCATGCATGAACACGTCTATATTGACGATGAAATCTCGCGGATGCTGCGTGAGGATTTCTTTGTTGTGCAGATGAACCTGTTCGGCAATGTGCCAGTGACTGACTTTGATGGCGAGGAACGTGACGAGCGCGACATGATGAACCGTTGGGGTGTCGTGTTCACGCCGACGGTGATTTTCATGCCCGAGGATGTGCCCGAATCAGGTACTGTGCGTGACGCGGCTGTGATGACCATGCCCGGCGCCTTTGAACGCGGCACGACCCGGTTGATGCTGCAATGGGTGCTCGAGCGCGGTTATGATGGCGACGAGCACTTCCAACACTACGTTGCGCGCAATCTGAACCCGTAAATCGCTTGTGCCGGTGCATCTATGCGTAAGACTTCGCCCTTAGACCGGAATTCGGTGCGGGGAAACCGACACGAACACCGACGTGCATGCTATCAATATGCACATAATTGAATTTCCTGTTGCCGTTCCGGTATCCCATCGGCTACGGTAGTCTCGTAAAGCGTTTGGGAGAGCGCACCAATCAATTGCTGAATGTCAGGGAGGACATCCATGAACCTGAAAGCTGTGACCGGCCTCATCGTCGCCGGGATTGCCTTTGTCGGCACCGCCGTCGCCGAAACTGCCCCATCTGACGTCGTCTGGGTTGACGAAGTTAACGTACCTGCAATCTTGACGAATGAACCTGGCGATGCCGCTGGCGGCGTCGGTGTTGTGTCCAGTCGCTCGCAGGGTAACTGCGTCGCTTGTCACCAGATTTCGGCGCTGCCTGATGTTGCCTTCCAAGGCAATGTTGGCCCATCGCTGGATGGCGTTGGCAGCCGCTGGACCGAAGCAGAACTGCGCGGCATTCTCGTGGACGCCAAGCAAATGTTCCCCGAAACCCGCATGCCGTCGTTCTACCGCGACTCGGGCTATATTCGTCCGGGCGACCGTTATACGGGCCGCGCGGCTGATCCAGAAACCTTTGCTCCGCTGCTCGATGCGCAGCAGATCGAAGACACCATTTCTTATCTGATGACGCTGACCGACTGATATCGGTCCGCGCCTCGAAACTTGAAAGGAGTTCAACCATGCTGACAAGACGCGACACACTCGCGATCGGCCTCGGTGCCTCGGCTGTGGCAATGCTGCCAATGGCGGCTTTTGCCACCCCGGTCGATGACGCCATTGCGGCCTTCACTGGTGGTGCTGATCTGGCTGATGCCGGTGTGACCATCACTGCCCCTGAAATCGCTGAGAATGGCAACACGGTTCCAATCTCGGTTGACGCCCCCGGCGCCACCGAAATCGCGATCTTCGCAACCGGCAACCCGACCCCGAATGTTGGTCGTTTCACATTTGGTGAAGCCTCTGGTTCTTCGATGATCGCAACCCGCATTCGTCTGGGCCGGACCCAAGACGTGATGGCAGTCGCTAAAATGGCTGATGGCACATACGCTTCGACCCTCGTCGAAGTGAAAGTCACCATCGGCGGTTGCGGCGGCTAAGCCAGATATTTCAGGAGTAACGCAGATGACAGAAGTTAGACCCCGCATCCGCCTGCCCCGCCGCGCGTCGGCTGGCGATTCGATCGTGGTGAAAACCTTGATCAACCACGACATGGAATCGGGCCAGCGCCGCAACTCGGCAGGCGAAACGATCCCACGTCAAATCATCAACCGCTTCACGTGCGAATTCAACGGCGCGATGGTGCTTGATGCAGCTCTAGAAGGCGCCATTTCGGCCAATCCCTATATTGAATTCGAAGCCTTGGTCGATCAGTCCGGCGATTTCGTATTCACTTGGTATGACGACAATGGCGACGTTTACACCGCAACCGAAGCCTTCGAAGTCAGCTGAGCTTTCGGCGCAACAGAAGTCTGGGAGGAGACACTATGCAGCACCTTAAGCCTGCCAAATCGTTTGCCTTGGCCGCGGCCTGTATGGCCTTGTTCACGGGCGCGGCCTTGGCCGACCCCGATCCGACGGCCGAACTGGTCATCGATGGCGAGCTACACCTTGTGACACGCGCACCAAGCGACGATATCACACCATACCTGCCCGAGCGTTATTCGGGTTGGCTGTTCCGCTCTGAGGGAACTCGCGACATCCAGATGGATGACTTCGAGAACCCCGGCCTGCTGACAGTTGATGCCGGTCTTGCGGCATGGGAAACTGCCGAAGGAACCGCTGGTCAGTCCTGTCAGGATTGCCACGGTGACATTGAAGAAGGCATGGCTGGCGTTCGCGCTGTGATGCCGCACCTCAATGCCGACGGTGACTTGCGGTCGATGGAAGACTACATCAACACCTGTCGCACCGAGCGTATGGGTGCCGAAGCTTGGGGTTGGAACGGTGGTGACATGATCGCCATGACCGCCGCGATCTCGATGCAGTCCCGTGGTATGCCTGTCGCCGTTGAAATCACCGGTGACGCTGCCCCCTATTGGGAGCAAGGGCGTGACATGTACTATACGCGCTTTGGCCAGCTCGAGCTGTCTTGCGCAAACTGTCACGAAGACAGCTTTGGTCAGATGATCCGCGCGGATCACCTCAGCCAAGGCCAGATCAACGGCTTTCCGACCTACCGTTTGAAGAACGCCCGGTTGAACTCGATCCACAATCGCTTCCGCGGTTGTATCCGGGACACCCGCGCCGAAACCTTCGCGATTGGCTCGGATGAGTTCCGTGCTTTGGAACTCTATGTCGCCTCGCGCGGCATGGGTCTGTCGGTCGAAGGCGTCGCAGTACGCAACTAATCTAGGAAAGGCGCGGTTCGCCGCGCCTTTTTTCCATTTTTCTCCCAGTTTTTCCGGGGAATAGCGCTTTGTGCGCTTTTAATGCTTCCCGGTATATTCACTTCTTTGAAGATTGGCATATATAAGCAGGTATATCCAATCCCGATCCAAGGAGATCACCCGCATGATATCCCGGCGCGAATTTTTGCAAGCCTCGGTCGCTGCATCCGCACTTTACGGCATTTCAGGTTTTGGCAATTGGTCCAAACTTGCAGCCCAGCAAGTCCTTACCCAAGACGACCTTCTGCGGTTTGACACCTTCGGGAATATCTCGCTGATCCACATCACCGATATCCACGCCCACACCAAACCGATCTGGTTCCGTGAGCCTGAGTTCAACATCGGCGTCGGCGATGTGCGCGGTGTGCCGCCCCATGTGGTTGGCCAAGATTTCATCAATATGTTCAACCTGACGCCCGGCTCGCCCGAGGCCTATGCCCTGACATATCAAGACTTTACAGCACTCGGCCAAACCTATGGCAAGATGGGCGGCATGGATCGCGTGGCGACCATCGTTAAGGCCATCAAAGCCGATCGCCCCGATGCAATCGTGCTGGATGGCGGCGATACATGGCACGGCTCGATGACCAGCTACCTGACTGAAGGTCAGGATATGGTCAACATCATGAACGCTCTGGGCACCGATGCGATGACCTCGCATTGGGAATGGACCTTTGGCACCGACCGCGTGCTGGATATCGTCGATGCCCTGCCCTTCCCGTTCCTCGGCCAGAATATTTTCGACGCTGAGTGGAACGAGCCCGCCGAATTCCCCGATTACACCTACTTCGAGCGCGGTGGCGCCAAAGTGGCCGTGATCGGTCAGGCCTTCCCCTATATGCCCATCGCCAACCCCGGTTGGATGTTCCCGGAATTCAGCTTCGGCATCCGTGATGAGCGCATGCAAGAGATGGTCGATGAGGTCCGCGCCGATGGTGCCGATGTCGTCGTCGTCCTGTCGCATAACGGGTTCGACGTTGACCGCAAAATGGCCAGCCGTGTGACCGGGATCGACGTGATCCTGACCGGTCACACGCATGACGCGCTGCCAGAACCGGTTCTGGTCGGCAATACGTTGCTGATTGCCTCGGGCAGCCACGGCAAATTCGTCACGCGCCTCGATCTGGATGTGCGTGATGGGCAATTGATGGGCTTCCGTCACAAACTGATCCCCGTGTTCAGCGATGTGATCGAACCCGACGCCGATATGGCCGCTTTGGTTGACGCCGAACGCGCGCCCTACAAAGAGCAACTGGAGGAGGTTATCGGCCATACCGAGAGCCTGCTTTATCGTCGCGGCAACTTTGCTGGCACATGGGACAATCTGATCTGTGACGCCGTGATGTCCGAGCGTGACACCGAGATCGCCATGTCTCCGGGCGTGCGTTGGGGGGCCAGCCTGATGCCCGGCGACGCGATCACCCGCGAGGATATTCACAGCGTCACTTCCATGACCTATGGTCAGGTGTATCGCTCGGAAATGACCGGTGAGACGATCCACGCAATCCTCGAAGATGTCGCGGATAACCTGTTCAACACCGACCCCTATTACCAACAGGGCGGTGATATGGTGCGCCTCGGCGGTCTCGCCTATGCCATTGATATCAATAAGCCAATTGGTGAGCGCATCACCGGCCTCACCCTACTGCGCACCGGCGAATCCTTGGACCCCGCGCGCAGCTATACGGTTGGCGGTTGGGCCTCTGTCAATGAGGGCACCGAGGGGCCGCAGATTTGGGATGTGGTTGAAAACCATATCCGCAAGTTGGGCAATGTCTCGGCGGAACCCAATAACGCAGTGACCGTAACCGGAAACTAAGCCACGAGCCGGTGGGATGCCGCCGGGACTTTGAAGAAAAGGAGCAAGCGTCATGACTGACACGTCCGATGACGACCAGCAGCAGACCACCGGCACAAGCCGCCGGGGTTTTCTGCGCACTGCGGGTCTGGCCGCAGGCGGTGCTGTGGTGGGGGCCGCGACGGCCAACGCCCAAGAGGCAGATCCGCTGATCACCGAGATGCAAGACTGGGCTTCGGCCACGGGTGAAGGCGTCGATGCCGCACCCTACGGGATGCCAATCCGGTTCGAAACCGACACCGTGCGCCGCACCGTGCCTTGGTTGACGGCGGACCCGATCAGCTCGATCAACTTCACGCCGATCCACGCGCTGGACGGCACGATCACCCCGCAGGGTTGCGCCTTTGAGCGTCACCACTCGGGCGCGATTGAGTTGTCGAAAAGCGATTATCGCCTGATGATCACCGGCTTGGTGGATCGCCCTCTGGTGTTCACCTATGACGATCTGATGCGCTTCCCGCGTGAAAATCACGTGTATTTCTGCGAATGCGCCGCGAATTCCGGCATGGAATGGGCGGGCGCGCAGTTGAACGGCGCGCAATTCACCCACGGCATGATCCACAACATGGAATACACCGGCATCCCGCTGCGTGTTCTCCTTGAGGAAGCCGGCGTGCAGCCCGAGGGTCAGTGGGTCTTCGTCGAGGGCGCCGATGCCTCGTCCAACGGTCGCTCGATCCCGCTGGAAAAGGCGATGGATGACGTGCTGGTCGCCTTCGCCGCCAACGGTGAGGCGCTGCGTAAAGAGCATGGCTATCCGGTCCGCTTGGTCGTTCCCGGTTGGGAAGGCAATATGTGGGTCAAATGGATCCGCCGCATTGGCGTGAACCATTCGGCTGTCGAGGCCCGCGAGGAAACCTCGAAATACACCGATCTGATGCCCGACGGACGCGCGCGCAAATGGACTTGGGAGATGGACGCGAAATCCGTCATCACCTCGCCCTCGCCGCAAATGCCGATCACCCACGGCGCTGGCCCGCTGGTGATTACCGGCCTCGCTTGGTCCGGTCGTGGGGCGATTGACCGCGTCGATATCTCGCTGGATGGCGGCGTCAACTGGCAGACCGCGCGGCTTGGCACGCAGGGCGGAAAATACGCCTTGTCGCGCTTCTATCTGGAAATCGAATGGGACGGCAGCCCGCTGTTGTTGCAGTCGCGCGCGATGGACGACACCGGCTATGTCCAGCCGACCAAAGACGAGTTGCGCGACATTCGCGGGTTGAACTCGGTCTATCACAATAACGGAATTCAGACCTGGGCGGTCTACGAGAACGGAGCGGTGGAAAATGTCGAAGTCAGTACTTAAGGCGCTTGCCGCAACGACGCTTTCGGGGGCTCTGGCGGGTGTGATTGCCACACCTCTCATGGCCCAAACCTATAACCTCGGTCGTGCCGCCCTACCCGCAGAGATTGCGGCATGGGACATTGCGGTTGAACCCGATGGAACCGGCCTGCCCGAAGGCTCGGGCGACGTTTACGATGGCGAAGAACTGTGGGTGGAAAGCTGCGCATCTTGCCATGGTGACTTTGGCGAAGGCGCCGGGGCGTTCCCGGTTATCGCCGGTGGCGAAGGCACCTTGACCGACCGCCGCCCGGTGAAAACCGTGGGCAGCTATTGGCCCTATTTGTCGACCGTCTGGGACTATGTTCACCGCTCAATGCCCTTCGGCAATGCGCAAATCCTGTCGGCTGATGAGACCTATGCGATCACCGCATATATCTTGTATTCCAACGGGTTGGTGGATGACGACTTCGTTTTGTCACGCGACAATTTCCTCGATGTCGAGATGCCGAACGCGGATGGGTTCTACATTGACGACCGGATCGACTCTGAGGTGCCGCAGTTCTCTGCCGAGCCTTGCATGAGCGATTGCGGCGAGGCGGTGCACATCACCCGTCGCGCCACGGATCTGCAATCGACACCAGAAGGCGCTGTGACAGTCTTCGCCCTTGATCGTCAGCCCGAAGCCCCGGCTGAAGGCACAGACGACGCGGCGATGACGGATGAGCCGATGGCCGAGGACGTGGCCGCCGAGCCTGAAACCCCGGCGCTCGATCCGGCGTTGGTTGCTGCGGGCGAAGGCCTGTGGCGTCAGTGCCGTAGCTGTCACACGGTGGACAACGGTGGCCGTAATGGCACCGGGCCAAACCTGTTTGGTGTTGTCGATCGCGCGGCTGGCGCAGTCGAGGGCTTCCGCTACTCGAACCCAATGCAGGAAGTGGCTGCAGAGGGTCTCGTTTGGACGCATGAAGAGCTTGACGCCTTCCTCGCGGACCCACGCGGCTACATGCGTGGTACGCGGATGTCATTCCGTGGCCTTCGTGACGAAGCAGACCGCGCGGCAATGATCGCTTACCTGCAATCCTTCGCGGAATAAGCCATGCGGATCGCTGTACTTGCAGCAATTTCAACCTTGGTCGGGGCTCTCGCAGCCCCGACCACCCACGCTCAGACCCTCGCCACAGCCCTTGGCAACGCCGAGGCTGGCGCCAGCGTCTTCAACCGGGATTGTGCGTTTTGCCATCAAATTGGCCCCGAAGCGCGCGACCGGGTTGGCCCGCAGCTTAACCGCATCTATGACCGCGGCGCTGGCAGTATCGACGGATTTGGCTACTCGCGCGGCCTCAGCCGTATGGGCGTAGACGGCCTTGTCTGGACCTTTGATACCCTCGATGCCTATATCGCCAATCCGCGCGCGCTGGTGTCAGGCACGCGCATGTCGTATCGTGGCTTGCATGATGAAACCGAACGCCATGACCTACTGGCCTTCTTGCGCGCCTATTCCGACCAGCCCGAGAATATGCCCGGCTCTGCCCCAACGGCGATCGCCACATTGCCAGAGCTGTCGAATGCGACCCTGACGATCGAAGGCGACCGCGAATACGGCGAGTACCTGTCGGCGGAATGCACGACGTGCCACCAGATCAATGGCACCGACGCGGGGATCCCGGCGATTATCGGTTGGCCAGCCGAAGATTTCGTCGTCGCGATGCACGCTTACAAACAGGGCCTTCGGCCGCATCCGGTGATGCAAATGATGGCCAGCCGTCTGGATGACGAACAAATCGCAGCACTCGCCGCGTTTTTTGAGACGGCGAACGATTAAGTTTGCTCCCCGGGTAACGGGGCGCAACTGACAGATTTTCGGCCACGGCGCAGGGAGGCGTTGTGCCGGAAACGTCACCACCCAATCAGCGGTGGTGACAGAGTGAACCGGGCAACACCCCAGTTTTTTCAACGAACGGGAGGATAACCATGACATTCATCAACAGACGCAAATTCCTTGCTGCGGCGGCAGCGACATCGGCGGCACTGTCGGCACCGATGGTGCTGGCCCAAGGGCGGCCCAAAGTCATCGTGATTGGTGGCGGTGCGGGCGGGGCCACAGCGGCCCGCTATATCGCCAAAGATTCGGATGGCGCGATTGACGTCACCTTGATCGAACCGACGCGCCAGTATTACACCTGTTTCTTCTCAAACCTCTATTTGGGCGGGTTCTGGGACTATGAAAACCTCGGCCATTCCTATGGCACGCTGGCTTCGGAATACGGCATCAATGTCGTGCATGACTGGGCCGTTGGCGTTGACCGCGACGCGAAAACTGTCACCGTCGCGGGCGGCCACACGCTGTCTTATGATCGCCTGATCATCGCGCCGGGCATTGATTTTGTTGAAGATTCGGTCGCAGGCTGGGATATCTCGGCACAAAACCAGATGCCACATGCCTATAAGGCCGGCAGCCAAACTCAGTTGCTGAAACATCAGGTCGAGAACATGCGCGAAGGTGGCACCTATTGCATGGTCGCGCCGCCGAACCCCTATCGCTGCCCTCCCGGCCCCTATGAGCGGATTTCGATGGTCGCCCATGTGCTGTCACAGCGCAATCCAACCGCGAAAATCCTGATCCTCGACCCCAAAGCAAATTTCTCGAAGCAAACGCTGTTCGAGGATGGCTGGTTACGTCACTACAGCGGCATGATCGACCGCATTGGCCCTGATTTCGGTGGTGGCAATGTCGAGGTTCGCCCCGATGCCATGGAAGTTGTCATTGATGGCGAAGTTGAAGCCGTCGATGTGTGCAACGTGATCCCGGCGCAAAAAGCGGGCCGGATCGCGCATATTGCAGGCGTCACCGATGACTCCGGCTGGGCACCCGTCACCCCAACCGACATGCGCTCACGGGTCGATGAGAACATCTTCGTTC
>Ga0102815_10002254_pt1 | contig 11797 bp, 9 predicted proteins | sample ColrivemetaGS759_FD_79113 | JGI IMG/M metagenome (GOLD analysis project Ga0102815, IMG submission 79113) | Estuarine microbial communities from the Columbia River estuary - Ebb tide ETM metaG S.759 | ecosystem: Environmental > Aquatic > Marine > Intertidal zone > Estuary | place: USA: Columbia...
AGCCTGATATCTCTCCCTTGTAAGCGCCTACGGCGAGAAATTCAACAATGCGCTCCTTAACATCGTCCAGACCATCGTAGTCCCTGTTCAGCGATTTACGAGCGAGTTCGAGATCAAGCTTGTCGTCGCTTGTCACGCCCCAAGGTACAGAGGTAACCCAGTCCAGATAGTTTCTGGTAACGCCATATTCTGCTGAAGATGGGTCAAGGACCTGCAGCTTTTCCATCTCCTCTTTGATGCGCTCAACAACGTGGTCGGGCACATTTCGCTTGAGTAGTCGTTCGCTAAACTTCTCCGAGTCGGCCTGGCGATCGTCCTTTGAGATCCCCAGTTCTTTCTGAATTACTTTGAGTTGTTGATGAAGAAAAAACTCTTTCTGTTGATCGCTGACCTGTTGTTGTACCTGTTCATTGATCTGTGCCTGCAGTTTTGCTGCGTTAAGTTCGGTTTGCAGCAGAATAAGCACTTTTTCCATTCTTGGAATGAGCGGTAACGTTTCGAGTATTTCCTGCATCTCGACGGGTTTGGCTGAAGTGATCGCAGCAGCAAAATCCGCTAGAGGTCCCGGTTCGCTTGTATCGAAGTAGTTCAAATACTGTTTCAACTCTTCGTTGTAGAGAGGGCTTAGCTTCATCAATTCCTTGATGATATTGATCATTGCCGTGGCATAGGCTCGCACCTGGTTGGCATCTTCATTAACAGGAGATTCTAGGTATTCGACCCTTACGACAAAAGGTGGTTGCTTACGAATCCACTCTACGATGCGGAAGCGCTTCATGCCCTGGGCAACAAACTGTAGTTTGTCTTTGACTTCATTCAGATGATGAATGCGTGCGACACATCCAATCTCGGCAATATCTCCTGCTTCTGGTATTTCTCTACCATCAGGCATGGTGGCATAGCTCAAAGCAATAATTTTATGGGCGGATTCGGCAGTTTTTCTTATGCCGGGCCCCCAGGGTTGCTGGTCGACCACGACGGGTTGAACCAGAACGGGAAAGTACGGCCTTGATGCTAGTGGAATCAGTTGAAGTGTGTCTGGTAATAACTCATCCGGTCTTGCGATTGCGGTTGAGGGGTTACTATCATGGGGAATGAATTCGCTACTCATGGTGGTATCTATTGCTTGAATAATGATGGCTCGTAGCAGGTAGATTGGGTCGAAATTGACCTTTTCAAGCGTCTCTTTGCAGGGAAGTTTCCGTTTCGGCATATTGTTGATCAAGCTTTTCCCGAATCTCCGCATAAGCTGATCGCGTTATTTTATATCGGGTAATCAGATAGATTGGGATGAAATGTAGTAGGGGTAATGCGATCCCTACAGTGATACCCAGATGAGTAATGGTCTGAGACGGTATCTCTGAGGGTAAAACATTGGTTGGAAACTGAATAAGCGTGAGAACTAACCCACCCATCATGATGCCAACACCGGAAATTGCCTTGCCCGAAAATGATAAAGCAGCATTGAACATGGCTTCCTGTCGGTAACCAGTTCTGAGTTCATGGTCGTCGAGGGTATCGGCGATCAACGAAGCGGAAATAATACCTTGCACGACAGCAATACCCGCACTTAGCACGCCAGTGCTCACCAGAATAATCAAAAGCCGTGGGTCACCATTGTCGGGAAGCACATCCAGAAAGCGCAGACTGACTAGGAATACACCGTCCAGAACACTCGCTATCGCAGCAATAATCAGGATGTCTCTTTTGTCCCAATTCCGCTGAAGATAGGCGACCATCGGAAAAGCTAGGATAGCGCCGATAGCAGAGAAGGCGAACCAGCGGAGGTCCTCGGTCTCGAACCCCCAGAAAAACGTGGTCATGTAAATGCCAAGATTTGTCGTCGTGCCTGAAATTGCCGAAGAAACCAGAACGATGATAAAGAGCAGCGCAAATTGTTGATTCTTTAATGCTCGCCACAACTCGGTCGCTGTCGTCGAAAAACTGAATCGGGTTCGGGGACCCGTATGTTGTCGCAGATAAGGGATTTCCCTCTTTGTAAGCAACGTGGTTGCCAGCGCGCCGCCGGTGAGTAGCAAACCGGCAGACATGGCGAGTACAGGATAGCCTTCGGGATTAAGCTGTCCCACCGGAAAAGCCTCGGTTCCCGGCATGACAAATGTGAAGATGAATAGCGGGAAGGATACGGCGATAAGCCAGCCAAGGGCGTAGCGATAGGCCATGACAGAGGTTCTGTCCTCGTAGTCGTCGGTCAACTCAGCCGCAATCGCCGCCCAGGGGACAAAATAGAGCGTCATGAAACCTCTGGTTGCCAGAGTAAATCCAAGTAACCAGGCAAAAAGGGTGATTTCTTGTAATCCCGCGGGAGGCGAAAATAGAAGAAAGATGCTTAATCCAAGTGGCAGAGATGCAATCAGCATTAGCGGGTGGCGACGCCCCCACCTTGTTCTCAGGTTGTCTGAGAGAGAGGCAACCAAAGGATCCGTAACCGCGTCAAACACAATGGCGACTGCGAGTGCCGTTGATACGAGAAAAGCGTCCATTCCAAGAATCTGACTGTAGTAGAGTAGTGCAAACGTATTAAAAACCCAGTTTTTTACTGTGTCAGGAATAGCGCCGACACCCTGGCTAAGTTTTGTCCGAAAGCCCAGTTTTATTGTTCTTTGTTTCCGGTGGTAAATGGGTCTTGGTGTCGTCATTTTGTCTCTGAAATTATTGTCTTTAAGTAAAAACGCTCCCAACGACTATAATCTATCAATCAGTGAGATGTAATAGCTTGTCAGTAGTCTCCAGTGTTCTTTAGAATGGCGGTGTCCGCTTGGCGGGCATTTTGACTGGCTCATTAGTGAACCAGAGTGATAGCAGAAGCAGGAACCAGATAATGGATCATTCGAATTACGCCATTGATGAAATGATATCGGCAAAATCAATTGCCGCGCGGGTTGAGGCATTGGCAAAAGAGATTACAGCGAATTATAACGATGCGGATAAATTAGTTGTTGTTGGTTTGCTGAGGGGGTCCTTTGTATTCATTGCAGACCTTGTTCGTGAACTGAAGATGCCGGTGGAAGTCGACTTCCTAGAAGTATCGTCGTACGGTGACGCGATGACAAGCTCAAGGGAAGTGAGGATTCTCAAGGACTTGAGAGGTGAGATAAACGGGTTGGATGTCCTGCTTGTTGAAGATATTGTTGATACCGGCCACACGATGCATCATGTGCAAGCACTGTTAGAATCTCGTGAGCCAAGGTCGCTTGAGGTTTGTGCGCTGCTTGATAAGCCATCAAGGCGCGAGGTCGAGGTCGATGTACGTTGGATAGGATTCGAAATCCCTGACGAATTTGTGGTGGGGTACGGCATTGACTACGCCCAGCGTAATCGCAATCTGCCTTTTATCGGTAAAGTTAGGCTGTTTGATCCTTCCTGAATGGGTAGGGATAAATAGAGCGAGTTAACCGAGGTAGTAGTCCATCAAAGTGAGGTCTTGCTCGCCGGCTTCAATACGTGCGATGGTCTGCAGATGCACTTCATCGGGCCCGTCATAAATTCTGAATGCCCTGGCTTTGCCGAATGCTCTAGCCGCGGGCGTGTCGTTTGTCACACCTTTCGCACCATAAAGCTGCACTGCCCGATCAGCAATTGACTGATAAATTCTTGCGACAGCAACTTTTATCATTGATATTTGTTTTCGTGCGGCCTTATTGCCAATTGTGTCGAGTTGGTGTGCAGCCCTTTGAACGAGCAAACGTGCTTGATCCAGTTCTATCCGCGACATACTGATCGCTTCCTGTGTTGAACTGTACTCATCAATGCGTTTACCAAAGGTCGTTCGCTCCTGTGAGCGTTTGACCATCAAGCTAATCAGCACTTCACATTCACCAATTGCGCGCATGCAATGATGAAGTCTCGCCGGTCCAAGCCGTGCTTGACCAATCGCAAATCCTGCGCCTAGCTCCCCGAGTAGATTTTCTGCAGGAATCCTGACGTTTTTCATTTCGAATTCAGGGTGACGATTAGTTGGTGACAGATGATCGAACACCGGTAAATTCCTCATGATGCTGATACCCTCGGCATGTCTTGGCACGAGGAACAGAGACTGGCGTTTTGATTTTGGAGCGTCACTATCAGTCACACCAACCACAACAATTAGTTCACATTTCTCATGGGTTGCGTTTGAGGCGAACCATTTTCTGCCGTTGATGACATATTCGTCTCCGTCACGAACAATGCTTGTCGCTAGATTTGTTGGATCCGATGAAGCGACAAGCGGTTCAGTCATGGCAAAAGCAGATCCAATCTCCCCATTAAGTAGGGGAGCAAGCCATTTCTCTTTTTGTTGCTCCGTGGCAAACAACTGCAGGAGCTCCATGTTTGGTACATCCGGTGCGTGACAGTTGAATACCCGCGAAGCCCACTCCAATTTGCCTAGCACCTCTGCGACACCGGTGAACTCGAGGTTCGAGAGTCGTGTGCCAGGCTCGTTGTCATCAAGCCTTGGAAGCGCCATATTCCAAAGGCCGAGGGCTTTTGCTTCCTGTTGGAGAGTACGCTGGATTGTGGGGACAGCTTCTCCGGCAGCGGCTTGTTCTAGCCATAGCTTGTGATTTGGTAAGATGCGGTCGTTAAAAAATGACTCGACCTGATCTCTTATCTCGATGGCGCGGAGGGGTAGTTCAAACATCGAGTTAAGCCTGTGCTGACAGAAGTCAATATAATACCCCCGTCATTGTCACAGGTCAGCCGTAATTTTTCGATAACGCTTATCGCCTGATCATGACCGTATGAACATGAGGGAAAAGATTAGTTTTGCAATTCTGGGACGACCGTCAGCGCGAGAATTGCGCGATTGTTATGGCGACCGTTGAGTTTGGCGATAAAATTGAGGAAGCGCATTTGCCAACGGTACTTAGCATCAAACAAGCGGTAAATGTCTTCAATCTTAGCTAAATCCGTGACGATCGCTGCCGTCCCCGATTCCCAGATATCATGCTTCAGTTTGCCCCGCATGTCACAGGGTGCTATTGCCATTTTACCGTTGTTTCTAATCCGCTTTACTTTGCCAGCTTTTGATTCCGAGAAGACATAATACTCCCCATTATCGCCGGCAAGCCATACCGGTGTTCTGACTTCTCGACCATCTTTTCGATAGGTTGCAAGGTTGACGTAGGTTTCAACAGCAGGATTAAACTTCATATTTTTAATTACTCTAATTTCGTCAGTTTAAGCATAAACCTGTCGGTGTCGCCATATAGACCAGGTGTGAACGCGCCTTTGGTTTTGACATCCTTGAGTTTGGCAAGGATATTGCTGGTTGGATGCCTAGATCAATCAAGTCTCTGACTATACCTCGCTAGTGTCTTAAACGGAAAATCTGTGTTTGATTGATGCGAACGACTTTTTCGTAATGTCAGGCAGAATGTCGCCAACGAATGACAGCGAATTCGAAGTGTGACGATTGTGATGTAGATTTGCTACAGTTGGGTAGAAATAACGGCAAAACAAGAAACCAGAGGGGTAAAAAGATGACAATCACGAAAATTGAAACAGGTACAGAACATCTACTGGCTGAAAATAATGATGGCGTGGCTGTACTCACGCTGAATCGCCCAGAAGCAAGAAACGCGATGTCAGGGGAGATGAATGCGGCGCTGCAAAAAGTGCTGGCTGATGCGGAGCTTGATCATGAGATTAAGTGCATTGTACTCACGGGTGCAGGTAAGGGTTTTTGTGCAGGAGGTGATGTCAAAGGCATGGCAAGTTCCGGCGATGGCACTGTGGGTCCGCGGACAATAGATCAAGCGATCCACGCTCAACGTGTTAATCAGCGAGCGACGGCTGGCAAATTGTTCAAAATGCCCAAACCGACGATAGCCGCGCTGCCGGGTGCGGCTGCGGGCGCGGGTCTATCCTTTGCGCTGGCGTGTGATATGCGAGTAATGGCATCTAACGCGATCATGACGACTGCATTTGCTCGGGTAGGTTTTTCTGGTGACTACGGTGGTACCTATTTCATGGCGCAACTGGTGGGTACAGCCAAGGCGAAAGAGTTGTACTATTTGTCAGACCGCGTTAGCGCAGATGAAGCGCTAAGACTTGGACTAACGAATTGGGTCTGCGAGCCAGATGAGCTGCAGGCTAAAGCGCTTGAAATTGGTCATCGCATATCCTCTGGCCCTACTGTTGCCTATCGTTACATGAAAGAGAATCTCAACCGGGCGCTTGCCGGTGATGTCGATGATTGTATGGATCTTGAGGCGACTCACCATGTGCACTGTGGTCAGACTCAAGATCACAAAGAAGCCAGTAAAGCCTTTGTCGAAAAGCGTGAGCCCGTGTTTATCGGTAAATAGCAGAGCATAAGTCGTTGCAGGGGAGCGTTGACTCAACCGTGGAAAGCTTGAGTCAGTAACCCCTGTTAGCAACAGCGAGGTTTGGGTGAATTAACCCTGGGCCGTTGTGCTGTTGACTGGATCCTGCTGCTGGCCTCTCACAAGTCTACCGGGTAATGCGCCAGTTGCTTCACCTGATTGATAAATAACAGTGCCCGAAACCATCGTTGAAACGATACCGTTTGCGTGCTGTAACAGTCGTTTACCCCCGGCGGGTAGATCGTGGACGATATGTGGTGTCTTCAAGCTGAGCGCCTCATAGTCAATGAGGTTGATATCAGCTTTGTAACCAGGCGCTATCAAGCCTCTGTCTTTGAGCGAATACAGTTCCGCGGGTTGGCGGGTCAGCAAATGAATCGCCTTTTCGAGTTCAAAACTCTTTCGTTCCTTAACCCACTTGGTGATGACATAAATATTTGCGCTGGCATCGCAGATAGAGCCAACGTGTGCACCGCCATCACCCAGAGCAGATACAGTGTTTGGGTGGGTTAGCAATTCAGGTATGTGATCGGAGAAGTTGGCTGCAGGAATATATATGAGGTTGTTGCCATTATTCCCAAGAAAATAGTCGTATAACCACTCAACCGGTTCAACGCCCTCAGCCTGTGCGCGTGCAGCAACAGATGTATCTGGCGCGGGCAGATATTCAATGGGTTCCTCTAACGGATACATTTTGTCGAAGCGACGACTGAACAACTTAACGAATATGTGCGGTTGATCAATATCTTCCCCAAGAATTTGCGATTTGATCTCAGGGGTTTTCAGTTTAGCTATCTTCTCCTTCCAAGGTAGATCCTCAAGTGACCTAAAAGTTGGTCTAGGTGAGAATGGACTCATTGAAGCAGGGTGCCCCATCAGCATACCAACGGGTCGTGAAAGCACCTGACCGCGGATATCGAGTCCCTCTGACTGTGCATGTTCGATATGGTCTAATTGCTGGCGCCATAAATCAGGCTGGTTATCCAGATGAAGCAGGGTAAAGGTACCTTTTGCCCCGGTTGATTCGCTGGTGCTTCGGAGAATACTGAACTCCTCATCCAAATCTTCCCAATCGGATATCAGCTGAAATACGTGTCCTTTTTCGCCTGATAGCGCCAGACCTAACTGCTTCAATTCGTGTGTTGCAGCTTTGTAGGTGGGTACGGGGCTGCCGGTGCTGGTTCTATGCACGAGTGTGCGGGAAGTAGAAAAGCCGACACCACCGGCGTTGACACTCTCTTCAATAACAGCCTGCATTTTAGAGATATCTTCATCGGTGGCTGTTTCGCGATTCACCGCACGCTCACCCATCACAAACACCCGAACCGGGCCATGGGGCACTAGCGCAGCGACATCGATATCTCTGGGTTTTGCATCAAGTGTATCCAGATACTCAGGAAAGCTCTCCCAGGTCCAGGGTAATCCCTCGGCCATCGCAGTTTCGGGAATTTCCTCTACACCTTCCATCAACTGGATCAAGACGTCGCGATCTTCCGGTTTGCAGGGTGCAAACCCCACGCCGCAGTTGCCCATGACCACTGTGGTTGTGCCAAGATTAGAAGAAGGATTTAGGTGCGAGTCCCAGGTAGCCTGGCCGTCATAATGGGTATGCACATCAACGAAACCGGGTGTGACGATGAGTCCAGCAGCATCTATTTCGTTTAAAGCGGTATCTGGTAGGTTTTCGCCAACGGCCTGAATCAAGCCATCTTTTACTGCAACATCGAGGATGCCGGATTTTCCGCCGCTGCCATCGACGACGTGCCCGTTTCGAATGATGAGATCATATTCAGCCATACCGCTTCTTCCTCTAATTACTTATCGACCATGTTTTTATCATAAACCACCAACTCGCGCTAATCGTCATTTTCCTGTGCAAAGCAACCAGCCAGCGAAGACTTTCCTTTCCGGCGGTTGCGCGTCAGGATGGATCGCTAGGAGGCACCGACAGATAGCAAGTTCTGCACCGGTTGGTAAAGCGCCTCAAGATAGGCCTTGTCTTCAGCCGCCAGTTCTATTTTGGTCGCTTCAACAAGATCGGATAGTTGCGCTTCCTTTGAAACGCCAACAACGGGAGAGGTGACGCCTTCAACAGTAAACAGCCATGCCACGGCGATCTGGGCCGGTTTTTTGCCGTATTTCTCCGCCACTTCGACAACCCTATCGGCAATTTTGAAGATGTTGTCACCTCGATAGAGTGATTCAGTTCGCTTTCTATCCTGTCCGGAAGATCTGGTTGTCAACCCTTTATCAAAGCTGCCCTGGTAAGCACCTGCCAGTATTCCCCTGGCAAGAGGCGACCAAGGTGTCACCGCGACGCCACTATTCACGCAATAAGGAATCATCTCACGTTCTTCTTCGCGGTAGATAAGATTCAGGTGATTCTGCATCGAAATGAACTTGGTCCAGCCGTTTCGCTCCGCAGTCATTTGTAACTCGGCAAACTGCCAGGCAAACATAGAGGATGCGCCGAGGTAAAGCGCTTTGCCAGCTTTCACGACATCATTTAGCGCTTCCATCGTTTCCTCTATAGGTGTTTGTGCCTGACCGGGAATGCCGTGGGGATGGCGATGAATGATGAGCTGGTCAATGTAATCGTGACCTAATCGTTTCAAGGAACGGTCCACGCCTTCTATAATGTGTTTTCGAGAAAGTCCTCCCTGGTTTGCTGCATGACCCATCGGCATCGATACCTTGGTTGTCAGCACGTATTCGTCCCGTGACAAGAGCTCCTTCAATACTTGGCCTACAACCAGTTCTGAGGCACCAATACCGTAGATGTCGGCGCAGTCGAAGTAGTTAACGCCTTGTTCAATCGCTGCTTTGAATATAGGGCGTGCTTTGTCTGTACCTAGTGTCCAGTCGCCCTGGTGGCCACGGCCCGGCTCACCAAAATTCATTGTGCCTAGGCAGAGTTTTGAAACCCTTAAGCCCGTGTTTTCTCCAAGTCGAACGGAATCCAGCATCTTATTTCTCTTTCCTCATCCATCGACTGGTCGATGCGACATCTTCGATTGGCTCTTCAGCTTTCTTCCAGCCCCCGAAGCCAGGCTCCAGGTGGGCGACATCAGTAAATCCCATTTCCCGTAGTGCTTTGGTTGCGAAAACGCTACGACCCCCGCCGGCACAAAACACAACGGTACGACGATCTTCCTGAAAGTAGTCGCGGTAGTAGGGGCTCGCGGGGCTCGCCCAGAATTCCAGCATACCCCTTGCGCAGTGAATCGCGCCCGGAATGGTACCGAGGTCAATTGTCTCCTGAATTTCGCGGATATCTATCAGCAAGAGATCTTTATTGTCCGCCATCTCCGCTTTGAGTTGGTCGACGCTGAGGTTTTCGATGTCGGATTTTTCTTTTTCCGCAAGCTCAAAAATATTAACAATAGGCATGTTTTAATCTCTCTTGTATAACGACGAATGAGTTGGGTGTTCAATAGACTGGCTCATATACTACGAAGGTTTGAAGTTTTACTCAAATGCACAATACCAATCACCAGCAGTCCCGCTGGTAACACTCCCTTCCCGGAGTTAAGTTATAGATTCATCGATATTTATGAAACTATTGGGAGCCATCTGTGATGGATGATTATTCAAAATTTGACGCGATTGACTTAGCAAATCTGATCCAAAATAAGGATGTGACCGCCAGCGAGGTCATCGAAGCTGCAATAAAACGCGCTGAAGCCGTGAATCCCGATGTAAACGCCATCGTGACACCCATGTTTGAGACGGCGTTAGAGGAAGCAAAGATCTGTGATGAATTATCCAGCGACGCACCTTTGGCCGGCGTCCCATTTCTCATCAAAGACCTAACGATGGTGAAAGGTGTTCGTTGTACCATGGGTAGTCGGCTCTACGAAAACTTCGTTCCAGACCATGATGCGGAAATTGTGAAGCGATACCGACAAGCAGGTTTGATCATCATGGGTAAATCCAACACGCCTGAAGTCGGCCTTGCAGCCACGACTGAATCAGTGATGTTGGGCAGTTGTAAGAACCCTTGGGATCTAACGAGAACGTCTGGGGGATCGAGTGGTGGAGCAGCCGCTGCTGTTGCTGCTGGAATATTGCCCGTTGCGCACGCAAGCGATGGTGGGGGCTCGATAAGAATCCCGGCATCCTGCTGCGGACTTGTTGGGCTCAAACCTTCCCGGGGCCGAACACCGCTTGGGCCGGATGTTGGTGAGGGGTGGGGAAGTATGGCAACGACCCACGTTGTCAGTCGAACCGTTCGGGATAGTGCGCTGATGCTTGATATGACCCATGGACCAGCCGCGGGTGATCCTTATCATGCGCCTTACTTTGACGGTTCATATCTGGAAGCGATTAAACAAGCGCCAAAACAATTGCGGGTTGGTCTTAATATGTCACCAGGATCGGGTGTGGGGTCGGCAGACTCTGAGTGTGTTGCTGCGATCACCTCGACAATTTCGCTGCTCGAGGCGCTAGGACATCGTGTCGAAGTCATGACGCTTGGTCTTGACGAGGCTTTGTTTTCTGCAGCCACACATATTTTGGTTTGTGCGAATGCAGCAAATTCACTGCAATCTCGTGCTCGTGCGCTTGGCCACGCATCGCTTTCCTTGGACTTCATCGAAACTAACACGATGCATTGTGCCAAACTTGGCGCGACCTTCAGCGCGGAAGATTATGCGAGGGCTGTTGCTGCCATTCATGCTGCTGGACGGCAAGTAGAGGAGCAGTTCCAACAATGTGATTTGATCTTGAGCCCGACCCTGCTGCAGCCGCCGGTCCCACTTGGGTTTATGGCGACAAATGACGGAGATCAGGAGGAGTATAGTCGTCATATTCAGCAATTCTGGGGTTACACGCATCTCTACAATGCGACAGGAAATCCAGCAATATCTCTACCCTTGCATTGGAGTAAGGATGATTTACCTGTCGGCGTCCAATTTGCAGCAGCTTTTGGTAATGAGGCCTTGCTACTTCAGGTTTCCGCGCAACTTGAACAGGCTCGTCCTTGGAAAAACCGAACACCGGATTTTTGACCAGGTGATGCGTAGTTTACGCAAAGCGCCGCTCAGTAGAAATTGTCCTTAGGGTCAATCTTTTCCGCGCCTGTATCGTTGCGAGCCTGAGCAAGCTCCTTACGTGCCATCCTTGTCATAAATCCGACATCCTGTCCTAAAGTCACCATATTGAAGCCTTGCTCAAGATACCTTTTTGAATATTCAAGACTGCCGGTGTGAATGCCCGCGCCAATGCCGTGTTTTTTAGCAGTTTCGAAAATTTTCGTCACTGTCTCGACATGTAAGGGATCGTTATTGTCTCCGGTAGGCACCAGACCGAGCGCGTATGCCAAATCAGCTGGGCCTATATAAATGCCATCGACGCCGGGTGTTGACATGATGTCATCTAAATTCTGCAGTGCCTCCTCGGTTTCAATCATAACGATACAGGCTAATTCCGAGTTTGCTTCCTGAACGTAACCGGCGCCAGCATAAATC
>Ga0102815_10002261_pt1 | contig 11780 bp, 13 predicted proteins | sample ColrivemetaGS759_FD_79113 | JGI IMG/M metagenome (GOLD analysis project Ga0102815, IMG submission 79113) | Estuarine microbial communities from the Columbia River estuary - Ebb tide ETM metaG S.759 | ecosystem: Environmental > Aquatic > Marine > Intertidal zone > Estuary | place: USA: Columbia...
GCCAGACGTGCAGCGGCACCTGCGCTGATTTACCCATGGCACCGATAAACAGCAAGATACAGGCCATAGAGATCACCGACCAGTCCATCCCCGGGATCACCTGCATGGTCGCCGCAACCATGTTATCGGCGCGCTCGAACACCTCGTAATAATCGAGAGATCCGGTATACATCAGGATGACCGCGATACCGAGCAGAAAACCGAAATCACCGACACGGTTAACCAGAAAAGCCTTCATGTTGGCATAGATCGCCGTTTCCTTCTTGAACCAGAAACCGATCAGCAGATAGGACACCAGGCCCACCGCTTCCCAACCGAAGAACAGTTGCAGGAAATTGTTGGACATAACCAGCATCAACATCGAGAAGGTGAACAGCGATATAAAACTGAAAAACCGCTGATAACCCGGATCGTCATGCATGTAGCCGATGGTATAGATGTGCACCATCAGTGATACAGAGGTGACGACCACCATCATCAACGCCGTCAGACCGTCGACCAGGAAGCCGATTTCGAACAATATGCCGTCGCTGACCATCCAGGTATACACCGACTGGTTGTAAACCGCGGCATCGTCGATGACGACACTTTTGAGTACCAGCAGGGATAGCACGAAGGATACGCCGACCCCGATAATGGTCACGCAATGGGCGCCGGAGCGACCGATCTGCTTGCCGAAAAAACCGGCCAGGATCGCGCCGAATAATGATGCCAGCGGAATGGCGAGATATATGAATTCCATAGTCATCCCTTCATCTCGTTGATGTCCTCGACGCTGATCGATCCGCGGTTACGGAACAACACAACCAGTATCGCAAGCCCGATGGCGGCCTCGGCGGCAGCCACGGTAAGGATAAAGAACACGAACACCTGACCGGCAATATCATCGAGATAATGCGAGAAGGCGATGAAATTGAGATTGACCGCGAGCAGCATCAATTCGATCGACATCAACAGAACAATGATGTTCTTGCGGTTGATGACGATACCGGCGATGGAAATACTGAACAGCACCGCGGCGAGAATCAGATAATGGCTTAGTGTCGGCGTCATCATCCTTCCTCGCTACTGGGCATCTTGACGATACGCAGGCGATCCCCGCTGCGCACCTTCATTTGGGCCGACGGGCTCTGGTATTTTGTTTTGGCACGCTTGCGCATGGTCAGTGAAATCGCCGCGATGATGGCGACCAACAGGATGACTGACGCGATTTCAAAGGCAAACACGTATTTGGTGTACAACACCGCGCCCAACTCCTTGGTATTGCTGTAATCGGCGCCATGCACAGGTTCCGCGCCGAGATCCATGACGAATACGTCACTGGTGACCACGCTTAACATCATCATCAGCATGATTGCAGCGACCGCAAGGCCCAGTGGCAGGTAACGCACGAAACCCTCGCGCATGCGCGCCACATTGATATCCAGCATCATCACCACGAAGATGAACAACACCATCACCGCGCCGACGTAAACCAGCACCAGGCTGATGGCGAGAAACTCGGCTTCCAAGGTCATCCAGATCACCGCACTGGTGAAAAAGGTCAACACCAGGAACAGTACCGCGTGCACCGGATTGCGTACCGTCACGACCGCGCAGGCGCTGGTAACCGTGGCGACTGCAAAAACGTAAAAGATGATAGTTTCGATCATTGTTGTATGTCTTCAGCCTTACCGGTAAGGGGCATCCGCCGCTCTATCGGCGGCCAGTTGTGATTCGTATTTATCTCCAATTTCAAGCAACTTATCTTTGGTCATGATGTTCTCACCACGATTTTCGAAGTGGTATTCGAAGATATTGGTTTCGACAATCGAGTCGACCGGGCAAGCTTCTTCACAGAAGCCGCAATAAATACACTTGAACAGATCGATGTCATAACGCGTGGTACGCCGGGTGCCATCTTCACGCTGCTCTGATTCGATTGTGATCGCCAGCGCCGGGCACACCGCTTCACAGAGCTTGCAGGCGATGCAACGCTCTTCACCGTTTGCATAACGACGCAGGGCATGCAGGCCGCGAAAGCGAGGACTGATCGGTGTTTTCTCCTCGGGGTACTGAACCGTGACCTTGCGGCTGAAAAAGTACTTGCCGGTCACGTTCATTCCCTTCAACAACTCGAGAAAGAGAAAGCTCTTCAGGTAATAATTTATTTTAGCGAGCATAAGCTTAACCGAACCAGGGACTGACTTTAAAATAAACCATGACACCCACGACCACGAGCCAGAAGATGGTTACCGGCAGCAGTACTTTCCAGCCGAGACGCATGATCTGATCGTAACGATAGCGCGGAAACGTCGCCCGGAACCAGAGGAACAACAACATGAAAACGGCCGTCTTACCGAATAGCCAACCAATGCTATCACCGGCAAGCTCCGGGACCGGGCTCAACCAGCCGCCAAAAAACAACAATGCGCACAACATGGCGATCAGGATCATGTTGGCGTATTCCGCCAGGAAGAATACCGCAAAGGTCATGCCTGAATATTCAACATGAAATCCGGCCACGATCTCAGACTCGCCCTCGGCAACGTCGAAAGGTGCACGATTGGTTTCGGCAACGCCGGAAATCAGGTAGACAAAAAACAACGGTAACAGCGGGATGAAAAACCAGTGCCCGATTCCACCCGATTGTTTAGCGACAATTTCGCCAAGATTCAGACTGCCGCCGACCATCAGCACTCCGACCAGCGCAAAACCCATCGCGATTTCGTAGGCCACAATCTGCGCAGCTGAGCGCATGGCACCCAGCAATGCGTATTTTGAATTTGATGCCCAGCCGGCGATTATAACGCCATAAACCCCGACTGAGGTCATTGCCAGGATGTACAACAGGCCCGCATTTATGTTGGCGAACACCAGGGTATCAGTGAACGGGATGACGGCCCAGGCTGCCATTGCCGGCGCAAAAGTGATGACCGGCGCGATAATAAACAAATATCGATTCGAGTTGGTCGGAATAATAATTTCCTTGAACATCAACTTGAACATGTCTGCAAACGGTTGCAACAGGCCCTTGGGACCAACCCGGTTGGGACCCTTGCGCAGCTGCATGTAGCCAATCACCTTACGCTCGGCGTAGGTGTAGTAAGCAACCACGACAAACAGCGGAACCAGGATGATCACCACTTTGACACCGTTGTAAACCGTGTATTGCACATACTCGTGCAACCATTCCCATATTCCTATCAGGAAATCCATTACGAGACTTTCTCCAGGCTTATCTTGCCGAAGGCATCCGCCAGATATCTCACCGCCTCGATACCGCCGGGAATATAGACACAGCCGTCGGGCACACCTTCGTCGAGGCGAAGCGGCAATACCGCGGTTCCCTTGCCCTGCTTAATCTGCACTTGATCGCTATTGAGCAGTTTGCTTAGCCCTGCCATTTCTCGATTCATGGTGACACTTGACTGCATGCGCATCAGCGGAGTGGCCTGTAACGCCGCCGACAGGCGCGTCATGTCATCGCTCGCATAAATCGGGGTGAAGCCTACTTTCTCGACCTGTCCACCTGCCTTTGGCAGTTTCTTATCGTTCGATTTGATTCCACACAGATTGCTCAGCGCAACATCGCTGCACAGCGCCTTAAGCTCGCTTCTGACCGCAACCGAATCGGCGTAATCAAATTCGCCCGGATGCAATACCTGGCCCAGCGCACTCAGGATCTTCCAGCCCTGGCGACTGTCGCCACGACTTTGCACGCAGCCTTTAAAACTTTGCCAAAGCCCCTCGGCATTGACAAAACTGCCCGAGGATTCGAGCACCGCCGCCAGGGGCAGTACCAGATCAGCCTGCTGCTGCACAAATTCATTGTCGAAACAGCTGATGGCAATAATGGATTCATTGTTGTCGGCAAGTCGAACGGTTGCGGGCGTATCCAGCAATGGATTCAGCGCGAACGTCAGTAACAGCTTATGCGACGCGGCCATTATGGCGGCAGCGTTTTCGCCCACTTTGGGAGCTTCGACGCCGGCTGGGCCGCGATGCGGCAAAGCACCCGCGAGGCAGGCACCGGCGCTATTGGCTGATTCGGACAGGTATCCCAGCGTCGCACCGGTAGCTGTCGTAATAGCCTCACAAATCTCCTGTAGCAACGCAAGTTGCGGATTGGCCAGCGCATCGGTACCGACAATAACCGCTGAATTCGAACCGGCTGCAAGTGAAGCGGCGATCGCACGGTGTGCTTCGCCAATTTCACAGTCCTGCAGAATGCCGGCCAAATGAGGCGTCAGGGGCTTGCCACTGATCTCGCCAAGTGCCAATGCAACCGCGCCGAGATGGTGAATGATACCCGACGCCGATCCGGCGAGCTCATGCTGCAGGGCAAAATTATACTGCCCCGATGTATGCCCTATCGAGGATATCGCCGCATTGTTGTTAGCTGCCTTGCGCAACCGATGCGACAGCAGCGGTTGCTGGTAGCGCAGGTTCCCGGCGACAATCAAGCCCGCATCAAGCGTCTCCAGCGATGCCAGTGAACGCCCCAGCCACGGCATGATCGGTGCTTCCTGCTGGGCCGAAAAATCCACCTGGGTAAGGCGATGATCGATATTGGCAGAACCCTGAGCGCGCGTCAGTTTCTGCGCCAGATACTGCTCTTCCAGAGTCGCTTGCGGGCTGACGAGTGTCGCCAGATCAATGCCGGCCTGATTTATCATTTCGGCCGCAGCGTTCAGTGCGGTCTCCCAGTCCACGGGCTTAAGCTCACCGGCTTCACGCAGCAATGGCTGGGTAAGACGCTGTTCGGATTTAACCGCGGTGTAGCTAAAGCGGTCACGATCGGAAATCCAGGATTCGTTGATCGATTCGTTTTCGCGCGGCACTACGCGGATCACTGTGTTGCCGCGAGTATGCACCCAGGTGTTCGAACCGACACAGTCATGCGCCGAGACCCCGGCATGCTGGGTCAATTCCCAGGGGCGCGCGGTATAGCGCGAAGGCTTGGCGGTCAGCGCGCCCACCGGGCAAACGTCGATGACATTGCCCGAGAGCTCAGAGACGATAGATTTTTCGATATAGGTGCCGATCTCCATGTGCTCACCACGTCCGGTCGCACCGAGTTCAGGCATACCCGCGATTTCGTCGCCAAAACGTATGCAACGCGTACAGTGAATGCAGCGCGTAAAATCGGTTGCGATCAAGGGGCCGATATTCTTGTCCATGACGACGCGCTTCTGCTCGGTGTACTTCGATACACCTTCACCAAAGCCCATCGCGACATCCTGCAATTCGCATTCTCCGCCCTGATCACAGATCGGACAATCCAGCGGATGGTTGATCAACAGGAATTCCATGGTCGATTTCTGCGCGGCAAGTGCTTTTTGCGAACGCGTCTGCACCACCATGCCATCCATGCATTGAGTCGCACAGGCGGGTAAGGGTTTGGGCGCGCGTTCAACCTCCACCAGGCACATACGGCAATTGGCGGCAACCGACAATCTCTTGTGATAGCAAAAGCGCGGAATCACAATATCGTTTTCATCCGCCACGTCGATCAACAGACGCCCCGGTTGCGTTTCGATTTCCTGTCCGTTAATCGTGACTTTGATGTTATCGCTCATTACTAATCCGTTTACCTGATCAATTAGCCGATCAGGTTGCGTTATCGACAATCGAGCGCTTGTGCTCGATATAATATTCAAATTCGTGACGAAAGTGTTTGATAGAACTCCACACCGGCATCGCCGCCGCATCGCCGAGCGCGCAGATTGTCCTGCCTTCGATCTTGTGTGACACCTCTTCAAGCTGTTCGATATCTTCCGGGCGCCCCTTGCCGTCGACGATTCTGGTCAACACGCGATAAAGCCAGCCGGTGCCCTCGCGGCAGGGGGTGCACTGTCCACAGGACTCGGAATAATAAAATCGGGAAATGCGCCTTAGTGCGCGCACCATATCAGTGGTTTCATCCATCACGATAACCGCACCGGAACCCAGCATTGATCCCGCCTTCGAGATCGAATCGTAATCCATGTTGCATTCCATCATCATGTCTCCGGTCAATATCGGAACCGATGAACCACCGGGAATGACCGCCTTGAGCTTACGACCGTCGCGCACACCACCGGCCATTTCGAGCAGGTCCTTGAACGGAGTTCCCATTGATATTTCGAAATTGCCCGGCTTGTTCAGATGCCCGGACATGGAAAAACACTTAACGCCACCATTATTGGGAATGCCGAGATCGGCAAACCACTGCGCGCCATTGCGGATAATCGCCGGCGCTGACGCCAGGGATTCAGTATTATTGATAGTCGTCGGTTTGCCATAGAGACCGAAATTTGCCGGAAATGGCGGCTTGTAGCGCGGCTGGCCTTTCTTGCCTTCCAGGGATTCGAGTAACGCGGTTTCCTCGCCACAGATGTAAGCACCTGCTCCAAGCGCGGGGTAAAGATTAAATTCGACACCGCTACCGAGTATATTCTTGCCGAGGTATCCCGCGTCGTAGGCTTCACGCACCGCCGCTTCAAAATGTTGAGCGGGCTCGTCCATAAATTCACCGCGCATGTAGTTGTAGCCAACCGTGGCACCAATGGCGTAGCCGCAGATGATCATACCTTCGACCAGTGCATGCGGGTTAAAGCGCAGGATATCGCGATCCTTGCAGGTACCCGGCTCCGATTCATCTGAATTACAGACTATGTATTTTTGCCCCGGCGCATTACGCGGCATGAAACTCCATTTCAAACCGGTGGGAAAACCCGCACCACCACGGCCACGTAACCCCGATGCCTTGACTTCCTCAATCACTTGCTCGGGTGTCATGCCATCCACCAGGATCATCTTGAGCGCCTGGTAACCCCCTGATTTCAAATAGGATTCCATCGACCAGGGTTGATCGTATTGCAGGGTCGCGTAACAGACTTCGTTAGCCATTTCTACTCCAGCGCATCGAGGATTTCATCGACTTTCTCAGGGGTCAGGCGTTCGTGATAGACGTGATCAACCTGCATCATCGGTCCACCGGCACAGGCCGCGAGACATTCTTCCTCGCACTTGAGGTAGATGCGACCGTCTTCGGTACTTTCGCCGATCTTGATGCCCAGCTTGCTTTCAACGTGCTCAACTATGCTTTCCGAGCCCATCAACATGCACGAAATATTGGTACAGATAGCGACATTATGGCGCGCCACCGGTTTGGTTTCGAACATGGAATAAAATGAAGCCACTTCGTATACGTGTATCGGCGACATGCCGAGATATTCGGCGACCGCATCCATCAAGTCATTCGTCAGAAAGCCCTGATTTTGATGTTGCGCAGCCACCAGCGCCTGCAAAACAGCCGAGCGCTTATGTTCCGGCGGGAAACGTGACACCCAGTGATCAATCTCGGCGCGTGTGTGATCGTTCAACAACTCGATCTTCGATCCGCTTTCGCTAGCCATTATCGATCGATCTCCCCGAAAACGATGTCCTGGGTTCCAATGATGGCGACCACGTCAGATAGCATGTGACCCTTTGCCATTTCATTCATACTCGCCAGGTGAGCAAATCCGGGGGCGCGCACTTTAAGACGATAAGGCTTGTTGGCACCATCGGAAATCAGATAGCAGGCAAATTCGCCCTTGGGGTGTTCGATCGCGGTATACACCTCGCCTTCCGGCAGAGTGTAACCCTCGGTAAACAACTTGAAGTGGTGGATCAAGCCTTCCATATCGGCCTTTAATTCTTCACGACGCGGCGGTGCGACCTTGTGGTTCTCGGTAATCACGATGCCTGGATTGGCGCGTAGCCAGTCGATGCATTGTTTAACGATACGATTGGACTGTCGCATTTCCTCGACGCGCACCAGGTAGCGGTCGTAACAGTCACCATTGGTACCCACTGGAATATCGAAATCCATTCGATCATACACTTCGTAAGGTTGCTTTTTACGGAGATCCCATTCGATACCCGAACCACGCAACATCGGGCCGGTGAAACCGAGCTGGAAAGCACGCTCCGGAGAGACCACACCGATTCCAACCGTGCGCTGCTTCCAGATACGGTTGTCCGTCAGCAGGGTTTCATATTCGTCGATGTAGCCGGGAAAACGGCGCACGAAATCATCGGCGAAATCGAGCATGCTCCCCTGGCGATTCTGATTGAGCCGATCGGCATCTCTTTTGCTGCGCCAGCGACTTTCCAGGTATTGCGGCATCGCGTCCGGCAAATCACGTGCGACACCGCCAGGACGATAGTAAGTGGCATGCATGCGCGCTCCAGAGACCGCCTCGTACATATCCATCAAATCTTCGCGTTCACGGAAGGCATACAGGAACATGGTCATCGCGCCCACGTCGAGTGCATGCGTACCAATCCACATGAGGTGGTTAAGAATCCGCGTAATCTCATCGAACATCACGCGAATGTAACGCGCACGCTCAGGGATATCGATGCCGAGTAGTTTTTCGATGGCGAGCACGTAACCGTGTTCATTACACATCATCGAAACGTAATCGAGACGATCCATGTAGCCAATGGTCTGATTGTATGGCTTGGTTTCAGCCAGTTTCTCGGTGCCCCGATGCAGCAGACCGATATGTGGATCGGCGCGCTCGATGACTTCGCCATCCATTTCGAGCACGAGGCGCAATACGCCATGGGCAGCGGGATGCTGGGGACCGAAATTCAATGTAAAATTCTTGATTTCAGGCATTAGTCTTGCCCCTCGGCGGTCTTGTCGGACACATCATCATCCATCATGTATCGATGGTCCTCGCGCTTTACGCGCGGCACCAGAACCCGGGGTTCAATCGAAACCGGCTCATAGACGACACGCGCCCGCTCCGGGTCGTAACGCATTTCGACGTTCCCCACCAGAGGAAAATCCTTGCGAAATGGATGGCCGACGAAACCGTAGTCGGTCAGAATCCGACGCAGATCAGGATGTCCGCTGAACAGTATTCCGAACAGGTCGAATGCCTCGCGCTCATACCAGTCGGATGACGCCCATATTTCTGTCACAGTCGGCACCATCGGGAAATCATCATCGGGCGCAAAAACACGCAAACGCACGCGCTGATTAAGGGCATAAGAAACAAGGTGGTAGACCGCGGCGAAGCGCCGACCAGGTGTGGTTAACGATTCCAGCTCATCACCAAACTGCAGCCGCCCCATGGTTGCCACATCATCCACACCGCGGCTGAAACCGGCACGACTGGCGTCTTCGGTTTGCCACTCGGTACGGCCATACTGCGAGTAGTCGACACCGCATAGATCGACCAGTTGCTGAAACTGAAAGCTGTCGTTATCGCGCAATGCCGTAGCGACTTCCAACAGGTCTTCGGCGGCGACCTCCAGAGTCACCTCATCATGAGCCAGAGTTAAGCTTATCAGTTTGTCGCCGAACCCGGCGCGCAACGCTTCAACCAGTTGCTGTCTTCGAGTCGACATATCAGCGCGCGATGGTGTTGGTGCGTTTGATTTTATTCTGCAACTGCAAAATACCGTATAACAGTGCTTCTGCAGTTGGCGGGCAACCCGGCACATAAATGTCGACCGGAACCACGCGATCACAGCCGCGCACTACCGCGTAGGAATAATGGTAGTAGCCTCCGCCATTAGCGCAGGACCCCATCGAGATAACCCAGCGCGGTTCAGCCATCTGGTCGTAAACCTTGCGCAGCGCCGGTGCCATCTTGTTGACCAGAGTCCCGGCCACAATCATCACGTCCGACTGGCGCGGGCTGGGCCGAAAAATAATACCGAAACGATCCAGGTCGTAGCGCGCCGCGCCGGCCTGCATCATTTCGACCGCACAACAGGCCAGGCCGAAAGTCATTGGCCACATCGAACCGGTGCGCGCCCAGTTGATCAGCTTATCCGCCGTGGTGGTCACGATCCCCTGCTCAAAAACGCCTTCTATTCCCATTCAAGCGCTCCTTTCTTCCATTCGTAAATAAAACCGATGACCAGCACACTAAGGAAAATCCCCATGGCGAGCAGACCGAAAGTTCCGATTTGATCGAGCACGATGGCCCAGGGAAACAGGAATGCAATCTCGAGATCAAAAATGATGAACAATATCGCCACCAGGTAGTAGCGTACGTCGAATTTCATGCGGCTGTCTTCAAACGCTTCGAAGCCACATTCGTAAGGAGAGTTTTTTTCAGCATCAGGGCGGGAAGGCCCCAGTAACTTGCCGAGCACAATGAAAACAGATCCCATCAATAACGTGATAAACATGAATATCAGGATCGGTAGATAATTACCTAACATGGATTGATTTGTGCCCCCGAAGACACGCATTTTGAATGCGAGGCGCCAGTCTATTGTGGCACCTATATAGTGTCAAGAATTCTGCAAAATCGCCCTGATTTTAAGGACTTTAACCCTGACCACGACCTGCAACAGGATCGGAATCAGGGCCTGTGAACTGCATCTGTGATCTGCAAATTGGCGGATCACTTTTTGTATGGTGCCGATGGCCGGACTCGAACCGGCACAGCTTTCGCCACTACCCCCTCAAGATAGCGTGTCTACCAATTCCACCACATCGGCATAGTCCCGGCTATTCAGCCGGGGGTAAATCTGAATCCTGTGAACCCGCACTGTCGCCATCGCTGGGCGGCAGGTCGCCGGCATCCTGTCCCGCAGCAGCGTCATACTCCTGAGTCATAACGCTGCCGGTAACACTTTGAGGATTGGAGCGGTTGCTTGACACGTAAGCCAACGACAGGCAGACGATGAAAAACAAGATCGCGATAATCGTTGTCGCACGGGTCATGAAATTGCCTGAGCCCTTAGCGCCGAACACGGTCGCCGAGGCGCCGCTACCAAAGGCCGCACCTGCGTCGGCACCTTTACCGTGCTGCATCAGGATTAATACGATCAACGAGATCGACAATAAAACCTGCACTACCAATAAAATACTGTTGATGTTTTCCATCTGAATTCCTAAAGGTCTATTCCTGAACCGCCTGGGCGATAGCGAGAAAATCGTCGGCCTTGAGTGCAGCGCCGCCAATCAAACCACCATCGATGTCGGATTGTGACAACAGCTCTGCTGCATTCGCAGGATTCATGCTGCCACCGTATAAAATCTTTACCTGCTCGGCTACGCCGGCATTTTGCTGCGCCAGTCGGTTGCGAATAAAAGCATGCACCGCCTGCGCCTGATCGGGCGTTGCTACTTTCCCGGTACCGATCGCCCAGACCGGCTCGTAAGCAATCACGGCCTGCGCCATGGCATCGATTCCGGTTGCATCAATCGCGGCGTCGAGTTGCCGCGCAACAACGCTCTCGGTGGCATCCGTTTCACGCTCGCCGAGCGTTTCACCAACACACAGGATCGGTGTTATACCCGCCTGTAACGCCATTGCGAATCGTGCTGCCACCAGTTGGTCTGACTCGCCATACAGGGCGCGTCGTTCCGAATGACCGACAATCGCATAACGGCAACCGCACTCTTTTAGCATGCCCGTCGAAATTTCACCGGTAAACGCTCCCGATTCACGGTCACACACATTTTGCGCACCCAGGGCGATTTTGCTTTGCTTGAGCATGCCACCGACCTTCATCAGGTAGACCGCTGGCGGGCATACCGCGAGCTCGGCCTTGCCAGCGTCACCTGCCATAATGCCTTCGACCAGGTCGATGGCGGATTGCAGGCTGCCGTTCATTTTCCAGTTGCCTGCAATAAGGCTAGAACGCATGTCTTTTACCGATCATTTTAAAGGCGCCAAAGGGTACTCACCTATGCCCTATAAATCAATCGGCAAATAGCAATATGCCCTAAATATTGAGAAAGAAATTTTGCGAGTGAATTCAGCGTTCACAGGCAGCGGTGACGGTTTGCGCCA
>Ga0102815_10002262_pt1 | contig 11779 bp, 12 predicted proteins | sample ColrivemetaGS759_FD_79113 | JGI IMG/M metagenome (GOLD analysis project Ga0102815, IMG submission 79113) | Estuarine microbial communities from the Columbia River estuary - Ebb tide ETM metaG S.759 | ecosystem: Environmental > Aquatic > Marine > Intertidal zone > Estuary | place: USA: Columbia...
ATCGTCACGCCCTCGGGCGAGGGGTTAGGGGTGGCGGTGTTGGGCGCGGAGGACGGCGCTCGTCGCTGGGCGACGGCGACTCTGAAGATCGCGCCCACGCTGGTGATCTGGACGGGGGACCTGGACGGGGACGGCGTGGCGGACATTGCCATGGGAGACCCGGCGGGCCGCTTCGTGAAGACGCTCTCGGGTGCCACGGGCAAGCGCATCTGGCGCTCGAAGATCTCCACGGTCATGGCGCGTCTTCAGGCCGCAGGGGACCTGGACGGGGACGGAATCGACGACCTGCTCGTGGACCGCGGGCGCCGCAACCTCGGCACGACCTGGCTCTCCGGCAAGACCGGCACGCCAATCCTGGCCCCGGACGGAGAAGGCACCTGGACCTTCGCCGGGGACCTGGACGGCGACGGGAAGCGAGACGGCGTGCTGCAGCTCGGCGGGAGCATCGGTGCTCAGACCGAGATTCACCTCAGCGGCCGCGAGGAGGCGGTCGTGTGCACGGGTCCCGACTATCTGCCGGATGACGTCGCCGCGCGGATGGTGGGGGACGTGGATGGGGACGGCGTGGCCGATCTCGCCCAGGGCGACTGCAACTTCAACTTCCGGGGGACCGCGCAGCTCAAGAACAACGGCGGGGGCGAGGTGACCGAGCTCGAGGGCCTGACCCTCGCGGCTGCGCTCACTCTCGAGTCCAGACCCTGCTCCGTCTCCATGATCGAATCGGGCTGCGTGTGGGTCTTCTCCGGCGCGACGGGCCGGGTGATCATGGGCATCTACGGGGAGCCGGGGACGTCCACGGGTCTCGGTCGAGACGTCTTCAAGGTCGGGGACCAGGACGGGGACGGCCGGGCGGACGTGGGGCTCTTGATCGGCGAGCAGCTGCACGTCTTCGGCACCCGCCGCAGGTTCTCTGCGGACGTCTTCGAGTGGCTGCCGGGCCACTGGCTGGGGGAGATGACGTGGGAGGGGACCGCGATGACCATCGAGGAGGTCTGGCTCCCCGAGGCCGCGGGCGCGCTCCACGCGGTGGCGCGCACCTACATCCCCGGCGAGCGCGAGGGCGGCAGCTTTGAGTTCCTTCGGATCGAGCGCGACGGGGACGCCGTCGTCCTCCAGGCCCAGCCGTCCGGCGAGCCCCCGACCCCCTTCCAGGCCGTGGAGCAGTCCGCTGGTTCGGTGCTCTTCCGACGCGAGGGGACGGGCCTGCCCACCTGGATCCGCTACACGCGCGTCGGCGACGAGCTCCGCGCGGAGCTGGGCGAGACGGATCAGCCGCCGGCGCTCTCCCTGAGCTGGCGGCTCAAGGGCGAGTAGGTCCCCGAGGGCTCAGGTGCCCGACATCGGGCCGCACGGATGGTGCGGCCGCGGCCTTAGACTGGCGGTGATGGTTGACCCCACGCCCCACGACGCGTTCCTTCGCACGCTGCTGCGGCTCATCCTCGCCGCAGCGGTCCTCACGGCGCCCCTGTTTCTCTTTGGCGAGGGCTTCGAGGCGAAGTACGTGGGGCGGGTGGCCCTCTCCAACGGCGCCTGCGCGCTCCTCTGCCTCGGGCTGCTGGCGCTCGTTCGGCGCGGCAAGGGGGCGCTCGCCGGGTCGCTCCTCGTCTGGGGCCTCGCGCTCCTGGTGGGATCGCTGGCCTGGGGCAACGGCGAGCCCGCCCACGTGAACGTGATCAACTTCGTGCTGGTGACGCTCCTCGCGAGCGTGGTCGCGAGCCGCCGGGAGGTCCTCTTGTTCGGCGCGCTCTCCGCGATCGAGATGGCGGTCATCGCGTGGCAGCGGCCGCTCATGCCGCCGGGCAAGGACCTGGCCGAGGCGCGCTTCGAGTCCCTGGTTCAGATCCTCCCGACCTTCCTCGTGGTGGTGGCCATCCTCTGGCTCAGGGCGGGGCAAGGGAGCGGGAGTGCAGGCGGCGAGGCCCACGACGGAGACGCCCGTTCGCGGCGCTGAGGTTCGCGCTCGGGCCACGGTCCAGGAATGAGACCGGATCCGGCCCGCTGGAGCGGCTGCTGGAGGCCGCTGGACTAATCTCGGACACGCCCTTCGCTCTCCCTTCCCCTCGATGGCAATGCCGATGATCCGTCCCTCCACCCCCGGTCAGCCTCGCTCCCTGCGAGGCTTGCTGACCCGTGCCGCGTTCTGCGGGGGGCTTCTGCTCCTCGCCAGCAGCACCGCGCCGCCCCAGACCAGCGGCTTCTTCCAGGTCTCGTACCTGCCGGACCTGAGCGGGCTTGAGTACGCGGGCATGGACGTCTTCGTGGCGGTCCACGACGCCAAGGATGAGCCGGCGGAGCTCAACCGGCCCCGGGTCAGCCTGCTCATGTCGCCGCAGGATCCGCGCGGGGTCCTGTGGAAGCCCCAGCGCATGAACTGGCCGACGCAGCCGAGCAACGACCTCGAGAGCGTGGCCCGCATCGGGGGGAGCGACCGCTACCTGCTCTGCGAGAGCGGCGACGATGACCCGCTCCGGACGCCGCGCATCTTCCGCGCGCTCGTCACGGGGAACGAGATCGACATCCAGACCGAGGTGGACTGGCCGGTCTCGATCTCCAACGTGGAGGCGACCGCGGTGGCACGGGTGCAAAACCAGTTCTACTTCCTCTACGCCGAGCGGGCGGACAACCAGCCGTCGACCCAGCTGAGCTGGGCGCCCTTCAACCCGGGCACCATGCAGTTCGGCGCGTTCCAGTCGGTGACCCTCGACAACCCCGACCCCCAGAACACGGTTCGAGGCGTGGTAGGGCTCGAGGTGGACCCCGGCGGCCGCATCTACACGGTGTCCGCATTCGACCCCGAGGCCGCCGGTCTGCCGGGGGACCCGGACTTCGGCCCGTTCAGGAGCTCGGTCTGGCAGGTGGGTCGGATCCGCCCCGCCCAGGGGCCGGCGACCATCGACCTGGACCCCCAGCCCACCCGGGTCGCCACCATCGACGGCTTCAAGGCCGAGTCGGTGACCCTGGGCTTCGAGAACCAGCAGCCCACGCTCTACGTGGGCTTCGACGACGAGAACTACGGGGGCACCCTGCGCCCCTTGCTCCCAGCCAATTGAGGCCAAGGGGCTAACGGAGCCTTCAAGGCCTGCCAGATCAGGGGCCGCGGCTGCATTCGCAGCGGCGGCCCCTGGTCGTTCAGTGCTCCTCGCCGTCCTTCGCCGCCGGCGTCGGAGCGCCGTAGCGCAGCTCGAGCGCCCGGGCTCCCCCGGAGCCGGGCGTGAGCACGTGGACCCGGTCGTAGGCGTCGTGGGGGAGGTGGCCCTCGGCGACCCGCGTGTTCATGGACGTCTCGGTGAGGTCCCGGAGCGTCACTCCCAGCCGCGCGGCGATAGCCGGGATTGTGTTCGAGTGGCCCGCGACGACGATCACCTCCCTCGCCTTGGCCCCCTGGAGCCGGGCGATCAGGCCGTCCATGTCCCGAGCGGGGATGGTCTCGCTGGTGAGGTCGAGCTGCTCCGCCAGCGGCGCCAGGGTGTCCCGCGTCCGCTTGAACTCGCTGTGCACGAGCGCCGTGACGCCGGCGGCCGCGAACATCTGGGCGAAGGCCGCCGCTCGCTCACGGCCGGCCTCCGAGAGGTCCGGATCGCGCGGGTCGTTCTTCGCCTTCTCCGTGTGCCGGACGAGGATGACCGTGGCTTGCAGGCGCGGCGTGGCGGCCGCGGGATCCGGCTCTTGGCCCCCTGCCAGGGCGGGGAGCGAGGTGAGGGGCAGGGCGGCCGTGGCGGCGAGGAATTGACGTCGAGAGGTGCTCATGGCCCCCACGCTAGGGGGGACTCGCTCGCCGCGCACCCCCTCAGCCTCCCTTCGCTTCAGCCCCCGTTCGCTTCGGTGAAGCGGGCGCAGGTCAGCGCGCCATGGCTGTCGTGCCAAGCGAGGTCGCCGCCGGTGAACCAGAGGGCCTGGGGTGATTGGTGTGCCACGTCGAGGGCGGAGGTGAGGCCGCGGGCGAGGGGGCGCTCGGCGATCACGTCGATCCAGGCGATGCGGACGGGGTCGGCGTCGTCCACGTCCTTCAGCCACTGCTTGAACTCGAACTCCGCGCGGGTGCTCGTGGGGCAGATGGGGGACTTCTTGAACACGACCACGTGGGCCTCGGCGGAGGCCTCACGCAGGGCGGCGAGGGCCGCCTCGGGGTCGGTGGGCAGGGTGAGTTCGCGGGTCTGGGTCATGGGAGGAGGGGAGCTAGCTCCGCTTCGTGCGGACCGTGGTCTTGCGCGCAGCCTTCTTCTTGGCCGATGACGCGGCGGGTTTCGAGGTGCGGGCGGCGGCTTTCTTGCTCGCCGGCTTCTTGCTGGTGGCGGCCTTCTTCGGGGCGGCTTTCTTGGGAGTCACCTTCTTGGCGGCAGCCTTGCGAGCAGGCTTCTTCTTCGCGGCAGCCTTCTTGCTGGACGGCTTCTTCTTGCGAGCCGTGGCGCTGACCATGTTGGCCTCGTAGTGCTTGATGAACTTCGCGGCGGTCATGCGCTTGACGGCGGCGCCGATGGAGTCGAGGCACACATCCTCGAGCTTCTTGAAGCGCACGCAGGACTTGCCCATGTCGAGCTTCTTGCCCGACTTCGCCCACTGCTTCTCGAAGCGCGCGGCCTCCGCCTCGTCGCCGTAGATGCAGAACAGGTAGACCGCCATGTGGTTCTTCTGGCTGGCGAGGCTCATGAAGGGCAGCGGCTGGTCCGGGCTGCAGTGGTAGCCGTCGGGATAGACCGAGTGCGGGATGAAGTAGCCGATCATCCCGTACTGGATGCCCTCCTTGACCTTGGGGTCGAGGTTGGCCTTGAGGACCTTGCGCAGGGCCTGGATGGCCTTCTTACGCGCCGGGTCCAGGGCGGCGAGGTATTGGGTCACGGTCGTGGGCTTCTGGCTCATGGGGGCAGAGTACGGGGTCGCGTGGCGGGGGGAAGGGGTCTCCGCTCCGGGTCGGGGAGCGCATGATGTGAGAATGCTCAGCGACCCCTTGAGGCGAATGGCTCGGGAGAATCCCCGTGCGGCGTGAGGAGATCGAACCGGCCCTTCGGGCGGCGCTCGAGGCCTCCCTCGCGTTCCAGGCGGGCCTGGACGAGGCGCGGGTCGGCGCGGCCGTCGGGCCGCCGCCGCTGCTTCCGTTGCCGGAGTCGGGGGTCGGCGCGGCAGAGGCCCTGGCTGAGCTCGTGCGACGGGCCGATGGGCGCGCGGCGGCGAGCGCCGGGCCTCGCTTCTTCCACTACGTGGTGGGCGGCGTCACGGGGGCTACGCTGGCGGCCGACTGGTTCGCATCCGCCCTCGACCAGGTGGCCTCCTCGGCGACCGGCTCCCCCCTCGCCGTGGACGTGGAGGAGGCGGCCACACGCTGGCTGGCGGAGCTCTTCGATCTGGACCCCGGTGCGTGGACCGGGGTCTGTACCACGGGTGCCACCACGGCGAGCCTCGTCGGGCTCGGCGCGGCGCGGCAGTGGTGGGGGGAGAAGCACGGCGCGGACGTGGCGGAGGCGGGGCTCGCCGGGCTCCCCCGGCCGGTGGTGCTCACCAGCGGCTTCGTGCACGCGAGCGTGATCAAGTGCCTCGCCATGCTCGGGATCGGGCGTGCGTGCTGCGAGCGGCTCTCTGTCGACAACCGCGGCTCCCTGGACCTCGAGGCGCTCGAGGGCCGGCTCGCGTCCATGGGCGGCCAGCCCGCCATCGTCGTCGCCACGGCGGGGGAGGTGAACTCGGGGCGCTTCGACCCCCTGTCCGAGATGGCGGACCTGTGTGAGCGGTACGGCGCGTGGCTCCACGTGGACGCCGCCTTCGGGCTCTTCGCGCGCGTCGCGCCCGGCGTGGCGGACCTCGCGGATGGGATCGAGCGAGCGGACTCCATCGCGGCGGACGCCCACAAGTGGCTCAACGTGCCCTACGACAGCGGCTTCGCCCTGGTGCGTCAGCGGTCGCTCATGGCCAAGACGTTCCGCATGGTGGCGGCCTACCTGCCGCCGAGCACCGCGGACGGAGCGCCGCCGAGGGTCCCCGCAAACCTCGGGCCGGAGTGCAGCCGTCGAGCGCGCGCTCTGCCCATCTTCGCGGCGCTCCTGAGCGAGGGGCGGGCGGGGATCCGAGCGATGGTGGAGGGGCACCTCGACCTCGCCGATCACCTGCGGAGCCTCGTGGCGGCCGCCCCCGACCTGGAGCTGGTGGACGAGACGCGGCTGAACGTCGTCCCCTTCCGCTTCGCCCCCGCGGGTGTCCGGCGCCGCGACCTTGATGAGCTGAACCAGGCCCTCGGAGAGCTCATCCTCGAAGATGGCCGGGTCTTTGTCGGGACGACCCGCTACCGCAGCGTCGTCTGCATGAGGCCCGCGATCGCCAACTGGCGCACGCGCCCGCAGGACGTGGAGCAGCTGGTTGACGTGACTCGCGCGCTGGGCGCCGAGCTGCTTGAGGGGGGGCGCGGCCGCGACTAAGAGTTCTCGGCGACGGTGAAGCCGGAGGGGATCTGCAGCTCGAAGTGGGCGTCAACGTTCCGGTGGAAGGGGTCTCGGCCCACCCGGAGGATCTCGAACTCGAGCACGTCTTGGCTGTCCCCGGTCACCCGCACCTTGACCGGGACGTCCTTGCCGTCCGCGAAGGTCAGCTCGAGCCGCTGGAGCCCGATGATCTCCACGCCAGGCGCGGGCGTCATAGCGATGACCGTTTGGCGCGGGTCCTCGGGGGACACCTCCACGGCCTGGACCTCGAGGGCGCTGGCCAAGCCTTCGAGGTCGAGCATCAGCGAGGCGACACCGACCGTCGCCCGCCCGTTGCGCTCGTAGCGCCAGCGGCTCGCGTGCTTGCGCTGGACGTTCAGCACGAGGCGCTCGGTCGGGGTCTCCAGGACCTGCCGGGCCCTCGAACCCCCGGGGCGGTAGAGCAGGGTCGCGGGGCGGCGACGCACCGAGAGCGGCCCCTCCGAGACGAACCTCGCCCCCGACGAGGAGATGATCTCCTGCCGGACGCAGAGGGTCTCCAGCACCTTGACGTCAGCGAGGGCCTCGGCCCTCGGGCCCATGATCTCCAGCGCAGCGGCGACGACGATGGGGTCGCCACCAAACGTCACGGGCTCGGTGAGCTTGTCGGCGCTGGCGCACCCTCCCGAGACGAGGGGAGAGGCGAGGAGCGCCACGGGGAGCAGCGATTGAAAGAAGGCCTTGGCGCGGCTGAAGTCGAGTATGGGGGTCCGGGGGAGGGGAGGTCGCCCGGAGATCCTACGGAGCCAGCCGGGGCGCGTGGGCAGCACCCGCGGGGGATGGTGGTTTGGGTGGACACTACGCTCAGCGGATAGGCTTGTGGTCGATGCACCCAGCCCCTCGAAGCTCCCCGCTGCGCCTCCGGGCTGGCCTCCTCGCGGCCTTGTCCATGGCCGTCGTCTCCTGTGCCGGACCTGACCCTGGTCCGCCGGCGGCCTGGGAGCCATACCTCCCCAGGCGCGCTTCCGCGGCGCGGGACCATGTCCAGGGCATCGTGGGGATCACCCAATTCTCGCCCGGGACAGCGGTCGCGGCGCCCGGGACCAACGTCGTCAGCGACGGCGCCCAGACCTTCCCGATGTTGGGCGGCAGCTTCCAGCACTCCATGACTGATGGAGAGGTTCGCCTGGGGCTGGAGGGCGGAATCTCCGGTGGCTGGCAGTCGACGCGCACCGTCCTCGCGCTGGGCAACGGGGCGATCGTGACCCAGCGCGACAACGACGTGCTGCTGCTCGATGGGTTCGTCGGAGCCTACGCCACGATCCCACTCGAGGGCGGATGGCGCATCTACGGCGGCGCGGGCCCCGTGCTCCAGTACGCCAGCATCAAGACCCTCAGCGTGGATCAACCATCGGGTTCAGAGCGCGACTCGGTCGACGGGGTCGGCGGCGGCTGGTACGCCCGCGCAGGCGTCGAGTTGGAGCTTGGCGGGCCCCTGCTCCTGGGCTTCGGCGTGCGCTGGGTCGATTCCTACGCGTACCTCGGTCCTGACTTCAATGACCTCATCATCGAGGGCGTACAGTTCGGACTCACGGTCTCGCAGTCGTACTGACGGGCCCGCTAGACTCGCCGCTGACTCCGTTCCCCCAAGCGCCCCTGCCCCCATGAAGCTCCACCTGCTCGCTGTCGCGCTCGTCGCGACTCTCTCGATCGGACCGGGCTGCGTCACCGTGGACGCCGAGACCAACGAGGTCATCCCCAGGGGCGATCAGCGCTACAAGTTTTCGACGGTGAAGGAGTACTCCAAGGACCTGCAGCAAGGCATGACCAAGCTCCAGGTGCTCTCCACGGTCGGCTCCCCTGCCGAGAAGAGTGAGCGGGGGGACGTCTGGGTCTACCTCCCGGAGCGGTCCGCGATCCTCATCCCCTCCAAGGCTCTCAAGCTCCACTTCGAGGACAACGCGCTGACCGAGTACGGCTTCCACGCGATTGTCCTCGGCGCTCAGCTGTAGGTCAGCGCCGGCCTCCCCTGGGCCAAGATTCGACCTACACTGCGCGGGATGATGTTTCTCGCCCTCGCTCTGTTCGCGCCAGCCCTCATCCAGGGTGACGCCTCCGCTCCCGCGGCTCCGATGCCCGCGCCCAAGGCTCCCTCGGGCATGGTGTGGGTCGAGCCAGGTGTCTTCACCATGGGGTGGGACGGTGAAGACGGCAGGCCGGACGAGCGGCCCGCGCACCGCGTGCGGGTCGACGGCTTCTGGATGGACCTGACCGAGGTCACCAACGCGCAGTTCGCACGCTTCGTGGAGGCCACGGGCTACAAGACCACGGCCGAGCTCGTGCCGAGCTGGGAGGAACTCGCGGCCCAGCTGCCGCCGGGTACGCCCGAGCCGCCGCCGGGGACCCTGGTGGCCGGGTCGTTGATCTTCGCCAAGACGCCTGGGCGGGTCGATCTACGGGACTACTCACAGTGGTGGGCGTGGACCCCGGGCGCCGACTGGCGCCATCCCAAGGGGCCGGGGAGCTCCATCGAGGGCATGGAGTCCTATCCGGTCGTTCATGTGTCGTGGTTCGACGCGACGGCCTACGCTGCGTGGGCCGGCAAGCGGCTGCCCACGGAGGCTGAGTGGGAGCGCGCGGCCCGCGCTGGCGCCGAGGGTGCGCGCTACATCTGGGGCGCGGAGCTGGTCCCCGACGGGGTCCACCGCGCCAACATCTGGCAAGGCCAGTTTCCCTTCGAGAACGAGCTCGCGGATGGCTTCGAGGTGGCCGCGCCCGTGGGGAGCTACGCGCCGAACGCCCTGGGGCTCTTCGACCTGAGCGGCAACGTCTGGGAGTGGACCTCGGATCAGTTCCAGCCGGACCTCTACGAGCAGCGGGTGCGCGCTGGCGGGCCGGGCGCCGTGATCGAAAACCCCACCGGACCCCTTCGAGCTGCCGATCCTCGCAATCCCTACTCGAGGGACTCCTACGTCCAGAAGGGGGGGTCCTTCCTGTGCCATGCCGACTACTGCTCGAGCTACCGGCCGAGCGCGCGCATGGCCACGCCGCCCGACAGCGGGATGAACCACCTCGGGTTCCGGTGCGTCTCGACCCCCGCCCTCTGGGAAGCTCAGCTCGAGCGCACCCGGGTCGAGCGGAGCGCCTCAGCGGAGCCGTCGAAGAAGCCCCAGCCGCCGAAGAAGCCGCAGTCGCCGAAGAAGCCCCAGTCGTCGAAGAAGAGCGACGGCTGACGGTTCAGGCGTCTGGGGAGGTACCTCGCGGCGTCACTGGTCCGGGCTCCTGTTGCCCGGCGCCGCGGTTGCTGATCCACAGGGCCACGAGCCCGCCGATGAGGATGGCCACGTAGAGCTGACCGGCCACGGCCTCCGCGGCGCAAAGGAACTGTGCGCTGGGGGTTACGGGGATCACGTCCCCATATCCAAGCGTGGTGATGGTCACGAAGCTGAAGTAGACGAAGGGCGTGTGAAGGCAGGTCGCGGCGGCGCTGCCGAGCTCCACGAGGCTCACGCCTCCCTGCTGGTAGGAGCCTGGAGTGAGGCACTCGGTCACGATGTGAAGCTCCGCGAACATGAGCGCCATGAGGAGGTACACGTTGATCCCTCCGACGAGCGTGTCGCTCGATGGTGAGCGCTCTCGAATCAGCGTACGCATCAGGGTGATCGCGAGCACGCCGAGGTAGATCGCGCTGAGCGCTGACTTGAGCAGGGCCTTGTCGAGCGCCTCATCGAGGATCAACCTCGCAAACCACTGGGCGCAGAGGTTGAACAGGACGAGGACCGCCGCCACGGTGAGGACCTTGCGCCCCTCGTTCGCGTCGTTCGCGACCCAGAGGCCGGCGATGAGGATCCCGGAGAAGCCGACCCGGAGCGTCGGGATGCCCAGGGTCGAGCTCCCCATGATCGGGATCAGGACGATGAACAGCACCAGCGCGATGAGCAGGGTGCCGAACGGTGCCTGACGGCGACGGTGGTCGGCGCCGATCACGTGGCTCCCCCGTCGCTCTTGGTCACCGGTACGGGGGCGGCCGCGGACCTCTTGGGGAAGCGCTCGAGGATCGCGCCGACCACGGCCTTCGCCGCGCCAGCGGGGTCCTCACGGAGCTTCTTGGTGACGGTGCGGACGGTCTTACCGTGCCACACGGGCGCGTCGCGCGCGGGGTCGAAGAAGTCGATGCAGAGCGTGCCCTCCGTGTAGTGGCGGATGTCGGTCTGCTGGTAGTACGGCCCACCCCAGTCGTACCGCCCTCGCCCGTAGAAGCTGGGGTACTCGGTCTCCATGATGCGGTCGCGGGCGCCGAGCGTGAAGGAGACCACGAGGTCGGGCGCCTGCCCCTCTGCGCTCGGTCGGTACCCCAATTCGGCGAGGTCCCCGGCTGCGGCGTCCTCGAGATGGCCGGCCAGCATTGGGTTGGCGCCCTTGGGGCTGGCGACGACCGAGGACGGCTTGAGGAAGGCGTACGTCTGGTACGCCCCGAAGTCCGCACTCGTATCGAGATCGGTGAAGACAGGCGGAGCGACGCAGCTCGCGGCGAGCACGAGAGGGAGGAGCAGGATGGTGCGGGTGAGCATGGCGGACCGACCTTACCCACCTGGCGCATCATCGCGAGCACCTTCGCGCCGCGGATCCCCCCTCGTACCAGCGCGGGGCTAGGATCAAGTCGATGAAGAGCCCCTGGTTTCTCCTGCTGCTGTTGGTCGGGACCCTCTCTTCTTGCGTCTATCCACGACTGGACGGGGCGGCGACGCCCAGCTTCGCCTTCGACGGCCCGGTGGACTCGGAGATCGGCGCCGAGATCACCGAGGTCCTCGCGCGCCACCCCGGCGAGACGGGGCTGTACTTGCTCGGAGATGGACTCGACGCCTTCGCGTCGCGAGGGGCGTTGATCCAGCGAGCTGAGCACGCGATCGACGTGCAGTACTACATCTTCCACGACGACGTCACGGGCTCCATCCTCCTCAAGCTGCTCCTCGAGGCGGCGGATCGGGGCGTGCGGGTCCGGCTCCTGATCGACGACCTGGGTTCGGACGGGATCGATGACCGGCTCGCCGCGGCGAACGTCCATGAACACCTCGAGGTGCGCCTCTTCAATCCGCGGGCCAGGGGTCCGTGGACCTGGCTGGCGAAGACCCTGGACCTCATGGGGCGCCCCTTCCGGATCAATCACCGGATGCACAACAAGATGCTCACCGCCGATGGAATCGCGGGGATCGTCGGCGGGCGGAACGTGGGGGATGAGTACTTCGACGCCGCAGAGGACGTCAACTTCGGTGACCTCGACGTGCTCGCCTTTGGGCCGGTGCTCTCGGAGCTAGGGGAGTCCTTCGACGAGTACTGGAACTCCGAGTTCACCGAGCAGCTCAACGGGTGGAGCTCGTTCAAGAGGGACGCGG
>Ga0102815_10002264_pt1 | contig 11772 bp, 12 predicted proteins | sample ColrivemetaGS759_FD_79113 | JGI IMG/M metagenome (GOLD analysis project Ga0102815, IMG submission 79113) | Estuarine microbial communities from the Columbia River estuary - Ebb tide ETM metaG S.759 | ecosystem: Environmental > Aquatic > Marine > Intertidal zone > Estuary | place: USA: Columbia...
GCAGCTTGCTGCTTTTGCTTGCTGGTCTGGATAGATGCGCTCAGTGCGTCAGCCGGTTTGTTCCCGACCGGCATGATCTGCTTCGCCTTGCTTAGAGCCTGTTCAGCTGCAGCAAGATTGTCACCCTGCAGCGCGCTTTCACCCTGGCGCACATACGCTGCGCTGATGGAGCGCTGAGCCTGCTCAAGCCGGGTGTCGCTCGGGATACGCTGCTGCAATGCGCGTAGCTGTCCTTCGGCTTGATCCAGCTGATTGCTGGCAATACTTTTTTCCAGGTTGCTCAGTGCCAGAACTGTCTCATCGATCGTTTCGGCAGCGGTTGCGCTCAGGGACAGTAACAAGGCGGCAATGGCCGAGGCGGAGCGGAAGTTTTTTGAGTTCATGTGGAATAGTGACCATAACTGTTGAGTGTTCGCCAGCGGGCGGACCGATAAAGCGCGCAAGTTTACCTTATCGCTGCAGGACGAAACACCGAAGCAGCTCACTCAGGCGGACTTTCGCGGCAGTGCAAGGCTCAACGCAAAGCCACCGGCGGCACAGACCACAATCGACGGGCCGGCCGGCGTGTCCTGAAACCAGGACAGCGCCAGACCACCACATACCGCCAGCAGTCCAATCAGGCTGGCGGCCACGGCCATCTGCTCGGGAGTGCGAGCATGCCGCTGGGCGGCGGCAGCGGGAATGATCAGCAACGAGGTTATCAGCAGTACACCGACGATCTTCATCGCCACGGCGATAACAATGGCAATCAGCAGCATCAGCGCCATACGTAATGCATTGACCGGCAGGCCCTCGACCCGGGCCAGCTCTTCATGCACGGTAATCGCCAGCAAAGGTCGCCACAGTGCGACCAGGGCCAGTAATACCAGCAGGCTGCCGCCGATAATCCACAGCAGGTCATTACGGCTGACCGCCAGCAGGTCACCAAACAGGTAGCCCATCAGGTCGATGCGCACCTCGCTCATGAAACTCAGCAGCACCAAACCCAGGGCCAGCGTGGTGGGGGCCAGGATGCCCAGCAAGGTGTCTGATGCCAGAGTCAGCCGGTTCTGCAAGCTGACCAGCAAAACTGCCAGCAGCAGACAGCCAAAGGTAACTGCCAGTGTCGGGTTGACCTCCAGCAACAGGCCCAACGCCAGGCCGAGTAGAGCCGCGTGTGACAAGGTGTCCCCGAAATAGGCCATGCGCCGCCATACCACGAATGAGCCCAGCGGCCCGGCCACCACAGCCAGTGCCAGTCCGGCCAGCAAGGCATTCATCAGGAAGTCAGGCATGTTTGCAGTTGACCCCGTGCACGTGGCCGTTACTGCCGGTCACCGCGCCATGCAGGTCATGGCTGTGATCATGATGGTGCTGGTAGATGGCCAGGCTACGGGCATCCATGCCAAACAGCTCAACAAACGCGGGGTCCCCGCTGACTTGCTCGGGATGCCCGGAACAGCAGACATGGCGATTCAGGCAGATCACCTGATCGGTGGCGCTCATCACCAGATGCAGGTCATGGGAGACCATCAGCACGCCACAGCCATGGCGGTCGCGCAGGGTGGTGATCAGGCGATACAGCTCGGCCTGGCCAGCGACGTCGACGCCCTGTACCGGCTCGTCGAGCACCAGCAGTTGCGGGTTGCGCAACAGTGCCCGGGCAAGCAGCACACGCTGTAATTCGCCACCTGAAATACTTTGCAGCGGGCTGTCGATCAGGCGCTCGGCGCCCACTTCAGCCAGTGCCGAGCTTGCGCTGTGGCGATTGACACCAGGTACCAGGCGCAAGAAGCGCAGGACAGAAAGCGGCAAGGTGGCATCCACCTGAAGCTTTTGCGGCATATAACCGATGCGCAGTTTCGCCTGGCTCCAGACGCTCCCGGTGTCGGGTTTGAGCAGGCCGAGCACACAGCGCACAAGCGTGGTCTTGCCTGCACCGTTAGGGCCGATCAGGGTCACGATTTCACCGGCATGCACTTGCAGCTGTACTTCTTGCAGCACCCGTTCGCCAGCAAATTTCACGCTGACATTGTCAAGTTTGATTAGTGCTGCGCTCATGGGGCCTTCCGGCAGGCGGCGCAGAGTCCGCTGATTTCAACAGTCTGGCCTTCGACGCTGAAGCCCACGCTGGCGGCGCTGGCCAGCACTGCCGCGTCTATATTGCTGCGTTGCAATTCCACTGCGGTATGACAGTTGCGACAGATGAGAAACTGCCCTTGATGGACTTGCCCGGGATGATTGCAGCCGACGAAGGCATTCAGCGACGCGATGCGGTGCACCAGACCGTGCTCAAGCAGAAAGTCCAGCGCACGGTAAACCGTTGGTGGCGCGGCGCGGCGGCCATCGGTATCGCTCAGTACGGCCAGAATGTCATAGGCGCCCAATGGCTTGTGGCTGGCCCAGACCAGCTCAAGTACCCGCTTGCGCAAGGTTGTCAAACGCAGAGCGTGCTGCGCGCAGAGCGCTTCAGCAGTCTCCAGCGCCTGACTGACACAGTGACTGTGATCGTGAGGGCGACAGGCCAGTGGCATGTTGTTGGCAAAAGGCTTGAGCATCGGACGCAGATTTCTGGCAAAGGAGACGTTATTATATAACTTTATTGGAGGATGTGTTCAGGTGCGCCGAATAACGTATTTGCTCTTTTTTTTGTTGTGCAGCCCCGTGGCGTCGGCTGAGGTCAGGTTGCTTGCCAGCATCAAGCCACTGCAACTGATAGCTGCTGCAGTGCAGGATGGTCTGGCGGTTCCAGAGGTGCTGTTGCCGCCGGGGGTGTCGCCGCACGACTATGTCTTGCGCCCTTCGGACGTGATGCGCGTGCAGAATGCACAATTGCTGTACTGGATCGGCCCGGATATGGAGCTTTTCTTGCCCCGTGTCCTGGAAGGACGCAGCCAGCCAAGTATCGCGGTACAAGACCTGCCCGGGCTGCAGTTGCGCAACTTTGGAGATGCCCACTCAGCGAATGGCCACGAGAAGGTTGAGCATGATCACCAGCATCGTCCGGGTCAGCTGGATGTGCATCTATGGCTGCTTCCGGCCAACGCCAAAGTTATCGCGGCGAAAATGGCTGCGGATCTGGCGCAACTGGATCCTGCCAACGCGGCGCGTTATCAGGCCAATCTGCAGGTTTTCCTGCAGCACCTCCAAGAGCTGGATCAGCACTTGCACAGCAGCTTGAAGGGTATTCAGGGCAAACCCTATTTCGTGTTCCACGAGACCTACGACTACTTCGAAGCAGCCTATGGTCTGCAGCACACGGGCGTGTTGAGTATCAGCAGCGAGGTGCAGCCAGGGGCACGGCGCGTGGCACAGATGCGCGAAGAGTTGCTGGCGGCTGGGCCAACCTGTGTGTTCAGCGAGCCACCGTTGCGGCCGCGTCTGGCAGAAACCCTCAGCGCAGATTTGCCAGTGCAGTTGGCTGAGCTGGACGCGCTGGGCAGTAACATCGAGGTCTCTGCACAGAGCTATATGCAGTTGCTGCAGGGTCTGGCTAGCGGGATGCTCGATTGTCTGCAGCGTGTTGAGGTCGAGTCAGCAGCGGGTAGTTGAGTTCGACTACAACGCCATGGGCAAATTCAGCGCGCTACTTTGAAGTTTTTGCAGACGTTGCTCAAACTCCTCCGGTGCTTTGATTAGTACTCCTGTCTGGCCGGGAGCAAGGGCAGCCAGCAGCCGGGATAACCAGAAGCGCAGACAGGCAACCCGCAGCATCGCCGGCCAATGCAGCTCTTCGGCCTGGGTGAAAGGCCGCAAACCTGCATATGCGGCAAGCAGCGACTGCATCAGCCGGTCGTCGAGAGAACCGTCTTTCGCCGCGCACCAGTCGAGCATGGCAATCGCCACGTCATAGAGCATCGGGCCCGAACAGGCGTTGTAGAAATCGATCATGCCGCTAAGGTGCGGGCCATCAAACAGCACGTTGTCGCGAAACAGATCGGCATGCAAATTGGCCTGTGGCAGCTTCTCCCAGTACGCCTGCAGCTCTTGAGCATCCTGCATGGTTCTGTTCAGCAACTGCCGGCTTTCGTCAGACAGCTGGCAGTCCAGCGCGGCTCCCTGCGCCAGCATCCACGGCAAACCCCGATCAGAGGGGTGCTTGATGATCTGTCCGCGAGTAGCCAGGTGGATGCGCGCCAGCATCTTGCCCACTTCGGCACAGTGGTGCGTGGTGGGTTGCTGTACGTGCTTGCCGGCCAGCCGAGGCTGCAGCAGTGCGGGCTTGCCGGCCAGTTGCAGGAGGGCCTGCCCCTTCCGGTTGCAGATGGCGAAAGGCACCGGCAGGCCGGCCTGATGCAACTGCTCAAGAAGCGTCACTGCGAATGGCAGGTGAGTTTGCTCGCCCCGCTCGACCAGCGTCAGCACGTATTCGCCACTATCCAGGCTGACAAAAAAATTGCTGTTCTCGGTGCCTTCGGCAATCCCGCGAAAGCTGCGCAGCCTCCCCAGGTCAAAGGAGAGCAGAAAGTTTTCCAGTTGCGGGCGCTGGATTTCAGTGAAAACGGACATGGCGCTTCAGCCGCTTACCAGCTGAAAATTTCCCAGGCGGGTATCAGTACTTCCGGCTTGTCCGAGCGGGTCCACATCTGCGATGCATCGGCGCGCACCAGAAAGTACGGCTTGCCTATGCTGGGTGTGACCTTGATGGCATACAGAAAGCCGTTGATACGGTACTCGGAAATGGTCTTGTCGCCTTCAGTGCGGATAGTGACGTCGGGTTCGGCGCCGGGTGCGGCATCTTCTGCAAAGGCCAGCGGACTACCGAGCAGCAGCCCGGCGAGCAGCAGGGTACGGTACATTTTGTGGTGTGAACGCATGATAACCTTGCTCCATCTTCTAGATTGATACCGGCATTCTAGCCTTCTGTCACCCTGAATGGTTGATCCTGCTCATGAGTCTTGCACCTCTCGTCCTGGTGGACGGTTCGTCCTACCTTTACCGGGCCTTCCATGCCCTGCCCCCGCTGACCACCTCTAAAGGCATGCCTACCGGAGCGGTCAAGGGCGTGTTGAACATGCTCAAGAGCTTGCGCAAACAGTACCCGGACAGCCCGTTTGCAGTGGTATTCGATGCGAAGGGGCCGACTTTCCGCGACGAACTGTTTGCTGAATACAAATCCCATCGCCCGCCCATGCCGGACGAATTGAGAGTGCAGATCGAGCCGCTGCATGCCTGTGTGCGTGGTCTGGGTTATCCGCTGTTGTGCATCGAGGGCGTCGAAGCCGATGACGTAATCGGCACGCTGGCGCGCCAGTGCGCCGGCGAGGGACGTTCGGTGATCATCTCCACCGGTGACAAGGATATGGCGCAGCTGGTCTGCCCGTTGGTCACGCTGGTCAACACCATGACCGGCAGTGTGTATGACGTCGAGGGCGTGATCGGTAAGTTCGGTGTCGGCCCGGAACTGATCATCGACTATCTGGCGCTGATGGGCGACAAGGCCGACAACATTCCGGGTGTGGCCGGGGTCGGCGAGAAAACCGCGCTGGGCCTGCTGGTCGGCGTTGGTGGTGGGCTGGACGTGCTGTATGCCAATCTCGACAAAGTGCCAGAATTACCGATTCGCGGCGCCAAGACCCTTCCGGACAAGCTCATCGCACAGCGCGACATGGCCTATCTGTCCCGCGAGCTGGCGACCATCAAACTTGATGTGCCGCTGGATATGCAGATTGAGTCGCTGCATATGGGGCCGATCGATGTGCCGGTACTGGCTGTGGTGTACGACCAGCTGGAATTCAAAAGCTGGCTGAATGCCTTGCCGAAGGTCGCACCTGCCGAGCCCAAGGCAATGTTCAAGCCAGCGGCGGCTGAGTTTGATCTGCAGGCGTCACCCGGTCCGGATGCAGCGCCCGCTCCTGCTATGAAAGCGCCGGATGAGGCATCGGAGCCTGTAGAACCAATACAGCGTAATGAGTCTTACGAAACCGTGCTGGAAGCGGAGCGCTTTGCGCACTGGCTGGAGAAGCTGCAGCGAGCCGAGCTGATTGCTTTCGACACTGAAACCACCAGTCTAGATGCCCAGCAGGCGCAGGTCGTAGGCGTGTCTTTTGCGGTCGAGGCTGGCGCAGCCGCCTATGTGCCGCTGACCCATTCCTACATGGGTGTGCCGGCACAACTTGATCGTGACACGGTGCTGAATGCACTCAAGCCACTGCTGGAGGACCCGCACAAGCCCAAGCTTGGCCAGCATGCCAAGTACGACATCAATGTGCTGGCTAACTGCGCCATCGGTGGCGACCCGGCCAATGGCATCAACGTGCAAGGCGTGGCCTTCGATAGCATGCTCGAATCCTATGTGCTGAATGCCACCGCGACGCGACATAATATGGATGCGCTGGCACTCAAATACCTTGACCACACCACCATTGCCTTCGAGGACATTGCCGGCAAAGGTGCCAAACAACTGACCTTTGATCAGATCCCTCTGGAACAGGCCGGGCCGTACGCTGCCGAGGATGCTGATATCACCCTGCGCCTGCATCAGGCGTTATGGCCGCAACTGCAAGCCCTGCCGGGTCTGGCCAAGGTGCTGGCAGAGATCGAAATGCCGCTGGTTCCTGTTCTGGCGCGCATAGAGCGGCAGGGCGCGCTGGTCGATGCGCGCCTGCTCGGCGAGCACAGCGTTGAGCTGGGCGAACGACTGGTGGAGCTGGAGCGTGAGGCCTTTGCCATTGCCGGTGAGGAGTTCAATCTCGGATCACCCAAGCAGTTGGGCGTGATCCTCTATGAAAAGCTTGGTTTGCCGGTGCTCAGCAAAACCGCCAAGGGCCAGGCGTCTACAGCTGAAGCGGTGCTCGCCGAGTTGGCCGAGCAGGACTTCGATTTGCCCAAGGTGCTCATGCAGTACCGCAGTCTGAGCAAGTTGAAGAGCACCTATACCGACCGCCTGCCGGAGCAGATCAATCCGCGTACCGGGCGCATCCATACCTCCTACCATCAGGCGGTCACCGCTACCGGACGCCTGTCATCCAGCGATCCGAATCTGCAGAACATCCCGATCCGTACTGCGGAAGGCCGGCGGATTCGCCAGGCATTCATCGCGCCGTCCGGTTACAAGCTGGTGGCTGCGGATTACTCGCAAATCGAATTGCGGATCATGGCGCACCTGGCCCAGGACGAGGGTCTGCTGTATGCCTTCAGGCACAATCTTGATGTGCACAAGGCTACTGCGGCTGAAGTATTCGGCGTAGAGCTGGAGCAGGTCAGCACCGACCAGCGGCGTAGTGCCAAGGCGATCAACTTCGGCTTGATCTACGGCATGAGCGCCTTTGGCCTGGCCAAGCAGATAGGCTGTGACCGCAAGCAGGCTCAGGCCTACATCGACCGCTACTTTGCCCGCTATCCGGGCGTGCTGGCTTACATGGAGCGCACACGCGAGCAGGCATCCCAGCAGGGCTATATCGAAACCCTGTTCGGCCGGCGTCTGTATTTGCCGGAGATAAACTCGAAAAATCAGGGGCTGCGCAAGGGGGCAGAGCGCACGGCAATCAATGCGCCAATGCAGGGCACGGCTGCTGACATCATCAAGCGGGCCATGGTCAAGGTGGATAACTGGCTGACGTCCAGCGGCGTGGATGCCAAGGTGATTCTGCAGGTACACGATGAGCTGGTGCTCGAGGTGGAAGAATCACAACTGCAGAATGTTCGCGCGACGGTCTGCCAGTTGATGAGCGAGGCGGCTGAATTGTCAGTGCCTTTGCTGGTTGAGGCGGGTGTGGGAGACAACTGGGACGAGGCCCATTGATCGTGAGAGTTACGCGCAAACTGCGAGGATGAAAAAACTTCTGTTATGCGGATGAACTTTTTCCGACAGTCCCTGTCAGATGTTTTGAATGGCTCGCTAGGCTATTCACTCCTCCTTTGGTGTTTCATGTGTTGGCAGATTCCGACCGCGCAGGCGGCACGGATTTGAAGCCCGAACTTCTCTCCCCATCGAAGTTCGGGTTTTTTTTGCCTGCTCGTCAGGGTGCTTTCTCGGCGACCGCTTCGGCTACAGACTCCAGATCCATCCAGCCCGCGAGTACCAACAGCGCTTCATCAATGCCCAGCCGCTTGGGCGCAGAAAACAACTGCAGGCTGACGGCATCGCCCCAACCCTGCTGGATGTCACGCTGCACCTTGAGCAGGGCATTTTTGGCTGCGCCGAATGTCAGCTTGTCGGCTTTGGTCAGCAAGATGTGCATGGGCATGCCGCTATTTACTGACCAATCCAGCATCGAGCGGTCGAAGTCGGTCAGCGGGTGGCGGATATCCATCATCAGCATCATCCCTCTGAGGCATTCGCGGCTGCTTAAATAGGCCTCCAGGTGCTTTTGCCAGTGCAGTTTCAGCGGAATCGGTACCTTGGCGTAACCGTAACCGGGCAGGTCGACAAGACGGCGCTGGTCATCCAGACGGAAAAAATTGAGTAGCTGCGTCCGTCCCGGCGTTTTCGAGGTGCGTGCCAGACTGGCGTGGGTAAGGGTATTCAGCGCGCTGGACTTGCCGGCATTCGAGCGGCCGGCGAAAGCAACCTCGAAGCCTTGATCTGGCGGGCACTGATCTACTTTGGAGGCACTGATCTGGAAAGTAGCCTGCTGAGTGAGGCCAAGAATCGGGTTTTTGATGGACATGGGGGTTCCGCGGATGCGACGCAGCGTCGCAGAAGGTGGTTTCATTTCCGTTTAGGCGACGCCAGTATATAATGTCGCAAGATTTGTGCGCGCTTTATCCTGTACCCTTCGGGAATCGACTGCTACAACTGGCGGTCTGCGCGACAGATGTAGGCTCTCTCTGCTTTACCTTCGATGAGGTTTGATCATGAAAAAAATGCTGATAGCTGCAAGCGTTTTCCTGCTGGCTGCCAATGTGCAGGCCGCACAAGATCCAGAAACCGTATACAACAAATCCTGTGGCATGTGCCATAACGGCCAGCTGCCGCAGGCGCCGAAGATGGGCGATGCAGCTGCATGGGAGCCTCGCCTCAAGCAAGGCATGCCGACACTGGTCAAGCACGTCACAGATGGGTTCAATGCCATGCCGCCACGCGGTCTGTGCATGGATTGCACGGCTGAAGATTACGAGGCCGTAATCACCTATATGTCCAAGTAAGCGTATCGCGCTACCGATTCCTTACCCTTAGCCGCATTGGAAATGTTGATGAATAAACTACTCTTGAGCCTGTTGTTGACCCTTGGTATCACCGGCATTGCCCAGGCTGCCGGTGATGCTGTTGCCGGTCAGGCAAAAGTTGCGGTCTGTGCCGGTTGTCATGGTGCGGATGGCAACAGTGCTGTGCCGAACTTCCCGAAACTGGCCGGTCAGGGCGAGCGCTATTTGCTCAAGCAGCTACAGGACATCAAGTCCGGCAACCGCCAGATTGTTGAAATGACGGGTATTCTGGACAATCTCAGCGATCAGGATATGGCTGATATATCAGCTTATTATGCTGCTCAGACCATGAGTGTCGGCGCAGCTGACCCAGTCAAGCTTGAAGTTGGCCAGTCGTTGTATCGCGGTGGCAAGCTTGAGGACGGCATGTCGTCCTGCATGGGATGCCATTCTCCAGACGGCTCGGGCAATGCGGCAGCCGGATTCCCTCATCTGGGAGGCCAGCACGCGCAGTACATTGCCAAGCAACTGACGGACTTCCGTGAAGGTAATCGTACCAACGACGGCGACACCATGCCGATGCGCTCGGTGGCAGCCAAGCTGAGCAACAAGGATATCGACGCAATATCCAGCTACATTCAGGGCTTGCACTAAGCAGTACTGAAGTGGCAAAAAGGGTGGCTAAGGCCACCTTTTTTTATGCCGAGCTGGTTGCTGCAAGCTGCTGGACGATTCGCTTGTTATATCAAGCCGCGTCTGGAATGCGTGAACCCTTTGCGCTGTTCCCGGTCTCATCAGAACCTGCCACAAGGCTTGTTCCTCTTTCAGGAGTCATTCATGCGTCAATTGATCCTTTCCGCTGTTCTGGCAGGCGCAAGCCTGTTTGCTCTGAGTGCCAACGCCGACGAAATCCAGGAAGGCAAACAATACGTTGCGCTTGATCCGGCTGTGCCGGTGTCTGTCCCAGGCAAAATCGAAGTGGTTGAGCTGTTCTGGTATGGCTGCCCGCATTGCTATCAGTTCGAGCCAATACTCGAGCCCTGGGTAGAAAAACTGCCGGAAGATGTTAATTTTGTGCGCATACCCGCCATGTTCGGCGGCGTGTGGAATGTGCATGGGCAGATGTTTCTCGCGCTGGAGTCGATGGGCGTAGAGCCCAAGGTTCATGCGGCTGTTTTCGAGGCCATCCACAAGGACGGCAAGAAACTTTCGACGCCTGAAGAAATGGCCGAATTTCTCGCCACCCAGGGTGTGGATCAGGATGCCTTTCTCAAGACCTACAACTCGTTCGGCGTGAAAGCCCAGGTAGAAAAAGCCAAGAAGCTCGCCGCGGCCTACCAGATCAGCGGTGTTCCGGTGCTGGTGGTGAATGGCAAATACCGTTTCGATATCGGCTCATCGGGTGGTCCAGAGCAGGCGCTTGACGTGGCGGACCAGCTGATCGATATGGAGCGAACCGCCGAATAAGCGGAAACCGCCATGTTGCGACGCTGGATGCCCGAGAGAGCGACTGCTGCGACCTGCAGTCCGCGCATCAATACAAGCTGTGAGCCGTTTGCAGGCCTGCCTGCAGACGGTCGCTTGCGCCTGCTGAGTTTCAACATTCAGGTGGGCATCAATACCGAAAGCTATCGTCATTATGTGACCCGCAGCTGGCAGCATCTGCTGCCACATTCCGGGCGCACGATGAACCTGCAACGGATTGCCGAATTACTGGCGGATTTCGATCTGGTGGCTTTACAGGAAGTCGACGGTGGCAGCTTGCGTTCGGGGTTCGTCAATCAGGTTGAGCGATTGGCGCAGTTGGGAGACTTTCCTTTCTGGTACCAGCAGCTCAACCGCAATTACGGCCGCTTTGCCCAGCATAGCAACGGTTTGCTCAGCCGCATTCAACCTTCATTACTCGAAGACCATCCGCTGCCGGGGCCTGCGGGGCGTGGCGCGATAATGCTGCGTCTGGGTGAGGGCGACAATGCGGTAGCGGTGGTGATGATGCATCTGGCTTTGGGCGGTCGCACGCGGACAAGGCAGTTGGCCTATATTCGCGAACTGATTGGTAGTTACCGGCACATCGTGCTGATGGGCGACATGAATACCCATGTTGCAGATCTTTTACTCTATTCGCCGCTGCGCGACCTGGGTTTGATGGCGCCACAACTGGAACCGACTTTTCCCAGTTGGCGCCCGCAACGCTGCCTGGACCATATTCTGCTCAGCTCCGAACTCACCCTGGAGCGGGTCAGCCTGCTCAGCCAGTCCATTTCCGATCATCTTCCGGTGGCAGTCGAAATACGTTTGCCCAATGCCATGCCTGCTTCCAGGGCAACGCTACCCGCGTTATAAGTCCCGTTCAGGATCATCCGCGTAATCGCGGCCAGCTAGGTAAACTGCGCTGGAACCGTCCCTTCAACGGCTGCACCGCACAGGCAATCCCATGCTGAACATTTCAAGCCATTATTTCTGTCAGCCCGGGTGGGTCCGCCGGGTAGAGTGGCTGGCTACTTTACTGTTGCTGGCGCTGCTCAGTGCTTGTGGCGGCTTGCAGATCAACAGCGAGCATGTCTCGGAGGCTCAGGACAGCCGGGTGCAGTATGTCGTGCTGCACTACACCTCCAGTGATCTGCAGGAGTCGTTGAAAACGCTGACCAAGAAAGGCGTCAGCAGCCATTACCTGATCAACGATAACCCTGCGACCATCTACCA
>Ga0102815_10002266_pt1 | contig 11768 bp, 10 predicted proteins | sample ColrivemetaGS759_FD_79113 | JGI IMG/M metagenome (GOLD analysis project Ga0102815, IMG submission 79113) | Estuarine microbial communities from the Columbia River estuary - Ebb tide ETM metaG S.759 | ecosystem: Environmental > Aquatic > Marine > Intertidal zone > Estuary | place: USA: Columbia...
GGCGGCAATCGACACCCCTGTAGGGATCGGCAGGATGTTGACGATCGCCTTGCCTTTTGAGGTGCGCGAGCCTTGCGGCAGGCGCCATGTCTTGAGTTTGTAAACCATGCCGTCGGTGGTGAAGAACAGCAGCTGCGTATGCGTGTTGGCGACGAACAGCGTGGTGACGACGTCATCCTCTTTGGTGGACATCGACGACAAACCTTTGCCGCCCCGGTTCTGAGCCCGGAAATCGACCAGCGGGGTGCGTTTGATATAGCCGCCCGAGGTGATCGTCACGACCATATCTTCGCGCTCGATCAGATCCTCATCGTCCATGTCTCCGGCCCAGTCGATGATCTCGGTCCGGCGGGGCACCGCGAAGGCGTCGCGCACTTCGTCCAGCTCGCCGGTGATGATCGACATGATCCGGCTGCGTGAGCGCAGAATATCGAGGTAATCCTTGATCTTACCGGCCAGTTCTTCCAACTCGTCGGTGACTTCTTTGACACCCAGAGCGGTCAAGCGTTGCAGGCGCAGTTCCAAAATGGCGCGGGCCTGCAATTCGGACAGGTTATAGGTGCCATCGTCGTTCAACGTGTGGCTGGGGTCATCAATCAAGAGAATAAAGGGTGCGATTTCGGCGGCGGGCCAGCGCCGGGTGACCAATTTCTCGCGCGCATCGGCAGGATCCGCCGAGCCACGGATCGTTGCCACGACCTCATCGACATTCGAGACGGCGACCGCGAGGCCGCACAAAACATGACTGCGTTCGCGGGCTTTGTTCAGCTCATAGGCTGTGCGCCGGGTCACGACCTCTTCGCGGAAGGCCACGAAATTGGTCAGGAAGTCGCGCAGCATCAATTGCTCAGGCCGACCACCATTCAGGGCCAGCATGTTGCAGCCGAAATAGACCTGCATCGGCGTGAAGCGGAACAATTGGTTCAACACCACTTCGGGCGTCGCGTCGCGCTTAAGCTCAATCACCACGCGCACGCCGATCCGGTCGGATTCGTCGGCGACATGGCTGATGCCTTCGATGCGTTTGTCGCGCACGGCCTCGGCGATTTTCTCTACCATGGTGGATTTATTCACCTGATAGGGGATCTCATCAATGATGATGCCGTAGCGGTCTTTGCGCAGTTCCTCGACGTGGGTTTTCGAGCGGATAATGACCGAGCCGCGCCCCTCAAGATACGCCTTACGCGCACCCGCGCGGCCCATGATCAACCCGCCTGTCGGGAAATCGGGGGCCGGGACGAAGTGCATCAATTCTTCGGATGTCAGATCCGGGTTTTCGATCAGCGCCTTGGTGGCGTCGATCACTTCACCCAGATTGTGCGGCGGAATGTTGGTGGCCATGCCGACGGCAATACCGCCCGCGCCATTGACCAACATATTCGGGAAGCGTGCCGGGAGGACCGTCGGTTCCCGGTCCTTACCGTCATAATTGTCTTGAAAATCAACGGTGTCTTTGTCGATATCGGCCAGCAAGAAATTCGCAGGCTTGTCCATGCGCACTTCGGTATAGCGCATCGCCGCCGGGTTATCGCCGTCCATCGAGCCAAAGTTGCCCTGACCGTCCAACAGTTTCAGCGACATCGAAAACGGCTGCGCCATGCGCACCAGCGCGTCGTAAATCGCGCTATCGCCGTGTGGGTGGTATTTACCCATCACATCGCCAACCGGACGCGCCGATTTGCGGTAGGATTTGTCATGCGTGTTGTTGGTCTCGTGCATCGCATAAAGGATGCGCCGATGCACAGGTTTCAACCCGTCGCGCAGATCCGGAATCGCGCGGCTGACAATCACGCTCATCGCGTAATCTAGATAGGCCGTGCGCATCTCGTCGACGATGGAAACCACCGGCTGCGAGGGCTTTTGATCACCGGTTTCGGTGGGCGTGTCTGTCTCGTCAGTCATAAGTCGGTCACCGGAGCCCTTACTGGCGCAATCCACAAGATTTTGTTGTTTTCTTTATAGCCGAACCCAACAGGCAGGTGCAATGGTAGCGAGCCCCTCAAGCGCCCCGGAACGCGGCAAACTGAGCCGTTGACACGACACATGGGGCTGTATGTCATGGTGGGGCAGTTTTGCAGTTGCCTAGAGCCGATCAGACAGGAGTTATCATGGTCCGGACCATCCTTTTTCCCTCGATCCTCGCGCTTGCAGCGCCGGTTTTTGCATCAATGGCGCTGGCTGACCCAGTGAATATCACGCCCGACACGCTTTCGGTCACCGTCATGACGGATGCCGGGCCCGCCGAGATTTCGCGCATTCAAGACCCTGCGAATGAAGTCAGCGGCGAATGGGCGCGCACGTCTCGCCCCTGCCCAAATTTCTGCATTCAGCCGATGAGCCCCGCCGAAGGGGTCACAACGGTTGGCGAACTCGAGGTTTTGGCAGCCCTGCAAGACCCCGAAACCATCGTCGTCGATAGCCGCGTGACTGCCGATTATCGCGGCGGCACGATCCCCGGCGCGGTGCATATTCCCTATACAGAGATGGCCGATCGGTTGAGTGAACTGGGGTGTGAACTCGATTTTGACGGCTTTGTTTGTGACGAAGCACGGCCCGTTTTGCTGTTTTGCAACGGGCCTTGGTGCGGGCAATCCCCAACCGCCATTCGTCGTATCATCGAAGCGGGTTATCCGGCCGATCGCATTTCCTACTATCGCGGCGGGATGCAAGTTTGGCGGATGCTGGGGCTATCGGTGACCGACCCCGCCAATTAAAGCCCATCACAACATATCAGCGAGGCCCCGGTTTCGGGGCCTTTTTGCGGCGCATTATCACATTCAAGTGTTTACGCAGGATTGGGCCAGCCCGGCTGACGTGTGTCAAAGCGCGGCCTGTAGAACGGCGCTAGCCTAGCCACAACGGAAGGAACCAACATGTATCACAATATCCTCGTCCCGGTCGCTTATGAGCCCGGATTTGACACGAGCCGCGAATTGGAAACTGCGGCAGCACTTCAGGCTGCGGGAGGGCGCGTGACGTTGTTGCACGTCATGGACCCGGTGCCGTTCTATGCCATCAACTACATGCCCGAAGGCTGGCGCGAAGAGTTGGTCGCCGCCATTAAGGCTGATCTCAGCGCTCAATCCGCCGCGATTCCGGGTGCTGGCGTGTCCGTGGTCGAAGGTGACGCTGGGCGCGCGATCCTTGATTGGGTCAACGCCGAGGGTGCCGATTGTGTTGTCATGGCGTCGCATCGATCGGACCCGACGCTCTTTGGTTCCACCGCCTCTTGGGTTGCGCGGCATGCGCCCTGTGCCGTGCATCTCATTCGATAAGTCCTGCAATTCGGTTCATGGAAAGGAGACCATCATGAAATTGCTCGCCTCTTTGCTCACCGCATTGTCACTGCTGGCAGCCCCGGTCAGTGCGCAAAGCTTGCTCGGGTCCTATTCCGCATGGATCGGGCCGAATGATTTGACCAATTCGCGTGGCGTGCGCCTTTGGGAGCCTTGGCAGGTTATTCGTCAGGATCGCGCGAATTATCATCGGTTCAATTTGCGCGACATCGGCGACGGCGCAGACCCGTGGTTCGCGAATGCCAATGCGCGGGCGTCGCTTGAGCAGGCTTTAACGCAGCTGACCTATACCCCATATCAGCGCAATATCATCGTGCAGGGCGGGACTTGGGTGCAGCTCGATCTTTATGGCTGGAGCGGGCAACAGATTACCGGCGTCAATCTGATGGCGTGGCGTTAACGAAGCCGAAGAACGGTTGCCGCCAGCGCGAACGTCTCGCGCAGGATATGTCGCAGCCATTGCCGTGGGCCTATTTGCTTGGCCTGCGGCGTTTCGATTGTCGCGCGCAAGCCGGTTTGTCGCGCAATGAGCGCCACGCGGGGCGCATGATAAGGATCGGTGACGATCACGACTTTTGACGGCGCCAATTTGGCCAAGATGGGCTGCGCAAAGCTCAGATTTTCGCGGGTCGTTGTCGAGCGATTTTCTTGAAATACCGCGGCCTCTGGAATGCCGTCATCGCGGCAGATTTGGGCGATCACTTCGGCCTCGCTGGGTGGGTAGCGCCCGACGCCGCCGCAGCCAAGAATTGCGTCAACCGACCCGGCTTTGAACAAAGCCACGGCATGGCCTGCGCGACGCTTTAAGGTTGGCGAAGGGCGTCCACCTGACCAAACCGCCGCCCCCAGAACAACTGCGATCCTCGGGGCTGATGGTCGCGGCTCGCGCATCGCGTCATGGGCTTTCTGTTGAGGCTCGTCTGAAGGTCAGACGTTTATCGGGCGATGGGCGAGGTGAGAAACATTTAAATGACAGACAATAGGGTGATCGGCAATAAAGTGATAAAAAGCAAGTAATTACCGCTTGTTCGTCTTACGTGCGCGTGACCCCGCCTTTCCGCCCGTTGAGCGCCCGCGCGACTTCACGGCATCGCCGACGGCTGCATCGACAGCCGCTTGCCGCGCCAAAGGATCATCTGCAATCGTCAATTCAACGGCCTCTAGGCGCTTGACCTCATCGCGCAAACGGGCGGCTTCTTCGAACTCTAGGTTCTCAGCTGCTTTGCGCATGCCGGCGCGCAATGCCTCCAAATGAGCCGCCAGATTCGCACCGACCATCGGTTGATCCACCTTGGCCGTGACGCGGCTTTGATCGGTATCGCCTTGCCACAGGCCAGCCAAGACATCTTCGACGTTTTTCTTCACGGTCGTCGGCGTGATGCCGTGCTCGATGTTATAGGCTTCTTGCTTGGCGCGGCGACGGTTCGTTTCATCCATCGCGCGCTGCATCGAGCCGGTGATCTTGTCGGCATACATGATCACCCGGCCCTCGGAGTTGCGCGCAGCGCGGCCGATGGTCTGAACCAGCGAGGTTTCCGAACGCAAAAACCCTTCCTTGTCGGCATCCAAAATCGCCACCAACCCGCATTCAGGAATGTCCAATCCCTCACGCAAAAGGTTAATCCCGATCAGAACATCGAAAGCGCCCAGCCGCAGATCGCGCAGGATCTCAATCCGCTCGATTGTATCAATATCCGAGTGCATATACCGCACGCGAATGCCCTGTTCGTGCATGTATTCGGTCAGATCTTCGGCCATACGCTTGGTCAACGTGGTGACCAAAACCCGCATCCCGTCTTGCGCGACACGGCGCACCTCATCGAGCAGATCGTCGACCTGCATACTGACCGGGCGAATTTCGATCACCGGGTCTAACAAGCCCGTTGGGCGGATGATCTGTTCCGCGAAAACGCCGCCCGCCTGTTCGAGTTCCCAAGCCGAGGGCGTGGCCGATACGAACACCGATTGTGGGCGCATGGCGTCCCATTCTTCGAATTTCAGCGGTCGGTTGTCCATGCAAGACGGAAGCCGGAATCCATGTTCTGCCAACGTCGTTTTCCGCCGAAAGTCGCCCTTATACATGCCGCCGATTTGCGGCACGCTGACGTGGGATTCGTCGGCGAATACGATGGCATTGTCTGGGATGAACTCGAACAAGGTGGGCGGCGGCTCACCGGGGGCGCGGCCCGTCAAATAGCGCGAATAATTCTCGATCCCGTTGCAGACGCCGGTCGCTTCAAGCATTTCCAGATCAAAGTTGCAGCGCTGCTCGAGCCGCTGGGCCTCGAGCAATTTCCCATCCGCATTCATCCGCTTAAGCGTCTGAAACAGTTCCTCTTTGATGCCCTTGATGGCCTGCTGCATCGTCGGGCGGGGGGTCACATAGTGGCTGTTGGCGTAGATGCGGATTTTGTCAAACGTATCAGTTTTCCGACCTGTGAGGGGGTCGAACTCGGTGATCGCTTCCAATTCCTCGCCAAAAAACGACAATCGCCACGCACGGTCTTCGAGGTGAGCGGGCCATACTTCGATAACGTCGCCGCGCACGCGGAACGCCCCGCGTGAGAATGCAGCGTCGTTTCGGCGGTATTGCTGTGCCACGAGCTCGGCGATGACTTTGCGCGGGTCATAGATGTCGCCGACCAACAAGTCTTGCGCCATGGCCGAGTAGGTTTCGACCGATCCAATACCGTAAATGCAACTGACCGAGGCGACGATGATGACGTCATCGCGTTCCAGCAACGCCCGCGTGGCCGAGTGGCGCATGCGGTCGATAGCTTCGTTGATTTGGCTCTCTTTTTCGATATAGGTGTCGGTTCGCGCGACATAGGCCTCAGGCTGATAATAGTCGTAATACGAGACGAAGTATTCGACAGCATTTTCGGGAAAGAACCCTTTGAATTCGCCATAAAGCTGCGCCGCCAAGGTCTTGTTGGGAGCCAAGATAATGGCTGGGCGTTGGGTTTTCTCGATGATTTTGGCCATCGTAAAGGTCTTGCCCGTGCCCGTCGCACCCAACAACACCTGATCATGCTCGCCGGCGTCAATGCCACGCACCAGTTCGGCAATCGCCTTGGGTTGATCCCCCGCAGGCTGAAATGGCGTCTTTAGGACGAACTTCTTGCCGCCCTCCAGCTTCTTACGCTGAGGTTGCTGCATCATCGGCATTTCAGACAGATTATCGGGGCGATTGTTGTGCATCGAGGACTCCGAGAGGGGCGCAACCCTACAATTGTGCTTATTTTGTTCTTGTTCAAGGGTGAGATCGTCATAGGCTGACCGGACATTGGGCATAGGGTGGGAAAGTTAACTTGCGCATCGGGGCGAATACCGTTTAAGTTGTATTTGCAAGCGCGGTTGAGAGGGGTGGTATTTTGTTTCCGTATCTTCCCTGCGGTCCGGCCAACCTTTCCCGCGTTTGTACCAATTCTCGCCCTTTACCCTTGTCAGCGCTGGCCATTTTGGCGATAAAGCCCCAAGTTTTTCGGAGAATTGCCATGCGCGCCCGTATTTATCGTCCCGCCCGTAACGCTATGCAGTCTGGCACTGCACGCACCAAACATTGGGTGCTGGAATTTCAGCAGGGTGAGACCCGCGTGCAAGATCCGCTGATGGGGTGGACGGGATCCGGGGACACTCAGGCGCAAGTGAAGCTGCGTTTTGCCTCGCAAGCTGAGGCCGAGGCCTATGCCAAAGCGCAATCCATCGACTATGTTGTGACGCAGCCCAAAAGCCGTGCGGCGATCATTCGCAAGAATGGCTACGGCGAGAATTTCGCGACCGACCGCAAGCAGGTTTGGACGCATTAAGGCTGACTGAGTTGTATTGAAGCGGCAGTTGCGCCGGGTCCATTGGGCCCGGCCTTTTTCGTTGGTCATACGCAACACGCTGAATACAAAAAGCAAAAAGGCCGAACCCGAAGGCTCGACCTTTTGACTATGGAGCGGGCGAAGAGATTCGAACTCTCGACCCTAACCTTGGCAAGGTTATGCTCTACCCCTGAGCTACGCCCGCTCGATGGCCGCGATTTAGCATCTGATGCGGGCCGCTGCAAGGGTGGGGCGCTTAGTTTTTGATGCCGGATCACGGACAGCAGCCGAGGCTTTGCGCCATCCTGTGAGTTGGCAAGAGCGGGGCGAAAAATTGGGTCTGGGCGCGGGCACAAAAAAAGGCGGCCAATGGCCGCCGATTTTTGATTTGGAGCGGGCGAAGAGATTCGAACTCTCGACCCTAACCTTGGCAAGGTTATGCTCTACCCCTGAGCTACGCCCGCACTCCGTGGGCGCTGATTAGGCCAAGGCTGCGCCGCCTGCAAGGGTGAAATCGCACGTGGGGGCCGAAAAAATTTCGGGCCCCGGATCGCTAGAACATCGTATGCGCGATCAGCCCAAGCGATCCGGCCAAAAGCACCACAAATGTCGCAGCGGTGCCCCATGCCCGCATGCGGCCCGGAAGAATTGGCGTCATCAATCCGATGGCATGCATCACGCGCCCGACCAACAGGCATAGTCCCAGGGCGTGCACGGCCAATGCAGGTGCGCCCAAGCCCTCGGTCATCGCGATCAGGAGCAGTGACATAGGCACGTATTCAGCGAAATTGGCCTGAGCCCGGATGGCGCGGTTCAACCGGTCATCGCCGCCATCGCCCAAGGACACGCGGGCGCGGCCTCGCTCGCGGATGACGAGGGCGGAGAGTATCAGCAGCAAAAGGGCCAAGAGGCCGGTGTAAAAGGCGGTGATCGCGAAGGTCATGGGGCAAGTCCTGTGTAAAAAATCCTTGGCAGGGGTGTTGCGTGCGGCGGCGATCTTGCCAATCGCGACGTAGGGGCAGGGGGCTCACGTTTGTGTGAAGGCGGCGGCGTTCTTGCCATTCCACGTGACCGCGCCTAAGCCCAAAGGAGTCCAATAGGAGAGCCTCATGACCGATGCCAGTTTGATTGCCCGTGCCGAAGGGGTTTGCGAGTTTTGCGGTGAAAAACAGGGCTTGCTTGCGTCGGATCAGCCGCCTGCGGGCCCCGTGCTGCTGTGCCCGGTGTGTCGTGGTGAGGTCGAGGCTGACACACCCGCGCATTGGCAATGCCTGCAGGGGGCCGCGTGGTCGGCGGAACCCGCCGTGCAATTCGCGGTTTGGCGCAAACTGGGCGCACTTGCCGAGCCGTGGGCGACGGAGTTGCGCGAAACGATGATCCTGTCGGACGAGGCGCAGGCTTGGGCCGATATGCCCGCAGCCTTGGAGCACCGGGATTCGAACGGCGTGTTGCTGGCCACTGGCGATGCGGTTGTGCTGATTAAGGATCTGCCGGTCAAAGGCGGGGGCTTCACGGCCAAACGCGGCACGGCTGTGCGCGGCATTTCCTTGGTGGCGGATAATGCGGGCCATATTGAAGGCCGCGTCGAGGGGCAACGGATTGTGATTCTGACTGAATTCGTGAAGAAAAAGTAGCCCCAAAGCTCAGGGGTTTTCCGTCCCGACGGCTGCTTTGGCGACGATGCAAACGAGGGCTACCCGCATGACCCGTGACGAATTCAACGCTTATTGCCGAGGCCTCCCGCAGACCAAGCATGTGGTGCAATGGGGTAATGCGGATGTTTGGAAAGTGGGGGGCAAGCTGTTTGCGCTCTGTGGTTGGGCGCAAGGCGCTGACGCTTTTACCTTCAAGGTCAGCGACATCGCGTTTGAAGTTTTGGGCGATTTGCCCGGCATCCGCCCCGCGCCCTATCTGGCGTCTCGCGGGATGAAATGGTTACAGCACTATGCCGCGCCGGGCCTACCCGATGACGAGCTTCGGCGGCATATCCAACTGTCGTATGACATGGTCGTCGCTAAACTGACCAAAACGCTCAGGGCAGACCTAGGTTTGTAACACCGTGCTCTGGGCGGCCCTGGGGGTCAGCAACAGATCGCCTGGGTTGACGTGTTGCCCGATGGCAAAAGTAAGGGGCCCGTTGGGGCCCCTTTTGATAATTCAAGATATCGCTTTCAGGATATCAGCCGTGACCATCTTCGACCGCGTCGCGGATCGCCTCGGCCGCTTCGGCCAGTTCCTCGGCGTCGGTACCGGTGATCGGGTAGCCCAAGATCGTCGTCAGCGCGATAACCGAGTCAGCCGTGATCGGTTGCGTTTTGTCCGATGCAAGACCGATGAACGCAGCCATCAAGGTGTCCAGATCATTGGTGACGCCGAAGGCCGCCAAGTCTGTGATCCCATCAAGCGCATCGCGCAGCAGGCTGAGGTTTTGAAGCGGCGAGTCGATCAGGCTGAGATCATCGAATTCATCTCTCAGCGCATCAATCATCTCTTCGAGGCTGAGGTTCAGGAACGCGATTTGCCCCGGCGTCAGATTTGCCAGTGCCTCGGCAAGAGCACGATCCAGCACATGAGACGGAGAGCGCGCAACATTCATTCGGCCGAGTTCAACCTCGGGAATGCCCTCGCCTGCCCAGACTGGAGCATTTCCAGAACCGGACCCATTGCCGCCGTCACCATCCTCGTGATCGCTATCGTCGTGGTCCTCATCGTCGTGATCATCACCGTCTTCGTGACCACCATTGTCACTGCCACCGCCACCGTTGCCATTGTTGCCACCGCCACCGTTGCCATTGTTGCCGCCGTTACCGTTGCCATCGCCACCGGAGTGGGATTCAGCATAAACAGCCCCCGAAACCATCGAGGTTGCAGGCACAATTACCATCGCCAAAGCGATGCTGAGTGCTCCCGTAGCAACAGAGCGTAGCAGGGCTGCCTTAGTCTTTTGTGTCGCAAGAATCAATTCGTATCTCCTCTCTACAAGTTACCAGATGATGATGCAGAGATTCGAATATGAATTCCTTGATACAGGTCAAATTTGTGACTGAAATGTACGATTAACGCGCGCGCAGAGTTATTCGAGTTCGACCATCAAGTCCTTGGCGTCAATTTGCGCACCCGGCACGACATGCACGGCTTTGATCACGGCCGCCCGGTCTGCATGCAGGCCGGTTTCCATTTTCATCGCCTCGACGGTCAGCAACAGATCGCCTGCGTTAACTTTTTGCCCCACGGTCACGGCTACTGAGGCAATCGACCCCGGCATTGGCGCGCCGATGTGGTTCGGGTTGCCCTCCTCGGCTTTGGGCCGGGCGGCGACGCTGGCTTTCACCTTGCGGTTCGGCACGCGGATGGTGCGGGGCTGGCCGTTGAGTTCAAAGAACACTTTGACCTCGCCGTCCTCCATGGTCTCGCCAATGGCGATCAGGCGGATTTCCAGTGTTTTGCCCGGGTCAATCTCGGCTGAGATCTGCTCGGCGGGTTCCATGCCATAAAAGAAATTCCACGTCGGCAGGGTGCGCACCGGGCCATAGAGACGGTGGCGGCCCATGTAATCGAGGAACACTTTGGGATACATCAGGTAGCCGCCCAGATCCTCATCGTCGATCTTGAACCCATCGAGTTGCGCCGAAACCTCAGTGCGCACGGCCTCCAGATCAATGGGTGCCAGATGTTTGCCGGGGCGGTCGGTTGACGCAATTTCGCCCTTCAAAGCCTTGGCGGAAATCCCCGCAGGCCAGCCGCCTTCGGGCTGCCCCAAATTGCCCTTGAGCATATCGACGACCGATTCCGGGAAGGACATATCCTTGGCCGGGTCTTCGACATCGGCGCGGCTTAGCCCCTGTGTGACCATCATCAACGCCATGTCGCCCACGACCTTGGACGAGGGGGTCACTTTGACGATATCGCCAAAAATCTGGTTCGCGTCGGCATAGGCCTGTGCCACTTCGTGCCAGCGTTCCTCGAGGCCGATACTGCGGGCTTGCGCCTTGAGGTTGGTGAATTGCCCGCCCGGCATTTCGTGCAGATAAACCTCGGAACTGGGTGCCTGTTGCCCGGTCTCGAAGGCGCCGTAATGGGCGCGGACCTGCTCCCAGTAATCCGAAATCTGGCGGATCGCGCCAATGTTCAGCCCGGTATCGCGCTCGGTATGGCGCAGGGCCTCGACCACCGAGCCCAGAGTGGGTTGGCTGGTATTGCCGCTGAACGCATCCATCGCCGCGTCCACCGCATCAACGCCTGCATCCGAGGCCGCCATGATCGTGGCAATTGCAGCACCCGAAGTGTCATGCGTGTGGAAGTGGATCGGCAGGTCCACGGCGTCTTTCAGCGCGCTGAACAGCACCTTCGCGGCCGGGGCCTTGAGCACGCCCGCCATATCCTTGACGCCCAGAACATGAGCGCCAGCGGCCTCGAGTTCCTTGGCCATTTTCACATAATAATTAACGGTGTATTTTTGCTGCGCCGGGTCCAGAAGGTCACCCGTATAGCAGATTGTCCCCTCGCAAATACGGCCCGATTCGATGACCGCATCCATCGCGACGCGCATGTTCTCAACCCAGTTGAGGCTGTCGAATACGCGGAACACATCAACCCCGGTTTCCGCCGCACGCGCCACAAAGGCCTGCACCACATTGTCCGGGTAATTCGTATATCCGACCCC
>Ga0102815_10002267_pt1 | contig 11764 bp, 3 predicted proteins | sample ColrivemetaGS759_FD_79113 | JGI IMG/M metagenome (GOLD analysis project Ga0102815, IMG submission 79113) | Estuarine microbial communities from the Columbia River estuary - Ebb tide ETM metaG S.759 | ecosystem: Environmental > Aquatic > Marine > Intertidal zone > Estuary | place: USA: Columbia...
CTTCAGCTCGAAGAGCTCTCCACCACGGGCTCAGACGAGGTGCGGATCGTGACCTCCGAGGAGGTGCCCCTGGTGGACTCCGGCGATCGCGTGGTCCTCGTCGCGGGGCGTGACGCCCTCGACTACGGCTCCAACGAGCGCCGCTTCCGCCTCCGGGTCGACCCCCTCGAGGGCGAGCGGGTGACCGACGACAACCAGCTGACCGTCTCGGTCACGGTGACCCGCGAGAAGGTCCGCGTGCTCTACGTGGAGGGCTATCCCCGCTACGAGTATCGCTTCCTCAACACCGAGCTGCGGCGCATCGACGATCGAATCGACGTCCAACTGTTCCTGCTCTCGGCGACTCCCGACTTCCAGCAGGACCGGACCCGCGGCCTCGCCTCGCTCACCTCGGTCCCGACCTCTCGCGAGGAGCTGCTGGAGAACTACGACGTCATCATCCTCGGGGACATCAACCCCTACGACATCTCCCCGGACCCAGCCCGAGGTGAGGAGTTCGTGCGGTCGCTCTTCGAATTCGTCGAGCGGGGTGGTGGGCTCTGCATCATCGCCGGCCAGTACGACATGCCGCGCTCGATCGCCGGGACCGAGTTCGCCGAGCTGCTGCCGGTAGAGCTCGACCGCGCCGGAGTGTCCATGCTCGACGTGCCCACCTCCAAGGAGCACCGCTACACGCTCGAGGATCCTGGCGCGCCCCACGAGATTGTGCGTCTGGAGCAAGACCCCGAGGCCAACCGCGCGCTCTGGGAGGACGAGCGCGGGCTCCGCGGCTTCTACTGGCATTACCCCGTGCGCGGCGCCAAGGCCGGCGCACAGGTGCTGCTCCGCCACCCGGTCGCCTCGATCGCAGGAGGGGGCGAGCGTGACCCGCTGCTGGTCGCCGGGTACTTCCCGTCCGGGCGGACCCTGTTCCTCGCGATAGAGGCCACGAACCGCTGGCGCTTCCGCTTCGGCTATCGCTACTACGAGGCCTTCTGGCGCAACGCGCTGCGCTGGCTGGCCCTCGGCCGGATGCGGAGCGGAGACCGGCGGTTCGAGCTGGAGTCCTTGCGCACCGAGTACGACATCTCAGATCGAGTGACGCTGGAGGCGCGGGTCCTCGACGAGGACTTCCAGCCCAGCGAGGAGCCCTCGCAGGAGGTGATCCTGCGCACCCCCGACGGGGACGAGACCCAGCTGGTTCTTGCCGGCGTCGACGGCCGCCCTGGCCTCTATCGCGGCACCTACCAGCCCGAGCGGCCCGGGCGCTACGTCTCCCTCGTGGAGTCGGAGACCGGCGGCGAGCGCGTCCGGACGGAGTTCGACGTGCTCCTCCCCTCGCGGGAGAACGCCGACCCGAGCCCCGACCCGCTCCTCATGGAGCGCCTGGCCGCCCTGACCGGAGGGGTCTCGACCTCGGCCGCCGACCTCGCTGCCATCGAGGACGCGTTCCCCGCCGACCAGGAGCGCCGCGAGCCCGTTTCGAGCCAGCTCGAAGACGCCTGGGACCGCTGGGCGACGCTGATCCTCGCGCTGATCCTGCTCGGTTCTGAATGGCTCCTTAGAAAACGAATGGAGCTCATCTAAGAGAGAGATGTTGGACCGACTGGAAACAACTCGAGCCGCGCGCGGCGTGGGCAGGCATCTCCTGCTCGCGGCCTCGGCGGCCTGGTGGCTCGCCCTCACCCCGGCGTCCGCAGCGGCTCCGCAGGATGAGGCCGACGAGAACTTCCGTCCCCGCGCCTTTCAGCTCTACGACACCCAGGCCGCCCGGGCCCTCGCCAACCAGGCCGCCGACCACGTGGCCGCCGGGCGCTGGTCGGAGGCCATCGAGGGGCTACAGACCCTGATCGAGGATCACCGGGGCGAGGTCCTCGGCGCCGAGCGGCCGCAGGCGCTCGGCGCACTCCAGCCCTCTCAGACCGACGTTCATCCCGGCGCCTCCAGCTGGGCAGCCAGGGAGCTCTTCGCCCTGCCCGCAGAAGGCCAGGACCTCTACCGACAGCGCTTCGGCCGAAGGGCGCGCCTCGCCCTCCAACGCGCCATCGCTGCGGGCGATCGGGGCGGACTCTCCGATGTGGCGCGGCGCTGGCCCCTCTCCGAGTCCGCCGAGCGGGCCTGGTGGGCCCTCGGTGACCTCGAACTCGAGCTGGGGCACGCCGGGGACGGGCTCCGCGCCTGGGCCCGCGCGGCGGCCCTCCGCCTCGACCAACCGCAGCGCGTGACGGTGACCGGCGAAGACTGGGCAGCTCTGCGAGCAGACCTCGGCGACGGGGCACCGGGAGCCCTCGCGCGCGCCGACCTCGCCGCCGCCCTGCTCGCAGCATCGGGAGCTGAGGGCGGCTCGCGGGCCTCGCGTGAGGCCAGCTTCGCCCGGGGGCCGGCGACCTCCGTGGCCGCCGCCGCCATCACCTCCTCGGTTCGGGAAGGAGAGGACGGCTCGGCCTCGTGGCCCTCTCCCTTCACGCTGCCGCGCGGCCCCTTCGCCAACCTGAACGGGTCCAGCCGGCTCTTTCCCCAGCGCATCGGGGACGTCGTCATCGTCAACACCTCCCGGAGCGTGCACGCGATCGACGCCTTCGACGGGTCACAGATCTGGAGCCTCGAGTCCTCGGCGCTCGACTGGGACAACGTCCGCGGCAAGAGCGACTTCGACGACGCCGTCGACACCTCCGAGAGGATCGTCACCGTCGCCGCAGGTCGCGGCATCGTGGTGGCTCCGGTGCAGATCCCGTTCTCGTTCGAGCAGCGCGACCAGTACAACGAGATGTCGATCATCGAGGAGATCCCTGAGCGGCGGCTCATGGCCCTCGACCTCGAGACCGGCGAGCCGCTCTGGAACACCATGCCGCCCGCGGGCTGGGATGGCGACTCGGGCTCCTTCGCTGAGCGTATGACCGTGGTGGGCCCCCCCTCCGTCGTCGGCGCCCGGGTGCTGGTCCCAATGGCCCGGCTCCGCGGCCGCATCGAGTTGCACCTCGGCTGCTTCGATCTCTCGACGGGCGAGGTGCTGTGGTCCGCCCCCGTCGTCACCGGGCAGCGCACGCTCAACATGTTCGGACGGGCGAACGTCGAGTTCTCGGCGCCGCCGCCGGTGGTGTTCGGCGACACGGTCATCGTCGCCACCCAGCTCGGTCTGGTCGCTGCCCTGGACCTGTTCACAGGTGAGACGCGCTGGGACGCGCTCTACGAGCAGGTCCCGATCCAGCCTCCGCAGTACTACGCCGCCGGATGGATCGCCAACCGGTGGCGCAACGCCCCACCGATCATCGCCGGGGACACGGTGCTGGTCGCCCCGTTCGACGGAGAAGCGCTGATCGCCCTCGACGCCGAGACCGGGGCCACCCTCTGGTCCATGGACCAGCAGCTCCTGACCCGTCAGCTCGGCATCCGCTCGACCAGGAGCCGCCGCCGCCCCGGCGCTGGCCTGGAGCTCCTGCTCGCTGCAGACGAGCGCAGCGTCCTCCTGGGCGGCACGTCGATCGTCTCTGTCGGCTTCCCTCGGGGATCCCGCCTCGGGCCGCCGCTCGAGCGGCGCTGGGCCTGGCCGCTCGAGGGCGTCCTGCGCGGCGACGATGGGTTCCCCGCGGTCGACGCCGAGAGCGTCTTTGTGCCGACCGCCAAGGGGGTCGTGGTGCTGGACCGCGACAGCGGGCGGGTCCGTGAAGAGGTGACCGGCGGCCGATTGGGTGCAGGCCAACTGCTCGTCGCCGATGGCATGCTCTTCTCGACCGACGGCAACTACCTCAACGCCCGCTTCGAGTGGGCGGCCATGGTCGCCCGGGCGCGGGAGGCCGTCCGGCAGCCCGACGCGTCAGGTACCGAGGTCCTCGGGCTGGTCCGGCTGCTACTCGAGCGCGCAGAGGCGCTGCTCGAGCGAGGGACCATGGTCGACGAGGCCCTCACGCTGGTCGACGAGGCTGAGGCCGTGGCGGGCACCCTCGAGGCGGACGGTTCGGGAGGCTCGCGTGGCTCCGACGCTGCGATGCGTCGCTACCAGACCCACCGCGGGTTCTTGCTCCGCGCCCGAGGCGAACGTCTCCGCGGAGACGCTGATGCCGCCCGCGCCGCCGCCCGCGACGCGGTCGAGTTCAGCGCCTCGCAGCCCCTACGCCTGAAGGCCTTGCTGACGCTCGCCGAGATCGAGCGCAGCCGGGACGCCCTCGCCCGCGCCGCGATTCTCGACGGGATCCTCGAACGACACGCCGCCCTCGAGGTGACGGTGGAAGCTGAAGCCCTCGGCGCCGCCTGGAGCGCCGAGAACGCCCTGAGCCGGGTCATTGAGGGCGCTCGAGACGCCGGCGCCACGAGCGGCCGACTGATGACCTCCTCGCTCTGGATGGATCCTTGGAGAGGCCCGGTCACGCCCCGGGCAGCGTCCCTACGCCCCTCGTCCGAGAACGCGGGGAGCGTCGAGGCGGCCACGATCCCGGCGGGCCTCTTCGCGCGCATCAGCCAGGTGGAGATGGCCCGCGCCCTCCCAGATCTCGAGGCCGCGCTGACCGCCGAGCTCTCGGTCCTGCACCGCGTCCTGCGAGAGTTCCCCGAGACGCGGCTCTTCGGGACCACCAGCGCGCAATGGGCGGCCGCTCGGATCTTCGCGATCCGGATGCTGTATCCGGACTCGATCGCCATCGTGGGACTCGAAGCTGAGGCCGACGACGCGCTGCAGAGCGCCCGCTCCGCCTACACCGCGACCGGCTCCGACGAGCTGTTGGAGCGCCTGCCCCGGCTCTTCCCTGGATCGGCCGCGGCCCGCCGCGCCGCGGAGGACCGGGTCGCGTTCGCCATCGAACGCGGAGATCCGGAGCAGGTCGCCCAGCTCGTGATCTCGGGCCTCTCCTTCGACTGGCACCCCGCCCGGTGCACGGCTCGCGAGGCGTCACAGCTCGCCCGGCTGGCCGAGGTCATGGGAGAGGCAGGCAATCTCGAGCTCCGCGCAGGAATCGTCGAGAACCTCGCCCGCTACCGCCCGTCGCTGGAGGTCGAGCTCTCCTCGGTCGGCACTCTCCGGCTGGAGGACCTCGCAAGGCGCTGGCGCGCCGCGCTGCCCGTGAGGGTCCCGGTGGACTCGACCTTCGATCAGCAGGTGACCGTCCAAGACGCCATCGACGGGGACTTCACCCCGGTCGGCTCCACGCGACTCACCGGTGACCCGCAGGGTGGCGTCCCGCCCGGCACCCAGGTGCTCTTCGCAGCGTCCAGGGATCGCATGGTTGCGATCTCCCCTGGCACCGGGGTGCGGTGGAGCGTCCCCGCGGACCTCGGGCTCGGTCGCCGCGACCGGGCGCCCCGGGTCTCCCCCACCGGCGACGGCGTGGTCGTCGCGGAGCGGGACCGTGTGGTCCGCCGCGACGGGGCCACCGGCGACCCCCAGTGGGTGTTCGAGCTCCCCGACCGCGGGATCACCTCGGCCACGGTCTCGGGCGGAGTCGCGGTCATCGTCTCCAAGTTCCTCGACACGGGCAAGCCGGCGGAGGTGTACGGCGTCGACGCCGTACTCGGCATTCAGCTGTGGAAGCTCGGCGTCATCGGCGACCGCTTTCATGCCGAGATCAAGGTCTCGGAGGGGCGCTTCGTTCTTCTGCCGCTGCGCGGAGAGCAGGCGGGGGTCCACGACCTCTCCACCGGCCAGCCGCTGGCTGCACCGAAGACCGGACAGCTCAACTCGCGAGAGGCTCAGTCGGCCTGGGCAGACGGGCGGCAGCTCGTGCTGGCCACGATCGAAGGGGGGTACAACACCCGGTCGGAGAACCGCGTGGTCGCCTTCGATCTCGACGACGGGAGGGAGCTCTGGGAGGTGGACCTCGACCGCTTCAACGGGGGCGTCCACAACCTTGTGGGGCTCGTGGACCTCCCGGTCGAGGTCGGCAGCAACAAGCGAGTCCGCCTCGCGATGCTCGAGCAAGTCGGGAACTCTGGGTCCCGGCGCAGCAGCCTGAGCCGACCCAAGCTCGGACTGCACACCCTCGACGAGGAGAGCGGGATCCTCCGCTCGGCTCCCCTGGCGGCGCTCGACAGCAAGACCCACCTGGTGGGCGTGAACATCCGCTCCAGGGTGATCCTGGACAGCCCTCTGATGGTCGGGATCACCGAGAATGGCGAGGCCTCCCCGCTCCTCGAGGGAATCCACGCCACCCGCGGCGTCATCTGGAAGCAGGCGTCGGCCAGGCCCCTACAGGCCTCCGGCGTCGAGAGCCTCGCCGCCCCCGCGCTCGGCGACGGCGTGATCGCGATGCTGATCCGCCAGACCACCGGCGAGCGCCGATCGGTTCGCCCGGAGATGCGGCTCATGTTCCTCGACGACGCCACCGGGCGGCACGTTGAGACCCGGAACGTCGAGTTTGGCGGTGTCTCGGCACGCTGGCGGAATCTCAGCGGGATCGGCGGATCCCTGGTCATGATGGGCGCGAGGCGAATGGACGTGATGCAACGATGAATCTTCACCCGCACAAGCTCAGGTCGCTCGCCGTGACCCTCGCCGGCCTCCTGGCCCTCGGCTCGGGGGGCGCAGGTCACACCGCTCCGGCTGCCATCGCCACAGCGTCGGCCCCCACGGCGCCATCTTCAACGGCGCTGTCCCACCCGAAGGCAGCCCCCACGCCGTCTGGTGCTGGGCTCTCGCAGGACAGGAGCGCCGACGGTCGCCAGCGGAGCAGCAGCACCCGCGGCGTGAGAATCACCGAGGAACAGGAGCGGGCCACCGAGCGTGGCCTGGCGTGGCTCGCTCGAGAGCAGAACAAGGACGGCTCCTGGACCGCCGCAGTCGGCTTCAAGCTGAACAACTCGTATCGCTCCACGAGCGCCTCCGCGGCGCACGTGGGCGTCACCTCCCTGGCGGGCATCGCCTTCCTGGCCGGCGGGCACCTGCCCGGCCGCGGCGAGTACGGGGAGGCGCTCGACCGCGCCGTGGACTTCGTCCTCGGCTGCGTGCAGGAGGACGGATACATCACCTTCGCCGGGACGCGGATGTACAGCCACGCGTTCGCGACGCTGTTCCTGGCAGAGATCTACGGCATGACCCACCGGGAGGACGTACGGCTGCGTCTTCAGAAGGCGGTCGACTTCATCGTCAAGTGCCAGAACGAGGAGGGCGGCTGGCGCTACGTCCCCCTCGCCCGTGAGTCGGACATGTCGATTGTGGTTTGCCAGGTCCTCGCCCTCCGCGCCGCGCGCAACATCGGGATCCGGGTGCCGAAGTCCACGGTCGACCTCGCGATCCGCTACGTCGTGGACTCCGCGGTCACCGGCAACCAACGGCGCTCGATTCGCTACAGCGCCCTCGGCACGTTCAGCTACCAGCGCCAGGCCCAGTCCCGCTCGACCTTCCCCCTTACCTCCGCAGGGGTCACCGCCCTGAACGGCCTCGGGATCTACTCCGACGAGCTGATCGACCGGGGGGTCGACTTCCTCAACTCGCAGTTCGACAGCTTCAACCGGCGCTACGGTTCGGCTGGGCACTACTTCTTCTGGTACGGCCACTACTACGGCGTGCAGGCCATGTACACGAAGGGCGGGCACGACTGGGTGAACTACTTCACCCGGCTGCGCGAGCTGCTGATCCGCTACCAGCGGGCAGACGGGTCCTGGCCCAACGAGACGGGCCCCGGAGCGGCCTTCAGCACGGCGATGGCCTGCTTGATCCTCGAGATCCCCTACGACTTCCTCCCGATCTTCCACCGCTGACGAACGGATGAGCGCACAGGACAACAGCAGCGCCCTCGCGGGCGATCGCGTCACCGAGGGAGCCACCGTTCGGGTGGAGACCCCGCGCCTCGACGCCCTGCTCCGCCGACTCAAGAGCTCGCTCTCTCGGGGCGTGCTCCTGCACGGCCTTGGCACCGTCGTGGCCGCCGGCGCGGCCTGGCTGCTCTTCATGTACGCGGCCGACCGCATCCTGCGGCTGCCGGCCCCCGTCCGGATCCTCCACCTCGCGGTGCTCACGGGGGGCACGATCTACCTGCTCCGACGCACGCTGCTGCGGCACGTCAAGGCGCTCCCCGACCGGCCGGCGCTCGCCATGCTGGCGGAGCGCGCGGTGGACCAGGACGTCCGTGAGGACCTCTTCGTGAGCGCGATCCAGCTGGACGGGTCCGTTCCCGCCGCCGCCCCCGCTGCCGAACTGGTGCGGGTCGTGGCCGCCCGAGCGGAGGCCCTCGCCGCACGCGCTGACCTGCGGCGGGTGACCGACCGCCGGGGCCCACGCCGGCGTATCGCTGCGGCGACGCTCGCCCTGGCAGCCACCGCCATGACCCTCTCTGCGGAGCCGGCCATGGCCAGGATCTTCGCCGCCCGGATCCTTGGTGCCGAGGTGGCGTGGCCCCGCGCGACCACGCTCACCGTCTCCGTTCCGGACGACGCCTCTGGCCTCGAGGTGCAGCGTCCCGAGGAAGGCGTGATCCTGGTCCGCGCCGCCCGCGGGAGCGACGTCCCCCTGCTGGTGGAAGCGGACGGCGAGCGCCCGGAGTTCGTGACCGTCACCTTCGAGAGCGGGACGTCCCTCGAAATCGGACCCAGCGGCCCAGGTCAATACCGCACGCTGCTGCCCTCGCTCCAGGAGTCCACCTCCCTCACCGTCACAGGCGGCGACGACAACCGCGGCGTCCCCCGCATCGTGGTCGAGGTGCTCCAGCCTCCCGATATCGCTGGCCTCGCCTTTGTGATCGAGCCCCCCGCTTACGCGGGTCTCCCCCGCCGCATCGAGTCGGAGACCAAGGTCTCCGTGCTCGCGGGCTCGCGCGTCACCGTTCACGTGAAGACCGACCCCGAGAACGCCACCGGGATCGCACGGACGTTCCCCGACGACCTCGTCCGTGATCTCATACCACGCCCCTTCCCCGAGCTGGGCCCGCCCGTGCCCGAGGACGTTCCCGCAGAACCAAGCCCTGGGCTGAGCTTCTCGGACGTCATGCTGCAGTCCCTCAGGTTCCGGGTCGAGCTCACCGACTCCGCAGGGCTTGGGAACCCCGACCCCGCGCTGTTCGGGATCGAGGTGGTACCGGACCGGCGACCGGAGCTGCTCGTGCTGGCCCCTGGCCGCAGCGAGACCGAGGTCGTCGAGGGCGGCGCCGTGCCCCTCCGAGTGCTCGTGCGCGATGACTTCGGCGTCGGAGAGGTCCGGCTCGAGGGCCGCGATGCGGCCACCGACGAGGTCATGGAGACCCGCCCTCTGGAGCTCACCTTGGTCACTGACTCGACCACCGTCTCCGAGGGGCGCAGCCGCGTTGCGGCCCTCGCCTCGACCCCCCTCGAGGTCAAGGCACTCTTCCCGCCGGCCGAGTCCCTCGTTGGAAGCGTGACCGCGCTGTTCCTCGAGGCGGAGGACACGAGGGAGCCGGACCCCAACCTCTCCCGCACCAGCGCCTTGCTGGTCAGGGTGGTCAGCACCGACGAGTTCATGCGCGGACAGCGCGATGGTCTGAGCGCTGCGGCGGAATCCGTGGAGCGCCTCGATCGCTCCATGGAGCCCGCAAGACGGGACCTGCAGGCGCTGCTCTCCTCCCTGTCGGGCGACGCAGCCGAACTCCCCGATGCGGGTGAGCTGATCAACGCTGCCAACGAGGCGCGGCGGCAACGGGGAGACCTTCGCTCCATTGCGAGGGATCTCTCCGGCCTTGCCGAGGCCATGATCTACTCCCGCCTCGATGAGCGGTCCAGCGCGCTCGAGCGCAGGCTCCTGGAGCTCACCTCCAGCTCGACAGAACGGAGCTTCGACGACGACGCCTGGGCCAAGATCTCGGGAGAGCTCGCAGCGGGCCAGCTCGGCAACCCGGAGCGCGCGGGCGACCTGGTTCGAATCGTGGGCCTCGCCCTCGAGGCCACAGGGCCACGCATGGAGGCCTGGATCACTTCCCTGGAAACCGTGCGCGACGCGGGTGACCTGGAGAGCGCGAGGGCGGCGCTCTCGGAGGCGGACCTGCGGCTCACGGAGCTGCGCGAGACCATGGACCGCCTCACCGGTGAGCTCGGTGAGTGGGACAGCTTGCAGTCGGTGCTCTCGCTCACCCGGGACATCCTCAGCCGGCAGAAGAACCTCAAGGAGCGGACCCGCAAGGCCGCGGAGAATGATCGATGAAGCGAAGTCTCCTCACGATGATGCTCCTGCTCGTCGGCGCGACGAGCTCGGCGGCGCCGGCCCTTTGCGCCCCGCAGGATGATCGGTCCCGGGACCGGCGAGCCCTCGCGGACGAACAGCTGAGCCTGCAGCGGCAGATCAAGCGCCTGCGCGAGAAGATCGTCAAGCTCGCGCCTCGCTACGAGGCCGAGCAGCGCCCGGGCGCCGCCGCGCTGCTCCGCCAGGCCCTGGAGTTCCTCGATGAGCGCCCGACGGACGCGGAGGGCCGGACCATCGAGGAGCTCATGAACAACTCCAGCGATGACCTCGAAGGCAACCGCGTCCTCGCGGCCCTTGAGCGACAGGAGCGCATCATCGGGCGCGTCGCCCGGCTCCTCGACATCCTCACCGAACGCGACCGCCAGGAGTCGATCGAAGAGGACCTCCAGGCCATCCGCGAGATCCGCGCCGAGCTGAACGCCATCGCCAGCGAAGAGCAGGACATCCGCGAGGACACCGAGGCCCTCCGCCAGGAGGCGACGACGCCGGAGCAGCGCGAGGTCATCGACCGGCTCGAGAGCGCGATCGAAGAGCAGCAACGGCTGCTGCGCGAGAACGAGGAGCGCTCGCGGGAATCCGGTCTGCTGGACGCCGAGCGCCTGCTGTCCGATCTCAAGTCGCTGGAGGCCGAGCAGCGCGCCCGCGCCGACGCTCTCCGCGCGTCGAGCGCTGCAGACCGAGCCATGCTCGAGTCCATGCGCCCGTCCCTCGCCGCCGCGCGCTCCGACGAGGCGCGCGCCGCGGACCTGGATCGAGCCGCCGCAGCGCTGGAGGAAGCCTCGAGGGGCGCCTCCCCCACGGCGGCGACCCCGCAGGCTGCGGCCGAGGCAGCGGCAGAGCTGGACCGGGTGGCGGACGACCTCGAGCGTCGCGGCGAACTCGCCGGCGACGATCAGCTTCTCGAGGCCGCAGGGGAGCTCCGTGAGGCCGCCCAGGAGATCGCCCAGAGCGCTGCGGACGGCGCCGATCCAGCGGCCCGCGCCCAGGCGACCGAGGCCGCCGCGGCACAGGCCGCGGAGACCCGCGCCGCCGCCGCGGAGCGGAGAGAGGCGGCCAGCAGCGCGCGCCGCCAGGCTCAGGAGACCGCGCAATCACTGACCGAGGCCGCAGAGGCCGGCGAGCGCAAAACGACCGCTGCCCAGGCCACGGAGATCGACAAGGCTATCGAGCGAGCGGAGACCGCAAGCGCCGCCCGCGCCGAGGCGGAGCGCAAGGCAGAGAGCTCGCCCGGTGACACGGCCGCCGGTCGCGAAGCGGGGCAGCGCGCACGCGAGGCGCGCGAGGCCACAGCGGAGGCCCTCGCGGCTCTCGACCGGGCCCTCGGGCGAGCGGCCAGTCAGGCCGACCGCGCACAGGAACGACAGGAAGCTGCAGCCAGCGCAGCCGCCGAGCTCGAACAAGCGGCGCGCCGCGCAGCGGAAGCGCCGGCAGGCGCAATCCCCGGGGCCTCGGAGGCGGCGGACGCCCTCGCCCGTGCCCGAGAGGCCATGGAACGGGCCGCCTCCGCAGCACGCGAGGCCTCCGCTGCGGCATCCCGGCAGGGCAGCCAGCAGCAGAGCGGTCAGCAGCAGAGCGGCCAGCAGCAGAGCGGCCAGCAGCAGAGCGGCCAGCAGCAGAGCGGCCAGCAGCAGAGCGGCCAGCAGCAGAGCGGCCAGCAGCAGAGCGGCCAGC
>Ga0102815_10002269_pt1 | contig 11762 bp, 12 predicted proteins | sample ColrivemetaGS759_FD_79113 | JGI IMG/M metagenome (GOLD analysis project Ga0102815, IMG submission 79113) | Estuarine microbial communities from the Columbia River estuary - Ebb tide ETM metaG S.759 | ecosystem: Environmental > Aquatic > Marine > Intertidal zone > Estuary | place: USA: Columbia...
CGAATATGCCGGAGCCCATTGGTTAGCTTCATTTGCTTTATATGCTACATTAAAAAGTAACTAAATTGTAAATTATACCTTTTAATTATTTTTTAGTTTTTTTATATTCTGTAATACGCATGGTATTTGCCATACCTCTTTCCTTTACAGGCATAGAAGTTATGTTAACAGCGTAATCTCCTTCGTTTAAATACCCTCTTTCTGCAGCCAAATTATTAATATCTTCAATAGTTTGGTCTGTACTTACAAAACGATTGTAGTAAACACCTTTAACACCCCATAATAAATTCAACATTGCTAAAATTCTTCTATTTGAAGAAAAAACAAGAATGTTAGATTTTGGTCTCCATGAAGATATATGGAATGCTGTAAAACCAGAGTCTGTTAATGTTGTAATAACTTCTGCATTAATTGAATTAGCCATTAAAGCTGCCTGATGGCAGATAGTTTTTGAAATAAAACGTTCATTAATACATTGAATATATTTTTCTGGCATTGAAATTAAAGGTGAATTTTCAACACTTTCAATAATTTTACGCATTTGTTTAATTACTTCTAATGGAAATTCTCCAACAGAAGTCTCACCAGATAACATTACCGCATCGGCACCATCCATAATTGAATTTGCTACATCATTTACTTCAGCTCTTGTTGGAACTTGATTGGTAATCATAGTCTCCATCATTTGAGTAGCAATAATAACTGGGATATGAGCTTTTTTAGCTTTTAAAACCAATCTTTTTTGAATTAATGGAACTTTTTCCATTGGAACTTCTACACCTAAATCTCCACGTGCAACCATTAAACCATCACAGTGAGGTGTAAGTCTGTCAATATTTTCAACAGCTTCAGGTTTCTCAATTTTAGCAATAATTGGTATTTTATAGCTAGAATGTTTTTTTACTATATCGCTAAGTTGAATTAAATCCTCAGGTGTTCTTACGAAAGATAGCGCAATCCAATCTACGTTCAAGCTAATTGCAAATAATACATCCTTTTTGTCCTTTTTTGTAAGTGCAGGTAATGATATTTTTGTGTTTGGTAAATTAACTCCTTTCTTAGAACTTAACTTTCCACCTCTTAAAACTTTAGTAGTAACTTCAGTTTTTCTATCAGTTGCAGTAACTTCAAACAATAACTTTCCATCATCAACTAAAATGTGCTCTCCAACTTCAACATCCTTTGGAAAGTTTTTGTAGGTCATAAAAGCTTTTTCAGAGGTACCTTCACATTTTTCAGTAGTAAATATAAAAGTATCATCAACTTTAAGTTTTACACCATCTTCCATTACACCAACGCGTAATTTTGGACCTTGTAAATCAGCTAAAACAGCTACATGAAAATTTCTTCTTTCGTTAATTTCTCGTATTATTTTAACCCTTTCTTCTACGTCAGGATAATCAGCGTGTGAAAAATTTATTCGGAATACATTTACACCAGATTCCATCATGCTTTCCATTATCTCCTTAGTTCCACATGCAGGGCCTAATGTAGCTACAATTTTGGTGCGTTTTCTATTTTTTGTCATTGTTAAAAAATTAGATTATTTTTTGATTTTAATGTATTAGTTTCTATTGGATATGAGGTTATTATTTGATTTATTCGATTTAATTTTTCAACCAAATCAATAATAAAATTTTCACTACAGCCTTCTACTTTTAATAGATAATCAACTTTCTTTTTTTCAGGTAATAAATAAGAAGTTGTGCTGTAATCTCCTCCAAATAATCCATTAATAATTTGATCATTTACAACGTGTAAATGCTTATTATTAATTAAATAATAGTTTATATATGTTTTTTCATTTTTATATTCAAATAAGGGGAATTCAATATTGGAATCTTTAAAGTCTAAACTTTGTTTATAACGCACAAAGTTCAAGTTTAAATGTTTGTTTATTAAATATGCCAATCTATAATCTTCTTCAGTTGAATGAATTCCAATTAATAAATAATCATCTTCTAAATCAAACGTTAATAGTTGCATATAAAGAATGAAAATTAAGTTTGTAAAAATACTATTGTTTAGTTACAGTAACTAATTATTTTACGAAATCGTATTCGGAACGGGTTGTTAAAAACTAGAAATTTCATTTTGAAAAGCATAATACGCTCTTTTTGCGGCGGTTTCTTCAGCTTTTTTCTTTGATGTTGCTCTACCTTTTGAAACAATTTTACCATCTAAAAACAGTTTTACACTAAAGTGTTTTACGGTATCCATACCCGTATCATCATAAACTTCAAATTCAAAATCTTTTTTAAATTTTTGGCACCATTCTATAAATAAACTTTTATAGCTTGTTATTTTTCCTTCTAATTTCGGAACATCTACGTATGGAATGATAACTCTTTTAAAAATAAATTTTTTACAATGGCCATAACCTTTATCTAAGTATATAGCGCCAATTAAGGCTTCAAAAATATTCCCGTGTATATTTTCTCCAAATTTAGATTTAACGACGTTGCTACGAACAAATCTGAACAAATCTAAATCTTTTCCAAGTTCATTTAAATGTTCTCTACTAACAATTTTAGAACGCATTTGGGTTAAATAACCTTCATCTCCTGAGGGTACTTCTTGAAATAAGTAAGATGCAATTACGGCGCTTAACATAGCATCGCCTAAAAATTCTAAACGCTCATAATTTAATTGAAGTCCAGTAGTTTCATCAACTTCTTTTATAGAACGGTGAATAAATGCCTTTTTATAAAATTGTATATTTTTGGGTTTAAAACCTATTATCTTTTTAATATCCCCATAAAAGACCTCGTCCTTTTTTGAACGAGTTTCTATAATTTTTCGAATGAAGTTCATTCAGATGTTTTGTTATTCAAATTTTTTAAAAAGTACACAAGCATTGTGTCCTCCAAATCCAAAGGTGTTGCTTAGGGCAACTTTTACATCACGTTTTTGCGCTTTGTTAAACGTGAAATTTAATTTACTGTCAATTTGATCATCATCTGTAAAATGATTTATTGTAGGAGGTACAATACCGTTTTTAATTGCTAAAATAGAGGCAATTGCTTCTACAGCTCCGGCAGCACCTAATAAATGACCAGTCATTGACTTGGTTGAATTAATGTTTAATTTATAAGCATGTTCTCCAAAAACCTCTATAATTGCTTTAGATTCGGCAATATCACCTAAAGGTGTTGAAGTTCCGTGCATATTTATAGCGTCTACATCTTCTGGTTTTAAACCAGCATCATTTAAACAATTTAACATTACATTTTTAGCACCTAACCCTTCTGGATGCGGAGCCGTAATGTGATATGCATCAGCAGATAATCCTCCACCTCCAATTTCAGCATATATTTTAGCACCACGTGCTATTGCGTGTTCATATTCTTCAAGTATAAGAGCTCCAGCTCCTTCTCCAGAAACAAAACCATCGCGATCTTTATCAAAAGGTCTTGAAGCAGTTGCTGGATCATCATTTCTTGTAGACAGTGCTTGTAAAGCATTAAATCCACCAATTCCAGCAATTGTTATTGTTGCTTCTGAACCACCTGAGACCATAACATCAGCATAACCTAAACGTATATAATTTAGTGCGTCAATAATAGCATTTGATGATGATGCACAAGCTGATACAGTTGCAAAATTTGGTCCTCTAAATCCATATTTAATAGAAATTTGACCAGGCGCAATATCAGCTATCATTTTAGGGATAAAGAATGGGTTAAATCTTGGTGTTCCGTCTCCAGCAGCAAAATTTAAAACTTCATTTTGAAAAGTTTCTAAACCACCAATTCCAGCACCCCAAATAACGCCAACTCTATCTTTATTAATTTTTTCTAAATCTATTTGAGAATCAATAATGGCTTCATCACTAGCTACTACAGCATATTGGGTGAATCGATCCATTTTACGAGCTTCTTTTCTGTCAATAAAGTCATTAACATTAAAGTTTTTAAGCTCGCAAGCAAAACGAGTTTTGAACTTGGAGGCATCAAAATATGTTATTGGAGCTGCCCCGCTAACACCGTTAACAAGGCCATTCCAATATTGTTCAATATTATTACCAATAGGCGTTAATGCGCCAAGTCCAGTTACTACAACTCGTTTTATTTCCATATAAAAATTACTTTTTAGCTTCTTCTATATAGCTAATTGCTTGACCAACAGTACCAATATTTTCCGCTTGATCGTCTGGAATTTGGATATCAAATTCTTTTTCGAATTCCATGATTAATTCAACAGTATCAAGTGAATCTGCTCCTAAATCGTTAGTAAAGCTAGCTTCTGTTGTTACTTCATTTTCGTCAACGCCTAATTTATCTACGATAATGGCCTTTACTCTTGATGCAATGTCTGACATAATTTTTTAATTTTAAATTTAATTACTCGGCAAAAATATAAAACTTTATTTAATTCAAAATCATTTAACTGATAAAAGATGAAATCTTTAATTTTTTAAATCTAAAGTTTTTTAGTTTTTACAAGCAAAAGTTACTAATATTTTATTTTATTTGTGTAGAACTTTCATTAAATCTTTTATGATACGAATTGTAATTCTTGCTTCAGGTTCTGGGACAAATGCCGAAAACATTATAAAGTATTTTAATAGCAGTAATTTAATTTCTGTTGTACAAGTGCTTTCTAACAAGAAGGATGCCAAAGTTTTAGATCGGGCTAATAGGCTGAAGGTAAGCAGTATGTGTTTTAATAGAGATGAATTTATAAATTCGGATAAAGTATTGGAGCTGCTAAAAGATAAAGCTGATTATATAATTTTAGCAGGGTTTTTATGGAAGATCCCTTCAAATATAATTGAAGCTTTTTCAAATAAAATTATAAATATACATCCTGCATTATTACCAAAATATGGTGGAAAAGGAATGTATGGAATGCATGTGCACCAGGCTGTTGTTGAAAATAATGAAAAAGAATCTGGAATTACAATTCATTATGTAAATGAAAATTATGATGAAGGTGCCATAATTTTCCAGAAAAGTTTTAAAGTATTAGCAACTGATACCGCTGAAGATGTTGCAAATAAGGTTCATAAATTAGAATATAAGTATTTTCCCGAAATCATTGAAAAAGTACTATTAGAACAGTAATATTTTATGGCTAAAAAGAAATTTTATGTTGTTTGGAAAGGAGCTAAAACGGGTGTTTTTGCTTCTTGGGATGTTTGTAAAAAGCAAATAAAAGATTTTAAAGGAGCACAATACAAGTCATTTTCATCAAAAGAAGATGCTGAAAAGGCTTTTAAAGGAAAATATGAAGACTATAAAGGGAAAGATACTAGCAAGGTTCAACTTTCTAAAGAAGAGTTAAAAAAATACGGCAAACCTATTTTAAATTCGATTTCAGTTGATGCTGCTTGTGCTGGAAACCCGGGAAAAATGGAATATAGAGGCGTTAATACTGAAACAAAAAAGCAACTATTTATTCAGGGTCCTTTTGAACAAGGAACAAATAATATTGGTGAATTCTTAGCTTTGGTGCACGGTTTGGGTTATTTAAAACAACGGAATTCAGATTTACCAATTTACTCGGATTCAAAAATAGCCATGAGTTGGGTTAAAAAAGGTCAGTGCAGAACGAATTTGCAAATTACTTCAGAAAATAAGGAATTATTTGATTTTGTAAAACGAGCTGAAAAATGGTTAAAAGAAAACACCTACACCACCAAAATTTTAAAATGGGAAACCAAGGCTTGGGGTGAAATTCCTGCCGATTTTGGAAGAAAGTAAGTTTCAATTCAAGTTTTCTAAATATGTAATTAATTCTTGAATTTCTTTCGGTAAATTATTGTGATTAAATTCAAATAGATATTCCTTTTTACCAAATTTAACATTAAAAATTCCTTTAATAGCACGATCAACAGCTAAGTCATCTAAAGAAATATTATTTTTAATTTCTTCAAAATTTATTTCATTAATTAAACTATCAATTTTTGAATATTGAAATTCATTTAAATCAATGGTATTAATTATGTTGTTATTATTTATTTCTAGAACAGTGGTTTTTAAAATAATCTCATATTTAAAACCTCTTGTTTGAGCTAAATAATGAAGATTTAAAGTATCTGAAAAACCTTGATTTCTACAAGAAGATATTAGTGTAACCAATAGTAAAATGTAGCTGGCGATTAATTTCATTATAATTTTTAATAAAAGTACAAAAAAGGAGCTGAAAAGCTCCTTTTTATGTGTTGTTTAATTGAATGATTTATTATTGAACAAAACTTTCTCTTGCACCTCCAGTACCAAATAGAGTCCTCATTCTGTCATTTTGACCATTTGTAAACATATACATACAATCGTCATAAACATAATCCATATAGTTCATAGTCATATCAGGTAAATCTCCTGATCCTTCATTACAACTATTAACTTCACCTTGACAAGTTCCATTTGGACCACCGTAATTTGGACCACCTGCAACAGGAGTATCCGCAACGAAATCATCAACACTACATCCTCCATCTCCCCAAATATGGCGTAAGTTTAACCAGTGACCAACTTCATGAGTTGCAGTTCTACCATCACCATAAACACCACCCGCAGTATTTTCACCAAATGCTGAGGTTGTTATTACAACACCGTCAGTTGAAGAAGATCCACCAGGGAACTGTGCATATCCAAGAATTCCACCACCTATTTCGCAAACCCAAATATTTAAATTATTTGCAGGGTCAGTTGGACTAATACCTCCTCTTTTTGAATTTTTCATAGTATCTCTAGTACCCCAAGAAGACTTATTTGAAACTTTTCTATTTACATCTGCTAATACGAAAGTAATATCTGTATTTGCAATTAAACTTGAAAAATAATTAGGAGTACTACTAGTGTTAGGATTGTTGTCATTAAAATCTTCGTTTAAAATAGTTATTTGAGAGCTGATTTGTGCATCTGTAACTTGTCCAGTATTTTGTTCAATAATATTTATAACTACTGGAATGGTAACTGAACCTGAGTAAATTGTTGGTTCAGGGTCGGTTCCTCCTCCGCCTCCACCATTTCCTGGTTTAGAAGGTTTCCCTTTTGCAGCAATCGCTTTCCTTGTTCGTAACTCAATATTGTACATGCGATTTTCTAACCCAGGATTTTCTTTTAATTGTCTGTTTAAAACTTGCATACTGTGACATTTGTCTCCATGGGAATCACTTGTTCCTTTTGCAGATAAATTATCATCATCTGTATACACGTAAAAGTCACTCATATCAATTGCTGTAACTTCTTGGTTAGGGGTAATTTCTTCTGAATTGTCTTGACAAGCAACGATAGCTAAAGCTAAAATTGCAAAAAATAGAATTAGTTTTTTCATTTTACGTTTTTAATAAATTAATTAGTAGTTGGGACTTGTCTTTTAATAAGAAGACTAACGAATATATTAAAAAAATGTTAAAAACAAACACTTCGTGTAAAAAAAAATAATTTGATTTGCGGAAAATTCAATAAAATAGATAATATTAACAATAAATCACAATATGTAAAATAGTTAACTCAACATCATTTTTGCCTTCACTAAAGCATTATATAAAGCATCAACTTCTTCAAAAGTGTTATAAAAAGCAAAAGAGGCTCTTACAGTTCCGGGAATTTTATAAAAATCCATAATTGGTTGTGCACAATGGTGACCTGTTCTAACTGCAATTCCTAATTTATCTATAATTGCACCAATATCATACGGATGAATAGTTCCAATATTAAATGAAATTACTGCTGTTTTATTTTTTGAAGTACCATATATTTTTAAACTTTCAATTGAAAGTAATTTTTTTGTAGCATATTCCAACAACTCATGTTCGTAAGCAGCAATATTATCAAATCCAATTTCATTCATATAATCAATAGCAGTTCCAAAGGCAATTACATCAGCAATATTTGGTGTTCCAGCTTCAAATTTGTGTGGTAAATCGGCATAAGTAGTTTTTTCAAAAGTAACTTGTTTAATCATTTCCCCTCCACCTTGGTAAGGTGGTAATTTGTTTAACCATTCCTCTTTTCCGTACAAAATACCAACCCCAGTTGGCCCGCATAATTTATGTGCTGAAGCTACGTAAAAATCAACGTCTAGCACCTGAACATCTGGCTTTATATGTGGACAACTTTGTGCGCCATCAATTAAAACAGCAGCCCCAACCTTATGAGCTTTTTCAATAATTTCTTCAATAGGATTGATAGTTCCTAAAGCATTAGAAACGTGGTTTACAAAAACTAATTTTGTTTTGCTTGATAGTAATTTGTCATATTCAGGCATCACTAATTCGCCTTCCAAATTCATTGGAATTACTTTTAAAATAGCGCCAGTTCTTTCGCATAACATTTGCCAAGGAACAATATTAGAATGATGTTCTAAAGCTGAAACAATAATTTCATCACCTTCATTTAAAAGCGAAGTAAAACCAGTTGCAACAATATTTATACCGTGTGTTGTGCCAGCAGTCAGTATAATTTCGCAACTATTTTTAGCATTAAAATGTTTTTGAATTTTTATTCGAGCTTCTTCATAAGCATCTGTAGCTTTTTGGCTTAAAGTATGAACACCTCTGTGAATGTTAGAATTTATAGTGGTGTAATAATTTACTATGGAATCTATTACAACTTGCGGTTTTTGACTTGTTGCGGCATTGTCTAAATAAACTAGTGGTTTTCCGTTTACTTTTTCTTTTAAAATTGGAAAATCAGCTCTAATTTTATCAATATCTATCATTTTCTTTTTTTAGAATGATTCTAAATACAAAATTACAAAATTGAAATTGTTTTAAATGTGGTTATTAATATCTTTTTTAATCGAATATAATTAAGAAACCCGTTGTGCATTTTGAATTAAAAAGTATAATATACGTAAGTTCGAGTAGTTTTTTAAAATGAAATGGAGAAAAATTGTATTGATAACTTTTATATACATTTAAAATTACTATTCTCGATACTAATTTTAAGTCAAAAAATGCTTAAAATTCACTCGAATTGACGTAATTTCATCAAAATTTACAAAGGGTTTAAGAAGTTTTTTTATAGCTCCAAACTGCCAAACCATTCATAACAGCTGCATAGGCAAAGGTTTTTATGAGCTGTGGAATAATATCGGAAAAACCAGCACCTTTTAACATTACCATACGCATAACTTCAACAAAATATTTAATGGGATTAAATTCAGTAAAATGTTGCGCCCATTTCGGCATACTTTCTATTGGTGTAAAAAGTCCACTCATTAATATAAAAATAACCATAAAAAACCAAGCTATAAACATTGCTTGTTGTTGGGTGTCTGTAAAGTTTGAAATGAATAATCCAATCCCTAAAACCACTAGTATGTAAATAGATGTGAACAAATACATTACCAATAAACTTCCTATAATTGGTATATTAAAAATAAGTTTTGCAATAATTAAACCTACAGATAAAAGCACCAAACCTAATAACCAAAATGGAAATAATTTGCCAATTATAAATTGGTGTTTTTTTATTGGCGTCACATTAATTTGCTCTAAAGTGCCAATTTCTTTTTCACGAACAATGTTCATTCCAGACAAGAAAAGCGTAATCATAGTTACTAATAAAACCAAAATTCCTGGAACCATAAATGTTTTATAATTTAATGTTTTATTGTACCAAAAAGATGGAATACTTGTTATGTTTTGAAAACTAATTGAAGTATTTGAAGGTTGAATTAATTGTGAACGTGCATTTTTATTAAAAGTTTGTATTATTTGATTAATGTACACATTTGTAACTCCAGCTGCGGCACCGTCAATAGCATTTATGGTTACTGCTAAATCCGTTTGCTTTTCTTTTAATAAATTTCGTTCAAAGTTTGAGGGAATTTCTAAAATCACATCAATTTCGCCTTTTAACATAGCTGAATTTGCAACTTTGTTTGAAGGATATTTTGCTAGTACGTTAAAATATGTAGAAGCTTCAAATTTTTCAATTAGTTCTCTTGAAAATGAAGAATTATCACTGTCAATATAAGAAAATTTGATATTTTTAACTTCAAACGTAGCAGCATTTGAAAGAATAATCAACTGGATTAATGGCATTATAAAAATAATAGGAAGCATTCCTTTATTTCGGAATATTTGCCTAAATTCTTTTTGTATGATGTATAAAATAGTATTCATTTTTCTGGTATCTGGTATCTGGTATCTGGTATCTGGTATCTGGTTTTTGCTTTTGCCTTTTTTTATTCAGTATTTTATATAACTTTTAAACCGTTCAACTTTTAAACTTCCCAAATAATATTTACTCCAATCGTATTTTATATTTTTTAGTACTGAGCACAATAAAAAACAGTGTCATTCCAACCAAAATGAGTGTTTCTTTCCAAATAAATGAAAGTCCAACACCTTTTAGCATAATTCCTTTTACAATAATAATAAACCATTTTGCAGGTATGATATTACTTATAATTTGAAGTGGTAATGGCATACTTGTAATTGGGAAAATAAAACCAGATAATAATATTACTGGTAACATTAATCCCATTAAACTTACCATCATGGCAGTTTGTTGTGTTGCAGAAACGGTAGAGATTAAAATACCTAAAGACAAGGATGTTATAATAAATAAAATGCTTTCAGCTCCCAATAAAAACAAACTTCCTTGCACGGGCATTTCAAAAATAAAAATGCTAAGCACTATAATAATTATAGCATTAATAACTGAAAGAAAAATATACGGAACAACTTTTCCAATAATTACTTGAAATGGTTTTAATGGTGAAACCAATAAAATTTCCATAGTTCCTAATTCTTTTTCTCTTGTGATGGAAATGGAAGTCATCATGGCAGAAACTAGCATTAATATAATGGTCATAACACCAGGGACAAACATAAAAACACTTTTTAATTCCTGATTGTAAACCATGCGTGTTTTTGTAACAATTTGATAGGGAATTTTAACATTTTTATTAATAGTTTGTGTGTAATTTTGCAAAATGGCACTTACATAATTACTAATTGTATTTGCAGTATTTGGATCTGTAGCATCAGTTATAATTTGAACCTTTGCATTGTTTTGAGTAATTAATTTTTTACTAAAATTAGCTTCAAAATTTAGCACAGCTTTTACGTGGCCTTTTTTAAAAATAGTTGCTATTTCATTTTCATTTTGAATGAATTCTTTAACACTAAAATAGCTTGAGGCATTAATTTTATTAATAATTTCTTCGGTAGTGGCATCTTTTGAGTTGTTTAAAATGGCAATATCAACGTTGTTTATTTCATTGGTAATAGCAAAACCAAACAACATAATTTGAGCAATTGGCATTCCAAAAAGAATGAATAGAGACCGCTTATCCCTAAATATATGGTAAAACTCTTTTTTTATAAATCCTATAAAACGTTTCATAAGGTTGTTTATTTGTGTAATTGTCTATTTTAATTCGGCATAACGAGGAGCCTTTCGACTAGGCTCAAGACAGGCTTAAGCGACGTGGTTATCTCATTGTAAAGAAGAGATTGCCACAATTTTTTACCAAAAATTTCGCAATGACATTTAATGATTACTTTTTAATTTTCAATTGTTAATTATTCCCTTCCCTTTGGGAAGGGTTAGGGATGAGCTTCTTGCTAGTTTTAAAAACACTTCATTCATACTTTTGGCATTAAACTTTTCTTTTAATTTTTTTGGGGTATCTAGAGCTTCAATTTTACCATTTACCATGATAGAAACGCGATCGCAATATTCTGCTTCATCCATATAATGTGTGGTTACAAAAATGGTTGTTCCTAGGTTAGCAGCTTTATAAATTAACTCCCAAAATTGACGACGAGTTATAGGGTCAACTCCACCAGTTGGTTC
>Ga0102815_10002270_pt1 | contig 11760 bp, 9 predicted proteins | sample ColrivemetaGS759_FD_79113 | JGI IMG/M metagenome (GOLD analysis project Ga0102815, IMG submission 79113) | Estuarine microbial communities from the Columbia River estuary - Ebb tide ETM metaG S.759 | ecosystem: Environmental > Aquatic > Marine > Intertidal zone > Estuary | place: USA: Columbia...
CAGCACGGCGCACCTGGCCACGGGCAACTCTGGGAAGAGCAGCTCCATGTGCCCTGGATGATCCGGGCCCCCGGGGTCGCGCCGCGACGGATTCCAGGGCCGGTGACGCTCGCAGACTTTGCTCCAACACTGCTGCACCTCTTCGACTTACCGGGGAAGGGAGCGCTCCTGGATCAGGTCACAGGGGTGGATCGATTCGCGCCGATGGTGGCGCACGCAGACCTGAGGGTCGTCGCGCAGACGTCACCGCGGCAGTCGGCCGTGGATGGCATTGGCTATGCGATCCGCGCGGGCAAGTGGAAGCTGCACCGTGGCGAGGCCAGCGAGGTGAAGCTCTTTGACCTCGAAGCGGATCCGTTCGAGCTGGAGGATGTCTCACCCCGCTGGCCGCAGGTCGTGGACCGTCTTTCCGCTGACCTGGACGCCGAACTCCAGCGGCAGATTCTGGAGGTGCGGACCGAGGAGGCGAGCGATGCGACGGCCGCTGAGCTGCGAGCCCTCGGCTACGGCGGCGACGACCGCTGAGCCCTCAGGACGGATCCCTCATGGCTGCGCCGCACCGATGAGTCGGTAGAGCAGGCGGGCCCCGACGATGGCGTCCCAGGAGCACCCCTCGGGATCGCCCGTGGGGCCTGGGCTCACTTCATTCAGGTCCAGGCCGACCACGTGGGTGTCGCTCGCCGCCAGCTCCTCGAGCCAGATGGTGACCTCGTCCCAGCCGAGCCCCCCGGGGACAGGGGTCCCCGTGTTGGGACACAGGGAGGGGTCGAGCCCGTCCACGTCGAAGCTCACGAAGATGTGCTCCGGGAGGGACGAGACCGCCGCGCGGGCCATGGCCCGAGTGCCGGCCCCGTGACGAGCTGCAGCGAGCTCGTGACCGAAGAGGGTCCGGACCCTCGGATCCGCCTGGATGACGTCGTACTCCTGTTCGCAGAGATCCCGGACGCCCACCTGGAGCAGGCTGGAGACGTCCGCTGGCCCCTCGAGCACGTTGTGCATCACCGAGGCGTGGGACCACTTGAAGCCCTCGAAGGCGGGCCGCAGGTCGGCGTGGGCGTCGAACTGGAGCACTCCCATGCCGGGGTAGCGTTCGGCGCAGGCCTCGATGGCGCCCAGCGGAGTGGAGTGGTCTCCGCCCAGGATCACCGGCAGGCGACCCTGATCGAGGCGCTCTCTCGTGAAGGCCGCGACCGCCTGGCGCACTGCGTCACCGATGGCATCGACCCGTGTCACGGCCTCCAGGTCGGTCTCCGCCGCGCCCCCGCGTTCGATGATCGGCGCCGCAAGACTCCTGGCCTCCCGGTCCCATGCGCCCATCTGTGGGTCGGAGGGCACGATCCAGATCCCCTGTTCATAGGGCCTTCCGAAGTGCAGATCGAAGAGGTCGACCTGCCGGCTCGCGGCGAGGATCGCCTCCGGGGCGCGGCGGGTCCCGGGGCGGAAGGAGGTCGTGGCTTCGAACGGCACACCGAGGACGTGAACGCGCGCCTCTTCGGGGCCATGGGGGAGCCCAAAGAGGCCGCTGTCCATGGGCGAGGCTGCGTTGACGTCGAGGTCCATGGGGCGATTCTGGCGGAATTGCGCGAGAAACGCTCGTGCGAGGGCTGCGACCGACCGCGGCCTCCCGAAGAGAACCACGGAGCGGTGTGAATACGCCTGCGCGTCACGGGTACTTCCCCCCCGTGAAACCGGCGCCCACGGGCTCCCAATAACCCAATTATCCCATGACTACCGAGAACGACGAAGACGGCTGGCCCCCGTCTGGCAAGGCCCGCCGCCCCTCCGGCGAGGGCACCTTCGAGACCCCCTGGAGCAACCGGAAGTCACGTTCGGGTGGTGGCGGAGACGCCTCCGGGCCGCCGACTGCGGTGAAGGTGCTGGTCGGCCTGATGGTCGCGTTCGTCCTCGGATTCGTCGGGCTGGGTGTCACCGGCCGCCTGGGCGTGACCAGCGTCGAGGCCAACGAGGTCGCGGTGCGGGTCAACTACCTCACGGGCGCCGAGACGGTGATCACGAGCCCCGGCTATCAGTTCTTCATCCCCTTCCTGACGGACATCTACAAGTTCGACGGGACGACGCAGGAGTACGTGATGGCGGGAAACAGCTACCGCGGGACCAACGTGGCGCCGAATCTCACCGTGCGGGCGAAGGACGGCTCCAACTTCTGGTTCAACGAGCTGAAGATCCAGTACGAGCTGATCCCCGGCGCCGCGACCGAGGTCCTGAGGGACTCCGGGCTCGGGGACAACTACAAGGAAGAGTGGATCAAGGCCTACGCGCGCTCGATCCTCCGGGATGAATTCGGCCTCTACAGCGCGGTCGATGCTGCGGATCCCACGACCTACAAGGCCGCTCCAGAGCAGGCCCGCCAGCGCATGAATAAGATCCTGGAGCCCCACGGCGTGAGCGTCGTCCGGATCATCACGCCGAACCCGCAATTCGATGACCGTTACGAAACGGCGATCGAGCAGCGCAAGGAGGCGGACCAGGAGGTCGAGGAGCTGCGCGCGCGCGTCCAGCAGCTCGAGCAGGAGCGTGAGCAGCGCCTCGCGGCGGTCCGCAAGGACAAGGAGGTCGAGATGCAGGAGCTGACCGGCACCCTGCGCAAGGAACTCCTCGCCGCCGAGCAGGAGGCCATCCGTCTGACCAAGAGCGCGGACGCAACCGCCACCGAGCGCACCGCCGAGGGCCTGGCCACCGAGGCCCGGCTCACCGCCGAGGCAAGCGGTCTGACCGCGAAGTACACCAAGGAAGCCGAGGGCATCGAGAGCCGTGCCAAGGCTCTCGAGCAGCGCGGCGAGGTCGTCGTGCGCGAGGCGCTCGTCGAGAAGCTCCTCGGCGTGAGCTTCACGCTCGTCCCCTACAGCCGTGATCCAGCCCCAGAGCGCCTCGAGCACAGCGGCTCCAGCGGCGTCCTTGAACCCGCCAAGGCCTCAGGAGGCACGCGATGAATCAGCTCTCCAAGTTCCTTGTGGGGGCGCTCGTCCTCGCCTTCCTGGCGCTCCTGGCGTCGACGACGCTCTTCGTGCGGATCCACCCCTGGGAGATCGGCGTGAAGCAAAACATGCTGGCCAAGGAGATCCTCGAAGAGGACTTTGGCACGGGCTTCGCCCTCCGGATTCCGGGCGTGCACCAGTGGCACCGGATGGATCGTCGGACGCACTTCGTGACCTTCGCAGAGAAGGACGTGAAGACCTCCCTGGGCATGAACCGGCCGGCCCTCAAGATCCGGACCAAGGACGCCAACCTCGCGACCTACGACCTCTCGGTCTCCTACAAGATCATCGATGGCAGCGCCTACAAGATCGTGGGCGAGCGCCGCAAGGAGGTCTACAGGGAGCGCGTTCTCGCGACCGTCGAGGCCGTCATGCGCGAGGAGCTGGCGCAGCTCGCCTCCGAGGAGATCTTCAGCACGGAGGCACGGCTCGCCGTCGCGGCCACCGCTCTCGACCGGCTCCGCACCGACCTGCTCGAGTTTCACTGCCTCCCGGACCAGGTCCTCATCCGAGCCGTCCGTTTCCCGGTCGGCTACGAGGCCCGGCTCCAGGAGAAGCAGCTGACGTACCAGAAGCTCGAATTGGCGGTGTCCAAGCGAGCGGTGGAAGACCAGACGGCGATCACCGATACGAGCGCGGCGGAGATCAGCGCGGCCGAGAAGGAGCTGCGCGGTGACTGGGACAAGCGCCTGCAGACAGTGAGTTCCGAGAACATCGTGGGGATCGCGGCGATCGTGGCCGAGGCCAACATCTACGACCAGCAGACGCGGGCCGAGGCGGACGCGCTGTACGAGACGTCCATCGCCAACGGCAACCTCGCCATCCAGAAGGCGGAGGCCCTGCGTAACGAGCTGCGCAACAAGGCGCTCGACACCAGGGGCGGGCGGATCTTCCTCGCGCAGAAGGCGGCCGAGAACCTCGCGTTCGAGAGCGTCACCCTCAACAGCAACGACCCGCGGGTTCCCTCGATCATTGATCTGAGTGCGCTGACGCGCCTGCTGATCGGCGAGGAGTCCGGGGGCGACGAGTGATCAAAGGCGCGGCCCCGGCGGGGCCGCGCCTGTCCTCAGCGGGCCGCAGCGGTGGCTTCGATCTCCACGAGGCAGCCCCCGTGGAGCGGGCCCGTGGGCACTACGATGCGCGCCGGTCGGTGCGCCCCGAAGAACCCGGCGTAGGTCTCGTTCACCGCGCCCCACAGCTCCACGTCGCAGACGTAGATCCGCACCTGGATGATGTCCTCCAGGCGGCTCCCGGCGGCCTCCACGAGGCCACGGACCTTGCCCAGGGCGGAGAGGGTCTGGGCCTCGATGCCCTCGGGGAAGGCGCCGCCCTCCTCGGCGGGGAGCTGGCCGGAGACGTACAGGACGCCCCCGTGCTCGACGATGGGGGAGTAATGGCCGGCGGGCGTGGGGATGTCGGGGTGTTGGATCGCTCTCATGGGGTGGAGGTTAGTGGTGACCGGCTCCCGGAGCGCCCGCTATGTGGGAGGGGCGCCCGGAACTTCTGGATTCTGCCAAGGGGTCGGCGCCGCGCGCCGTTCACCCCGCAAGACGCCCCCTCCCGCCCATGAACGTGCAAGAACCCCCGACCCCCGAGCCCGGCGACGCCGAGCTCCTCGGCCGCTGGCGCGGCGGGGACCCGTCGGGCTTCGAGCTCCTCGTGAGGCGGTACGAAGGCCCGCTCCTCCGCCACGCCCGCGCCCTGCTCCGGCACGGCGGCGGCGCGGAGGACACGGTCCAGGAGGCGTTCCTGCGGCTGGCGAAGACTCCGCCGGACCTTGAGGGGCGCGAAGGCGTCCCCGGGGACCGAGAGCTCAGCGCCTGGCTGCATCGAGTCACGAGGAACCTGTGCCTGGATGTCATGCGATCAGAACAACGAAGACGCGCCCGCGAGGCGGAGCGAGCGAGCGAGGTGGACGCGGTGGAAGAGCCCGGCGTCGAGGCGCTGGATACCCGCACCGCGGTGGAGCACTCGATCTCGAGCCTGCCGGACGACCAGCGAGAGGTGGTCAGCCTGCGGCTCCTCGAGGAGTGCAGCTACGCGGAGATCGCGTCCATCACGGGGCGCAACGTGGGCACGGTCGGCTGGCTGATCAGCGTCGGTATGAAGGCGCTCGCCCGGGACCTGAGCCCGCTCATGGAGGCCTGAGGAGATGAACATGGAATCGAACGACAACCGGACGGGCGCCGACGGGGCGCAGCGCGATCACCAGCACGAGCTGCTCTGCAAGCTCGTCTTCGGCGAGGCCAGCGACGCGGAGCGCGCCGAGATCGAGGAGGCCTTGGCGGCCTCCGAGCACCTCCGCGAGCAGCGAGCAGAACTGGAGGCCACGGTGCAGCTGGTGGCCGGCGTCCAGGGCACGGCGAAGAGCTCCGGGAGCGAGACGCTCTCCGCCGACCGCCACGCGGCGATTCTCGAGGCGGCGAACCCGCCGGGCAAGATCCTGGGCGGAGAGGCCTGGTTCCGGCGTCCAGCCGCGCGGGTGGCCGCCGCGGTCACGCTCCTTGTCGGGATGGGCGTGGCGATCATGGAGGTCAGGCAGGATCAGTGGACCACCTTCGACCAGAGCGTCACGGCAAGCGCCGAGGTGGCGCGAGAGCGTCCCACGGATGCAGAGCCCGCGATGAAGCTGGCGCCCTATGGGCGTCGCGCCGTTGTCGGTGACCCGGCAGCGGGCGCGGCGCCCGCTGACTTCTCGCCGGAGGTTGCCCAGGGAGCGGTTCTCCTGGGGGCTGCGACGGAGAACCAGCGCGGCGCCGGCGGTTCGGCGATTGAGCCCAACACGATCTACGCAGGGCGGAGCGGCTCGCAGAGCGGGGCGGAGGTCCTCGACCTCAGTGGCTTCGGTGGCTCCACCGGGCCGCCGGTTCGAGAGGGTGACACCACGCTGAGCTATGGATCGCGCGGCGGCGGTGCGACCACGGTCGAGTCCACCATGGTGGGGGAGAGGCCGCAGCTGGAGGTGGATTACCGCGGCCTTGGAGCGCCCGCTCCGCCCGTGGAGAGCGAGGCGCTCAAGTCGCTCGGCTATGGAGGGAGCGGTCCATTGGAGCCGCGGAGCGGCGGCGGCGGTGGTGGCGGCGGTCCCGCCTCCCCTGGCCCGTCCGGTCCCTCGGCCCCCAGGGCCCCCTTGGGGGCCGTGGCTGGTGAACCTTCGTCACCCGGCCTCGCGGGGACCGGGCTGCCCGGGGTCCCCGACGCGGGCGCCATGATCATCAAGGAGGCGCCTGGCGATGCTGCCGGGTCCCCAGCGCTGGCTCCAAGCACCCGCGTGTCGGGGGAGACCAGCGTGGTGCCGCCGACGGAGAGGCTTCGGCGCCGGAGCCCGGGTCTTGATGCAGACGCACGATCGGCCGCCGACCTGGGGTTGGAGCTCACCTCCTCCGACAGGACGCTCTCCTCGGATGGTTTCATCCTCGGGAGGGGCGTGGAGTCGCCTGAGGAGGAGCGCGTCGCTCCGTGGCGTGGGGTGGGCGATTGTCTCCCTGAGCCGCTCGCGGGGGAGAGCCCGCGGGACATGTACTTCCGCTTCTGGGGGGACAACCCCTTTGTCCCCACCCGGCAGGACGGCCTGTCGACCTTCGCAGCGGACGTGGATACGGCCAGCTATGGCCTCGCGCGGCGGATGTTGGGGGAGGGCTTCCTGCCGCCCCGCGAGCAGGTCCGGACGGAGGAGTTCGTCAACGCCGCCAAGCCGGACCTCGCCGCCCCGGACGACGGGGCCTTCGCCCTCCACGCCGAGCTTGCGCCGTCGCCCTTCGGGGGGCGGGAGGACCGCTGGCTGCTGCGCCTGGGCGTGCGCGCCCGGGAGGTCGAGCGCGACGCGCGGCCGCCCCTGGCGCTGACCTTCGTGGTCGACACCTCGGGGTCCATGCGCGAGGGGAACCGCCTCGAGCTCGTGAAGCATGCGATCCGCCTGCTGGTCGGAGAGCTGGACAGCCGCGACTCCATCGCCATCGTGCGCTTCTCCAAGGACGCCAGCGAGGCGCTGCCGCCCACTTCGGCGACGTCCCGTGACGCCATCGAGACGGCGCTCTTCTCCCTGCAGCCCGGCGGCGGCACCAACGCCGAGGCCGGTCTGGAGCTGGGCTACTCCCTCGCCTCCATGACGCTCATGGAGGGGGTGCAGACCCGCGTGGTCTTCCTCTCTGACGGCGTCGCCAACCTGGGCGAGACGGACCAGCAGCGCCTGGCCGACGAGGTCGCCGACAGCGTGGGACGCGGCATCTTCCTGAACACCATCGGCGTCGGGATGTCGAACCACAACGACGTGTTCCTCGAGCAGCTCGCGGACCGCGGTCAGGGCGTGTGCGACTACGTGGGCGACGCCGCCGACGCACGGCGCGCGATCGTCGAACGCTTCGTCGGGAGCTTCGTCACCGTCGCAAGGGACGTCAAGATCCAGGTGGAGTTCGACCCGGAGCAGGTCGTCCGCTGGCGCCAGCTCGGCTACGAGAACCGCGCCGTCGCCGACCGCGACTTCCGCAATGACGCCGTGGACGCCGGCGAGATCGGCGCGGGCCACCAGGTGACCTGCCTCTACGAGCTCGAGCTCCCCGGGGGCGAGGTGTCCCGCGAGGCCGCTCTCGCCAAGCTCCGGGTGCGCTGGAAGCCGGTGGTCTCCGGCGAGCAGCCGCGCGCCGTCGAGGCGCTCGAGCTGGAGCGGGCGGTGACGTACGAGGGCGCGGCCTGCGCCTCCTTCGACGCGGCCCCCCGCGGCTTCCGCCGCGCGGCCCTCGCGGCGCAGCTGGCCGAGTGCCTGCGGCGCTCCACCCACGCCCGGGGCGACTCGGTGAAGGCCTTGGGTCAGGCGATCGCCGCGCTCCTCGCCGAGGACCGATCCGACGAGAGCGCCCAGCTGGCGGAGATGGCCCAGGCCGCCATCCAGCTCGACCTGCAGAGCCAGATCCCCGTCTTGGGGCCGGACGACGGAGACGCCGCCCACCGCAAGGCCTACCTCGACGCCCTCATCCAGAGCCTCGGGGGCGACCCCAGCACGGACGCGGGCGTCATCTCAGCAGAGGGGAAGCTCTCCGAGATGCTGGGTCGTTGAGCCCGGAAGCGGCTGAGTCTCACTCCTGGATTCCTCGTCGAGGCCCAGCTGGGCAGCACGAATGGGGCCTCCAGGGGTCCTCAGGGGCCTTCAGGGTGGTGGATCGCGAGCCGACAGACGGGTGGGACCGAATCAGCTAGAAACAGCGGATGCCTGGGTTGATAACCTAGGGGTTTATAGGTACATTGACCGTCCGAGATCTGCGCGCTTGGTGGCTGTAGCCGTCAGGAGTGCAGGGAAGGATGGAGAAGGAAGGCCGCCAGCGACTCGTCGCGGGTGGCCTTTCTCCGTTGGGGGTTCCTCGGCGGTCCCGAAGCGAAGGGGCGGTTCGGGAGAGGATCAGGGGTGCCGGCGCAGGAGGGTTCGAGTTCAGGGGGCGACGGTCCAGTCGGACCAGCCCGCGCCTGCCGTCTCGTGCAGGGTGACGGTGCCCGAGGCGGCGTCGTACGTCCAGGCGGAGGTGGACACCCCCCGGCGGAGCACGTCCATCGGGGGCTGGGGGAACCCCATGAGGACCACGTCGGGGGTCGAGGCGTCGGTGACCTGGAGCACAACGCGCACGTCGGACGAGCTGTCGAGGGCCAGGTCGTCGAGGTGCACACCGACCGTCTGGGCGTTGGCCATCTCGATCAGGTAGAGCATGTTGCTGGTCGGCTGGCTGCTCCAGACCACGGGGGTGAACTGGCCCTGCTGCTCCTGGGTCACCTCCAGCTGTAGCCAGCGGCCGTCACGGTCCGCCACGGTCCGCACCACCTCTCCGGGGGAGGGGAGCTTCGCTTGCTGCTGATCCAGCCAGTCCATCACCGCCGGAGCATCGAGGGTCTCCCACGCGTGCTGGTTGGACTGGACGACGTGCCGGGCCGAGTTCGCCCCGTGGGAGAGCATCTGGGCGTGCAGCTTCTCGGTCTGCTCCACGATGTAGGGGTTCGGGTCGAAGTCGGCGTTCCAGTGGCGGGTGGGCACATGGGAGAGGTTCGAGGCCATCTCACCTCCGGGGAGGAGCTGACCGCCGAGGGCGTCGAAATCGATCGTGGAGCTGCGCTGGTAGGCGAACGGGTCCTGGGAGGGCGTCGCACCGAACATCAGCGGGCTGCGGAAGAGCAGGGTGTCGTTGGACTGCTGGTAGGTGGCGCGGAGGGAGGCCGTTCCAGTGTGGTTGACCACCGCCGCGATCCTGAGGCCGGCCGGATCCATGTGGCGGGCTGCGAAGCTGGCGGCGGCGCCGCCGCCCATGGAGAAGCCTGCGGCGTAGACACGGTCGAGGTCGATGGGGAGCCGCGCCGACAGGAACTCGAAGGCCAGCTCGATGTTCCGCTGGGAGTAATCGATGCCGTAGTTGTACTTGTGGGCGCCGAGGGGGATGAACACGACGTAGCCGCGGGACATGGCCTCCCCGACCAGGGGCTTCGCCACGAGATCCGCGGGCTCCTCGCCATAGCCGTGGAAGAGGGTCAGGACGGGGGCAGGCCACGCGACGGTCGCGGGGATCGCGAGGATGAACTCCTCCTGCCAGGCCTGGGTGGGCAGGTTGAGCGTCACGTTCAGCATCCGAGCGCCCACGAGGTTGGCCTGCATGGTCGGGGCGAACGGCGTCACGGACAGGCCGCCGAGAGAGGTCTGGGTCGGAGCACCCTGACTGGTGGGGCTCTGGGCGGACGCGGGAGCGCCCTGGAATGCGGCAAGACTTAGAGCGAGAGCGAAGATCATCGAGGCAGAATCGGTGCGGTGTGGCGACGCGGGGAGCGGCGCAGCTTCCCCCACTGCAACCCCCTCCAAAGAAACCTATCCCGCCTCCTGAGCGCGGCTTCGGAATCACCAATGACTCCCAGAATGAATGCCATCGCGGCCACAGGAGCGACACTTTCATGTCTCGGGGTGGGAATGGGGGCCTTCGGTGCCCATGGCCTCGAGTCCCTGCTTGAGGGCGCGCCAGAGGCCGTCAAGCGCATGGGTTGGTGGACCACCGCCGGCGAGTACCACTTGCTCCATGGGGTGGCGCTGGTCGCCGTGGGCGCCGTTGCCGGGAGGAGAGCCGGCTTCCTCGCCCCTGCCTGCTGCCTCGTCCTGGGAACGGTCGTCTTTTCGGGCACGCTCTACGCGATGGCGCTGGGTGCGCCGACGATCCTCGGAGCCGTCACGCCCCTTGGGGGGCTCGCGCTCATGGTGGGATGGGCCTGGCTGGGACTCCGGTTCATGAGACGCAGCGACGTCTGAGCCGCGAAGCACCGCCGGTCCTGCCGCCCTCTCGGCGAGCGGACCCCTGGCGTGTGTATCGACGTGGGCCCGGTCAGTAGCGCGCCAACTCGCGGGCCGACGGGGCGACGGCGTCCGACGTGGTGAGCTCGTCGTAGAGCATGCTCAGGCGCATCGTCAGCGGTCCCGGCGCGCCGAAGTGGACATCATCGATGCTCTGGATCGGCACCACGCTCCGCACGGAGGTCGTCATGAAGGCCTCGTCGAAGCTTGAGAGGTCACTGACGTCCACGAACCGCTCTTGGATAGGGATCCCGGCCGCGCGAGCGAGGTCGATCACCGCGCGCACGGTGACCCCGGGGAGGACGCCGGAGGGGGCGTGGTAAACCTCGCCGTCCCGGACAAGGACCACATTGCTCTGGGTGCCCTCGAGGACCATGCCGTCCTGCGAGAGCATGATGTGTTCGTACGCCTCGGGATCGCCGTGTGCGTTGATCCAGGCCTCCCTCAACGGGATGAAGTCCGAGGTCTTCACGGCCGCGTTGGGGCGGCGGAGACCCGGCGCGGTCTGGAGCCTGGCCCCGTGGGTTCGAACGTCCCCTCGAGGGCCGCGATACGCGCTGGCTGCGATCAGCACGTTGCCCTCACCGCCGAATGTGGCCGCGGAGCCCGCGGCCACGTCGAGTCGCAGGCGAGCCTCGGCGTCGAAGGCGTCGGTGGCTTGGCGAGCCGCGGACTCGAGCGCGCGCACGAGGCTCTCCTCGTCGTAGTGAAGTGGCGTCTTGAAGTGAGCGGCAGACTCCCGGAGCCGTGTGAGGTGAGTCCGCAGGCCAAAGAAGAGGCTCCGCTCGAAGGTCCGCAGGCCTTCGTAAACGCCGGGCGAGACCACATCCAGGGCCTTCGACGCGGTACCGAATGCGGCCGGAAACTCGACGGCCGTAGCCCCGCTGGAATCGCCGATGAAGAGGATCTGGTCGCGGGTGGTCTCGGTGGGCATCGTGCTAGCAGTGGGGGTGGTGGTACATCTCGAGAACGTCCCGGTGAAGAGGGCTTGCCGGTCTCTCGCGCCCCCCTATGATCCGCGCGTCTTGTCGGAACTGAAGCCTCAATCGGCGGTTCCTGACCCCAGCCTCGCCATGCCGCCCGTCTCATTCCTCAAGCTGGCTCCCCTTGTCCTCGTGCTGTCCCTCGCGGGCTGCGCAGGAAACGGAACGGACACTGACTTCCGGCTCCCCCCGCGACTCGACGCGGAGCCGCTTGGAGGCGTGAAGCGTTCACTCACCTACAGCGGTGATTGGGTAGGCGGTGCGCCCACGGACGGCTCTGCGGAGGCGTCGATCAACCTCGCGTGTCGTCGCGGCGTGGAGATGGTGGTGGACCTCAGGCGCGCGCCGGACGGGGGAGGGCTCGTGGAATCCGCCGCGCGCGGCGCGGGGTTGGCGTTCGTTGCGGTTGACCCCTCGGGCGACGAGTGCGCCGCCGGGGAGACGCCGGCCTCTGTCGAAGACCACGGAGTTC
>Ga0102815_10002272_pt1 | contig 11753 bp, 12 predicted proteins | sample ColrivemetaGS759_FD_79113 | JGI IMG/M metagenome (GOLD analysis project Ga0102815, IMG submission 79113) | Estuarine microbial communities from the Columbia River estuary - Ebb tide ETM metaG S.759 | ecosystem: Environmental > Aquatic > Marine > Intertidal zone > Estuary | place: USA: Columbia...
AGCAGGAACGGTATGGCTACAGACGCGGCAAAGGCGATAAAGCCCCAGAACTTGTCGGGCACCGCCCGCAGCACCGAGTAGAACGGAGTGAAATACCATACCGGGGCGATGTGGGCCGGGGTTTTCAGGGAATTGGCTTCCTCGAAATTGGCGTGTTCCAGGAAGTAGCCACCCATCTCCGGCAGGAAGAAAATAATGCCGCAGAACACAAACAGGAACACAGCGATCGCCTGCAGGTCGTGCACAGTGTAATACGGGTGGAAAGCCACGCCGTCCAGCGGCACACCGTCCTTGCCCTTATGTTTTTTGATATCAACCCCATCGGGGTTGTTGGAACCGACTTCGTGCAGGGCCAGCAGGTGTAACACCACCAACGCCAGCAGCACGATCGGCAGCGCCACCACATGCAGTGCAAAAAAGCGGTTGAGCGTCACCCCGGAGATCAGGAAGTCGCCGCGTATCCAGGTCACCAGGTCATCGCCAACCACCGGGATGGCGCCAAACAGGGAAATAATCACCTGCGCGCCCCAGTAGGACATCTGCCCCCAGGGCAGCACATAGCCCACGAACGCTTCGGCCATCAGCACCACGAAGATGAGCATGCCGAAAATCCAGATCAGCTCACGTGGCTTCTGGTACGAGCCGTACAGCAAGGCGCGAAACATATGCAGGTAGATCACCACAAAAAATGCTGAGGCGCCGGTAGAGTGCATATATCTCAGAATCCAGCCGTAATCGACGTCCCGCATGATGTATTCCACCGATGCGAACGCGCCTTCCTGGCTGGGGGTATAGCTCATGGTGAGCCAGATGCCGGTCAACAGCTGGTTGACCAGCACCAGCAGGGACAGCACCCCGAAGAAATACCAGAAATTGAAGTTCTTGGGCGCATAGTACTGGCCCATGTGGGTGTTCCAGGCACGCACGATAGGCAGGCGTGCATCAACCCAATCGCGTAAACCAACTAGCATATTGATCATCAGACGGCCTCCGCATCTACACCGATAACAAGGATTTTATCGTCCTCAAATGAATAGGGGGGGACCACCAGGTTTGCAGATGCGGGGACGCCACTGTAGACGCGTCCGGACAAATCAAACTTTGAGCCGTGACAGGGACAGAAAAAGCCGCCCTGCCAGTCGGCGCCGAGGTCGGCCGCACCCACTTCGGGGCGAAATTTCGGCGCGCAGCCCAGATGGGTACACAGGCCGACAATCACCAGTAATTCCGGACGAATGGACCGGTCAATGCCCTTGATATAGTCAGGCTGCTCCGACACCAGGGAGTCTGGGTCCTTGAGTTGGTCGTTGAGCGCGGGCAACTCCTCGAGCTGGGATTCGGTGCGGTTCACCACATAGACCGGTTTGCCGCGCCATTCCACCACGACCATCTGGCCGGGCTCCAATTTACTGATGTCGGCCTTGACGGGCGCGCCAGCGGCCTTGGCCTTGGCAGAGGGGTTCCAGGAACCTACAAATGGAACTGCAATACCTACCACGCCAGCCACACCCACCGCACTGGTGGCTGCAGTCAGGAACCGCCTCCTGCCGGTATTTACGCCATCGCTACTCATGCTTTTCTCTCCTGATTGCCCATCCCTGTGCCACCGATTTCCGGCAGCTGGGCCCGCTGATTCCAAGGGGTGCAAATGTTAATGACTTTACCCTTTGGATACAAGGATAACGCCTTGATTTCAATGCCATCGCAGGCCCTGGGCGACATATTCCCAAACCCGTACCAGAGGGCAAAAAAAAAGCCCGAACTGCAAGTGCAGCCGGGCGCTTTGGGGTGTTGCCGGGATTCCTGCTGCAAGCAGGATTGCCCACCGACTAGCGCTTGGAGTACTGCGGACGCTTACGCGCCTTGCGCAGGCCAACCTTCTTGCGCTCCACTTCCCGCGCGTCGCGAGTCACGTAGCCGGCAGCGCGCAGCGATGGGCGCAGGGTTTCGTCATATTCCATCAGCGCGCGGGTGATACCGTGCCGGATCGCCCCTGCCTGGCCGAAGCTTCCGCCCCCGGCCACTGTCACGTTAATGTCAAATTTATCATTCAATTCAACAAGTTCCAGAGGCTGACGCACAATCATACGAGCCACTTCACGACCGAAATACAGGTCCAGCGGACGGTTATTGACGGTGATAGCGCCCTGGCCATTCTTGATGAAAACGCGGGCAGTGGAGGTCTTGCGACGACCGGTTCCGTAGTATTGGGTGGCTGACATAATTAAATGGTATCCGTTAGATGTTCAGTGCTTGGGGCTGCTGGGCAGCATGCGGGTGCTCGGCCCCGGCATACACTTTCAGTTTCTTGAACATGGCGCGACCCAGCGGGTTACGCGGCAGCATGCCCTTTACCGCACCCTGGAGAACGCGCTCCGGGGCCTTGGCGATCAGTTTTTCAAAGGATATTGACTTGATGCCGCCGATGTACCCGGTGTGGTTGTGATACATCTTGTCAGTGGCCTTGGCGCCGGTGACCCGCACTTTTTCCGCGTTGATCACCACGATGTAGTCGCCGGTGTCCACGTGGGGCGTGTATTCAGCCTTGTGCTTGCCCCGCAGACGGTGGGCAATTTCGCTGGCCAGACGACCCAGGGTCTTGTCTGACGCGTCTACCACGAACCAATCCTGGGTCACGTCACTTGCTTTGGCACTGTATGTTTTCATCAATTACGGCCTCTTAAAGGGCTCCGATTTCGAGAGCGCGAATACTAATCAATGGCCAACCCTATTTCAAGCAAAAAAACCAAAGAAAATTCATGACTTAGTGCCACCCGGCCCCCAAGCCCGGCCGCGTCACCGCTGGCGGGACGCCGGGCATCCAGGTACCGAGACAATGAACGGGGGGCGTTTCGCTGGCCCGGGGCGCATTGGCACCCACGGGGCTAGGGCTTGTGCTCTCGTGCAAGGTACTCGTAAGACTGCATCTCCTGCAAGCGGGAAATAGTCCGCTGGAACTCAAAGCCGAGCCGGCCACCGCCATAAATATCCAGCAGAGGCCTGGCTGCGGCCAGCACCAGCTTGACATTGCGGTCGTAGAATTCATCGACCAGGTTAACAAAACGGCGAGCCTGGTCATCGGTATCGGGGCCGAACTCCGGCACACCGGAAATCAGGACTGCGTGGAAGATACGCGCCAGCTCTATGTAATCGTTCTGGGACCGGGGGCCATCGCAAAGCTCGGCAAAATCAAACCAGGCCACATCATCGGCCAGGCAGCGACAGGTCAGGTAGCGCCCATTAATCTCAATCCGCTCCCAGTGCCGCGCCCCATGGGGGGCGAGACGCTCGAAACTGTCACGCAGGCTGTCATCGGCGGCTCCATCGAGCGGATAGTGGTACAGCTCAGCCTGCTGCAGGGTCCGCAACCGATAATCAATGCCTGCATCGACATTCACAACCTGGGTGTATTTTTCCACCAGCGCAATAGCCGGCAGGAAGCGCTGGCGCTGCAGCCCGTTCTGATAGAGATTTGCCGGTTCGATATTGGAGGTAGCCACCAGCGTGACGCCGCGCTCAAACAGCGCCTCCATCAGGCCGCCAAGAATCATCGCATCGCCGATATCGGTCACAAAGAATTCGTCGAAGCAGATCACCACCGCCTCCCGGGCCAGCAGGTCTGCGACCGCCTCCAGCGGGTTCTTGTTGCCAGTCAGGGCACCCAGTTCCGCGTGGACCCGCTGCATGAAGCGGTGAAAATGCACGCGCATTTTGCGCCTTATGGGCAGGCAATCGTAGAATGTGTCCATCAGGTAGGTTTTACCGCGCCCGACCCCGCCCCAGAAATACAGGCCTGTCTCAGGCTCTGTGTGGTGGCCGCGGAGCTTATGCAGCAGGCCAATCAGGCCGCCGCGATGCTCTGCCTGCCTGGCCACCAGACGCTCGTACAAATCCTGCAGCAGCCGGACCGCATTCTCCTGGGCAGGATCATGACTGAAATCGTCCCTTGCCAGGTCGGCCTGATAGCGCTGCCAGGGTGTCGTCATGCGGTGGGCCGTTGTGCTCGCTGTGGATTGCAGCGCCACACTTTAACCAGCGGCCATTAGCTTGGCAACGCCCGACCACTGCCAGCGCCACCGGAGGCTGCAGTGCTTACCGTAGCCGGGCCATTAGGGTTATACTGCGCCCCTTTGCATATTTCCGCTTGATGAGGACCCGCCCGTGGAACCAGCCGTTTACAGCCTGAACTTTGTCATTTTGGTAAGTGCCGCCCTGCTTGTCCTGGGCCTGGGTATTGGCCTGGCGCTGGGGCGACGCATGTCCACCGCGGGCCAGAAGCTGCGCGAGACCGAGCGCAAGCTAGACCAGGTACTGCAGGACCAGAAGGCCTACGAGGACGAGGTGGTCGAACACTTTACCGACACCGCAAAACTGCTGAACAATCTTACTGAGCGCTACCGGGACGTGCATTCGCATCTGGCAAAAGGAGCCGAAGGCCTGTGCAAGGGCCGGGGCCCGGTGGCCATGGACTTACTGGAAAGTGGTCGAGACAACAGTGAAATACCCGCAGCGATGGCCGATATCCACCCCCCACTGGACTATGCCCCAAAATCCTCCCCGGACCAGAAAGGCATGCTCAACGAGGAATTCGGTATCGAGCGAGGCAAAGTCACAGCCAAGCCCGAGAAGCCCGATATCAAGCCTCCTGTGACTGATTAGACCGGATTGTCCATATCAAAAAAGCGATGTTCCAGGTCAAAGCGACTCGCCAGTTCAGCACCCAGCGCCTGCACACCGTAGCGCTCAGTGGCATGGTGCCCCGCCGCCACGAAGTGAATCCCCTCCTCGCGGGCGACATGCACAGTTGGCTCTGACGCTTCCCCGGTAACAAACACATCAGCCCCGGCCGCAACCGCAGCCTCGATGTAGCCCTGGGCCGCCCCGGTACACCAGGCAATGCGCTGCACCAGCGCTGCCGGATCACCGATATGCAGCGGCTGGCGGGCAAGCTCGCGCTCGAGGGCGGCAACGAAGTCCCCGGCGGCCACGGGTGCCGCCAGCACCCCGATATTGCCTACCCCGGCCGGGTCGCCAGGATGCAGCGGCTGCCATGAGTCCAGCCCCATCAAGTGACCCAGGCGCGCGTTGTTGCCCAGCTCAGGGTGTGCGTCCAGTGGCAGGTGGTAGGCCAGCAGGCTCACGTCATTACCAAGCAGGGCCGCCAGGCGACGGCGCTTCATGCCGGTAATTTCGGGGCGCTCGCCTTTCCAGAAGTAGCCGTGATGAACAAGAATCGCATCGGCACCCCAGGCGATGGCGGCGTCCAGCAACTGCTGGCTGGCGCTGACCCCGGTGGCGAGCCTGCCGACACGCGAACGACCTTCCACCTGCAGGCCATTGGGACAATAATCATGGAAACGCGAGGGCTGCAGGCTGTCATCGGCATAGCCCAGTAACTCTGTCAGTGTGGTAGCCATATCATCATCGCCTGTTGGAATCAGGCTTGCATCATATACAATGCTGCCGCAAACGACATAGCGCAGGCCCCATCATGCATCGCCTGAAATTCCTGACCTGGCCCGTGATCGCGGGAGTACTCGCAGCCCTGCTCATCCTCGATCGCTGGGTGCTACCCACTGGCAGTCCCGGCCATTCGGCAAGTGGGGCTGTGCAAAGCTATGCCGACGCGGTGAACAATGCCGCCCCCGCCGTTGTAAATATCTACACTGCCAAGCTGGTTCCGACCCGTCGCAATCCGCTGCTGGACGACAGTTTTCTCCGCGGTTTCAACCAATCCGGACAAGCCCAGAGCCAGCGCCAGAGAATAGAGCGCTCCCTGGGTTCCGGCGTTATCGTCAGCGATAAAGGCCATATCCTGACCAATAACCACGTGATCTCCGGCGCCGATGCCATCCAGGTACTACTCCACGACGGCCGCTCGGTAAACGCGGTGGTCATCGGTATCGATGCCGCTACCGATCTGGCAGTGCTTAAAATAGACCTGCCAGACCTGCAACCCATCGAATTGGGCAACTCGAACACCGCCCGGGTTGGCGACGTGGTCCTGGCGATCGGCAACCCACTCGGTTTCGGCCACTCGGTAACACAGGGGATTATTTCAGCACTGGGCCGCTACGGACTGCAGCAAAATGTCTACGAGGACTACATCCAGACCGACGCCAGTATTCACCTGGGTAATTCCGGCGGCGCACTGGTCGACACCCGCGGCCGCCTGCTGGGCATCAACAGCCTGATCTACACGGGCAACAACCAGGGTCGCAGCAGCAGCACCGGGATCGGCATCAGCCTCGCCATACCGGTAAACATGGCGGTGTTCGTGCTACAGGACCTGATCGATTACGGCGAGGTGATTCGCGGCTGGCTGGGCGTGAGCGTCGAACCCGGTGGGATCAACGTGAGTGCCAATGGCGGCCGGGTGCTGTCGGTGGTCGGCGTGGCCCCGGATAGCCCGGCCCAGAAAGCAGGCGTACTGCCAGGGGATCTGATCACCCACATCGACGGTGAGCCGGTGCAGGATGGCAGGCTCACCATGTTACGCATAGCCTTGCTGCGCCCGGGAGACAGCGTCAATATTGCGATCCAGCGCAACCAGCAGAGCCTGGAACTGCGGGCGATTGTCGGGGTGCTCAGCCAGTCGGGAAACCAGCTGATAAACTAGGCTTCTTGCTCACCCTGCGGCCCGGCTTCCTGCGCCGGGATATCGAGCCGCATCTCCGCACTGCGGGCATGAGCGGTGAGCGACTCGCCCCGCGCCAACACCGATGCCATCCGCCCCAACTCCTGCACCCCCTGCGCACTGCACATAATCAGTGAGCTGCGTTTCTGGAAGTCATAAACCCCCAGCGGCGACGAGAAGCGCGCCGACCGCGATGTCGGCAGCACATGGTTGGGGCCTGCGCAATAATCCCCAAGCGACTCGGATGTGTAAGGCCCCATGAAGATAGCGCCGGCGTGCCTCACCAGCGGTAACAGCGCCTCGGGATCGGCCACTGACAACTCAAGGTGCTCGGGCGCCAGGCGATTACTGACCGCAACGGCCTCCTCAAGGTCGACCGTCTTGATCATGGCGCCCCGCCCCTCAAGCGAGGCGCGGATAATCCCGGCGCGCTCCATCTGCGGCAACAAGCGGTCAATACTGGCCTGCACCGCGTCGAGATAGTCGGCATCGGGACAGATCAGCAGGGATTGGGCATTTTCATCGTGTTCGGCTTGGGAAAACAGGTCCATCGCCACCCAGTCTGGGTTGGTGGTGCCATCGCAAACCACCAGTATTTCCGAGGGGCCAGCCACCATGTCGATACCCACCCGACCAAAGACCTGCCGCTTGGCGGTGGCCACATAGATATTGCCGGGGCCAACGATTTTATCCACACCTGGGATGCTCGCCGTCCCGAAAGCCAGCGCGGCTATCGCCTGCGCCCCACCAATGGTGAACACCCGGTCGACACCGGCAATACAGGCAGCCGCCAATACCAGGTCGTTCAAGTCACCGCCGGGGGCGGGAACGACCATGACGATTTCATCGACCCCGGCCACCTTCGCCGGCAGCGCGTTCATCAGCACCGAGGACGGATAGCAGGCCTTGCCTCCGGGCACGTAGATGCCGGCGCGTTCCATCGGGGTAATTTTCTGGCCGAGCAGATTGCCGCCCGCATCGCGGAACTGCCAGCTCTGCTGGACTTGATGCTCGTGGTAGTTGCGCACCCGGGTAGCGGCATACTCCAACGCTTCACGCTGCGCGGGCGCAACGGCCTCCAATGCTGCAGCCAGGCGCTGCCGCGGTATTTCCAACTCTGCCACAGTGCTGGCCTGCAGCCGGTCAAACCGGGCTGTATATTCAAGCACCGCGGCATCACCCCGACGGGCGACATCTTCAACAATAGCGGTCACCGTGGCCGTCACAGCCTGGTCCAGGTCTTCCTGCCAGGCGGTAAGCTGCTGGAGGCGAAGATCAAAATCCGCCTGCCTGCTATCCAGTCGTTGCATGTTCAGGCCCCGCTGGATTGCTGGCTGACGATCTGTGCCAGATCGTCAATAACCCGCTGGATAATGGCGTGCCGCGAGCGCATGGCGGCTTTGTTGACGATCAGGCGCGAGCTGATCGCAGCAATCTCCTCCAGTGGTTCCATGCCATTCGCCTTGAGGGTATTACCGGTATCCACAATATCCACAATCAACTCGGCCAGGTTCATAATGGGTGCCAGCTCCATCGCACCATATAGCTTTATAACGTCAGCGTGGACACCCTGGCTGGCGAAGTGGCGGCGGGTAATATTGACAAACTTGGTCGCCACCCGGATGCGAGCCCGATCGCTTTTCCAGCCCACCCGGCCGGCGGTCATCAGGCGGCACCGGGCGATACCCAGATCGAGCGGCTCATAAAGCCCCTCGGCGCCGTGCTCCAGTAAAATGTCTTTGCCGACCACACCCAGGTCTGCAGCGCCGTGGCGCACATAGGTGGGAACATCGGTGCCACGGATTATCACCAGCCGCACCTCGCTATGACTGGTGTCAAACACCAGTTTGCGACTGGTGTGCACATCCTCCAAGGGCTCTATCCCGGCGCCAGCCAGCAGCGGCAAGGTTTCTTTCAGGATGCGCCCCTTGGTGAGGGCGATGGTTATCTTTTCATTCATAACGATTCACGCATTAGCCTTGGCTGGTTTCGAACCCCGCAATATGCCCCTGCCTCAACAGGAATGGTCGCAGCCGGGGCAATCTATCGAGAGGGTCAGGCGCCGTTATGGGCCTGCCATTCGCTGGTCGTATAAGTGCGAATATTGACCGCGTGTATGCTGCCATCAGCAATCTGGTCACGCAGTGCGGCGTAGACCAGTTGTTGTTTTTTGACCGGGCGCAGGCCATCAAAAATGTCCCCGATAGCAAGGACATCGTAGTGGCTGCCCTCACCCTGGACCTGTATCTCACAGCCTGCAAGCTCTGCCTGTAATAGCGATTTAACCGTTGCAACGTCCATAGTTTCTCCCCACAGCGGCTGCCACGCAGCCCGAAAACCGGCGCAGTTTAAGAGAAAACGGAGCTGATAGCGACCGTGGCCCCCACTGTCCGGGTATTGTCCAACAGAAGCACCTCGAGGCTCATCCGGCCGAACTTTCGACCTCAACGGTGACGGTAGTCCAGCCAGCGATAACCGCATCCAGGTCACCGTCATTCTTACGCGCGGAAGCGGCGAACTGGCTCTGGTAAATTTCACCCAGATTGACACTCTCGATAATAATATTGCGCAGCTGCCAGCCACCTTCCTTGTTCTTCGCCATCTGGTACAGCAGCACATAAGGCTCAGGGTTGTCGGCATAGATCAATTGCCGGACAGTAGCGCGCCCGTCCGTTGCTTCTTCGGCTGATGATTCCGAGACCTCAATACGTGCGCCGGCATAAGCCAACAGACCTTTGCTGTAGGTGCGCACCAATCCAAGCCGCATCACCTCGGTAAAGCGATCCAGCTGGTCGCGCAGCTGGGCGCGTCCCGGCTCATCCAGAGATTTATAGCGTTCACTGGTGGCATAGGGACCCATCACGCTGCGGGCAAAGCCACGAAAATCGATGACCGGATCCAGGATAGCCTGGACCTGCTGGTAGTAGCGATCCGGATCCTCATCAGCGTAGGCACTGGCCTCCATCACCACGGCCATAACTTGCTGGGTGGTCTCACTCACCAGGGCGTGCGCGCCAGCGTCTGTCGCCACCGCCTCCGCCGGCTGTGCCCAACACACGGTGGCCACCAACAATGAGCCCAGCAGACCCATAAACCTCGCCAAATTGACCCGTAACACTAGTGCTCTCCTCAATTCCTCAAAATGTGTCTATCCACGCCTGCCACGGACTGTATAATCACCGACCGCGACGCCTACTATTGACTTAGCAGGCAGCGTAGCTGCGTGCGCCTGGCATTGCGGCTATGCGCCGTCAAGCGGGCCATACTTTAACAGGAAATTGACTCCTATGCTGATAGCTGCCGCTGCAATTATTGTCGGCTTTATCATACTGATTTACAGCGCTGACCTGTTTGTGGCCGGCGCCGCTGCGATCGCGGAAAACATGGGCATGTCACCGGTGATCATCGGCCTGACCATCGTCTCCATGGGCACCTCAGCCCCAGAGATCCTGGTATCGCTGACGGCTTCGTTCGCCGGGGCGGGCGAGCTTGCAATCGGCAACGCCATCGGCTCCAACATTGCAAATATCGGCCTGGTACTGGGCATTACTGTGCTGATTGCGCCGCTGATTGTGCATAAGGGCACCCTGCGCAAGGAAATCGTACTGCTGATGATTGTCACCCTTGGGGTTGGCTTTTTATGCCTGGACGGGTCGCTGTCGCGACTTGATGGCATCATGATGGTCGCGGTACTCGTATTTATCCTGATCTACCTGACCCTCATCCAGTCCAGCGACACTTCCCTGGCCCAGGAAGCCGATGAGGAGCCCATCAAGCACCTGAGTCCGCTCAGGGCCTGGCTCACATTTGCGATCGGCCTGACTCTGCTGATCGCCAGCTCCAAGTTACTGGTATGGGGCGCAGTGACTGCCGCAAATATCCTCGGGGTGTCTGAACTGGTCATCGGCCTCACCGTGGTCGCAGTGGGAACCAGCCTGCCGGAATTGGCTGCCACCGTGGCCAGCGCCATGCGCGGTCACACCGAAATCGCGCTGGCTAATGTGGTTGGCTCCAACCTTTTCAATTTGCTGGCGGTAATGGCTATCCCGGGGATCATCGCCGCGGAGCAACTGCAGCCGGCGGTCATCACCAGGGACTACCCCACCATGATATTCTTCACAGGGTTCCTGGTGCTGGCGATCTACCTGAGCCGCAAGCGCAGTGCTACGCCACTGGGCGATGCCTACCTGGGACGACGCATCGGAAGCATGTTAGTCTCATTCTACGCCCTGTATTATTACTGGCTGTACGTCAGCATCTAGGCACAGGAAGGATTATGTCCGGGGATAAACCCAGCAATTTTGGCGAGTCAGCCAGGCGCACCATCAGAATGGAGGCCGCTGCCGTGGCCGACCTGGAAGGCCGGATAGGTGCAGAATTCGACCGCGCCTGTGAGCTGCTTTTACAGACCCAGGGTCGGGTTATTGTCACCGGCATGGGCAAATCGGGGCACATCGGCTGCAAGATAGCAGCCACCCTGGCCAGCACCGGAACCCCGGCATTTTTTGTCCACCCGGGCGAAGCCAGTCACGGGGATATGGGCATGATCACCCCGGAAGATACCGTAATTGCCCTGTCCAACAGTGGCTCAGTGCCAGAGGTAGTCACCCTGCTGCCACTGCTAAAACGCATGGGCACTACCCTGGTGAGCATGACCGGCAACGACCAGTCCGTGCTGGCACTGGCCTCTGATGCCCATCTCAATACCGGGGTTGAAACCGAGGCCTGCCCACTTGACCTTGCCCCGACCTCCAGTACCACCACCGCCCTGGTTATGGGCGATGCACTGGCCATTGCCTTGCTGGAAGCTCGCGGCTTTACCGCTGACGATTTCGCCTTCTCCCATCCAGGCGGTACGCTGGGCAAAAAGCTCCTGCTCAAGGTGGCCGATGTGATGCGCGCCGGTGAGGCAGTGCCGCGGGTGGAACCAGGCACCCTGCTGTCCGAGGCGCTATTGGAAATCAACGACAAAGGCCTGGGTATGACCACGGTGGTTGATAGCGCCGGCAAGCTCGCAGGCATCTTTACCGACGGGGACCTGCGCCGCACGCTAAGGTCGCGTATCGATATCAACGAAACCCCGATCAGTGATTTGATGAGCACCGGTACCAAAACC
>Ga0102815_10002273_pt1 | contig 11750 bp, 20 predicted proteins | sample ColrivemetaGS759_FD_79113 | JGI IMG/M metagenome (GOLD analysis project Ga0102815, IMG submission 79113) | Estuarine microbial communities from the Columbia River estuary - Ebb tide ETM metaG S.759 | ecosystem: Environmental > Aquatic > Marine > Intertidal zone > Estuary | place: USA: Columbia...
CGTCAATTAAATCTCCGCAATGCTTATCAAACATTTCGATCTTTTTACGTTTGGCCATAGTAAGCCTCCGTTAGTTGTTTCTCCTTTGCAAGCGCTTCTATCTCATGTGGCCTTTCATCATAAGGGAGATCATAGCTCATATCTTCTTTATAAAGATATTGCTTGACATGAACAAGTTCATGCAAAAGTGTAGCTACGATTTCTTTTTTTGGAAGGGTTGTATCAAATCTAATCGTAAAATCACGATCGTCTTCATACATGCAGTCGCCATATACTCCTCTATTGCGCATTGCAATAATATTTATAAAAACGTTACGATGTTTTGGAAATAATTTTTTACGTCCAAACTCAAGCACTTCACAGATTAGATCTTGATATTTCTTAGATCTAATATTTTGAAATTCAACTAACATAGGAGGTTCCTTCTTCATACTATAGTTATAGTCTCAAAAGAAACAAAGTGCAACTGTTATTTTGTTACAATCTCAACATTATCTCCTACTGGAAATTTTAGCTTGTTGTGATTGTGATGCAATACCCATTGAGTGTCTTTAAACTCTTCGAAGATCTTTTGCCAGATAGGTCTCCAGTTGTTATTAAGACGAACGTTGTTAGGGTCACCTCTATCAGATCCTAGATAGAAATCTGTAGAGCTTCTAAGATTCATATCGAACAACGAGTCAAATCCATATAGGTGAATCTCACCTGCGTTTAATTTATTAGCAGTGTAATGAGCAGCAAAATGGCCGCAATTAAGATTTGTATAGTTACTAGCATACTTAGGTAGTACAGTGTAGAACTCTTTAATTTGATGGCCAAACCTCATCCTAAAATTATTCTTATTTTGATCATACCAAATTTTAGGTCTAAAACCAAGCACCCAGTCTCCTGGAACAACCACAGAACCTTCTGTAATAGCCATACACATTTTAAAGTCAACTATACAGGTTGTGTACGCATTCTCTACTGCAAAGGGTGGGAGGTTACAAGTAATCTTTAACCCTTTAGCTGGCTTGTACATAGGAGCATTATCACCGTTACCAATAATATGAGCTACTCTAGTCATTCATCATCTCTCTAATTTTATCATTACCTTTAGCACCAGTCCAGTGCATAACTTTAATTACACCTGGACCAGAGCAGTCTAAAACATCTAATCTTAATACATTAAATGATCTAGGAAGATCTTTTATATAGCTGAGCCTTTTAAGGGTCTGACCCACTATACCATGCAACACTTCTTGATCTCCTACTACTGGTCTGTAAGATACTTCAGTAGCCCATTTGCTTAATATAGCCGGTTTACCTTCGAAAACAACTACTCCAGAGTTATGCCAAATTTCACCTCGTCTAGTGGTCCAAGGAACGTCCTGGACCATAGATAGTTTTTCCGGTTCAGTAAAATTAAATATGTTTTCTATGTTTGCTTGTACATGGCAGTCAGTGTCTAACCAGCATACTTTATCTGCCACTAGACTAGCTTTCATCATAGCAGAAGGTTTTTTAAACCATCCTCTATCTGAACTATTTAACGATACGCTTAACTCAGGACAAGGATTATCTTTCATACCAAAATCATATACAATCAGTTCGGCATTTGGATTATGTTTTTTAAAATTCTCTACAAACCATGGTAATTGCCATTGAGTGTTAACATCACAGCCTGTAATAAAAAGATTAGATAATTTTGTAGCTGTCATTGTAATTATGCTTTGCTAAGCATCCTTCTGTTTTCTGTATAGTAGTAAAGGTATCTCTCGCTTCTACAGGCCAAGGATAATATTCCTGTAGCCAAGGAAATGTATCAACGTTTAAGAATACATCAGTCGGTCTAGCATAAACTCTTGCTTGATCAATAAGCTTTTGTGCTCCTTTGGGGTTAACTTGATAAGCATGCGCGCCTGGAAAATATCTTTTTGATACTAGAGGACCAGCACCTAGAGTGTTAGGAGTATTATATCTACCATAGGATGGTTTTCCGAAACTAATACATCCATTATGCATTAAAAGTGGAATATGATCCACTATAAAAGCGTCATGTTCAAAGATAGTAAGCTCTTCTTTGATTTCTGTACAATGCTTCCATAAAGACCAATGAGAATAAAAGGCGGCCATACAGTTATCCAACCTTGAATATTTTTCTTTAAATCCTTCTTCTTTGATACCTGCATCAAACAATAAGGCTGAAAGTAAATCTGATGGAACGGTAGCTGCCCATTTATCAACCTTAGTACCTTTTATTCTACCAGACTCAATACATCGATCAGCTGATTTAACAGATAGGGGTTCTGTCATCATAGTAATAACATAATTTTTCATTGGGTTGTTGTACTCTTAAGGTTTTGTATAGTTGTATAAAATTTACGTGTAACATAAAGGTTTGGCATAAGCTGATTACACATAATAGCATCATTCGGCCACAAGCCAAATTCATCTACGAGCTTAAGCATCTTCTCGGCTCCTGATGGCTTAATTATATATGCAGAGTTTCCAGCAAGTCCTTGCGGAACATTTTCATTATCTACGTAGGGAGCTTTTTGATACAAATATTGATTGTCAATAATCTTTTGATAGTAAACTCTAGCCTTACGGGTGCATCCTAGCGGATTATTAATACCTATAATATCTCCAACAAGTGTATGTAACTTAAGATCTAACTTATATGTAAAGCAAGCGTCATGCTCCAATATAAGAACAGGTTCATCCATTTCAGATACTTTTTTCCATAGTGTATAGTGAGATAGAGCAGCAGCTATACGAGCTTTAGGTCTAGCAGTTACATATGCTCTTTTTGTTAACCCAGAAGCAAAGTCTATTGTCTCTCCTTGCCATGGATAGTTCCATTGTATATTATATTCCTTTAAAAGATTATCTACTTGATCTGGTACTATAGCATTAAACCGATTTACTTCAAAGTTATTATTAACTTTGAACGAACTGGTGAGTAGTCCGTTAAATCCGTGCTCTGAGATCTCATGATCTCTTATGACTATAGCATATGTTTTCATTTTGTTAACCTATATAGAACTGATGCTCTATTATCTCCACCTATGGTTAGACTTCTATCTACTACATTTAGACCTAAAGATGTAGATAAATCTTTAAACTCTTTTTCATTTATTTCTAGCGGATCTGTGCTTTTAGATTTCTGATCATCACCTGTCATTAACTCAATAAAAAGACTACCTGATTGATTAAGTTGGTCCTTCCATGCAGATAAAGATTTATTAGGGTCATAGGAATGATCAAAGGAATTACTATAAACTATATCGAACTTATCTAACCATTCATAATTAACTTCGTGAAAGTCATGCTGCACTGTCATAATAAAATCCGATGCGGTATGAGATATCTCTGTACCAATTATATTAGCATCTGGATATTGTTCAAGAAATAATTTCTGCTCTGCTGCATTACGTGTACCATGACATAAAATATTAGTAGCATAGTTAACTTTAGACTTAATAAGAGCGATTGTTTTCTTATTCACCCAAACTTTGTTGAGCTTTATAACATTAGCTCGAGTTTGCTCTCTAATATATTCGTCATGGTCTTTGTAATTGTATAGCTTCATATCACTTCCATTCAGGTTGGATTCTGTTTACTCTTTCAAGTACTGTGTATCCTACTCTATGAATAAAGTGAGTGTGTACCTTCCATAGCTGTTCAATCTCAGTAATATATTTTGCTACAGTTACAAACAATCCATTTGAATTTTTAAAGTTAGCAGTGTCATGTAAAACAATATATTTTCTTACCTTAGGAGCATGCATCAACAACTCTTTAAATAAATGATCTGGCTTGTGCAGAGTATCAATATGCAACATATCTACATGAGATACAGATGATGGTTCATGACTACTTAAATCTTTATAAGTAAAATCTATATTATTATCTTCTGCATACTTTTCAAAAAGATGCTTATATGGTTCAAAGTAATAAGACGCAATATCATATCCTGTTAAAGATTTTGGCTTTGTCATGAGTATAGCTGCTAATGTAGCTCCTTGACATACCCCAAGCTCTTTAATAGTGTCACATTCCTTTGCGCATGCTACTAATGATTTATGGTGCTCTGTATACTCTTCTCCATGAGCACCTTGTTGCGCTTTGGTAATTTCGTTATAGAAGTCTTCTAAATTAGTTACGTGTGTAAGATCTGGTTTTATCATTTTTCTACAATCTATGAGATAAGTTAAGATTAACTTTTTGATGTTTAACTGGGCTAGGATATACGTATTGCAATCTTACTACTGACGAATTAATTATAAAATCTGATTGCTCCATTCCAGATGTTTCAGCTTCATGAATAATTTTCTTTGCTCCTTTAGGGGTTAGTCCATAACACATGGTACCTGGAATTAAACTAGCTCCTCTATACTTTGTATCTCTCGTATACTTAAGAGGCCAGTCTTCCGGAAAATTATTCACTCCTATACTATGTGATATATTATAATCCATAAACTTACTTAATGCAAGTCCGCTAGGAGGTTTATTCCAGGTTTCTATTGCCATAAAACAGACTTCTTCAAAATCTATTTTATCTATATTGTTTATACAAAGAGCGTCATGCTCTATAAACATCATAGGTTCGTCTTGCTCTATAACCTTTTTAGCAAATTCAATATTATTGAGCACACAACTTTTCTTTACTTTAAACTTTCTTTCATTATTATCATTAACAAGAAAAGATTCTAGTCTAGAATTTTTTAATACTGTGTAATTATCGTAGTTATTCAAAGTAGCAGGGGTAATGCCTGCTTTTAAATCTATATCACATTTGTAATGTTTAAATGAGTTATAAGATTTTCTAGCTTGTTTAGTAGACTCGGCATGGTCTTTTATGTAATGAATAAACCCTTTCATTACTTATTCCAATAATTTTTTGTTGGGCCAGTATCAAAATCATAACCCCAAAAGTCAATATCTTTCTTATACCAATCCGCTACTATCTGAATAGTTTTTTCATTGTAAAGATCTTTATAACTACCTTTATTAAGACCGGTTACATTTCTAGCTCTGGACATTTTAGGTATTTTAAAATATGCGCATAAATCTTCGTTTAAGTTTTCGAATCTTATTATATCACATTTTAGTATATCATTAGACGTTACATAATCATAAGCAGGGTACCAACCTCTAATAGCTCTATGCCACATAAAAGGCATATTACCCCATATATGTCTTTCTTCTAAAAAATGTTCTAGAGAATCTATATTATATTTACCTAAAGGAGCATCATCCTTTTTTTCTACCAGAGTAACCTTTCTAGCAAAAAAGTATCGCGATACAACTCTATCCCATGGATTTCTAACTATAGCAAAAGAATCTAAAAACGAAGTAAAAGCTGTATTTAAATCTTGCCATCTAGCATGCTCAAAACCATGATGATCTCCATTACTATCCATAGTATACTTTACTTGTCTAGTATATTCAGGCGACTTATGTAAGGCTGGACCTGCTAATAGAATTTTACTTCTTATTACGTCACTCTTTCTAATAGTCATACCAGCGTTTTTAGGAATATGAATAAAGATCTTTTTATTAAGTAGTTGTAAATCAATTGACACTATTAATAATCTCCTCTACATTTTCTCCTTTATTGGGAAGATGATCTCTTAAAAAGAAATGAGCAAAGAAACAGTTTCTGATCTTGTCATCTGCTACTGCACTATACAGGGCATTCCATTTCCAATCAAGCTTCTTTACTTCAATATTATTTCTTTTAAACCAATAATTGAGAGTGATTTGATCGGACTGCCACTTCAATGGACCTTTTCCGTTTACAAAGTCTGCCAGCATAGTTTGTTCTAAGAACTGCTTGGCGTCCAAACCTTTCAAAGCCTTGATCATATTATTAGAGTTATAAAGCATTACTCCTGAATTAAAAAAGTGGTAGCCGGTTCTATCATGATATTCCCACTTTAAAGGAAACATTTTTAACATACTAGAATAGTTTCTAATTTTATTAGCATATATGTCATTAATGGGTAGATCTGCTTCATATACACTACCTACGGCATATTCACTTTCTAATTCATTAAAAATGTCAGGGCTGTCTGGCTTAACATAAATGTCAGCATCTATAACGCAACATTGATCATATTTACTAAAGTAGTTAAAGACGTTTTCTTTTTCAAAGATAGGCATATAGCCTAGCTTTTTCCAACCTCCAGTTTTACCTTCTCTTTCATTCATAAATGGGTTAGGAGCAATACGTAGAATAGGTTGAGTCTGTTTAATATAATCTGCACCAATGCGCTTTGCATACTCTTCTACTGAATTAGTACAATAGTTATATAGTTTGCTCTGAGGTCCTATTGCAACTTGGTAAATTAATTTTGTCATAGGTTAAGCAACTCTTTGACATTATTAGAGTTAAGTCTTTTACTTAAGAAGAAATGTACAAAATGGCAATCTTTTATTTGAGTATTAACTCCATAAAGCCCATTCCATTTCCAATTTAAATGTTTTGTTTTTATTTTATCTTCTTTGATCCATGTGTTGAGCAATGTCTGATCTGTTGACCACTTCCAATTACCTATGCCATCAACGAATGGTTTAAATCTAGATCTGTTAAGAAACTGCCTTGGAGTCTCTCCATTAAGATATTTAGAAATTGATTTATTCATAACCATAACGCCCATATTCATATATTCAGCGCCACCTTTATTCCATTTCCAATCTACATTTTTTATAGTGGAGTATTGAGCTTGAGAATAACTTTTTACTTTACTCTTTTGACTTTCCGTAAGCGGCATATCTCTTTCCACCACTCCACCGAAATCAAATTCCTCGGTGAGTTCATCAAAGATATTAGGAGCATTTTCTCTAATAAAGATATCTGCATCTATAATAGCTACTTTGTCATAAGACTTTAAGTAGTTAAAAGCATTTTCTTTCTCAAAGATTGGAAGAAAGCCGCCGTGCTGTTCCCAAGCTCTAGGATGTCTATTAGTTAAGAATACATCAGGTTTAATCATTAGTAGAGGATGACGTTGCACCTCATGATCAATATTATACTTTTTACAATATTGCTTTACAGAATCAATGCACTGATCATAAAGCTCAGATCTCTTTCCGACATACACCTGATAAATTAACGTTTTCATATCTTTTCATTTCATTAATAATTTCTTTAGCAATAATCATTGCTTCGTCGAAGTTAGGACGAAACCTATTACTTCTCATTCCATACTGTACAAACCATTTTAGATTATCTAGCGTACCATTGCAATCTTTTAATTTATAATTGCTTACTATAGATTCCCATTGATATCTTAAACTTAAGATTTCACCTATAGACTTAGGAGTGTAATTGTTGGGGCTCATCATCAATATATTCATCCTCAAATTGTACTTCTCTTAATAGTACCTGCTGCGAGCGTTCAAGCTGCTCTGTTTCACGAATTCGATTGTCTTTATTTAAAGAGTGTTTTTTATTACGATCTTTTTTCTTATTACGCGGATCATATCTTCCGAACTTAGCCATTAGAAACCTCCTTGGCCATATTCTCTAGTGTTTTCAATTGAATTAATAAGGTCGTTGTAACCACCAATATATTTACCATTCCACCATATCTGAGGAACAGTGTTTACAGTAATAGACTCTTTAAGAGCTAATTCTTTAAGCTCTGTTTTAAAAGATTTTCCAGTAAATCTATCATCCAGACTTTTATACGTATACTCTAATCCGTATTGATTACACACTTCAACAGCTCTGTCACACCAGTTACAAAAGTCTTTACCAAATATTACTACGCTCATCTAATATCCTAACATTTCTTTTGTCATAATATAATCCCTCACAAAGTCTGATCTTACGATATCTTCCCAACCAAAGTTTACCATAGTAAAATTCTTAAGCTGTTCAACGATGTTTAAGAATCCTATTATACCGTCTTTTTCATCTTGATATTTAAAATCTGATTGTTTATAGTCTCCACAAAAGATTATTTTGCTATGCTTACCTACTCTTGTTATTATAGAGTCTAATTCATGAAAAGTCAAGTTCTGCATTTCATCTACTAGCATAATACAATTATCAAAAGTTGACCCGCGAATAAAGGAAGTTGACATAAACTCTATCTGTTTACTAGTAACCATTTTATTATAGGAAGCAACATCTCCAAAGAATTCGTTCGCAATAGCTTTGTATGGTAATATATATGCTTGCTCTTTTTCTTCTTTGGATCCAGGAAGGTATCCCATATCTCTTGTTGGTACCATAGACCTGATAATAAAAAGTTTATCATATTCAGTATCTTTATCGAGAATGTCTTCTAAAGCTAGGTACATTCCTATAAAGGTTTTACCTGTACCAGCTGATCCGGATAGTACTAAATTATCTCCTTCATCCCAAGCTTTATAAGCGATATCTTGATTATTAGTTACAGGTTCAAATTGAAGAAGATCATCCAATCGAACCGTCATGGAATTGTTTCCAGATTTGCCACGAGTTTTCATTATACGTTAATAGTATTACTTTTTGCTGATCCTGCTTTAACTCTTCGGAGTGTGTCTTTCCACCCATCATCAGTTTTACTTAGTGTACTTCCTGATTGAGATACTATCTTAGGAAAGATAAGTTTTTGTTTATATTTACCATCTTTGAGAAATTCATCTCGCTCAGATAAACTCATTACAGAAGTAATTTCTTCTTCTGTTTCTACATTAATAAAAGTATATGTTGGCATGTTTGTGTGGGGGGCTCAGCCCCCCTATCCTTTCTCTATGCAGCTGCTGCTAATCTTGATTCTAAAAATTTACGTTTACGTTTGAGTTTTGATACGAGGTCTGTGTTACCCTTCTTTTTAACTTTACTAATATAATTTGTCAGTTCTGCCAAATCGTTACTAAGCCTATCAAATTGGATTTTACTCAAATCGTTCTCCTTGTATTTTTATTTACTCACGATCAAATTAGGAAATGCCTCCTCAACTACCTTCCTGGTGACACCCTTAATGCTCTTCTTGTTAATCATTCCAAGCATTAACTCTGCATCTTTTGGATGCACTGTTTCTATAATATCTAAAAAGATCTTTTCTCGCTTAACAGCAGACATTTCATCTCCAATAAGACCTTTTATAAAGTATTGAAACTTTTTATTATGCTGTGTAAGACTTGACGGATGGGTTTGTTCGTCAGCGGGATCATATGGAGGTTTACCTACTGGTAGATTCCATTGAATTTTATCATCATAAGTGCCTCTTAAAATATCTTTAAGAGCCCAGTTATGATTGTATTGTCTGAGAATTTCTATTTTCTCTTCTCGCTTTTTAGCTTCTGCAACTTTCTCGATGATTTCATATACCATCAATGTAACTTGATTCACCATACTATATAAAGTCCTTTACATCTTCTAATAATCTGCGACAACGCTTTTCAACAAGATAGGGAAACACTTTACTTTTATTATCCCACTTATCTTGGTTCTCATAGTTATATATAATTTTTTCTTTTAGAGGTTCTGGAGTTTCAGCTAAGTCTATTAACTTTTTATTACGTAAATAGTTACGATAAACTTCTTCTCCTAAAGCTTTGGGATCGTTTATTAGCTCGTCAATTTTACTCTGACGTAGAGGAGTTTGACGCTCACCATCTACAAATACATCATCACCAGATAAAACATTAGGTATACCATCTGCTGTATCTCCTTTAAGTATAAGCTCCATAAGTTGCTTACGAGGAGTAGCTTCTTTAATATACTTTCTTGTTATAGGAGAGTACTGATGTATGTTTTTATACTTCTGTAGTTGAGCAAAGTCTTTGTCTCCAGAGATAATCATTACATCTTGTCCACGACCAAACTCTTGAGTGTCTTCACAAAGAACACCGATAATATCATCAGCTTCTACTTCATCCACTTCTACCATTTTATATGGAAAGTTCTCTCTTATCTCTTCCTTAACCATATTCATAATACGGAAGACTTCACTCCAATCCATCTTAGATTGTTTACGAGCATCTTTTCGTTTATACTTATATTGAGGGTATACTTCTTTACGCCAGTTCTTAGAACCGTCAATGCATAATACAAGCTCACCAAACTTCGCTCGGTGTTTAGCTCTATGCATTCTTAAACTATTGAGGATCATATGACGAATTAAGTTTTCATCAATTTCCAATTTCTGAGTTACTACGTTACTAATAGCAATAGCGCTATAATCTACAAGGATCATATATCCCACCTCCACATCATCTATAATGATTATATAGTATTCGCTCGAATGTGCAACTACTTTTTAATATGTTTAGAATGTATTTTACAACCGATAAAAGCGTTATAGTAATCATCACTAAGTAGCACATCATACTCAAACTGTAGTTTTGCTTCGTAATAAGAACACTCTCCTTTTGTCTTACATAGTCGTAATATCTCTCTTTTAAAGCTATCAGAGCCTTTGTCTTCTACGATCTGCTGCACCTCTTTAGAACTACCATAGTAAGACTTCCAATCAGATTCTACGCGCGTTTTGATTCGTCTTTTACGAGTTTTAGTTTTAGGAAGTGTTTTTGGTTTCCAGAAGAACTTCTTACCAATATATTTTTTACCAGATTCTATCTCTGTTATTTGGTATACAAACCCTTGATACTCTTCTGGAGTATCTTCATACAATTTATCTTCATAGTACCACATAAAAAAAATCCCACCTTTCGATGGGATTATTTATCAGTCTTCTAATGCTTCAAATTCCATAGGAGAACCACACATTGGACAATACTGTGGAATCTCCTCACTGTCAATCACCATAACCTGTGATTCAGTATCACAAGCATCACATTCTGCCCAATATTCTTCTTCCATATGATCTCCTACATACACAGGTCTTCGTAATTTGTAGTATATATCCTATGAGAACTTTTATCTTTTGTTTCTTTAATAGAAAATATCTTAAAAAGTAATCTCACAAGCACCTCCTACACATGCAGCAGAACCAATAGTATCTACATCAGTAAACTTCTTAACCTCTAACTGAGATACAAAGTCAATAGGTGATAAGTTCTCTTGTGCTTTAGTCCATTTATGTAGCAAAAAAACATCCTTAAGACAATACTCTGCTTCCTTAGTATCATTCATAAAGTAGTTTTTAGCAAATTTATTAAAGCGACGAATCCACTCTGCGTTTAGATCTGATACTTCACCTCTATACTCAGCAGGAGTTTGAGCTTGCATAGTGGCATCCCATAGATCACGGAAACCAGACTTACGAGTATCTACTATTAACCCTGATGCGAATAGAGCAGCTTTGCCATACTTTTCTACAATCTGAGTTTCTGTAAGTACTTCTGTCATTGGAGCTTGGTTAAAGTCTTTATCACCCATACCAGCTAAGAAAGAGATACCAGCAAAAGAATGTCTATTGTCATACACGTAATCTTCCACTTGAGTCCACTGATGAGGCATAACTGTTACAGTATTAGATACGTTATGTCTAATACGAGGATCAGCACAAAGCTCTACGTTTGTACCAGCTTCTACCCAGTTATTCTGTACCATTGATACCTTCTCCAGTAGATCTGTACCATACAGATGCTCTCTAAACAAAGAACCTTCTGGAGCAATGATAGGGAATGCTACACAGTAATCTGTATTATTAGCGTTCCATACAGATTCTTCTACCATATATGGATTAGTTTTTGCAATCAACTGAGCAACTTCTGTCTCTTTGTTAAGTTGGATATGACGAATATAACGAGGTGAATGCTCTGCATGAATACCAGATGCAGTTTCTAGTAATACAGAAGCA
>Ga0102815_10002274_pt1 | contig 11746 bp, 10 predicted proteins | sample ColrivemetaGS759_FD_79113 | JGI IMG/M metagenome (GOLD analysis project Ga0102815, IMG submission 79113) | Estuarine microbial communities from the Columbia River estuary - Ebb tide ETM metaG S.759 | ecosystem: Environmental > Aquatic > Marine > Intertidal zone > Estuary | place: USA: Columbia...
CGTGTTACCGATTTCATTATAAAGAACAATGAAATTAAAGCGATTCAACTTAAAAATGAAGAAGAAATAACGGTAGACAAATTAATTCTAGCAACAGGGCATTCAGCACGAGATATTTTTTATCTACTTCATGAAAAACAAATTGCATTAGAAGCTAAATCTTTTGCTATGGGCGTTCGGGTAGAACATCCGCAACATATTATAGATTCTATTCAATATCATTGTTCTGGTGAACGTCATGAATCATTGCCAGCAGCTTCTTATGGTTTAGTACAACAAGTAAACGAACGTGGTGTGTATTCATTTTGCATGTGTCCTGGTGGTTTTATTGTACCTGCAGCTACAGCCAACGGCGAAGTAGTTGTAAATGGCATGTCGCCTTCTAAGCGAAATAATTTATATGCCAATTCGGGAATTGTAGTAGAAATTAATGCAGATACGGACTTACATAAATACAAACAGTTTGGAGCATTAAAAGGATTAGAATATCAAAAAAACCTAGAACGATTAGCTTTCACAGCTGGCGGCAGAAGTCAGACGGCACCTGCACAACGTTTAACAGATTTTGTTGAAGGTAAATTATCAAATGATTTAAACGACACCTCTTATCAACCTGGACTAAAATCTGCACCTTTACATTCTTTATTGCCAAAATTTATTGGTGGTAGGCTAAGAAAAGGATTTGAAGCCTTTGGCAGAAAAATGAAAGGATATTATACGGAAGAAGCTAATGTTGTTGGTGTAGAATCTAGAACCTCATCGCCTGTTTCTATTCCAAGAAATGAACAATTACAACATACTCAAATTTCTAACTTATATCCTTGTGGTGAAGGCGGCGGTTATGCTGGCGGTATAGTATCAGCAGCCATGGATGGAGAGCGTTGTGCTGAAGCAGCTACTGATAACTAATAGTTGTAATTTTATTGCTATTTTTGCAGCACAAAAAATGAACGAACATGAACGCATACATATTTCCAGGTCAGGGAGCTCAATTTTCAGGAATGGGTTTAGATCTATATGAAAATTCACCTTTAGCACAAGAATTATTTGAACAAGCCAATGATATTTTAGGTTTCAATATCACAGATACGATGTTTGAAGGTTCTGCTGAAGACTTAAAAGAAACCAAGGTAACACAACCTGCCATATTTTTACATTCAGTAATTTTAGCCAAAACATTAGGTGATACGTTTATACCAGGTATGGTTGCAGGACATTCGCTAGGAGAATTTTCAGCATTAGTAGCCAATGGCACTTTAAACTTTGAAGACGGCTTGAAATTAGTTTCGCAACGTGCTATCGCTATGCAAAAAGCTTGTGAATTACAACCGAGCACCATGGCTGCAGTCTTAGGGTTAGATGATGCTATTGTTGAAAAAATATGTGCCACTACTGAAGGCATCGTGGTTGCAGCAAATTATAATTGCCCGGGACAATTAGTGATTTCTGGTGAAATTGAAGCCATTAACAAAGCTTGTGAAACATTAAAAGAAGAAGGCGCACGAAGAGCTTTGGTTTTACCTGTTGGTGGTGCCTTTCATTCACCTTTAATGGAACCTGCTCGTGAACAACTTGCCGCAGCGATTGAAAACACAACCTTTAGTAAGCCAAACTGCCCAATTTACCAAAATGTAACAGCAAACGCTGTCATTGATGAATCCTCTATAAAAGTAAATCTTATTTCACAATTAACAGCTCCTGTCCGTTGGTCACAATCGGTTCAACAAATGATTGCTGATGGTGCTACATTATTTACTGAAGTGGGCCCTGGGAAAGTGTTACAAGGCTTAGTAAAAAAGATTAATAGAGCATCTGAAACTGCTTCTGCAACTTTTGAAATCAATAGTTAAATGAAGCTAAACAAACGCTCCATCTACATTATATTAGTTATTGTTTTAACGATAGCAATTGATCAGATTTCTAAAGTTATAGTTAGAGAGCATATAACATTAAGAACAGAAATTAATCCTGGTGAACGCATCCCTGTAATTGGTGATGCTTTTATTATGATGAATGTTGAAAATACTGGTGCTTTTCTTGGCATGGGAAGTGAATTAAATGAAACGCTTAGAATCATTTTATTACTCATTTTACCAATACTTGTTTTAGGCTTTGTACTTCGTCATATATTCAAAGACAAATCACTAGATAATTGGTCGCTTTTCGCTTTTGCAAGTATTATTGGAGGTGGTATAGCGAATGTTTTTGATAGAATAGCCTTTGGAAAAGTTACCGATTTCTTATTTATAGATCTTGGCGGTGTTTTTAGAACGGGTATTTTTAATCTCGCAGATTTATCAGTAACTACAGGAATGATTATACTCATATTTATGAGTTTTAAGAAAAAAAAACTAATGAATAAAAAAAGGTCGCTATTTTAATTTAGCGACCTTTTTTTAAATTCAAAATAGACTTAATCTTTAGCTCTAACTTTCTGCTCCCACTTCCAAGCAGACCTCATAGCATCATCAAGAGATAATTTTGTTTTCCAACCTAAATCATCATTAGCTTTATTAGTATCAGCGTAGGCCGAAATAATATCACCATCTCTTCTATCAACAATTTTGTAGTTTAATTTTTTTTCTGAAACTTTCTCAAAAGATTTAATAACTTCTAACACAGAACTTCCTTTTCCCGTGCCCAGGTTAAAAGTTTCAAAGTTCGCTTTATTTTTGTTCTGTAGTAATCGTCCTAATGCAATAACATGAGCCCTAGCTAAATCTACCACATGAATGTAATCTCTAATACACGTGCCGTCTGGCGTTGGGTAATCGTCTCCAAAAACCGATAATTCTTGGCGCAGCCCTATAGCTGTTTGTGTTATAAATGGCACTAAATTTTGAGGCACACCAATTGGTAATTCACCTATTTCAACAGACTCATGTGCGCCAACTGGGTTAAAATAACGTAATGCAATCGCTTTTAGATTAGGAGGTACTTTACAGGTATCCTTAATAATTTCTTCGCCAATTTGCTTTGTATTTCCGTAAGGTGATTCCGCTTGCTTTACAGGAGCGTTTTCTGTAATAGGCAACTCATCTGCTTGCCCGTAAACCGTACAAGACGAACTAAATATAAATGCTGCTGATGGCAACTTTTTCAATTCTTTAAGAATATAAACTAAAGTACCAATATTGTTTTCATAATAGAGTAAAGGTTCTTTTACACTTTCTCCCACAGCTTTACTAGCTGCAAAATGTATCACCCCTTTTATATCTTTGTGTTTAGCAAAAAATGCTTCAACACCCGCTTTATCTTTTAAATCTAGCTTTTCAAAAATTGGTGTTTTACCCGTTATAGCCGTAATACCATCTAGTACGTTTAGTGATGAGTTTGATAAATCATCAATAATAACAACCTCATAACCTTCATTTTGTAATTCTACAACTGTGTGCGAACCAATAAAGCCCAATCCGCCTGTAACTAATATTTTATCCATTTATAAATTTTATAATTGTTGATGTAATAAATTCCATCTGTTCGTCATCTAATTCGGTGTGCATTGGTAATGAAATAACATCTTTTACGAGTTGATTCGTTACTTCAAAATCAGATTCCTTATATCTTTCGTCCAAATATGCTTTTTGCCTGTGAAGCGGAATTGGATAATATACACCACAAGGAATTCCTTTATCATTTAAGTGTTTTACCAAAGCATCTCTATCTACTCCCTTTATTCTAAGCGTATATTGATGAAATACATGGCAATCACAGGCATCACAGATACCTTCACAACTTTTACTAACTGTTTTCGGCGTTATAATACTTTCGATGCCCTCTAAAGCTTTACTGTACTTTTTCGCAGCACTTTGTCTTGATTTATTATAATTATCTAAGCGTGGTAGTTTAGCATCTAATACTGCTGCCTGTATACTGTCAAGCCTTGAGTTCACTCCTACCACATCATGATGGTAACGCTCATACATTCCATGATTTACAATACCTCGAATCGTGTGTGCTAAATTATCATCATTTGTAAAAATAGCTCCACCATCACCATAACAACCTAAGTTTTTAGATGGAAAAAACGACGTCGCACCAACATGTCCAATAGTTCCTGCTTTCACTTTAGTTCCGTTACTATATGTATAATTCGCGCCAATAGCTTGTGCATTATCTTCAATTACAAAGAAATCATGTTCTTGTGCTATTTCCATTATAGCCTCCATATTGGCACATTGCCCAAATAAATGAACTGGCACGATGGCTTTTGTTTTTGAGGTAATAGCTCTTTTTATAGCTTCAATATTGATGTTGAAATCATCATCATTAACATCCACTAAAACGGGTGTTAATTGCAATAAAGCAATAACCTCAACAGTTGCTGCAAAAGTAAAATCGGTAGTAATAACCTCATCCCCTGGCTTTAAGCCTAAACCCATCATTGCTATCTGCAATGCGTCAGTTCCATTTGCACATGGAATAACATGTTTCACCCCTAAATAGGACTCTAGGTTCTTTTGAAACTCATGAACCTTAGGGCCGTTTATAAATGTAGTGTTTTCAATTACCTCTTGGATAGAAGGGTTAACGATATCTTTTATATCATTATACTGACCTTTAAGGTCAACCATTTGAATTTTTTTCATTTAAAAAAAATTGTAGTCGATATTTTAAGTAATAATAAAGACTCATTTTAATGCCAATCTTTTATGGATTAACAAGTAGTAAAATTACAAAAATGATTGACGCTAACCAATGAATTTATTTCAAAGAAATGTATTTTAGCATTAAAAGAAAGAATATTGCGTTTTATTTACAACATAGGAATATATCTTGCAAATTTTGGTTTAAAATTTGGAGCTTTGTTTAATGACAAGTTAAAAAAAGGTGTTGTTGGCAGAAAAGCAACTTTTACGATTTTAAAAAATAATTTAAATAAAAATGACAAAACACTTTGGTTTCATTGTGCATCATTAGGTGAATACGAACAGGGGCTTCCTGTTTTTACCAAACTGAGACATCAATATAAAGATCATAAAATTATTCTTAGTTTTTTCTCGCCTTCAGGATATGACATTCGAAAAAACACTCCAATTGCAGATATCGTTATCTATCTCCCTTTAGATACTAAGACCAATTCTAAACGTTTTTTAGATTTGGTAAATCCTGAACTTACCATTTTTGTAAAGTATGATATTTGGCCCAATTTTTTAAATGAATTAAAACGAAGGCACCTTCGTGCTATATTAATTTCTGCTGCATTTAGAAAAAATCATATTTATTTTAAGGCTTACGGGAAACTTTTTAAAAACGCATTATTTGCTTTTGAACATATTTTTACTCAAAACGAAGATTCTAAAACACTCCTTAAAAGTATCCATTACCAAGCAGTTACAGTAAGCGGCGACACACGTTTTGATAGAGTTTATAGTCAATTAGAAATAGACAACACCTTAAATTTTATTGAAGAATTTAAAAACAATCAACTTTGTGTTGTTGCAGGTAGTACATGGCCCGAAGGAGAATCTTTATTTATAAATTTCATCAATTCTGAAGCCTCAAGACATGTAAAATTTATAATTGCTCCACATGATATTAAACCTGAACGCATTAAAAACTTGCAAGAAAGAATTAATTCAAAAACTGTTTTGTTTTCTGAGAAAAAGAGTCAAGATTTAACTAATTCACAAGTCTTTATAATTGATACCGTAGGAATTCTTTCAAAAATTTACAGTTATGCAGACATCGCTTATGTAGGAGGAGCAATGGGACATACTGGATTACATAACACACTTGAACCAGCAGTTTTTGGTATTCCAATAATTATTGGTAATAACCATATTAAATTCCATGAAGCTCAAGCACTTATTGATAATGGCGGTATGTTTTCTATTTCTACAAAAAATAATTTTAATTCAATTTTAAACAAATTTATTTGTAATAGTGACTTTAGGATAAAATGTGGGTCTAAAAATGTAGAGTATATCAAAAAAAATCGAGGAGCTGTAATCCAAATACTAAATTACCTAGGTAAATAGGTGCATATTTAGCTATAAATTTCAAAAAAGTAGTAATTCTAATAAAAAGTCATTAAATTGGGTAAAACAAAAAATAAACACTAAAACAAAAACCGATGAAAAATTTATTATTAAGTTCAATCTTATTGTTGGCGTTAAGTTTCACGTCTTGTAGAGATACAAAAAAAAGTGAGTCCGTAGGAGACGCTATTGAAAACGCTGCTGATGCTGCTGGTGACGCCGTTGAAAACGCTGCTGATGCTGCTGATGACGCTGTAGATTCTGCTGTTGATGCCGCTAGTGATGCTGCAGATAAAGCAGGTGATGCGGTTGATGGTGCTGTTAACGCTGCAGGTGATGCCGTTGACAATATAAAAGCAAAAGCAGGTGATGCTGTCGACGCTGCAGGTGATGCGGTTGACAATGTAAAAGCAAAAGCTGGTGATGCTGCAGATAACGCTACTGATGCAGTTAAAAAAGAAGCAGATAAATTAAAAACTGGTATCTAATTTAGATTAGTTTTTTTTACAATTTATAAAAACCACCTATTAGGTGGTTTTTTTATTAATAAATCTTAATTATCGCACGAAACCAAATTATTATCTTAAAATTATTAATTTCATTCAATCTGTGAGCAATAAAATGGACGCCATAAGTAACTGTCTTCACCACTAGAACTATAATGCTCGAGAATAGATAATTACATATATTATTGCAATAGTTTTTTGCTATTTACTTATGTAACAGTTGTTACATAAGTAAATTTTTTTGTTCTTAATTTGCATAGATATTTATTGACGTGGTTAATCATTGGACTAACTATGAAGACTGAATATTAAAGAGAGGTTGCTCCTGCTGTTGGTTGGTAAGAGAGCGCCTCTTTTTTTAACTGCAAATTCTGCAAATAAGACACATACCATATTCGTTTACAAGTGGTTAAATTAATTAATTTTAGTAGTTCTAAAAACAACATCTCCAAAGGCACTTACTACTAAACAAATAGAATAACCCAATAAATTCCTTTAAAATGTGTTTCTGTGCATATAGTAGTAAGCACGTTTAAGAGTAATATAGCTAAGATGTAAAATAAAAAAAACAGAAGCAGACTGCAGTGTATACAAATCGAACCAACCAAGATAAGAAGTCATACTAATTAAAATGATCTACTTCCGTTTCTAACACAAAAATATAAAATATCAAAATTACAGTAACTGACATTTGTCATAAAAAGCTACATTTATAATACGTATTTTTTCGAAACTTAACACGTGAAGTCTTACTAATTTTCAATTCCTTTACAACGGCAAAAAAGAGATTCAAATTTCTAGCCGTGCAAATACCGTAAAGATAATTATTGTGAATAAAAAAAGCCTCTTGAAAATCACATGATTAACAAGAGGCTTTAGTACTGAAGACGGGACTTGAACCCGTACGTCCTAATGGACATTGGATTTTAAGTCCAACGTGTCTACCAATTCCACCACTTCAGCATTGGTATATTTTAAGAAAGTTTCAGAGCGAAAGACGGGATTTGAACCCGCGACCCCCACCTTGGCAAGGTGATGCTCTACCCCTGAGCTACTTTCGCAGTCTTTAAATGAACACACAACCTTTCGATTGCGGATGCAAATTTAAAATATTTCTACTAAAACCAAAGCCTTTTAACAAAATAAATAAAAATAATTTTAAGCTTGTTTTTTCTTAATTAACATACGCTTAATTTCATTCAATTTCATAAGGGCTTCAACAGGTGTAAGTGTATCAATATCAAGGTGTAATATTTCATCTTTAATGTTTTCTAACAAAGGATCATCAAGATTGAAAAAACTCAATTGCATATCGTCATTCAAGGTTTTTACTTTATCTGTAAGCTCTTCACTAGAATGTGACTGCTCTAATTTCTTTAAAATCTTATTCGCACGGTGTAAAACTTGTTGCGGCATACCAGCCATTTTAGCTACGTGAATACCAAAACTATGTGCACTACCACCTGCTACCAATTTCCTTAAGAATAATACATTGTCTTTTAACTCTTTTACAGATACATTGAAATTATTAATACGCCCGAAGGTTTCACTCATCTCATTTAACTCGTGATAGTGGGTTGCAAACAATGTTTTAGGCTTCGCAGGATGTTCATGTAAATATTCACTAATCGCCCAAGCAATGGAAATACCATCATACGTACTCGTACCTCTTCCAATTTCATCTAACAACACCAAGCTCCTATCAGAAATATTATTTAAAATAGAGGCTGTTTCATTCATTTCTACCATAAAGGTAGATTCTCCCATTGAAATATTATCACTAGCACCTACTCTAGTAAAAATCTTATCGACCAAACCTATCCTAGCTGCTTTTGCAGGCACAAAACTACCTATTTGAGCCAACAAAACGATTAAAGCTGTTTGGCGTAATATGGCCGACTTACCAGACATATTAGGCCCTGTAATCATAATGATTTGTTGACTTGTTCTATCCAGAAAAACATCATTAGCAATATAGGCTTCACCAATAGGTAATTGCTTTTCTATAACAGGATGACGGCCATCTTTAATCTCTAAATCAAATGAATCATCTATTGTTGGATAGATATAATTATTATCTTTTGCCAATTGTGCAAAACCACATAAACAGTCTAGTTGTCCAATTAAATATGCGTTTTGTTGAACTGGCTTTATATATTGATTTAACCAACCAATCAATTCTGAAAACAATTGTTGCTCTATAGCTTGAATTCTATCTTCAGCACCTAATATTTTGGCTTCGTATTCTTTAAGTTCTTCTGTAATATAACGTTCAGCATTTACCAAGGTTTGCTTACGAATCCATTCCTCAGGAACTTTATCTTTATGGGTATTTCGCACTTCAATGTAATATCCAAATACGTTATTTGAAGCAATTTTAAGCGATGTGATTCCCGTACGTTCACTTTCCCGTTCTAGCATTTTATCTAGATAATCTTTACCAGATTTTGACAACCCTCTTAGTTCATCTAATTCCGAAGAAAAGCCAATAGCAATACTGCTGCCTTTTAATACATTTACAGGAGCTTCTTCGTTTAAAGTCTCTTTTATTCTTTCACGAAGCACCTCACAACTTTGAAGTTTGTCTCCAATAATTCTTAAAGATTCATTATCACAATTTGAAGCCAATGCTTTTATGGGCACAATAGCTTCCAAAGAATTTTTAAGCTGAATGACCTCACGTGGATTCACCTTACCTGTCGCTGTTTTAGAGATTAAACGTTCTAAATCACCAATATGTTTGATGTGGTTTTGAACCTTCTGAAGTACCGTATTTTCTTTAGTCAAAAAACTAACCACTTCATGCCGTTGCTTAATTTTTTTAACGTTTTTTAAAGGAAGTGCCAACCAGCGTTTCAATAACCTTCCACCCATAGGTGAAATGGTTTTATCAATCACATTTAGAAGCGTTACCGCATTGTTGTTAGTTGAATTATAAAGCTCTAAATTTCTGATAGTGAATTTATCCATCCACACATAATCATCTTCTGCAATTCTAGAAATAGAGGTAATATGTTGTAACTTATTATGCTGTGTTTCCCCTAAATAATGAAGAATAGAACCCGACGCAATAATACCTTCGTACAAATCTTCAATTCCAAAACCTTTTAAGGTTTTAGTGTCGAAATGTTTGATTAAGGTTTCATAAGCATAATCTGTTTGATAAACCCAATCTTCTAAATAAAAGGTATGAAAATCGTTACCAAAAGTGTCATTAAACAAACTGCGTTTTTGCTTAGACACTAATACCTCACTAGGACTAAAATTTTGAAGCAACTTATCAATATACTCCGCATTTCCTTGAGAGGTTAAAAATTCCCCTGTAGAAATATCTAAAAACGAAATTCCAATATATTTTTTATCAAAATATACCGAACACAAAAAGTTATTGGATTTTGACACTAAGACCTCATCATTTAAGGCAACTCCTGGGGTTACCAATTCGGTTACACCGCGCTTTACGATGGTTTTGGTCTGTTTCGGATCTTCCAATTGGTCGCAAATAGCAACACGTTGTCCTGCTTTAACCAATTTAGGTAAATAGGTATTGATAGAATGGTGTGGAAAACCTGCCAACTCAATTTCACTCTCACTTCCAGCACCGCGTTTGGTTAAAATAATACCTAAAATACCTGCAGCTTTAATAGCGTCACTACCAAAGGTTTCGTAAAAATCGCCCACACGAAACAACAACAACGCATCAGGATACTTTGCTTTAATGGCATTGTACTGCTTCATTAACGGGGTTACTTTTTTTACTTTTTTAGCCAATGGAAAAGTGATTTATTAATGTTATTTTTGACAAAATTGTAGCATGCAATGTACCATTAATTTCATGTTTTTTGAAGTTCATTCTTTACAAGTTATCTACAATTAGAACAAGATTTCAACAATAAAACCATGCGCAAACTTAAAAATAGTGAATTAGACAGATTAAACGTTGATGCTTTTAAAGAAGCTAAAAAAACACCGATCATTATAATTCTTGATAATATTAGAAGCTTAAATAATATAGGCTCTGTGTTTAGAACGAGTGATGCTTTTTTAGTTGAAAAAATTTACCTCTGTGGTATTACGGCAACGCCGCCCCACAAAGACATTCATAAAACAGCTTTGGGAAGCACTGACACTGTTGCTTGGGAATATACTAAAGACACGATGGATTTAGTTGAAAAACTAAAACTTGACAACGTAAAAATCTGTTCGATTGAGCAAGCTGAAAATGCGACTATGCTAAACAAATTTGTTGTTGAACCCAACACCACATATGCTTTAGTTTTTGGAAACGAAGTAAAAGGTGTTGCTCAAGATGTAGTTAATTCAAGCGATACAGTTATTGAAATACCTCAATTTGGCACGAAACACTCTCTAAATATTTCGGTAAGCTGCGGAGTTGTTGTTTGGGATATTTTTAATAAGCTGTCATCAAATGTAAAATAGGTGTTAAAAAAAACAAAGAAACCTTGGCCTGCTAAAGATGTGATGAACCAGATTTATGAAATGAATCTTTGGGGAGGAAACCAATTCGATTTTTATTCCGGAATTGGTTCGCATGATGCAAAAATTATAGACCCATATTTAAAAGTAATAATTGCATTTTTAGAATCTTACAATAGGTCGTTAATAGTTTGTGATTTAGGTTGTGGCGATTTTAATATTGGAAAACACCTAACTAAATACTCCAAAAAATATATTGCTATAGATATTGTTGAAAACCTTACTAAAAGAAATAAAAATTTATACAAGGACCATAATTTAGAGTTTTATTGTTTGGATATTATAAACGATAAACTCCCGTCTGGAGACTGCATTATATTAAGGCAGGTGTTACAGCACTTATCTAATAAAGACATAGAAGAGGTCATAAAAAAAATGACAATCTATAAATACATCATTCTAACTGAACATATACCATTGGGCAACTTTGTTTCAAACAAAGACATTATTTCTGGGCAAGGTATTAGACTAAAGCAAAACAGTGGTGTTAATATATTAGAAGCCCCTTTTAATTTAAAAATTAAAGACCAAAAACAACTTGAAGAGCATATTCTAGAAAATAATAAAGGGCGTATTCTAACAACCCTCTTTAAAGTATTTTAAATCGTATCCTTTTTGAAATTGAGGTATTGTTTCCTAAAATCTTTAAACAATTCCTTAAACAAAAAACATTAAGCGCAAATCTCCTCCAAAACCCACAAATAGTCGGCTCGATTTACCACAAAATCTCTATCAGAAACATCAATAATTTTTACATTAAAA
>Ga0102815_10002275_pt1 | contig 11741 bp, 11 predicted proteins | sample ColrivemetaGS759_FD_79113 | JGI IMG/M metagenome (GOLD analysis project Ga0102815, IMG submission 79113) | Estuarine microbial communities from the Columbia River estuary - Ebb tide ETM metaG S.759 | ecosystem: Environmental > Aquatic > Marine > Intertidal zone > Estuary | place: USA: Columbia...
AAGGCACGCAAGTCCGAGCGAAGCGAAGGTCGATAGGTAGAGGACCACCTAGCTCGCCTGCCGACGATGCCTGACCTCTTCCTAGACAAGACCGCTCCCTCGATCGCCGTCGCCCTCGACGGTGAACCCGCTATCCACGGCTGCGTCGTCGACGCAGGCTTCGCCCGGGTCCACGTCCGGTTCGAGGGCCCCGACACTCCGTGCTACGGAATCACCGAGGCCGTCTCGCTCAGCTTCTGCTCGAACAGCTCCATGGCGAGCGTGGAGGCCCCGGGCCGCGTCATCGAGCGCAAGGAGGGTGACAGCTTCAGGCTCTACGTGATCCAGGTGCAGCCGGAGATCTCGCGCCGTGTCCTCCAGGCCGAGGGCCTTCGAAACGACTACCGCCTCGAGACCGCCCGGCATCCGGAGGCCAGCGCCCGCCTCCGCGTCAAAGGAGAGGAGTGGGTTCCGGTTGCGCTGAAGAACATCTCCATTTCCGGCGCCGCCATCCTCATCGCGCCGAGGGAAGAGGCGGCCATCGCCGGGTACGTGGAGGCCGAGCTGGAGCTGACCCTCAGCGAAGACTGGGTCCACGTGCTCCCGACACGGATCGTCCAGCGGCGCCTCGAGGGCGGACGCACGAATTGCGGCATGACCTTCGAGTGGCCCGCGACCGCGAGCCTCGTCGAGGTCGAGCGGCAGCTTCGCTCGTGGATTCAGAAGGAGCAGGTCCGCTTCCGTACGGACCGCCTGCGCTCCGCCTGAGCCCCCCCGGGTTTGAGGGAGGCGGGCTGATCGGGCCTTGCCCTGGGAAGCTCTCCTGTGTTGCACTGAGAGGCCGACTGCGGCCGAGTGGCTGTGCCGGCCTTCACCTCGCTGATGCCCCAGACCACGCCCTTCCACCCCCGGCTCGCCGATCTCAACCAGACCGGGATCTGGAAGAACTGGGCAGGGCACCTCGTCGCCCCCGCGTACCAGCACTCGGTCTCGACCGAGTACTACGCCATCCGCAACTCGGCGGCGCTGCTCGACACCTCTCCGCTCTACAAGCTCCGGTTCAAAGGACCCGAAGCAGAGGCCCTCCTGCAGCACGCCATGGTGCGCGACGTGGGGTCCGTCGCCGATGGGCGGGCCCAGTACACCTGCTGGTGCGACCATCGCGGCTACGTCCTCCAGGACGGCGTCGTCCTGCGCCTCTCCAGCGAGGAGTTCCTGCTGACCGCAGCGGAGCCCTGCCTCAAGTACTTCCGTGACCTCGCCACGAGCCTTGGTGTGGACCGCTCCGTGGTCACAGACATCTCGGCCGACTTCGGGATCCTGGCTCTTCAGGGACCCCTCTCCCGGCGCATCCTCACCTACCTGACCGGGGCCGCAGAGGACCTGCGCTACTTCGGCGCCACCCGCTGCTCCATCGCCGGGCACGAGGTCACCCTGTCCCGCACGGGATACACCGGAGACCTCGGCTACGAGCTCTGGATCCCCCGGAGCGGCGCCCTCGAGGTGCTGGATGCTCTCCTGAACGCCGGCCGCGACGACAACCTCACGCTGATGGGGACCACCGCGCTGAAGATGGCGCGGGTGGAGGCGGGCCTCCTCCTGATGGACGTGGACTTCCACTCGGCGCGCCACGCCTGGGTCGACGAACAGCGGGAGACCCCCACCGAGCTCGGCTGGGGCTGGATGCTCCGGACGATGAACCGCAGCGACCGGAACTTCGTCGGGCGGGAGAGCATCGCCCGGGAGCTGGCGAGCGGCTCGTCACGCTGGACCACCACGGGGCTCGCCGTCGACGTGCACGACTACGAGCGAGTCCACGAAGAGGCCGGCGTCCTCGCCCCCCGCCATGAGGTCTACGAAGAGACCACGATGAGCATCTACAGGCGGAGTGAGACCCCGTGGGACTACGCCGGGTACGCCACGAGCTTTCACTACTCCTCGCTCCTTCGACGGCCCCTTGCCCTGGCGAAGGTCCCGCTGGATCTCGCGGTAAAGGGCACCGAGGTCGACCTTGAGTTGACCGTCATCCGGCGCCCACAAAATGTCCTCGCCCGGGTCCACGGCGCGGCGTTCTTCAACCCCGAGCGCAAGACCGCCAGCGTAGCGGAGGTCCAGAGCACATGAGCGTCACACCGAACAGTGCCTCTCCGAACAGTGCCTCTCCGAACGGTGCCTCTCCGAAGAGCACGTCTCGCAAGAGCGGCACCCACCGCTATGACGCGGTGGTGATCGGCGCCGGCCACAACGGCCTGGTCCACGCGACCTACCTCGCGCGCGCGGGCATGAAGACCCTCCTGCTCGAACAGCGGCACCTAGTCGGCGGCGCGGCCATCACGGAGGAACTGCTGCCTGGCTTCCAGTTCACCACCTTCTCTTACGCCATCAGCTTGCTGCGCCCAGAGATCGTGGATGACCTCGACCTCGTGGAGCACGGCCTGATGGTCCTCCCGCTGGCGAACACCTTCCAGCCTGGCCTGGACGGAGAACACCTCCTCCTGGGCCCGGACGCGGACGCCAACTACCACGAGATCGCGCGCTTCTCCGCTGAGGATGCTGAGGCCGCACGGGACCTGGATCACCTGATCGCACGGCTGTGCGTCGCGCTGAAGCCGTGGATGGACCGCATCCCCCCGAACTCCCGCAGCGATGACCCGGCCGAGCTTGCGGCCGTCGCGGAGCTGCGTGCGTTCATGGACGGGCTGGACCCCGACGTCCGGGCCCTGGGCGAGCGCTTCGCGACGAGCAGCGCGGCGGAGATCCTCGAGACGTACTTCGAGCATGACCTGGTGAAGTCCCTCTACGCCTCCAGCGGCATCATCGGCAGCATGGTCAGCCCGCGCGACCGTGAGTCGGGCCTGATCTGGCTCTTCCACAAGATGGGCGAGTACGACGGGTCCCCCGGGTCTTGGGGCTTCCACAAGGGCGGCAACGGCGGCTTCACCCAGGTCCTCGCCCGGGCCTGCGCGGCCTTCGGCGGCGAGATCCGTACGGGGGCACGGGTCCAGCGGGTGGTCCATGAGGACGGCGTCGTCCGGGGCGTGGAGCTCGAGGGCGGCGAGCGCATCGAGGCGCCCGTGGTCGTGAGCGCCCTTGATCCCAGGCAGACCTTCACGCGCCTGGTGGACCCGGGCGACATGCCCGCCGACCTGATCGAACACCTTGAGGGGTACAAGTACCAGGGGAGCGCCTCGAAGGTGAACTTCGCGCTCTCTGGCCTCCCGACCTTCCCGGGGCTCGAAGGCGAGGCCGACCTCTTTCGCGGCTTCACCAACCTCGGACCCTCGATCGAATACCTGCACCAGGCGTTCACCGAGGCCAAGGAGGGCAGGTTCAGTCGCCGCCCCTTCATCGACTGCTGCGTCCAGTCCACGGTGGACCCGGAGATGTCTCCGCCCGGTAAGCACGTCATGTCGTGCTTTGTCATGTACACGCCGTACAAGCTGGCAGAGGGGACCTGGGACGACCAGCGCGACGCCCTCGGAGACACCGTCCAGGAGACCCTCGAGGAGTTCTTCCCTGGGTTCAGCGAGCTCGTGCTCCACCGAGAGGTGGTGACGCCACTCGACATCGAGCGGACCGTGGGGCTCTCTGAGGGCAACATCTTCGCGGGCGAGCTGTTCGACTCTCAGCTGTTCCTGAGCCGCCCCGCGCCCGGCTGGAACCAGTACCGGACGCCGCTCAGCGGCTACTACCAGTGCGGCTCGGGGACTCACCCGGGGGGCTGCGTCTCCGGCGGTCCCGGCATGCTCGCGGCGCGCCAGGTCATGAATGACGCCCAGAAGGGCGGCTGAGACTGGCGCCAGCGCCCTCACTGCGGCGCGGGGAAGTTCCCGCTGGCATTCTCAGGCAAGCGCAACGCAAGCTCGCCGAATGCCTGAAGTGACCATCACGGAGCTGTGGCTCCCGATCCTCCTCGCCGCCATCGCCGTCTTCGTGATCAGCTCCGTGATCCACGTGGCCTCACCGCTGCACAGGAACGACTACAAGCCCCTCCCGGACGAGGAGCGGCTCCTCGCGGCCATGCGAGACGCGGGGGTCGAGCGAGGCGGCTACGCGTTCCCCTACGCGAACACCATGAAGCAGATGGCCGAGGAGGGCTTCATCACCCGGCAGAACCTGGGCCCCGTCGGGTTCATGCAGGTGCTCCCCAACGGCCCGATCAAGATGGGCGGCTCCCTCGTGATCTGGTTCCTGTACTCCGCGCTGCTGGCCACGTTCGCGGGCTACATCGGCACGCTCTGCCTTGAGCGCGGCGCTCACTATCACGAGGTCTTCCGGATCACCGGGACGGTGGCGCTCCTCGGCTTCGCCACGGCACCGATCCAGGATTCCATCTGGCGCGGCGTCCAGTGGGCCGTGACCGCCCGCTTCGTCTTTGGCGGCATCCTGTACGGGCTGGTCACCGCGGGCGTATTCGGGGCCATGTGGCCGGGCGCCTGACCAGCCAGCGCCGGAGCGCCCCCCTCAGTCGTTGTCCTTCTTGACCCGCCTGAACGGGTGGACCCACCCGGCGAAGACCCTGGGGCTGCGCGACTGGACCCAGAGCCGACCGCGCCCCGAGAAGCGGAGCAGCAGCTGGTCCGAGAAGAGGAACGAGCGCACCTTCTTCGACCGGGTGATCTTGTACTCGAGGGTCGAGTCCCACGCGACGGCGTAGCCGTTGTCCACGAGGTACTCCTCGTCGTTCAACTCGACGCACTCCATCGCGCCGTAAGAGTTGAAGAAGAGCGAGCCCTCACCGGAGCACCGCAGCACGAAGAAGCCCTCGTTGAAGAAGCCCTTGAAGCCGTTGAAGGAGGAGTCGACGCCGACCCCCTCGCTGGCGGCGAGGAAGGCGCTCTTCTCCAGGAGGATCTCCCCGTCCACCTCGGCGTGCTGGATGTCTCCGCAGGCGCCGGGGGCCAGGGTGATGGAGCCCGCTTCGCCCTCTGCGGTCCACGTGTTCTGGAAGAAGCTCTCGCCGGCCAGGAGCTTTCGCTTCAGGCCCTGAAGCACGCCCCCTCGGCTCGCGGTCTCCGCGCGGACATGGACGTCCTTCCAGGCCATGGCGCCGGCCTCGGAGATGATCGAATGCCCCGCGGGGAGGGTGACCTCGACGCAGGAGAAGCTCGGGTTGTTCGTGATCTCGTATTCCATGATCAGCTCCGCCTGGGCGGCAGCATCCGCCCGATCCGTCGCCCGAGGCTCCCCGCGTCATGCGACTGCACCAGCAGCCGCCCCTTGCCCCGCACGCGCATCACCAGGCCCTCACCCCCGAGCATGGAGCGAAGCCACGACCCGCCGGCCTTGGTGATCTCGAAGTCCAGAGTGTCCTCGAAGGCCACCAGATGGCCCGTGTCGACGATCAGCTCTCCGTCGATGGTCGCCTCGTGGATCGCACCGTAGGCGCTGACCAGCAGGGGCCCCTCGCCGGTCACCGTGATGGCGAACAGGCTCTCGCCAGAGAACAGCCCCTTGAGGCCCTGGCCCTGGGTGTCCAGGTCGAGGCTCGGCGCCGACCCAAGGTAGCTCCCCCCGAAGCAAAGCCAGCGGCTCGAGCCGTCGAGGTCGATCCGGCGCACGTCCCCGGGGAGGCCCGGCGCCAGGTGCACGGTCGAGGCCTTCCCGTCCTTCGCCTGGTACTTCGAGAGGAAGAAGGACTCTCCCCCGAGCATGGACTTCAGCCCGCCCATCAGGCCGCCCTTGCCGCCCTTCTTGCGTCGGGTCGTCACGTCGATCTCGACGTTGGGGGTGGAGTGAAAGAAGCAGCCCGCCTCGGAGACGAAGCGCTCCCCCGGCTCCAGCTGCACGCTGGCGGAGGCGAAGGCCCCGGTGTCCTTGATTGAAATGTCCATCAGCTCATCAGGTAGGGAGTGATCCAACCGGCGGTCTCCTTGAGCGTGCGGGTCTGCAGCCAGACCTTGCCGCGTCCCCGGAGCTCCATCACGAGGCCCTCGCCGCTGAACAGCGTTTGCTTGAGTCCACCGACAGCCTTGATCTCGTAGTCGAGCGACGGCTCCCAGGCCACGAGGTGCCCGCTATCCACGGTCATGGAGCCGTCGAGGTCCCGCTCGACGATGCCGCCGAAGGCGTTGAAGAGCAGATCCCCGTGCCCCTTCGCGAAGAGCAGGAACGCGCCCTCACCGCCGAAGAAGGACTTCAGCCCGCCGAACTTGGTCTTGAGGTCCACCGTGGCGCTCGACGCCAGGAAGGAGCCCGCCGTCAGGATCAGGGTCTCCCCCTCGAGCTTGCGGTGGATGACCGAGCCCGGGGTCCCGGGGACCACCGTGACGAACCCGCCGGAGTCGCTGGAGTACTCGGACATGAAGAACGACTCTCGCCCGAGCGCCGAGCGAGCGAAGGAGCGCAGCAGCCCCCCCTGGGTTCTCACGTGGAGCTCCATGTCGCCGCTCATGCGGCTCATGCCCCCCCCCTCGCAGATCAGCTTCTCGCCGGGATCCAGGACGCAGGTGGCCTCGCCAAAATCGGGGTTTCCTCGGACGCTGATCTTCATGACTTGAGGGTACGGTGCTCAGCGGAAGCACCCGAGGCAATCTCCAGGCATCCGGTCTCGATGGCCCCCTACACACGCCCCACACGCCCATGCGCCACCACGCAGCCTTCGCCCTCGTCCCGCTCCTGCTCACCGCGTGCGGCCCAGCCCCGTCCCCCGAGGCGGAGCTGCGATGGCTAAAAGGGAACACTCACACGCACACCCTCTGGAGCGACGGTGACGCGGCACCTGAGCAGGTCGCCGCCTGGTATGCCGAGAACGGGTACCAGTTCCTCGTGCTCTCCGACCACAACATCTACCAGGACACGGAGCGCTGGTTCCCCGTCGCCGAGGACGGCGTCGGCCGACTCAAGCCCTCCGAGGTCGACCTGCTGATCACCCGCTTCGGGGCGGACAAGGTTGAGCTGCGCGGTGAGGCGGGGAGCCGGGAGATGCGCCTGCGAACCCTGGCCGAGCTCAAGGCCGAGGTGGAGCGGGCGCCCCAGGACGGCGCAGGTGGCTTCCTCCTCCTCCCTGGCGAGGAGGTCACCTCCAGCTTCGAGGGCCGGCCGGTGCACATCAACGCGGTCAACATCGACGGGGTCCTGCCCGCGCTCCAGCGCTCCTCGATCGTCGAGCTCATGAGCGACACCCTGCGCTCCATCGAGGAGGCCGGGGCCGCCTCCGGCCGACCCGTGTTTGGACACCTCAACCACCCCAACTTCGGGTGGGGCGTGACCTGGGAGGAGGTCGCGGCCGTCAAGGAGGACCGCTTCTTCGAGGTTTACAACGGCCACCGTTCCACCCGCAACGAGGGCGACTCCGAGCACCCGTCCATGGAGGAGCTCTGGGACCGCGCGCTGGCAAGGCGGCTTGGCGGCGCCGAGGCCTCCGCGATCCTCTACGGCGTCGCCACCGACGACGCGCACCACTACCACGGCAACCTCACGTCGCCCACCGGACGCGGGTGGGTCGTGGTCCGCGCGGGGTCCCTCGACCGCGACGCCGTCACCGACGCCATGAATCGCGGGGACTTCTACGCCTCCAGCGGCGTGGCGCTGGACGAGCTCGAGGTCACGGGCGACCGCTACCGGCTGCGGGTCAAGGCGGACGGCGACGCCAGCTTCCGGATTCGCTTCATCGGCACGCGCCAGGTCGACGGCGCCACGGGCCCCGTGGGCGAGGAGCTCCTGGCCGTGGAGGGCAGCGAGGCCGAGTACCAGTTCAGCGGCGACGAGCTCTACGTCCGCGCCCAGATCACCTCCAGCAAGCTTCACCCCAAGCCCTATCTCCAGGGCGACCACGAGATGGCCTGGACCCAACCGGCGGCCCCGGGCACCCGATGAGCGCTCACTCGCAGGCCGCAGGCCGCCCCGCTCCCATCGAATGGAATCCTCCCGCCGGGTGGACCCGCTTCCGCGTCATCGACGCGCACACCGCCGGTGAGCCCCTGCGGGTCATCACCGGGGACTACCCCGAGCTCGAGGGTTCCACGATCCTCGAGATGCGGCGGGACGCCAGGGACCACCACGACGCGGTGCGCCGAGCGCTCATGCTCGAACCGCGCGGGCACGCCGATATGTACGGCTGCGTCCTCACCCGGCCGGTCACCGAAGACGGAGACGTGGGCGTGCTGTTCCTCCACCACGAGGGCTACAGCACCATGTGCGGGCACGGGATCATCGGCCTCGTGAAGGTCGGGCTCGACTGCGGACTCCTCCAGCTGCCCCCCGGCCAGGACGTCCTCCGCATCGACTCCCCCGCCGGCCGCATCACCGCCCGCCCCGCCATCACGGCAGACGGCGTCGGCGACGTGTCCTTCGAGAACGTCCCCTCGTTTGTCCTGGGGCGAGCCTGCTCCGTCGACGTCCCGGGCCTGGGTCCGGTCACCTACGACCTCGCCTACGGCGGCGCCTTCTACGCCTATGTGGACGCCGCGTCGATCGGCCTCGAGGTGGAACCCTCCCAGGTCGATCGCCTCATCTCAGTGGGCATGGACATCAAGCGGGCGGTCATGGCTTCCCACACCTTTGCCCACCCCGAGGGGGACGAGGACCTCAACTTCCTCTACGGGGTGATCTTCACCCAGCCCGCGGACGGCGGCGCCCACCTGCGGAACGTATGCATCTTCGCGGACGGGGAGGTCGATCGCTCCCCCACGGGAACGGGCGTGAGCGGACGGGCCGCCATCGAGCACGCGAGCGGCCGGCTCGCCATCGGCGAGCCGCTGATCATCGAGAGCCTCATCGGGACCCGCTTCTCGGTCCGCGTCGCGCGCGAGACGCGCGCTGGCGACCTCGAGGCCATCGTGCCAGAGGTCACCGGAAGGGCCTACATCACCGGCGTCAACGAGCTGGTCATCGAGCCTCATGATCCGCTGGCGGGCGGGGTGTTTCTGCGCGGCGGGGGCTCCACGGACCCGGGCTGAGGCAGCGCGTTCGCTGGCCCAAGCTGGCCCCTCTTACCTCCGCGCGAGAGGCCACTCCCGGGGATCCGGGAGCGCGAGCAGGAGCGCCGCGCTCTCTCGCGTCAGCCGCGCTCCACTGGCTCGGCACGGTCAACGCCATTGGCTCGGCCCGTTCGGCTCCAGCGACGCGCGACAGCCAGCCGGGGAGGCAAGGGAGTCTTCCAGGCGCGCTCCTCGACCGAACACACCCCGCGGGACCCCTGTGAGGGCGCCCCGTGGAGGACCCGCTGATCAGGTCGCTCCCGCGGTCGAGGGCAAGACGAGCGCCTCGGGTGACTCGGCACCGCACCCCTCGCAGAAGGGGAGCAGCGAGTGGCGCGACCCGGAGCATTCACCGCAGGCCTCGAAGACCCCGGTGCCGCAGCTCGGGCAGCTGAAGTCCACACGACCCTCTGGCACCAGCGGACCGGCGGGCTCCTGCGGCGCTTGGCCCCGTCGCTTGACGGCGGGCGCCCCCTGGATCGGTGTCCGACTCAGCTTGAACGCGCAGACCGGGCAGACGCTCTCCATGTAGGCCGCCCGATTGCGGGCGAGCACGAGCGACGGGCTGGGCGAGGTCGACTTGCGGATGATCCACGCGAGAAAGGCGATGGTGATCCCGATGGCCGTCAGAATCGCGATGTACTTGAAGTACAGCGCCGGGAACTGCTCGAACATCTCGTAGCCGAGGGTCCAGAACGTCGCCACGAGGAACGACTGGTAGATGGGTCGCCACGGGTGCCGCCAGCGCCTCCGAACCGTCGCGGCCGCGACGAGAAACAAGGGGATCAGGATCCCCAGCCGCACGCACGCCTCCATGAGGGCCCGCACCCGCACCTTGGCCCGGTAGGACTTCTGGATCGGCGCCTCTGCCGCCGCCTTCCGGGTCTCCAACCCGGTCCGGCGCTGCTGCAGCCCAAACAGGGTCCTGTTCGCGGACTGGATCTCGATGTTGGCTTCGCGGTACTGCCCCTGCGAGGACAGGAACGTCTCCTGCGCCGTCGCCAGCGCGTCCCGCTCGGCCTCGGATGGAACGCTCCCCTTCTCCAGCGCGAGCCGCTGGAGGTCCATCATCTGCCCCATGACCTCGCCCGAGGTCTCCATATCGCGCTTCAAGACGCCCTGGATCTGCTCCTGGCGCTCGATTCCCCTCTCGAGCAGACGCACCTCGCGGTCGACCCCCGACAGCTCCTCCACCAACTCCGAGGGCATGCCCGCCGCGTAGATCTCGTCGTAGCTCACCGGACTCATCCGCCCAACGTCCTCGAGGAGGAACGCCAGCAGCCAGATCCAAAGGAACGTGAGTGTGGTCGAGAGGAAGAAGGCGCCAATCCTCGAACCACGGGTGGTCGGCGGCGCGGGCGGCGCGGGAATACTGTGCTCCATGGATTCGAACCTACGTGTCAGGCAAAGGCGCCGCACGGTCCTTCCCACCATTGACGCTCGCATCTCCACCGCACCAGTGGTTATCAAGGGGAGCCGGATTCCGTCCGGAGAGCACGTTGGGGACCCTGCACTTCAGATCGCTAGTCTTGGCCGCGCCGCGCGGCACACTCCTCGCAGGAACATTCCTGTGTCTTGCGTGCGCCGCTGGCTGCGGCCAGGAGCGCCCCGCGACGACGCCCGCAGCCGTCCCGCCCGGCGCCATGGACGTCCACCGCTCAGCCGCCCAGGCCGACCGCTCCTCGATGAGCTTCGACCAGGCACCCGCCGCGTCGGCACCGCCGCCGGTGCATTGGGCGCCGGAAGGGGCCCGGCCCGTGAGCGCGCCCTCCGACAGGACGGGCGTCGCCGCCGCCGCGCCGCGGTCCAGACCCGAGGGGCTCCCTGACATGACCTTCGACGCGCCCTCCGCCTCGGCGGAAGACAGTCGCTGGCAAGCGAGCCCGACTCCGGCGACGCCGACCGGCGCTGCCGCGCGCGCGGTGGTCGACGTGAGCCGCCAGTCCATGACGGTCTTCAAGGGCCCGAGAGTCGTCGCGCGCTATCAGATATCGACGGCTGCGCGCGGGATCGGCAACACCGAGGCCAGCTTTCGCACGCCCCTCGGCAGACACCGCGTACACCAGAAGTTCGGCGCGGACGCGCCGCTCGGGACGGTGTTCCGCTCCCGGGTCAACACCCACACCGTCGCGTCTATCCTGACGGCGCCCGTGGACGTGGAGGAGGACCTCATCCTGACCCGCATCCTGTGGCTCGATGGCCTCGAGCCAGGCCTGAACAAGGGCCCCGGCATCGACAGCCGCGAGCGCTTCATCTACATCCACGGCACCAACGAGGAGGGCCTCATTGGATCCCCCGTCTCCCACGGGTGCGTGCGCATGAGAAACCGCGATGTGATCGCGCTCTTCGACCTGCTGCCCCGTGGCGCCGAGGTGGAAATCGTGCGCGGCGGCGGCTAGGAACCGCCGCCGCGTGTACCGCCACGGCGGCTCGCCGTTTGATCGGCCGATTGAGGGACCGCGTGGCTGCCCCCGCAGACCGCACCGTGCAGGGGCCGCCCGAGAGCGGCCCCCCGCCCTCACTTCACTGGAAGTCCACCGACACGGCGTTGGTGAAGTTGGAGGTCACCACCAACTGGAAGTCCCGGTACCAGGCCTGGAAGTTCCACGTCTCACCGATCGCCACGGCGGACAGCGGCGGCGGCATGTTGGCGACGTCGAGGGTGAAGCTGAACGTCCCGGAGGGACCGGAGTTCTGGGCCTGTGCGATGAATCGACCGATTGTTCCGGCAATGCAGAGGTTGCCCATGCTGCTCCCCGGGTTCGGGATGAAGAACTGGGTCTGAGAAGCCAAGAAGTAACCCAGAGAGTTCTGGGGCAGCTGCTCCACGTCCAATTGCAC
>Ga0102815_10002283_pt1 | contig 11707 bp, 13 predicted proteins | sample ColrivemetaGS759_FD_79113 | JGI IMG/M metagenome (GOLD analysis project Ga0102815, IMG submission 79113) | Estuarine microbial communities from the Columbia River estuary - Ebb tide ETM metaG S.759 | ecosystem: Environmental > Aquatic > Marine > Intertidal zone > Estuary | place: USA: Columbia...
GAAGAAGCAATCGAAACATTAGCAGATAGTGATGTAGTAGGCTTCTCAACATACATTTGGAATCGTGCATACAATCATGTACTTGGTAGAGAACTTAAACTATCTAATCCTGACATCTTTATCTTTGCAGGTGGTCCAGAGCCACCAGTCACTGACCCAGACTTCTTTGAGAAGTTTCCTTACATAGATGTTGTCGTAGTACAAGAAGGCGAACGATGTGCAAAAGCAATCTTAGAAGAACTAAAGAACGATAAACCAGACTTTACTGAGATACCAGGACTACTTATTAACGTAGACGGCAAGACTGTTAAGACAGGAGAGCCATTGCGTATTAACGAACTAGATGAGATACCAAGTCCATACTTGACAGATGTGTTCAAGCCATTAATGGACAAGCATCCAGAAGTCAGATGGAATGTTACACTTGAAACAAACAGAGGCTGTCCTTATCAGTGTACGTTTTGTGACTGGGGTAGTTTAACATACAACAAAGTAAAACAGTTCTGTCTAAAAAGAGTGTTTGCAGAATTAGAGTGGGTAGGCAAGAACGGTTGTGACTTTATATCATTAGCAGACGCAAACTTTGGCATGTTCCCTGAACGTGATATGAGTATTGCAGAGAAACTTATTGAAGTACAAAAAGAATACGACAATCCTAAAGCATACACAATTGCTTGGGCAAAGAATCAGAAACAAGAAGTAGTTGACATTGTTAAGAAACTGATATACGAGGGAGGATCTAAAATGGGTCTAAACTTATCAGTGCAATCAATGGACGATGATGTACTTGCTATTATTAAACGTAAGAACTTAGAGATGAATAAGATTGAACAAGTCTTTGAGTTGTGCGAAGAACATAACATACCTCTTTACACAGAACTCATCTTGGGTTTACCAGGAGAGACTATGAAGTCATGGAAGAATAACTTCTATGCTCTTTATCGTTCAGGCAATCATACTGGTATCACAGTGTATCAAGCACAGTTACTTGAAAACGCAGAGATGAATCTTACACAAAAGAAAATGTATAAGATGGAAGGCAGAATAGTTTATGATTACTTGGTTGGTACATACAACGAACACGAAGTAAAAGAAGGCATCGAAGTTATTACTTCAACAAGAGACTTGCCAAGAGATCAAATGGTCGAAGCACAGTTGTTTAGTTGGTTTATGAATACATTTCACATCAACGGCATGACTAACTATATCAGTAGAGTGTTAGAAAAGAGACATGACATAGCATACGAAGACTTTTACGACAACTTACTAGAGTTTATTAAAGAAGACCCTTGGTTAAACGATGAAATGAATCGTATCAAAGAACATTACTTTAACTGGACTGAGAATGGTAAGATTGACCATGAACCGATACAAGGTATGGAGATACATGGTTGGAATCTTATTCATAGTACAGTCATCAATCTACAAGGGCAAGGAAAACATAAACAAGTATTTGATATGATCGAAAGATTTGTTAAAGAAAGATATGGAGACTTGCTATCACATGAATTGTTCCAAGACTTGATGTTGTTTCAACGCAAATTCTTAATTAACTTTGAAGACAAAGCAGAGTACCCAATGAACATACAATTTGAACACGATATCTCTGGTTACTTACAAGATCACTGTGAATTAGAAACTCATGCTGAATATGAGTTTGACTTCCCAGAAGACAAAGAACAATCACTAGAAAGATTCTGCGAACAAATCTTCTTTGCAAGACGTAGAAACTTTGGTAAAGCCTGGTTGACTAAACTATAGATGAAAACACTCTTTGCCAATGGCTGTAGTTGGACATATGGCGGCGGCCTAGATAGCCCTGGCACTACCGAACGTATTAAAAATCTACATGGCAACATAGTCTGGCCTGCTCATCTTAAAAGAAAGATGAACTTCGATCAATGCATTAATCTATCCGCTGGATGTGGCAGTAATCAACGTATATGCAGAACAACATTTGATTGGTTAGCAAAGCAAGATAAAGAAACGTTAGAGAATACTACTGCTGTTATCCAATGGACAGGTGTTACTAGATTTGAATATTATGTAAGCCCAAAAGGAGGCAGTGATCTGCAAGTAGAACCTGGACTTATGCAAGACTTTCATCCTAATGCAATAAATCTCGCACAATTACCCATAGAAAATCTGGCTGATGAATGGAAGAACCCTTTGACATTAGATCGATGGGCGAAAGTCAACCCACATACTCTTGTTTCACCTTTTGAAGATCATAACGATGAAGGTGTACGGAGTGATGCTTTTAGCAGATATCGCACACTCACTCACCAAGAAGGCATATATACTTGGCTAACTCAATTGGGTTTTATGCATGATTTACTTAACCATTATGAGATAGAACATTACTTTTGGCAGTATGCTGAATATGCCGCGGGATATGATCAACACATACAAGATTATATCTATACAAAATTCCCCTTTTTAGAGGTCGCTGGATCCGAAAGAAAACACTCTTGGAAATATGAACGAATTGAAGATATAGACCCCTCTAGCAACGATCCGCACCCCAGTGAACAAGGGCATGAAGAGATATCAGAATACCTTTTTGACGCTATCGCAAAGAAGAAAACTATTTTACGCAGACCATAGATACTAAGTACTTATATAGAAATGAAAAAGAAGAAAGAGGAGAAATATGAGTACGAAACAAAGCCTAATAAACCGTTTAGCAACATTAATGGACAGACATAGAGCATTAGATAAACAAGTATCTGATGATTATAAAAACCGAGTTGATGATTCCATCATTCAAAAAGAAAAATTCGATAAACTACATCTTAAAAGAGAAATAGAAATACTTCAAAAAGAAGTAGGTATGATAGACAAACAAGCCTAAGGAAATATACTTCTTTCCCACTTACCATCTTTGAACTGAACTTGTTCACCGTGTTGATCTAGTGAAAATTCGCCTTCTTCAGGATTCTGAGGTTCTTTCACAACAGGTTCTTTTTCTTTCTTTCCAAATATCTTTTCCCAGTTGTCTGCATATGTTGACTGAGAGCCTTTGCGGCGCCCAGAGCCTTTGCCTCCGTGCCACTGACTCATAGTTTAACACCAGTAATCTGTAAGATGTAACGCATCTCGTTGCCTAGATTGGCAGCCATGTGAACAGTATCTTGGTCCCAACCAAAGTATGAACCTGCTTCGCCTACACAAATATTATCTTCAATCCACAACTGATGGCCTGCTCGTGGTTTGTGTAAAAACACAATAATACGTCTTATTTCATCTTCTGGTGAAATGTCATTACGTTTTATATATGTTTTAAACAAGTCTCTATGAAAAGGTAGAATCTTTCCTGGCTGTAATCTATTAACAGCAATAACAGGCTTGACTAAACTAAAACTATCTCTGACTTTCAGAAATACTTCTGGTAGATTCTCAAAACACATGTCAACACCCACATCATATGTTGATGTGTCTACTGTTGAATTAAACTTTTCTTCATGTGCATCATTAGTGAACCATGGAAGATTAATATAATGCTCCTCTTTCCATATAGGATCTATTTTGCCGCTAATCATTTTATAAAACCTAGTTTTGATAATCTCATAATATTGTGATTTATAATTTCTTTCATGTTATTGTATATATCTTCTAATTCATGTATGGGTTTATTATCTATTTCATCTATAAGAGCAAGAATTTTCTTCATTCTTTCACTGTGCATTTCTTCTTGGTCATATGATTCGTCCCAGAAGTCACTAAACGTTTTGAATCCATAGTTTTCTTTTAGATACTTTAATGTATGTGGTGGTGCCACTAGTATAAATGGCTTATAGTGTGAAATTGCTTTAAGTGTCTTCTCACTAAAGTTTGCAGTAGGTTGCCAAAAGCGAGATTCAGTTACAACAGCAACAAATGAGTCTTCGAACATTGGCGTTAACCTATTACTTTTTAAATCATCTGTTCTCCATTCATCTTTTACACCAAATATATCAAGTTGTTTAGGAGAATCTCCATGTGGCCAACTTATATAACTGCTGTCAGCATTAAGATGATTTGCAACTTCTTCTCTATCTTTTGTATATCGCCAATTAAGACAGATAAACTTTTTAGTAAAGGGTAATAATGTTTTTCTTGGTTTATATCCTGCAGTGAAGAATTCTTTGACAAATCTATCATCTGTAATTAACTTCATTTTAAACTGGTAGTGAGGATAATGTTGTTCTACATCATAATCGCATGTATGTACAGTGACGTTTGTTAATTTATTATTGTCTATCATTACTTCTATGCTATCTAATTCTTTTGCTCTTAGAACAGAAGGGTCTTCATGTCCTGTAAACTCTTCATAGAAGATTAATTCTTTGGTATTGTTAGAGTTGTAACTGACTAAAGGCTCATCTAAGTAGATGTGAAGACCTTTATCATTTAAATGCTGTCGAGCATCATCATTTAAGATGACATCGTGGAAGACTTCTATTGTTTGACATAGATTCACAAACCAATAAGGTAATGTTTTATCTATACCCCAGAAGTTAGGCGAGTCAAATATTTGTATGGGTGCAGTATCTTTTAAACCTGGTATGTTCTTACAGAAAACGCTACCTAAAAGTAATTTAAAATATATATCGTTTTCTAGTGTCACTAATCATCCTCACGATCCAGATCAAGTGTTACACAATGAAAACAGCCGCCTAGGGTTGCGGCATGTCTCATCGGTAACATGGCACTTTCGATACCATATTTTTCTAGTTCACGTTGCAGAGGAACTTGATGTTCTTCTAGGGCAACTAGGTCTTTATTAACAGAAAACAAGTTCATGCTAATCCAAGGTGATGAGTTATTATAAGGTGCATAGTAACCAATGTCAACTGGTTCTGGACACATGATGTAATCCCAGTTTCTAAATGCCTTAGGCATCATATCTATTGATTTAACTCTGCTTGGGTTCAATAACATTAAGCCTTCCCTTAGAAACGCTACAGTGCTGTCTATGTGCATGTAAGAGTATACATCTTCTAGTAAGTGTACTTTAGCATCAACAATAGATTGTAATAGATTAGCACCTGACTTGTTGCCAGAGTTTGAAACAAGATAAAGTAAATCATCATTTGCTCTAATCACATTGGCCGCATCAAATGCTGGTTCATGTTCAGTCAATGCTAATACTTCTCTATCGCCTAAGCAGTTAGCATTGTATAATTCGTCTGATCGCATAATATCGAACGCATTTACATTTTCTAAATGATGTTCATATGCTTGGTATTCGTTACGTCTTGCACGAAGTGGCATAGGAGTTGCAATGGCTTTGTCCTTGTACACGATGACAGAATCCCTTGGACAGTAGTTGTAATAGTTACAATCCGTGACGTTCGGCCTTACTACTTCCACTCCTTCTTTCTCCAAGAAGTCAACAAACGTAGTTAAATCTTCGTTTGCTTCATCAACGACTATTTGGGGGTATCTCCCTGATGGAATATTGAGTTCATCTTTAACATCAGCATATTGATATGACGTAAACTAATGTCTCTTTCTGGAACACGAGCATTAGTGGCATGACCTACTACTACCTTATTTAATTTTCCCCATTCATTTTTGCTGTGCATTGCTTCTCCTAAAAACCACAAGAGTATTTAGTGGGTAAACTAGTACTGATTAAAAATATATTGAGATTGCATAACTTATAAATACATTGTACTTAGGAGCAAAACAACCCACTATGGATTTCACACTACAGTCTTTAGCAAACAGTAATTCCGAAAAGCCACGGCCGCCAGAAAACGTAGAGGATCAACGTCACCACGACATGATGCAAGCCATTGCGCCATATGCTAAACCTGCACAACAAAAGAACTTAACGCCTGTCTATGTAGATTACAAGACACGTGAAACAACTATGGTGTTAGTCTTATGTCCAGAGTGGTCGCCATATATGCCTCCGTTCTCTCTTGCTAGACTGTCAGGGATTGCTAAAGCATCGGGTTACGAAACTACAATCATTGACTTGAACGCAATAGCATATCAATCATATAAAAATGATTGGTTACCGAACGAGAAACTTCCGTTTAGACTGTGGGATCCTTCGTCATCATGGCATTGGCTACCCTCATCATACTACCAAGACATTCATCCTATACTTAAGCCTTTACTAGACGAACAAATTGAAAACATACTTGAGATGAAACCAGGTGTTGTTGGATTCTCTCTGTATTATATCTCAGAAGAACCAAGCAAGTACATGATGCAAGAGATTAAACGCAGAGATCCAAGCATTAAGATATCAGTAGGCGGACCAAACGTACATAAGAGTTGGTTCGACATACAACCTTACTATGACTATGTTGTTATCGGTGAAGGTGAAAACAATTTACTTGTTATGCTTGAAGAGATTGAAGACGGCATCGAACATGACGGCCCACACATCTTAGATCAAGCAGAAGAAGAACGAATCAACATCAACAACTTACCTATGCCAGACTACGAGTCAATTGACTTTAGTTTATATGATGTACCTAATGGTGTCAACTCTGAGTTCTCTCGTGGTTGTACTGCTAAGTGTACATTCTGTGAAGAGACTCACTTCTGGAGATACAGACAAAGACAAGCAGTAGATTTGATTACTGAAGTAGAGTGGTTGTATTATAACAAAGGCACAGATGTTATTTGGTTTATCGATTCATTGATCAATGGTAACGTTAAAGAGTTAAGAGCATTTGCACTTGCATGTAAAGCCAAAGGACTTAAAGTTAAATGGACAGGCTATGCTCGTTGCGATAAACGCATGGACTTAGACTATCTACAAGACTTAGCAGACGGTGGTTGCATCATGTTTAATCTAGGTTGTGAGTCAGGCTCACAAAAAGTATTAGATGACATGCACAAAGGCGTAACAGTAGAAGCAATGGAGCAGAACTTCATTGACTGTAAGAAAGTAGGCATCTGGTGTGCAACTAACTGGATCGTAGGCTTCCCAACAGAAGACTACCAAGACTATTCAGACACTATGACATTCATGTGGCGTAACAAAGACAACAACATGAACAACGCAGGACTCGGTGTTGGTTACGGACTAGGTCCTGAAACGATTGTTGGACAGAATCCACATGCATATAATATCTCTTGGCACAAGTATCAAGGACATTGGATATCACAAGACTTTAAGATGGGCGGAACTCATGTAATGATGAGAGTTAAACTCATTCACATGTTCTTAGACTTTTTCGAAGGCATGACAGAAGTACCTGTTACTTATCCTGTCAGAGACAATCTAAAGAAAACTCACTACAAGATTAAGTTAGACAATCCCAAAGTAGGATTGACTAGAATTATGCCTTTTGAAGAGTTCGACTACAATATTATACAAGATAACATCTTAGACAAGAATGGCAACTACAATACATTTGCAAACTCTCTCGTAAATGAAATATGGCCTTTCTTAAGAAATCTTTGGAGAGCAAGAGGCGGTTACACAGCAGAGATAAACTTCAATCCAGAAATTGATTTAAAAGAATTTGGTGAGCAGTATGGCCCTGCTATGTTTAATGCTGTATTCAAATTTAAAATCAATAAGAAAGGCAAATGGAAAGCAAACTTTAAAATGGAGTTTGATCAAATAGATAATCCATATGATGATAGAGATACGCCAGAGAACGGAGGACGTAAAGGTGCGTTCTATGCACAAGACTATTCACGCATACAAGCAAACACTGCTAAACGTGCAAGAAAGTTAGCAAAAGCAGACTGGGACGTTAACGAAGGTAGATCAGGACAAGACTTTACTGACTTACTACGTGAAGAAGAAGAATTAAATGCTTCTGTAGATTTCTCATTCAAGCATCACTATAAGGGCGAAGGCGACTGGTCAGAGACAGAACAGTATGTTGTAACACTTGCAGAAAAAGCAGAACGAAGAGACAACACAAAAGATTTAGACTTGCCAGAGAAAGCAGAAATGACTCAAGCAATATCATTAGATTCTATTATCAAAAAGAAACCACAAGTTGGTAAGCCAGAACTAGAGCCTAAGTTAATATCACGTAAACTAGACCCAAAACTATTACCATGAACCCGATTGAACAGTTAGAGCAACAGATTGCTGAATACTATGGCGCACCTTATGCAGTAGCAGTTGATTGCTGTACACACGGCATAGAACTTTGTTTACGATTGCATGATGAAGGCGACCCTGACTTCCCGTATCAATTTACATGTCCACCACATACATACTTGTCTGTACCAATGACATTTGAAAAGTTAAATTTAGATTGGCATTTTGTTGACAATGAGTGGGAAAGGTATTATACTATAGGGAACACAAATATAATTGATGCGGCAGTCTTGTGGGAACAAAACTCATACATACCCTCATCATTGATGTGTATTAGTTTTCAATTAAAGAAACACTTAAGTTTAGGTAAAGGCGGCATGATCTTATTAGACAATGCAGAAGATGCAGACATACTTAGACAAATACGATATGATGGTAGACCTGATTTAGATCGTCCATGGGCAGATCAAAAGATTGAACTCTTTGGTTATCATTATCAGATGACATATGAAACAGCACAACTAGGATTAGAAAAATTTGATGACGCAGTACACAGAACTCCAAGACATTGGACATACAAAGATTATCCCAATCTATCTCAATACGAAATATTTCAAAAGGGAGTATTGCATTAATGGCTGAATATTTAAGACAGCATGTAGGAATCATGTGGGCAGACGATTATAAATTTCTTCCCTTTGCAGAGAAAAAAATAGATCAATTTCAATTGGCTCAGTATGTCGAACAAGGCTACAAATATAATAAGAGTTTTAATTGTCAAGTATATGAAAACTCAACAATGCCACATTGGACTAAGGCATTGTCTGGAATCTTTGGACTCTTCCAACAAGAGTTTTCTTTCTTTAAAGTTACCACACTAGATGTTCAACCGCCTACTGTATTAAGTACACGTACATATTGTAAGAAGTATGATTCAGCAAAGACAGACGTTTTTCATTCTATCTTAATGCTTGAACATTGGAAGCCTGGTCAATACTTAGAAATAGATGGCGAAGCAATTGTAAACTGGCAACAGGGAGACTGGTACCAATGGCAGTCAGATAAAACATTTGCATATTCTAATGTAGGAACAGAGCCATGGTACTGTTGTAAAGTTATTGGTACAACTACATACACAGGTCAGTTACAAGAGTTGTTCCCATTTAATATTCCAAAGATACATGACAGTGGCACAGCATCACACCCATTGATTCAATTAACTATTTTACCAATCATTAATCCACATAATGATCCTGCTATAAAATCATTTGTGTATATGCACAATGGACCAATAGAAAAATTGAAAATAATAGATCATAGTGTAGATACTGTTAACGAACTTAATACTGATGGATTACATTTTTATATGTTTGAGCCATTATGCGAGTACTATTGGAACGGCAAAGTATATGAACAATCAGTAAACAATGATCAACAAGTTCACACGCAAGGTTACTACTCTGAATTCGCACACCCTACTAGATATGAAGACTTGAGAGCAGAAGAATTAGATTCTATACTAGAATATAAGAGACGCAATAACATCAATGATGGTGTGATAACTGTTCACACAGGGGAACACAGGATCGCAGAGACGATGCCTTACTATGCACAAGAATTAAATCTTATATGTGATGATTTGTATGTAAAGACACAAGGCGCAATCGAAAATTTAGAAGTCAATACTGACTTTGAATTTACACATCATTTTCTTTCACTTAATTGGAGATACACAAAGCATCGTCAATTAGTTGCAAACTTCTTAGCAGGAGAAAATGGACATTTAAGTTGGTACTTTAAAAGCACATTCGATATGTTAGGTGATGATTTGTATTTTGATTTAAGTGCATGGGAAACAGAATATCCTGCATTGTGGAAACAATTAGAAGTTAATAATCAAAACGTACAAATGAATGCACCCTATATTGTTGATAAACCTGCTAACGATGCAAAAGATGTTTTAATTGCACATGCAGTAGACTTTTGGCCAGGTGTTGAAGGCTATGGTAAAGGGGAAACACCTTCACTTCGTAACCCACAGAAAAGAACACTACAAGATTTTTACAGAGACATATTTGTTGACATCGTAACTGAAACACGCTTTGCTCAACCACATGGAAACTTTAGTGAGAAACTATTACAACCAGTACAGTACATGAAGCCATTTATATTACTTGCACCACCTCGTACACTAGAATACTTTAAATCATTTGGTTACAAAACATTTGATCAGTTCTGGGACGAAGGGTATGACTTAGAAGAAGATCATGGTATACGTATGGCAAGAGTCTTTACTATTATACAAGAACTATTAGCCAAACCGATTGAAGAACTACGTGAGGTTTATAAAGAAATGATGCCTATACTAGAGCATAATAGCAAACTCTTTAAAGAGAATCATGCAAAGCCAAACTATAGACATACAACAGCATAACGGAGAAGAAATGAAAGAGAAAATATTATTAATCGCAGGGTGCAGTCATTCTGCAGGTTCCGAAATTGACGGGAAAGAAGATTCTGCGGCAAATAGAAAGAATTCGTTTGGTGGACTTATAGCAAAAAACTTAAAGAGAAGACCAATCAATATATCGCATGTAGGCGCAACTAATTCTGGTATTGCAAGACAAGTTATTAATTGGTTTGAAAAAGAATATGACCCTGAAACAATGAATGTAAATGTACTTGTTAGTTGGACAGAAGCAACTAGATTAGAAGTACCAAGTGAACGTCAACGAGACTACAAGACAGCATCTTCACATACTGATTGGTATGATGAAAGTGCAGATCATTACTTCAAAGTTATTATAGGCTGGGACGGTGGTGATGAAGAAGAACTTAGAAACACACCCTTGCTTCATAAGTTTATGGTCGAGCAACAGCCGTATTTAGAAACATATACATACAATCTTATTCTACAAATACAATACTTCTTGCAATCTAAAAAGATCGATTACATGATGTGTAACACTATGCCTTTCTTCTTAGATAATCTTAATGCTATTAAAAATATTATACCTTTGGTTGATGAAAATAAATACTATCAGTTAAACAACAAAGACGAGGCTTTCTTTCACAAGTATAGAGAACTCGGTTATGAGAATCCTAAAGCCAAGTATTGGCATCACGGGAAAGAACCTCATTCATTGTACGCAGATGAATTGTTATCATTTAATAAGGTAAACAAATGTTTAAAAAAATAGTAAATAAAATTAAATCAGTTTTCAAAAAGATAAGTGATTTTCTTAAAACGCCATATATCAAATACAAACGTGAGAAAGAATACAAGAAACGTTTAGCAGAACTCAAAAAAAGAGACCCTTTTATTTATAAATGAGTATTGATCTTTCGAAGTTATTAACAGCATTGTCCGAAGGTGTAGCAACAGTTACATTCGAAAAGATAGACACGAAAGAACTTCGTGTAATGCCCTGCACTACAAATAAAGAATTTGCTGACGCATTAAGTACATCAGTCGGTAAACAATCACACGATGCATCTACAATTGTCATGTATGCTTTAGATAAAAAAGCATGGAGAGACGTTAGAGTAGATACAATCAAAGATTGGTATGAAGGATACCCAAAAGAAATATGAGAAAATATATAGGTATAAGTTGTGGTTTCCATGACGCAGGTGTATCTGTTATTGATGGCGAAGGCGAAATACTTTTTGCTGGACACAGTGAACGATACAGTA
>Ga0102815_10002285_pt1 | contig 11698 bp, 9 predicted proteins | sample ColrivemetaGS759_FD_79113 | JGI IMG/M metagenome (GOLD analysis project Ga0102815, IMG submission 79113) | Estuarine microbial communities from the Columbia River estuary - Ebb tide ETM metaG S.759 | ecosystem: Environmental > Aquatic > Marine > Intertidal zone > Estuary | place: USA: Columbia...
TAGCGTCGCCAAACCGAATTAAAGAATGGGGACAACGTGTATTACCTAACGGACAAGTTATTGGAGAAGTTAAAAAAGCGGAGACAATTAATTATCGAACATTTAAACCAGAAATGAATGGTTTATTTTGTGAAAGAATTTTTGGACCTAACAAAAATCTAGAATGTGCTTGTGGAAAATATAAACGTGTTAGATATGAGGGATTAATTTGTGATCGATGTGGTGTTGAAATTACAGAATCACGCGTTCGAAGACATAGAATGGGTTATATTAATCTTATTTATCCAGTAACACATATTTGGTATATAAATAGTCGACCAAATTATTTAGCTTTATTATTAGAAGTGGAACAAAATGAATTACGAATTGATACAGGATTAATAGAACGTTATAAAGCAAAACTTAACTATAAAATTATACGAATTAAAAAACAATTAGAATACTTTATTAATGAAAAAAATATAGTTAAAATAATAGAGTTAAAAACTCAATTGAAAGAATCTATACAAGAAATTGCTGATTCTGAAACTACTTTAAAATCAAAGCATGTTGAAGAAAATGATGAAATTATTCAAAATATAAAATTGGCTTCTTTAGCATATTTTATTGCTGAAAGTGAATTTGATTTTTATTCTCTTCATTGGAATTTTAAATCTTATCGTACATTTCGTCGCTTAAATTATTCCAATTATCCAAGAAATTTTTCTCAACGCAATTTTCGAAATACACCACATAGTTTAATAGGTTCAGTTCTAATTCGAAATGAATTAGATAAACTAAATCTTCGAAATGAAATTATTAAAACACGTGAATTTATTGTTTATAGTAGCAATGTCTTGGAAAAAAAATTACCTGATTATTCAACATCACAATGGTTTAGAAAATGGGAACATCAGCGTATTTATAAATTGAGAGCGCAAGCAGTTAAACGAGTCCGTATATTAGAAAATTTAGTTGCAACTCGATCAAACCCAGCTTGGATAATTTTATCCATTTTACCTGTTATTCCTCCTGCATTACGTCCTATGATACAATTAGAAGGCGGTCGTTTTGCAACGTCAGATTTGAATGAACTGTATCGACGAATAATTACTCGTAACAATAGATTATTACGACTATTGGAAATTGATGCTCCTCAGTTAATTATTCGAAATGAAAAACGAATGCTTCAAGAAGCAGTGGATACTTTAATTGATAATGGTAAACGTGGAAAATTAGTATTAGGGGCTAATAATAGACCATTAAAATCATTATCAGATATTATTAAAGGAAAGCAAGGACGATTTCGACAAAATTTATTAGGTAAACGTGTCGATTATTCTGGTCGTTCTGTAATTGTCGTTGGTCCGCGTTTAAAGTTAAATCAATGTGGACTACCTTATGAAATGGCTATCGAATTATTTCAACCATTTATTATTCGTGAATTTATTAATCAAGGTTTAGCTGGCAATATGAAAGTTGCTAAAAACTTAATTTATCAGAATAAACATTTAGTTGATTCTGTTTTAGATGAAATTCTCTTAAATCATCCTATTTTTCTAAATCGAGCGCCAACTTTACATAGATTAGGTATTCAAGCTTTTGAACCTGTTCTCGTTGAGGGACGTGCGATTAAATTACATCCGTTGGTTTGTTCAGCGTTTAATGCTGATTTTGATGGAGATCAAATGGCTGTTCATATTCCTCTTTCGTTAGAAGCTCAAGCTGAATGTTATCTATTAATGTTACCACCATATAATTTTTTATCACCAGCAAATGGCGACCCTATAATTATTCCAACTCAGGATATGGTATTAGGTTGTTATTATTTAACAGTCAGTAATATAAAAAATTTACTAGGTTCAAATCATTATTTTGCAAATTTAGAAGATGTAATTTATGCATATAATCAAGAACAACTTGAATTACACGCGTCAATTTGGATTAGATATCCTCAATTCTTAGAAATTCCAGAAAAACCAATTAAAGTTTTTAAATTATCTGATGAAAGCTATATAGAATACTATGAAAACTTACAAATCCGAAAAGATAAAAATAACAATATTCTCGTAAAATACTTACAAACTACTGTAGGCCGAGTAATTTTTAATTACACTATTCATAAAATTTTAAACTTATTCTAAAAAAATAGGTAATAGAAGATATATTAAAAAAATAAACAGACTTAATTTTTTATGAAAGATTATACGTATCAAAATACACTAGTTAGTAAAAAACAATTAAAGGAAATTTTAGCTTGGAGTTTTACTAATTATGGTTCAGTACAAGCTTCTTTTTTAGCAGATGAATTAAAGCATTTAGGTTTCAAATATGCAACTCAAGCAGGTATATCAATTAGTATTGAAGATTTACGTGTTCCATATATTAAAAATTTAATTTTAATTAAAGCAAATCAAAAAATTAACCATGCAGAAATAAGTTCATTAAAAGGACAAATTACTGATGTTGAAAGATTTCAAAAAATTATTGATATTTGGAGTATTACAAGTGAATCCTTAAAAGAAGAAGTAGTTTCTTACTTCCAAACTTATGATCCCCTTAATTCCGTTTATATGATGGCATTTTCAGGTGCACGTGGAAATTTATCACAAGTTCGACAATTAGTAGGTATGCGTGGATTAATGTCTGACCCCAGTGGACAAATTATGAATTTACCTATCAAAAAAAATTTTCGTGAAGGTCTAACCATTACTGATTATTTAATGTCTGGTTATGGTGCGCGAAAAGGAATAGTCGACACAGCTTTAAAAACTGCCAATTCTGGTTATCTAACAAGACGGTTGATTGATGTTGCTCAAGATATAATCATCAGAGAAAAAGATTGTTTAACACGTTATTCATTTTTATATAATAAGATTGAAAAACAAAACTATTTAAAAAATTCATTTTCTAATCAATTGGTAGGTCGTTTATTAAACAAAAGAATTTATGATCCAAAAACAAAAAAATTAATTGCTGATATTAATAGTGAAATAAATTCTAGTTTGACTCAAACATTATCAGAGAAACAAATTAAAAGTTTCTATGTACGTTCACCATTAACATGTTCTTTATATAGATCTATTTGTCAAAAATGTTATGGTTGGAATTTATCAAAAGAAAATCTTATTGATTTAGGAGAAGCAGTTGGAATTATAGCCGCTCAATCTATTGGAGAACCTGGAACTCAATTAACCATGCGAACATTTCATACAGGTGGTATTTTTACTTCTTCTACAACTAAACAGCTAATTAGTTCAATTGATGGTATTATAGAATTTTCAAAATTTTTGAAAACATTAACTATTAGAACAAACCGTGGTGAAAACGTACTATTAACAGAAAATTCAGGTTTTTTAACTATTCTATCGAATAATGGAAGTAATTTTCAGATAGAATTACCACGTAATACAATTTTATTTGTTAAAAATAATCAATATATTAAAGCAACAACAATTATAGGACAATTAGCTGGTAATTTAAAACAGACATTAACAGAAACAAAATTTTTATTGACTAATAATTCTGGTGAAATATTTATTTTAAATACTAATCAGAAAGAAAACTCAATTACTAAAAATATAGTTTTATGGATTTTTTCAGGTCAAGTTTATCAAGCTCCAATTAATTCATTTTTAAATTTTTATAGTGATTATAAAATTAATAAAAATAATTATATTTTTCGTTCGAAATTTATTCTTCTTGAATCAGGCGAAATTAACATTTCAAAACAGGAAACTTCTCAATTTCAACAAAATATTACAATTTTAAATCATATATTAATGGTTCAAAATTGTAATCTGAACAAATTTTATTTATTAGAAAAAAAATTAACTTATATCTTAAAATATAAAAATTTACTATATGCTTTAAAAGGAATTCCAAATAAAAAATTAACTGTTTTAACGAATAATTTTTTAACTTTAATAACTAATCAATTTAAAACCTTAACTGGAGGAACTGCTTATTATACAGAAGAATTAGATAGAATAAACAATTCTTGTATTAAGAAAAAATTGTATCTATATAATAAGATTGCCGAAATTAATTACCCAACTGTAATTTGGTTATCTGAAGAAACCTACCGAGTAAATTATTATTTACGACTAATGTTAGTTAATAATAATAATTTTATTTCAGAACAGTTTGAAATATTTCCGAATTTTTTTTCGAAAACACGAGGTATTGTAAAAATTATTGAAAAAAATAAGATTGTTAAAGAAATTAATATTCAACCGGGATTATTGTATGAAGTTGTTAATGTAAAAAATACAAAATATTTTAATAATAAAATATTTTATCCTGGTGAATTATTATTAAATCAAATTAAGATTATTCAAATTTCATTAATTGAAGTTATTGATACAGGACAGTCAATTCAATTATTAATACGAAGTTTAAATCTTTATGAAGTTCCATTAAAAAAACCTATAGAGAATAAATTAGGAAAAGAAAATTCAATTGCTAAAATGATGAAAATTAAATCTTCTTATGCTTTTGAATTAAAAAATTTAATAAAATGTCCATACTATTCAAACCGAAAAGTTAAAAAAAGTACCTCGTTAGATTTAATTGTTGACTCTTTAAATTTAAAGATAAATCAAAATCAAAAATGTCTTGAAACTAAAAATTTCTTTTTTAACTCTTTAGATTTAATCGTCCAAAAACCTATCGAAAAAGATTTAACGTTAGCCTTTCGAGTCAATTCTAAAAAGAAATTATTTTCCATAATTGCAGTCCGAGAAGTTTTGTTAGATTCCTATATTCCAAAGAATTTAAAATATAGTCACATAAATTTATCACTTCTTGTTAAAAAAGGTCAATTTGTTAGTCCTTATACTACTTTAGGTTATTTCCAATTTGTAAGCGATAAATCATTAGAAATAGTAAAATTCAAATTAAAAAACACGGGAAAAAAACAAATTTTTTTAATTTCGAATGATGATTGCATTACTATCTCAAAAGATAAGACCAAAAATAAGACTATTAATGAATTATTCATTAATTCAGAATCTATTTTTGAAAGTGGAAAAATTATTATAGAAAATTCAAAAATTGTAACAATTCAAAAAGGTCGACCATATTTTTTTCCTAACTGCAAAAATGATCGTTTTCTTAATAAGAATACATTAGATTGTACGTTAATTACGAAAAATCTAATATCATCTAAAAAACAACTGATTTATAAATATCCTGTTAATATTACTTATTATGATATTACAAAAAAATTGAGTTCGATTTCATTTACGGAAAATATAAATTTTCAATATAGTTTTTCTAAAATGATTTTTAAAAAACAAGGAAAATTTTATATTTCCGGTGTTCCTAGAATAATTTCTAATTTTAAAATAAATCCGACGCGAATAATACGTGATTTAAAAACAAATCAATTAAGACACGTTACAAATGCATCTATATCATATCCAATATCTCAAATAGGTATACATTCTGTAACAGAAGATTTATTTGAACAAGAAGTAAATATTGTTTATTGCAGAAATGCTGAATTTGTTGAAACAGGTGAAACTCTTGGACTATTAAATTTTGAAAAAGAAATTACGGGGGATATCGTGAAAGGTTTACCTCGTATTCAAGAACTTTTAGAAGCAAGAAAAAAGAAAAAATTTAGTAAACGAATTCCAAAAAATCAAAAAAAAAGCTTATTAATACGTAAAACAACGTTAGATCCTAGCTTTGAATTTCGAAAATTAGCAACAACAATAAAGATGAATGAAAAAATAAATCCTCATAATTTATTAAAATTATATTTTAATTATTATGCTAAATCAAAAATACTTTTTAAAAAAAATAATTTTTTACAATTATTTAGGTTAACAAATTCATATGAAGCAAGTTATAGGAGTTTTAAAAAAGTTCAATTACTAATTTTAAGTTCAGTTCAATCGGTATATAAATCACAAGGAGTTATTATTTCTGATAAACATTTGGAAATTATTATTAAACAAATGACTTCAAAAATACAAATAACACGGGCTGGAGATACTCCTTTATTACCTCATGAGGTTATTGATTTATATCATATTAAATATATTAATCAAGTTATTGCATCAGAAAACTTTCAAAAAGCGAATTATGTTCCGATATTATTAGGTATAACAAAAGCAGCTTTAAATAATCCTAGTTTTATTTCAGCTGCAAGTTTTCAAGAAACAACACGAGTTTTGACTAAAGCCGCAATTGAAGGAAGATGTGATTGGCTAAGAGGTTTAAAAGAAAATATTGTTATTGGACAGTTAATTCCATCTGGGACTGGATGTAAAACATATTTTAATTTTTTTGAGGAAATTTCAAATACTTTACTACTAAAAACTTTTGAATCAAAAGCCTAGACGATTTACTTTTAAATTTGTTACATTACTCGGTATAAATAGACACTTTATTAAGGAGTTAATTATTTTTTTATGGTTGATATTACTTTAGCCCAATTATTAGAAGCTGGAGTTCATTTTGGACACAAAGCGTATCGTTGGAACCCAAAAATGTTTCCATATATATATACTGAACGAAATAACATTCATATTTTAGATTTAGTACAGTCGGCACAATTATTAAAAGAAGCAAATTCGTATGTTCAACTTGAGGCTGAAAAGGATAAAACGTTCTTATTTATCGGTACGAAAAGACAAGCGAGCACGTTAATTGCTCAAGAAGCTAAAAGATGTAATTCTTATTATGTTAATCATCACTGGTTGGGAGGAATGCTTACAAATTGGATTACTTTAGAAAGTCGAATAAAGCGTTTAAGAGAACTAGAAGAACAAGAAGCTAATCAGATTTTTGATTTATTGCCAAAGAAAGAAGCGTCGTTACGTAAGAAAGAGTTAGAAAAACTACGAAAACATCTTAATGGTGTTAAAGATATGAAAAAAAGACCAGATATTGCTATTATTATAGATCAAAAAAGAGAGATGACAGCGGTTAGAGAATGTAGAAAATTAGGTATTCCTATTGTTTCAATTTTAGATACAAATTGTGATCCAGATTTAGTTGATATTGTTATTCCAGGAAATGATGATGCAGTTCGTTCAATTAAATTAATTTTAAAATCTTTGACTGATAATATTAATTTAGGAAAAGCTAAATTAATTAATTCATAAATACTTCCTATATTATTATTGCAACATTTTGTATGACTGTAGATATTAACCCACAAACAATTAAAAAGCTTCGTGAAAAAACTGGTGCAGGAATGATGACTTGTAAACAAGCTTTAATAGAAAATAATGGTGATTTTGAGAAAGCAATTGACTTTTTAAAATTAAAAGGAATTGCAACAGCTAATAAAAAATCTGGTAGAAATACCCAAGAAGGAATAATTTATTCATATATACATACCGGAAATAAATTAGGAATTTTATTAGAAATTAATTGTGAAACAGATTTTGTCGCACGTCGTCCTGAATTTAATGAATTAGCAAAAAATATTGCTATGCAAATTGCATCAAATGAAAATATTGAAGTAATTTCTTTAAATGATATTTCTGAATCGATGAAAAATGAAGTCTGGCAATTTGAAAGTAACAAAGAAGATTTAATTAATAAACCAGAAGAAATAAAAAATAAAATTGTTTCAGGACGTATAGAAAAAACTTTAAAGACTAAAGTTTTATTAGAACAACCATTTATTCGTGATTCTAATATAACGGTCGAAGATTATATAAAACAAACAATTTCTATTTTAGGGGAAAATATTAAAGTTCGACGTTTTGTTCGTTATGTTTTAGGTGAATTAGATAGTCTTTAAAATATTTTTAATTATTAAAAAGTAAAGTTTATGGTTTGGATAATAATTTGTTAATAGATCCAAATCATAAACTATTAATAAAATAACTGTTATATATATAAACCTAACATATCAGGGAAGAATCTATTTATCTCAATTATAAATCCGGCTGTAAATGTTAACCATATTGTTAATAAAACTGGTGCTGTTGACAAATATTTTTGAAAATTTTCCATAATTTTAAATTTATTTATAAAATATAACTCTGAATTAACGTGGAGAAACGGTAACATTTTCATCTAGTGCTACTAATTCGCCACTAATTAATTCTTGCCATGCTGAAATTGGCCACATATAACCTGTTGTCATTATTTTTAAAGCTAATGGTACATTAATGATAATTTCACTTTCTGTTGGATTTTGACTAGTACTAATTGCGCGTAAATATTTTCTACCTACCCAACCAATCCAACCAGAGATATAAATAAATGCGAATCCAGGAGTTATAAATTCAGCTGCATGACTCCAACGTCCATCAGCAATTAAATGTGGTAATCCATCTGTTCCACATAATAAGTCTGACCTACTATATTTATCAAAACGAGCTTTTGTTCTATCCATTTGTTGTTGTAATGCTAATGCTGCTGGTGATCCCTCAGAATATTTACTTTTTCTTTGTTCTAATTTTTTTATACTTGCATTTAATCGTTTGTTAAAGCTAATTGAATCACTACATTTAGTTAATCCACCTATATCTGCTAATGCCAATTTTGGTGATATTAAGATAGTAAAAATTAAAGCTATCTGACAAAATAAAGAACGTTTCATTAATAGTTTTAAATTTTAATTTATGTTTTAGTAAAAAATTTTAAATCAGTAAAATTATTTTAATTTTATATTATTTTAATTATAGTAAAAAAAACTACTTTTTTAATTAATTATTATTTCGTATTAATTTTAGCTACACAATTGAATTTATAGCATGTAAAAATATACGTAATTGTATTAAAAGAAATAATTTAATATTTCAATTAAATCAATTTGAACTTTAAAAATATCGATTAGTAAGTAATCGATATTTTTAAAGTTCAAATTGATTTCCACGACGATATTGTAAATAAGCCGCTACAAATAACCCAAGAACAGACACAACCATCATACCTAAAACGATCCCTGACAATAAAGGTTCTACCATTTTTTTATTTGTAATTTTAAGATAAATATATCCTATGATTTATAGGTGTTTTATTATTTTTTATTTTAATTATTCACAAAAGTTCAGTATGTTAAAATTATTTCGAACTATGAAATTTCTTTCTTCGTTTAACAGATAACGAAGGAACAATAACTTATAAATAATAGAGATTCTTTAATAGTAATAGTAAAATTATAACATGATTAATTTTAGAAAAGTAAGTCAGTTAAATGTTAAAAACTGACTATATTATTTTCTATAAAATAATCATTTTTAATAATTAAATATTTATCTAAAACCAACTGCAGCTTGCCAAACAAATGCTAAAAGTAAAAAAAATACTGGAATAATTGGTAATACATCCACAATTGGACTAAATAGAACATATGCCTCAGGTAACTTAGCTAAAAGTAAACTTTCCATAAATAAACTTTTTAATTTTACAAATAATTAATAATAATAATTTTACTATAAAAGTTATTAAAAAGTTTATTTGTAGAAGTTCTCTTTTTTTAATTATCAATTCTTTTTATATATAATTAATATTAAAGATTAATAATTGCAATTCAGTACTTAATTAACTTTCTAATTTTATTAAACGAAAATAATTATGAATCAAACATATTTACCTTCTATTTTAGTTCCTTTAGTTGGTCTTGTTTTTCCAGCTTTTAGTATGTCGTTATTTTTCCTTTATATATCATTAGATAACATTGAATAAATCGATTCACTTTAATATATTAAAGTGAATCGATTTATTCAATGTTATCTAATGATATTAAATTATAATTAATTTATTAACTAACATATCTCTTATAACTGTATAACATATTTTAGTAAGAAATAGTTTTAGATTTACAATACTGTTAGTATTTAATATCATTCTATTATTTTGTTTTATTTTTTACCAAAACCCTAATGAAATTGCTTTATCAATAGGAAGACAAGCACCAATACCTAACCAAATAGCTACTATAAATCCTGTAATAAAGACTAAACTAGCAATTGGACGACGAAATGGATTTTGAAATTTATTTACATTTTCAATAAATGGTACTGTAATTAAACCTGCTGGTACTGCAGCCATTGCTAATACACCTAAAAGTTTATTAGGTAATACACGTAATAAATTAAACGTTGGGAAAAAGTACCATTCTGGTAAAATTTCTAGTGGTGTATTAAATGGATCTGCAGGTTCGCCCAGTTGAGTTGGTGCCATTACAGCTAATCCTATACAACATGCAAATGTTCCAAGAATACAAACAGGAAAAACATATAACAAATCATTTGGCCAAGCAGGTTCTCCATAATAATTATGGCCCATTCCTTTCGCTAATTTTGCTCTTAATTTTGGATCTGTTAAATCCGGTTTTTTAATTACTGACATATTTATCGTTATATTATTAAAGTAAAAAATATAATTTTTTAAAGTTAAAGAGGACCTGAAATTCCTTGCTTGCGAATCATTAAGAAATGCGTTAAAATTAAAACAGCAGCAGCGACTGGTAATACAAATGTATGTGCACTATAAAAACGAGTCAATGTACTTTGTCCAACACTTTCTCCACCTCTTAATACTAAAACTAACGGTGGACCAATAAGTGGTACAGCAGCCGGAACACCTGTTACAATTTTACATGCCCAAAATCCTATTTGATCCCAAGGTAATGAATAACCAGTAACCCCAAAAGAAACTGTAACAACAGCTAAAATTACTCCTGTTATCCAAGTTAACTCACGTGGTTTTTTAAATCCACCAGTTAAATATACACGGAATACATGTAAAACCATCATCATTACCATCATACTTGCAGACCAACGATGAATTGATCGGATTAACCAACCAAAGTTAACACTAGTCATGATGTATTCAACTGATGCAAATGCATCTACTACACTTGGTCTATAATAAAATGTCATTGCAAATCCAGTTGCAACTTGAATTAAAAAACAAGTAAATACAATACCACCAAAACAATAAAAAATATTTACATGAGGTGGAACATATTTGCTAGAAATGTCATCTGCAATCGCTTGGATTTCTAAGCGTTCTTCAAACCAATCATAAACTTTACTCATAAAAATAGTATTTAAATATTAGAGTTAAACACAACTAAGCATTTTCGAATTATAAAGGCGAGAGTGGGATTCGAACCCACGGAATCCGCAAAGATTCATCTGATTTCAAATCAGACGCAATCGACCAACTCTGCCATCTCGCCATTAAAGATTAGTTTAAGGACTAATCTTTTTAAATTTATTTCTCGTAAGTGTTAATTCCGCTAAATTTAACTGAAGCAGGATTAGGATTTTTTCCTATTGAAAAACTTCGAGTATTAACAGCAGTACGACCTGCATTTACTTTTTCAGGAAAAACTCCATCTTTTGGATGTAAATATTGAACTTCTCCACTAGGAAATATACGATAAATTTTATAATCGTTAATTTTAAATATTCGTAATTGTGTTCCTAAAGCTAAACATTGTTCTTTTCTAGCTAGATATAATAGATTTTCTCCATTTCGCATAATGGCTGCACCACCTGTTGGAATTTCAAAAATTTGCTCTTTATTACTTGTCCAAGTAATTGCATATTTTTCTTCTATTTCAGCGGCACGTAACCAACCTCCAGTACTTCCTCCAAAAGTTGGGAATGGCGTTTGTAAATTTAATGTCATACGTAAACCCTTATTATTATTTGACGTCTATTATATTAGTTTACTAAAAAAATTAGTTTTTATTAAATTAGAAAATTTTCTAGCGGAGAATGGATTTGAACCA
>Ga0102815_10002292_pt1 | contig 11675 bp, 12 predicted proteins | sample ColrivemetaGS759_FD_79113 | JGI IMG/M metagenome (GOLD analysis project Ga0102815, IMG submission 79113) | Estuarine microbial communities from the Columbia River estuary - Ebb tide ETM metaG S.759 | ecosystem: Environmental > Aquatic > Marine > Intertidal zone > Estuary | place: USA: Columbia...
AATATGCTTTTTATAATTGATGTTTTTAAAGCTTATCTAGATATTATTTTAAGCTCCTTATTACAATTGACTATAAATAGCCTGTTATCTATTTTATGTTTAGCTTATATAATAACAAATTTTTAGTACAATTTTACCTTAACATTTATAACTTTATAAACTTAAATTTTATTTTTTAAAAATTGTTAATTATTCGTAATAATCTAAAACAGCTAGTTCCCTGTTGAATGATAAGAATTAGTGTTTATTGTCTAATGTTATTTAATGTTTTAAAGTATAAAAGTTTTCAAAGTATTATAAGTTTTAATTTTTTTTTTTATTTAAACCAAAATTTTACACTACTAAAATTTTATAATAATTCTTTATGTGATGCAGCAGAAACTTTACAATTTGATTTTCAAGAAGCTGCGACGCCCTCAATGGAAGGTATTATAAGTTTTAATTATAACTTAACCTTTGTTATTTGTTTTATTTTAGTTTTTGTTTCATGGTTATTAGTAAATTGTATATTTTATTATTTAGATTATAAAAATATAAATTCTTCGAAGTTTACTCATTCTAATGAATTAGAAATAGTTTGGACAACTATTCCTGCTATTATATTATTGCTTTTAGCAACTCCTTCGTTTAGTTTATTATATTCTATGGATGAAATATCAGATCCTACATTATCTTTTAAAATTATAGGACATCAGTGGTATTGGAGTTACGAATTTTCTGATTATAATTATTTTTTATGTGGCACAAATTCAGATGGTACTAAAATAAAATATGATTGTTATATGACTAATTTAGAAACACTTCCTGAAAAACAAGGTTATTTTAGATTATTGGAAACAAATAAAAGAATTTTATTACCTATTAAAACTCATATAAGATTATTAGTAAGCTCAGCTGATGTTTTACATAGTTGGACTGTACCATCTTTTGGTGTAAAAGTAGACGCTTGCCCTGGTCGATTAAATCAATTAAATTTATTTATAAAACGTACTGGTTTATTTTTTGGTCAATGTAGCGAAATTTGCGGTGTAAATCATGCATTTATGCCTATAGCTATTGCTTGTGTAGAACAAAAAATATATAGTATCTTTGTTTTTGAACAGATGATTAAATATTTAAATTAAAAAAATTATTTATATGATTTTATTAAAAAATAATCCAACACAAAATCTATATAAAAATAGATTTTTTTTTAATTTCAGCAATAAAAACTTTTTAAATTTTTATTATTTATTTAATTTAAATCAAATAAAAACTAAACATCATTGGCATTTAGTTGATCCTAGTCCTTGGCCTTTAATGGGCTCTTTAAGTTCTTTATGTATTACTTCAGGAGGAGTTTTATTTATGCATAATTATTTAGAAGGTTCTGCACTGTTAAAATTTGGTATATTTAGTTTAATTTTTGTAATGTATGTATGGTGGCGTGATGTTATAAGAGAAGCTACTTTTGAAGAACAGCATAATTTTGCGGTTCAACGAGGTTTACGTTTAGGGATGTTGTTATTTATTATTTCAGAAATAATGTTTTTTTTTGCCTTTTTTTGGGCGTTTTTTCATTCAAGTTTAGCTCCAGTATTTAATATAGGGGGTGTTTGGCCTCCTAAAGAATTAATAACTATAGGAGCATCTGGAATTCCATTAACAAATACTATATTTTTATTAAGTTCTGGAGCTACTGTAACATATGCACATCATGGAATTAGAAGTAAGTCAAAAAAACATACAATATACGGTTTAATTTTTACTTTAATTTTAGCTACTTTATTTACTGTATTACAAGGTTATGAATATTTAAATGCTCCTTTTAATATTAATGATAGTGTATTCGGATCTTGTTTTTATATGACTACTGGATTTCATGGATTTCATGTTTTTATAGGTACATGTTGTTTGTTTGTTTCTTTTTTAAGAGTCATATTAAATCATTTTACAATGACCCATCATTTTGGTTTTGAAGCAGGTATATGGTATTGGCATTTTGTTGATGTTGTTTGGTTATTTTTATTTGTAATGGTTTATTGGTGGGGTTGTTAATTAAATAAAAAAAAATTAAAGTTTAAAAAGGTTAATTTTTATTTTAATAAATTTATAATATTATTTGTTTAATTTTTGAATTAAATAACAAGTTTTTATTTATTATAACTGTTTGTTTCATCATATTATCATCTTTATTTTTTTTAATTCTAAATTTTTTTATTTCTACAAAAAAAGGTATCATATATGTTATTAAATAGAAATAAAATAAACTTAAAATAATAATTAAAGACCATACTAAAACCCCAAAACATAATAAATCAAATTGTGGGATTTTTAATAATTTTTTTGTAATATAGTACGAAAAAGACGGGATTTGAACCCGCACTCTTCAGCGTGACAGGCCGATATTTTTACCATTTAAACTACATTTTCTAAACTTTTTTCTAGAATAATTTAAAATATATATAATTTATTTTAAGTTATATATTATAACTGTAATTTGTACTTTTAATTAATTATAAAAGGTTTATTGTATGTTTATAAAACAAGTTTAAAAGAAGTAATTAGCTAAAAGTATAATTTTAGGTTAAGTTAAATAATTAAATAAAAAGTTTTGTCTACATAAAATATTTTAATTTGGCAAGATATATTTTTTTATATAAATTTATTAACAATTTTATATAAAAATTTAAGTAAAAGGTTAAAATTTTATTCTTTTTAATATAATTAAATTTTATAAACAAAATTTGTAGATATTAATCTTAAATATTTAGAACATAATATCATAATTTTTGAAAATTTACTATATAAATCATTTCCTCCAATATAAAAATCGTCAATAAATAAAATTGGTTTTGTTTTAAAAAATTTTTTATTAAAATTATATTTTGAATAATAATTAAAATAAACTAGTTTATTTGATTTTATATTTAAACTTTGTATATGTATCATTTTATTAAACAAAAGATTAGGTAAAACCTGAAAATTTATATATTTTATAAAAGTTAAATAATTTTTAAAATTTAAAGAAAAATTTTTTTTTATTAATAAATTTTTATCTAAATGGCTTATTAATCTTCTTAAAATATACCAATTACTTTTTGTAGATTTAATCCTGTTAGGGATTATTTTAATAGTTTTTTTAAAAAATCCTTCTGAATTTTGATATAAACCTGAATCTTCAAATAAATTAAAATTAGGTAAACCTATATATAAATTATTTTTTATTTTAATATTATTTTTTTGATTATGCTTCGTTAGTATATTATTTTGTTCTATAATATATTTATAATTATAAGATTCTTTTTTAAAATAATTTAATAATTTTAATTCAAGTAATTTTAAAATATTTATGCTATAAATGTTAGAATTAATAAAATATAATCCTGAAGAATTAATAAAATCTTTTATATTAATAGATTTTATTAATCCAATTAAACTAATATAAGTTTCATTTAATGAAGAACTAACACAATTAATTCCTATCCAATTATTTAATTTTAATTTATCATTAAAAATATTAAAAAAAAAATTAATAACATTAGAATCATTTCTTTCTAATAAAATTGTATTAAATAATAACAAAGGATTTTTTTTTGATTTTAATTCTTGGCATACTATATTAGTTCCTTCTACTATATTTTTTAAAATAGTTATATTAGCACCTAAATTAATAATTGGAAAAGTAAAATCAAGCAAAGAATTTATTGTAAAAATTTTTACATTACCTTTTAAAAATCGTTGTTTTAATTTTATATTTAAAGTAGAACTTTCTAATCTAGTATTTAAACCTATTAATAAAATAATCTCAGATAAATTTAACTTAGTGATGTTATTAGCAGAATTAATTAATAAATTAGTATCTAAATCTATAAAATTAAAAAAATTATTTACTTTTTTAATTTTAATAAATTCATATTTTTTTTCAAATAATAATAATAAATTTAATAATTCAACACTAATTGAATTATCAATTATAATAGTAATAAAAGGTAATTTTAATAAATGTTTATTAAAATGGTTTTGAAAATATATAATCAAAGTAATTTCTTTAAACATCTGTTTCCAAAGAATAGAATTATCAAAATAATTAACATCATTTGTTACAATTAATGTAGATAATCTTTCTAAAGAAAACATACCATCAAAAGAAAATCGAGTTTTGTCTGATATCCAATTTTCAAAGTTATTATTCTGATTATAATAATAAGGGGTTATTTTTGTTATCAAAAAATCATTTTTTATTGAAACTTTAATATCTAAATTTAAACTATCAGAATAATCAATAGAAAAAACGTTTTTTAATTCCCAAGTTCTATCAAAAAAAGAATATGTTTTAGACGTTAAAGCACCGACAGGACAAATATCAATAACATTACCAGAAATCTCTGAATTAAATATTTTTTCGATATAAGATCCTATTTCCATAGAATAACCACGGCCAAAAACTCCTAAATCTTCGCTATGGGCTATTTCTTTAGCAAATCGAATACATCTAGTACAATGAATACATCTAGTCATCACTGTTTTTATTATAGGTCCTAAATTTTTGTTGATGACACTTCTTTTATAGAAATAAAATCTTTTTTTATTTAACCCAAAAGTTAAAGACTGATCTTGTAAATCACATTCACCTCCTTGATCACATATAGGACAATCTAATGGATGATTTAATAATAAAAATTCTAATATATTTTCTCTAGCTTTTTTAACCAAAAAGCTATTTGTATAAATTTCCATTTTATTACTTATAGGCATAGCACAAGAGATTAAAGGTTTAGGAGAATTTTTTAACTCTACTAAACATAAACGACAATTTCCAGCAATAGATAAATTTTTATGATAACAAAAATGAGGTATTTTTATATTTAAATTTTCTATATAATCTATAATATTTTTATCTTTTTCTATATAATTAATTTTAATGCCGTTTACGTAAAAATAATTCAATTTAATATTAAATTTAACCATAAAAAAAATTTATAATTTTTTTAATCCCAACTTAATGCACCTAATTTCCAAACATAAAACAAACCTATACTTAACTCAAAAATAAAATCAATCATAGACCAAAACCCTACAATATTTAATTGACTTACAGAAATACACCAAGGATATATAAATATAGTTTCTAAATCAAAAACTAAAAATAATATTGCAATTAAATAAAATTTTACATCAAATTGTAAACGAGCATCTTCATAAGGTTCAAAGCCACACTCATACGTTGATAATTTTTCTGATTCAGGTTTTTGAATTACTAAAAAATAAGATAAAATTAAAATAATAAAACTTAATAAAATTGCCATTAATAAAATAACTAGTAAAGAAAAGTATTCTTCTTTAACTAAAGAAAATTTTAAATCAGTTAAACTTATACAATAAAAAATTAAAACACTATTTATAAAATGTAACATAAAAATATTTTTTTAATAAATATAATGACTAATTTATATTAAATTTATTTTTTTTGTGATAAGAAATAGAAAATAAATAAAATAAATAAAAGACATATTCTAAAATCTAAAAAAAAAAAATAATTTAAACTTATTATCCTAAATATTAAAATAAATGTAATTGATATTAATATTATTAAAGTGTAATGATATAATAATCCACTTTGTAATTTATACAAATTGTTAGCTTTTTTAGAAATTATTACAGTTAATCCTAAAGGACCAAAAACTTCTATTATACCTCTATCTATAATTTTATAACTTACTCTATAACTTATATTTAATATAGATTGAACTAAATATTCATTATATATTTTATCAAAAAACCATTTTTTATTTAAAAAATTATAAGTTTTTTTACCAAGATTTGAAATTTTTATTTTAAATAAAAAAAAATTAAAAAAAGAATACAGTATAAAAGCAAATATAAAACCTAAGCAACTAAAAAATAAAGGTAACAATTTAATAAATTGATCAATAAATTCTGCATCAATTCTATTCATATTTTCAGGTAAAATATAAATAGAATTTCCCCAAAAGTCAGAACCTAATCCAATAAATAAATCTTTAAAATAAAATCCAGCAAAAATACTAGGTAAAACTAATAAAAATAAAACTAAATTTATTTGATATTCTTTAGATTCTTTCACTAAAAATATAACAGATTTATAAGCATTAGGCTTAAATAAAAAAGTTATATATAAAAGTCTTATAGAATAAAACGAAGTGAAAAAAGCACCTATAATACCTAAAATATAACTAAAAAAACCTGAATTGCAAAATTTACCAAAAGCAGTTTCAAGTATAATATCTTTTGAATAAAATCCAGTTAAAAAAGGAAAACCCATTAAAGCTAAAGAACCTACTATCATGATAGAATAAGTGAAAGGTATTTTATTTTTTAAACCTCCCATTTTTCTCATGTCTTGTTCATCAATCACAGCGTGAATAATTGATCCTGCACCTAAAAAAAGTAATGCTTTAAAAAAAGCATGATTCACTAAATGAAAAATTCCAACGGAATAATTAGATAATCCACAAGCAAACATCATATAACCTAATTGACTACATGTCGAATAAGCTATAACTTTTTTTAAATCATTTTGTACTAATCCTGTAGAAGCCGCAAAAAAAGCAGTACATGCACCTAAAATAGTTACTATTTGAGAAATATTGCTAGAATATTCAAATATAAAAGAACTTCTTACTATTAAAAATATACCAGCCGTAACCATTGTAGCAGCATGTATTAATGCGGATACTGGAGTAGGACCTTCCATAGCATCAGGTAACCATGTATGTAATCCTATTTGAGCTGATTTTCCTATGGCACCTATTAATAAAAAAAAACTTATTAAACTTAATATATTAAATTCAATGTAAAATAAATTTAAGGTTTCATCTATAAAAAAAGGAGTTATTGAAAAAATAGTAGCGTAATCAACTGCTTTAAAATATGTAAAAGTTAATAAGATAGCTAAAATTAACCCAAAATCTCCAATTCTATTAACTATCATAGCTTTAATAGCAGCTTTATTTGCTTGTATTCGAGTAAACCAAAAATTTATTAATAAATATGAACATAACCCAACTCCTTCCCAGCCAACAAACATTTGAATATAATTATCAGCTGTTACTAAAATAAGCATAAAAAATGTAAATAAAGATAAATAAGACATAAATCTAGGTAAATGTGGATCATATGACATATATTCAGTTGAATATAAATGAACTAAAAAAGAAATAAATGTTACAACACAACACATAACTACTGTTAACGAATCAAATAAAAATCCCCAATCTACATTTAATAACTCAGAATCAATCCATTTTGTTAATTTGATATAAACAACACTGTTAGATAAACCAACTTCATAAAAACAAAAAAAAGAAAATATACAAGTAAAAAATAAACAAAATATTGATATTAAAGAAGAACCTTTAATACCTAAATATCTACCGAACATACCGACAGTAATTGAACTAATTAAAGGTAAAAAAATTAAAATTAAATACATTAAATTAATATATTTGGGGAAAAAGGAATCGAACCTTTGAATTTTTGTACCAAAAACAAACGCCTTACCTACTTGGCTATACCCCAGTTTATTTTACCAAACAGATTTTTTTACTCCAGAAATTTGTCCAAATCTACTCAAATTTAAAAATATTATTCTAGACATTTTAAACTTATTTAATACACTTTTTTTTCTAAAAGTATATATACAATAATTATTAATTTTAGTTTTTGTATATTGTTTGCATAAAGTATGTAATTTAAAAATCACATTAGATCTTATAGAAAGCCATAAATTTTTATTTTTTATAATAGATTTTAATAAAAATCTATTAATTTCAAAAATTAAATATTTTTTTCTTTTAATTTTATCTTTTTGAATTATACTTTTCATTTCCAAGGATTTAAAAATTCAAATTTTCTATATTCTTGAGAAAATTGTATAAAATCAGTTACGATTCTCTTTTGAGAATCATCATACCTTAATTCAATAAAACCACTTAAAGGAAAATCTTTTCTTAAAGGATACCCTTCAAAACCATAATCTGTTAAAATTCTTCTTAAATTACTATGATTAAAAAAAAAAATACCAAACATATCAAAAATTTCATTTTCATACCAGCCTGCCGAAATATATAATTTTTCACAAGATTCTACTATTTGTAACTGATCTATAGAAATTTTTATTCTTATCCTATTATTATATTTTATACTTAACAAATCGTAAGCTAATTCAAATCTTTTTTTTTTTTTATATAATCAACACCAGATATAGAAACTAGTACTTTATACTGGCAAAGTAAATTATATTTAAAAAAAACTAATAAATCTAATAACAACGAAGTTTTAATAAATATAACAATTTCATCTTTAAAAAGTTGAACTTTTTTTATAGGAAATATTTTAATTATTTTTTTTATATGGGTTAATAACAAATTTAAATTTTCCATTTTATTTTAAAAATTTATCTCTATAATTTACATTATTTAATTGATCAGATGATGTAAATAACTTTAACCAAATATTAGAATTACGATCATCTTTTTCAAAAAACACTATTTTTTTTTTTAAAGTATTTTTAGTTATTAAAAAACTTCCATCAGAAGCTATAATAATTAATTTTTTTTTTTTTAAATTATTCAAACTCATAATAAAAAACTAATTTTAACGATCAACTTCACCAAAAACTATATCTTGTGTACCTATAATTGTTACTATATCAGCAATAAAATGGTTTTTAGACATAAAATTTAAAGCTTGTAAATGATTAAACGCTGGTGATTTTATTTTACATCTAAAAGGTTTATTTGTTCCATTTGATATTAAATAAACACCAAATTCACCTTTAGGTGCTTCACTTCCAATATAAGTTTCTCCGGGTAAAGGTTGTATTCCTTGTGTAGACAATTTAAAATGGTGAATTAAAGATTCCATTGAATTTTTAATATTTTTTCTAAAAGGAATTGTTAATTTTCTATTATCATTAATAATATTTCCTTCTGGTAGATTATCAATACACTGTTTTATTATATTTAAAGATTCTTTCATTTCAAACATACGAAGAATATATCTATCATAACAATCACCATTTGAATCTATAGGAATTCTAAAAAATACATGATTATAAATATCATAAGGTTGACTTTTTCTAAGATCCCAATTTATACCTGAACCACGTAGCATTACACCACTAAAACCCCAATTTAAAGAATCTAAAAAAGAAATAATTCCTATATCAACTAATCTTTGTTTCCAAATACTATTTTCTGATAGCATATCTTCAATTTCATTTAATCGTAAATGAAATTGCTCTATAAATAAATAAATATCATCTAAAAGCCCTAAAGGTAAATCTAAATGAACACCACCAGGTCTAAAATATGCTGCATGCATTCTAGCACCACTAACACGTTCATAAAACTCCATTAATTTTTCACGTTCTTCAAACGACCAAAGCATTGGAGTCATAGCACCAACATCCATAGCATGGCAACCTACAGCTAATAAATGATTTAAAATTCGAGTTAATTCTGCAAACAATACTCTAATATATTGTGCTCTTAAAGGAACACTACAATTAGTTAATTTTTCTATAGCTAAACAATAACTGTATTCTTGAGACATCATTGACACATAATCTAATCTATCAAAATAAGGTAAGGCTTGTAAATAAGTTTTATATTCTATTAATTTTTCAGTTCCTCTGTGTAACAAACCAATATGAGGATCTGCACGTTCTATAATTTCTCCTTTTAACTCTAAAACTAATCTTAAAACACCATGAGCAGCTGGATGCTGCGGTCCAAAATTTATTGTAAAATTTTGTATTTTATTTTTAATTTCTTTTTTTTTCAAAGTCATAACTGCTTTTTTATTTATTATTATTCTCAACGAGACTTGAACTCGTATTCTTACCTTGAAAGAGTAATGTCCTAAACCTTTAGACGATGAGAACTAAAATTGCATTAATTGAATTAATAAATTTACGCTTAAATGTATAGGATTTAAAAATATATTCGGGTACAAACCCATTATTATAGTACCTAAAAAAAAAGGTAAAAAAATATAAAATTCTCTTTGATTTAAATCAACAAATTTTTTTATATACTGAGTTTTTAAATTACCATAAGCTATACGATTAAACAACCATAAAGAATAACACCCTCCCAAAATCATACTAGAAGCACCTATTACAGTAATAGCTATATTAGTTTGAAAAGACCCTATTAATATTAAAAGTTCACCAACAAAACTTCCTGTACCGGGTAAACCTATATTTGACAAAGTAAAAAATAAAAAAATAAATATATATATAGGCATAATATGGACTAAACCTCCATAATATTTTACAGTTCTTGTATGATATCTATCATAAATAACACCTATAATTGCAAATAAAGCACTTGCAACAAAACCATGACTTAAACTTTGTAAAATAGCACCTTCTATACCTATAACATTAAAGCTAAATAAACCTAAAATGACTAAATTCATATGTGCTATAGAAGTATAAGCAATTATTCTTTTAAAATCAGTTTGTCGAATAGCTGTTAATGAAGTATATACTATACTAATAGCAGCAATTGAATAAACTAAAGGAGAAAAATAATAACAACTTTGTGGAAAAAAAGGAAATAAAAATCGAATAAAACCATAAGTTCCTAATTTTAATAAAATTCCTGCTAAAATTACAGAACCTGAAGTTGGTGCTTCAACATGAGCTTCTGGCAACCAAAGATGAACAGGTACCATAGGTATCTTAGTTGCAAAAGAAACAAAAAAAGATAACCATAAAATTTTTTGCTCTTTTAAAGTAAAAGAAACTGTAGTTAAAATTTCAAAACTTGTAGTCCCTATTTGATAATAAATATATATAATAGTTAACAAAAATAAAACTGACCCTAAAAGTGTATATAAAAAAAAGAAATATGCAGCTCTTATTTTTCTTACTCTAGAACCCCAAAAACCTATAAGTAAATACATAGGAATTAAAACACTTTCAAAAAAAATATAAAATAATAATAAATCTAAAACACAAAAAACCCCAATTAAAAGAAAATTTAAAAAAAAAAACAGACTAAAATATAATTTTAAATTATATTTTATAGAGTTCCAACTTATTAAAATACATAAAAAAATTAATAAATTTGTTAATAAAATAAAAAATAATGAAATTCCATCTATTCCTAAAATAAAATTAAAATTTAAATTAGAAATCCAATTAAATTTTAAATAAAATTGAAATTGACTTTGTGAAAAATTAAAAAAACTTAAAAGAAATAATGATAAAATTACAGATAATCCAGAAAAAAATAATGCTATTTTTTTAATAAGCACATCATTCCAAGTAGGCAAAAAAAATATACTTAATATACCAACTAAAGGTAATACTAATAAAAAAATTAAAATATTGTGTAACTGAAAAGACATAAAATTATGTTTAAATGTGTTAACATTTTATAGGATTTGAACCTATGCCCGTCAGTTTAGAAAACTACTGCTCTATCCAACTGAGCTAAAAATGTTAATTAACAATAAAATAAAAATATAAGCTTAATTAGATTTGAACTAATGACTTTACGCTTATCAGGCGTATACTCTAACCAGCTGAGTTACAAGCTTAAAAAAATCTAATTTTTAAAATAAAATAGGCATATTGGGATTTGAACCCAAAACCTGTGGATTAAAAGTCCAATGCTCTACCTTTGAGCTATATACCTATA
>Ga0102815_10002293_pt1 | contig 11673 bp, 9 predicted proteins | sample ColrivemetaGS759_FD_79113 | JGI IMG/M metagenome (GOLD analysis project Ga0102815, IMG submission 79113) | Estuarine microbial communities from the Columbia River estuary - Ebb tide ETM metaG S.759 | ecosystem: Environmental > Aquatic > Marine > Intertidal zone > Estuary | place: USA: Columbia...
GCGCCATATCGCGGGCATGGCGTTGATTGCGGTTGGGCTGGCGGCGCTGGACGGGCGGATCTGGAAACGCCTGCGGGGGCGTTAGAAAACGGGTGGTCAGGCCAAGAGGGTCTGAACCCAATCCGGGACAACTTGCGTCGCGGGGCCATAGCGGTGGTCGTGGAAATGTTGTGAGATTTCTGAGGGTTCGAGGTTGAGTTCCAAACAGCGCGCGCCAGCCTCACGGGCGGCAGCGGCGAACCCGGCGGCGGGCCAGACTTGCCCCGATGTGCCAAGGGACACGAAGAGATCCGCGCGCTCAATCTGCTCGGCGATCGCCTCCATGTGATAGGGAACCTCACCGAACCACACGACATCGGGCCGTGTCGCGGGTTGGGCGCAGGCCGGGCACGGGGTGCGTGTTGCCATGACCGCAGGCGCGGGCCAGCGATGGCCACAGGCACCACAGAGCGCGCGCATCAAAGCGCCATGCATCTGGATCAGTGATTTCGACCCGGCGCGACTGTGCAAATCATCGACATTTTGCGTGACGATCCTCACCTGCCCCGGCATCGCGGCTTCAAGTTTCGCCAGCGCATAATGCGCGGCATTCGGCGCGGCCGTGGCGCAATTGGCGCGGCGGGCGTTGTAGAAATCATGCACAAGATCTGGGTTGCGGGCGAGCCCCTCGGGCGTCGCGACATCCTCGAGATCGTATTGCGACCACAGCCCGCCTTTATCGCGAAACGTGCCCAAGCCGCTTTCCGCCGAAATGCCCGCCCCGGTCAAAATGACGATCCGCATCTTAGGCCCTTTGCAATTTCACGGGTTCGGTGCGCGCCAGACGCAGAAAATGCGCCATGAAGGGTTTGACAGCATCATCGCTGCGGGTCGCGCCATAGAGCCGCTTGGTCATGCCATGTTCGGTGATCGGCAGGGTCGCGTAATCCGAGGAATATTTGACCTCGCGCAGCACCCAATCGGGCAGCACAGAGACGCCGCGCCCCGACGCCACCAGCAGCAAGATCACCGCCGTCAGTTCGACCTGCCGAATGGCGCGTGGCTCAACGCGCGCGGGGCTAAGCAACCCGGTGAAGATATCGAGCCTTGCGCGGTCCATCGGATAGGTGATCAAAACCTCGTCGCGGAAATCCTCGGCCTCGACAAAGGGTTTCTTGGCCAGCGGATGAGTCGAGGCGGCGATAAATCGTGGCTCATAGTCAAAAAGTGGTGTGAAAACAACGCCATCCAGCGCCTCGGGATCGGATGAGATCACCAGATCAACATCTTCGCGCACCAGTGCAGGCAAGGCCCCAAAGGCAAGGCCGGGGCGGATATCCACGTCGATATCGGGCCATGCATGGCGGAATTTCTCCAGCACCGGGAAGAGCCATTCGAAACAGGCGTGGCATTCAATGGCGATGTGCAGCCGCCCGGATTTTCCGGCGATCAGCGCGCGAAACTCATCCTCGGTGGCGTCGATCCGGGGCAGCACATCTTCGGCCAATCGCAACAAGCGCATACCCGCCGCAGACAGGCGCAAGGGCTTGGTGCGCCGTACAAACAACTCAACACCGCATTGATCCTCAAGCCCCTTTAGCTGGTGGCTCAACGCCGATTGCGTGATGTTCAACAGATCCGCCGCGCGGCCAACACCACCCGCCTGATGGATCGCACGGATCGTGCGAAGATGCCGGAATTCGAGGTGCATTATGTGGTCCGCCTCATAGAGATGATGAAAACAATGAATTTGTCTCACATTGCTGCGCGTGCGACAAGAGGCTCGAAGAATAGGAGTTTCGTCATGTCTGCACCGCGTATCTCGTTCGAGTTTTTCCCGCCCAAAACGTTGGAAGCCAGCTTCCGTCTGTGGGAAACGGTGCGCATGTTGGCCCCGTTGAACCCGGATTTCGTGTCCGTGACCTACGGCGCGGGCGGCACGACACGCCAATTGACCCATGAAGCCGTGACCACCATCGGGCGCGAATTCGGCCTGAATGTTGCGGCGCATCTGACCTGTGTTGACGCCTCTCGCGCGGAAACGCTGGAGATCGCACGCAGCTATGCGGCGGCTGGCGTCTCTGAGATCGTGGCGCTGCGGGGCGATCCGCCCAAGGGTCAGGGCGGTTTCTCGGCGCATCCTGAGGGGTTCGCGCATTCCGCTGAACTGATCACCGCGCTCAAGGAAACCGGCGATTTCAACATTCGCGTCGGCGCCTACCCTGAGCCACACCCAGAAGCCGTTGATGCGAGTGCCGATATCCAGTGGCTCAAGCGCAAATTCGAGGCCGGAGCCGACAGCGCGATCACGCAATTCTTCTTCGAGGCCGAGACATTCTTGCGGTTCCGCGACGCTGCCGACAAGGCCGGGATCGACGCCAGCAAAATCGTGCCCGGCATCATCCCGATCGAAAACTGGTCAGGTATCCGCCGCTTTGCGCTGTCCACCGGGGCGACGGTTCCGGCATGGTTGGATGATGCATTCACCAAAGCGGCCCGCGACGGACGCGAGGATCTGCTGGCAACGGCGCTGTGCACCGAATTGTGCGACACGCTGATGAATGAGGGCGTCCCGGCGCTGCATTTCTACACGCTGAACCGCCCGACGCTGACCCGCGATGTGTGCTATGCGCTGGGTGTGACACCCGCTGTGGAATTGCAGAACGTCGCGTAATCGCAGCGAAAATCCCGAACGAAAACGGCGCGCCCAAGACTGGACGCGCCGTTTTTCTTTGCCGGGTCGCCGGGTTGCCCGGTTGCCCGGTTGCCAGCATGTCGGGTTGATCAGCCGCCAACCTCAAGAACTTCGTTGCGCCCACTTTTGGTATAGCGCAGTTCCGATTCGCCTATCGCGGTCACGCGGCCCCCGTCCAAACGGTCGCCGACTTGCACCCGGACGACGCGCCCACTGGACAAACGCACCAAGGCGCGGCGGTCATCTGGCGAGCCAAACACGCCGATCAAATTGATATTGCCAAGGTTGATGGCGTTGGTTTCCGTGGCCTGCCGCGCGACCGAAGCTGAGCTGTGAATGGCCGGTGCTGCGCTGGCGCTGCTGGTCTCGCCTTCTTCGGTATCAACCTCGGTGCTGCCGGGGCTGTTGCTGCTGGCGGCGGCGGCGAGGATCGCTTGCGCGCGCTCGGTGACATCACTGGGGCGCGCGCTGGGGCGCAGCGACTCGGCCACGGCCTCTTGCGCGACCTCGGTTCCGGCGTCAACGGCGGCGGCGACTTCTGGGGGGACCAGATCGGTCGGGCGGTTCTGTGGCCGAAGTGCAGCAAGCGAAACCCCTCCAGGAGGAGGGGCTTCAAGCGTCGCGGTTTGTGTATCGGTCGTTTCCACTGCCGCGTCTTGTTGCACGGCGTCGGGTTCGGCCTCGGGTTCGGGCGCTGGATCGGGCACCGCCGGGGCCAGTTGTTCGCCAAGAGCGCGAACTCGGGCGCTGCGGGGTCGTGGGCGCGCGGCGGCAAGCGCCGGATCAGCGCGCGGCGTATCGGGTGCAATCTCGGCAACCGGAGCAACGGGTTCGGGTGCCGGTGCGGGTAGCGGTTCGGGCAGCGGCTCAGGCGTCGGCTCAGGTTCTGGCGCGGGCACCGGTTCGGGCGCGGGTGCTGGCTCTGGCACTGGCTCTGGTTCTGGCGCGATCCCGGCAGGGCGCGGTGCGGGCACGACATCGGGCGCGCGGGCAAACACGGTCACACCCGAGGGGGTCAACGCGCCTTCTGGCGTCGCTTCGACTAAGCCATTCGCATCAAAGGTAAATTCCGTTCCGAACGGCGGCGGAGCGGCCGGGGCGACGAAAGCCACCTCAGAGACATCGGGCGTGTCGAACCCGGCGGGCAGTGACAAACGCTGCGTTGCGGTGGTCGAAACCGAGGCAACTTGCGGCGTGTCCGAGACCTGCGCGGGCGCGGCTTGGCTGGTCGGCTGGCCGCTGGTTGCCTGCGCTGTGGGCTGGCTGCTGGCCGCCGCAACCTGCGCGGCTTGGTCCAGTGCCTCGGCGGGCAAAGCCTCGTTCAACGCTTGTTGCACCAAGGTTTCCAACAGGCGGTCGGGGTCGGTGGCGTCAACGGGATCCGTGGTGGTGGCATCGCTCGATGTGACCGACGCGGTCTGCGTATCGGTCACATCAGCGACGGCATCGGTTGCGGTATCGGCCAGATCATCGACGGCATCCGTCGCTTGCGCGGCCAAATCATCAACCGCCGCATCGGCGTTTGCAGCCAAATCAGCGGCCGCATCATCCAACACGGTTTCCGGTGTGACCACCGACGCGCGGATCCCCGAATTGTCTGGCAAAGTCGTGACACCGACGGTCGACGTCGCAGGATCAACGCGATCCGGTGCCGCGATTTGCTCCATGGAAGTGGAGCCGACGGGGTCATTTTGCGCAAGTTGCGGGGTCTCGTCGGCGCCGTTGAAATACAAGAACCAGACGGCCACGGTGACCAGCAGCAGCAGCACGCCGCCTGCGGCCATGATGCCACGGCCCGCGAAACTTGGCTCAGCATAGGTGTTGCCGCGCGCGCCGAAAATCGTCATCGCTTCGGCCTCGGTGGCCTTTTCGCGGTCCAACATAGCGGACGAAGGTGTTGCGGCCCCCACGACGGGCGCTGGGGCTGCCGGTTTTTCACGGCGTGCCGGAACCGCATTGCGCGCGGCATTGCTGGCGCTGGCCGCAGCACCTTTTGCTGCTCCGCTCAGCCCAGTAACGCTGGACAAAAGCTTGCGGCGGGCACGTTTCAACCGCCGTTTCATGCGGTTGACAAGGCTCGGCCCGGATTTCTCGGCCTCACCCGGCAGGACGGCAAGCCGACCCCCCGGATTGGCGCCATTTCCGGCCCCGCCCGCGCCAGACGCGGCAACGACGGGTGCAGGACGACGACGGGATGCAAACGAGACCGGCGCAGCGGTTTCAGCCCCCGCCCCTTCGCCCGCATCAGAAACGGCGACAGGCACGGCGACAGAAACGGGGCGCGGCGCTTCGGTGGGCATCGCAGGCATCGGCCCGGCGGCTGCCGGACGTATGGCCTCGGCGGATTTCGGGGCTTCTGCGGCGGCCTCGCGGGCTTGTTCACGGCGCAACCGCGTGCCCATCCGGCGCACAAGATTACCAACCTTCGCCAGAGGCTCGGACGATGTGGGCTGCCCTTCCAACGCGGCAATCGGCGAGCGCACGGGCTCAATTGGGCGTGGCTGGGCCTCGACTTTGGCGCGCGCGGCCATTGGTGGCGGCGTGCGTGGGGCCGGTGCGACCTTGGACGGAATACGCGGAACCGGGCGCGCGACGGGCGTTGGCGCGGTCGCGGGCTTTGCATCGAGCGTTGCAGCCGGGGCGGCGGCTGCGGGTTTCTCAGCTTTTGGCGTCTCGGCGGCGGGGGCCTTGCGTGACGCAGTCCCGGTGATGCGCACCGGTTCTAGGTCAAATTGCACCCGGTCCCCTGAAGGCACATAGGCTTTCGACACCGAGGTCACACCGAAATTCGGCTCGCCAGCGAATTGGCCCGACTCGGGCGACGCGACGAAAGCAACCGGGTTGAAGCCGCTGGCATCCGCGAATCCCTCGGCCTCGGACAGGGTGTCGCGAGCGCAGATCACCACCATCGCGAAATCGTCCTCGACGGACCAATCATAGATCACTTCGTCGATGGTATAGGGCGTCAACGCCTCGATCTCGGCCTCGATCTGATAGCGGCGCGCCTCGTCGGTTGGGCCGGGGGCCGACACCGTCGCATAGCGCAACTGGCTTTCGGGCAGCACAAGCTTGGTGCGCACGCCATCGGGCTCAAGGCGCTTGGCCTCGGCCACCAGCCGGTCACAGCCTGCCTGAACGTCATCCGTGTCAAAGCTCACCGACCCCAGTGACAACCAGCCACCCGAGTCACGATGTAAAAGCTCAATGCCGTCATTCGACAGCTTCAGGGCAAAATTCGGTTTCATCCGGTGCGTTTACCACAGCCTAATGGGGCGCGCCGAGTCATCGACTCGGGCAATCCCTTCCCTATAGCAGGAATCCGCCGATGAAAACAAATGGCCCGACAGTGAAACTGCCGGACCACATTATCGTGAAGAAACAACGCCGAATTAGGGGTTAGGCGGTGGCCTTGGCCAAAGCCTGATCCAGATCGGCGATCAAGTCGGCGGGATCCTCGGTTCCGATGGACAAACGCACAACATTCGGCGCGGCACCAGCGGCGGTTTGCTGCTCTGGCGAGAGTTGGCGGTGCGTTGTGCTGGCCGAATGGATGATCAGGCTGCGCGTATCGCCAAGGTTGGCGACATGGCTGAACAGTTCCAGCGAATCAACCAGTTTGACGCAAGCGTCATAGCCGCCCTTGAGCGTCACGGTGAACAGCGCCCCTGCCCCTTTGGGCACAATGCGCGCCGCGCGTTCCTTATAGGGTGAGCTGTCGAGCCCGGCATAGGTCACCGCCTCAACGCGCGGATCAGCTTCAAGCCAAGCGGCCAGTTGCCCGGCATTGGCGATATGCTTGTCCATGCGCAGGCTCAGGGTTTCGATGCCCATCAGCGTGTAATGCGCGGCTTGCGGGTTGAGCGTCATGCCCAGATCGCGCAGGCCGATGGCGATCCCGTGGAAGGTAAAGGCCAGCCCGCCGAAGGTCTCGTGGAACTTGAGGCCGTGATAGGCGGGCTCTGGCTGGCTGAGCGAGGGGAACCTGTCAGAAGCCGACCAATCGAATGTGCCCGAATCAACGACAACGCCGCCCGTGACCGTGCCATTGCCCGTCAGGTATTTGGTCATCGAATGCACGACCAAAGTGGCGCCCATCTCGATGGGTTTGCACAGATAGGGCGTGGCCGTGGTGTTATCGACGATCAACGGAATGCCGTGACGGTTGCCGATCTCGGCCAGTGCTGGAATGTCACTGATATAGCCGCCAGGGTTGGCGATGGTCTCGCAGAAGATCGCCTGCGTATTGTCGTCAATCGCGGCCTCAACAGCGGCCAGATCGTCGGTATCAACGAATTTCGCCGCCCAGCCAAAGCGTTTGAACGTCTGGCTGAACTGGGTGATCGTGCCGCCATACAGACGGGTCGAGGCGATGATATTCTTGCCCGGTGCCATCAGTGGGAACAGCGCCATGATCTGCGCCGCGTGGCCGGATGAGCAGCAAACCGCACCTGCGCCGCCTTCCAGCGTCGCGACACGCTCTTGCAGCGCGGCAACGGTTGGGTTGGTCAGGCGCGAATAGATATAGCCAACCTCTTGCAGGTTGAACAAAGCCGCCGCGTGGTCGGCGTCGCGGAACACATAGGCGGTGGTCTGGTAAATTGGCACCTGCCGCGCGCCCGTCGCCGGATCGGGGCGTGCGCCCGCATGAACCTGAAGCGTGTCGAAGCCGAAAGTCTTGGTCATGGAAACCTCCCTAAGATTTGCGCGTGACGCTACGGTATTGGCACGGCACAGGCAACGGGCGGCGTTATGGGGTGCCTTGGCGGGGCGCGGGATGGCGTGCTTGCCAAGGGCGGCCCGTGCGAACATCGGGGGTCAGGGCGGGTGCCGAATGGGGACAGTGTTCGCGCTGCGTGCGGGCAGGCACACCAGATGTTCTTTTGCAGTGAGAGTTGCGCAAAAAAGTGCCCCCCTGAGCAAGCTCAGAGGGGCGGGTCGTGCAATAACTAGAATAAGATTAGGTCATGAAAACTCGTACGCGGACAGCTAAAAATTGGCAGCTTTGAAAGTATTTCGCGACACCGTCGCTTTAGTAATCATAGGTCGCGCGGGTTGCGGTTTCGGTTCAAAGAAATTCTCTTTGATTGCAGAAAATTAATCAACCTACTGAAATTGAAGCTAAATTACCGACACCCCTGGGCACGTAAAAAAGAACCCCAGAGCAAGCTCTGGGGTTAAGGTTTGGGACAGAGGGCGACGGGGACACATCGTCAAACTATGGACGAGGGACGCGTCAAGCTGTGATGCATCGGGTCGCTACAGATAGGTCGTCGCAGGCACGCCTTGGGTTCAAAGAAAATCGCGAAAATCGTAAAAAGACGCCCCGGAGCCAAGCTTCGGGGCGTTAAGAATTGGATTGGGACTAAGTGGTACCGTGGAATGCCTGCACCCAGAGCCAAGATTGCCTTCGGCCTCGGTTGCAGGGACACGGTAGCAACGGTTCATGACAGAATGGCGACACCCGCACAGACCGATGACCCCCTGCGTGCTGTTGTTCAGCAGCCGCCTGCTTTGACCAAACCCCAACCGAATTCGGTGTTGCGAGTTCCCGGACCCAGCGTTTCCACGCCTGCCCGCAACCGGCCCCGGATTGCATCCGCCGAGGTGACGCCGCGCGACATTTGCCGGGCCGCCAAGGCGGTCACGATGGGCGCTGCGAAGGAGGTTCCGCTGGCATAGCCCGCCCCCGATCCGCGCGCGGTGTAGACATCCACGCCGGGTGCTGCGAATTCGACCTGCACGCCGGTGTTTGCCATGCGAAACCTGCGCCGGGCGGCATCAATGGCGGTCACCGCGATCACATCTTGCGAGGCGGCGGGCCACGCCACTTGCGGGCGACGCTCATTGCCCGAGGCCGCCACCAGCACCACACCGCGCGACGCGGCGGCAGAAAGCGCACGCGACAACGCCTGATTTTCCGGGCCAGCGATGGACAGATTGATCAAGCGAACCCCGGCCCCGGCCATCCGGTCAATGGCCTCGGCGATGCGTTCAACGCTGGCTTCTTCGACCTCGTTGCGCGCCCCGAAAACCGAGATCGCATAGAGCCGCGCTCCTTGCGCAAATCCGGCCAAAGCCCCGCTGGCATCTTGCCCCACCATCAGTGCCGCAACCGCCGTGCCGTGGTCGGCATCGGGGATCCTGTGACCTGGAACCAGCGTTTCATAGCGCAGATCCGCACCCTGAAGCGCCGGGTGATCCGGGTTCACCGGGCCATCAATCATGCCAATCATAATCGGCCGCGACAGGCGGCAGCGCCCCGGCTCGACCTCGCCGATCAAGGTGGGGGCATAGACCCGAGGCGTGCGGGCTTGCGCGAAATAATAGAGGTGATGCGCCGACAAACCGCTGTCTGGCGCGGTCTGGGCAAGCAAAGCCTGCGCGCGCTCGAACGCGGCTCGGCTGGGAAAGGTTGCGATCTGCGTGGATTGCGCCAAAGCGGGTAGCGCGCTTGACCGGATCACCGAGCCGCCGACCTCTTGGACCGCGTTCAAAACGGCCTCGGACTGGGCTTGCGGGCCGATGATCACATATTCATACCGCCCGCCCTCGGTGCGCAACACGCGCGACGATGGCCGTTCGGCCCCGGCCAAGGGCGCACAGCCAGCGGTGCATGCGTGATAATAGCCGTAACCGCCCGGCAGGGTTTCGCCCGGCGTTTCACCGCCTTCATTCTGCGCCAATGCAGGGGTCACACCCATCGCCAGCGCAATGAGCGTCACAACCAAGCGCGGTCCGAATTTAGTAATTGGCATCCTCAACACTCTCTATGATTCCCGTCGCCGCCCGTAGACCCGTGATCGCCGCCGACGCATCACCACCCTCAAGCACGCCCAAATCATAGAACCCCAAGGCGGACGGACCAGCAATGATTTCCACGTCCAGCCCCAGCAAAAGCCCGCGGATTTGCTCTTCGGTGGCGTCGGGCGCAAAGGCCACAACCATATCGGCTGACGTTTCAGCACTGGCCAATTGGTAACCCGGCGCATCGCCACCACGCAACCACAGGTTTTGACCCAGCAAGGCCGCCACGGCCAAGCCCGCCGCCATTTGCCACATCCACGTCCGGCTCGGCGCCTGAGGGGCCGCCGCAACCGCGCCGGTTTGGCCAACGTCCCGCATCAGGCGTGCAAGCCCGAACGCGCCGGGGCTGCTGACCTCTTCGGCCTGCATCTCGGCGCGGATCTTGGCCAAAGCGTCATGCTCATCGCGCAGGGCGTCGTCCTTGGCCAACCATGCGTCAACCTCGGCGGTTTCAGCCTGTGACAAGGTGCCGTTGACGTGAAACGCCAGATCCAGTTCGATGTCGTCACGGGTCCGGGTCATGCCACTGCCCCCGTGCCAAGGCGGCCAGACAGGCAATGCAGCAACAGCTTTTTCGCGTGATGCAAACGTGATTTGATCGTGCCCTCAGGCACGCCCGCAACCTCGGAAATCTCGGCGCAGGTCATGTCTTCATAAAAGGCCAACGAGATCGCGCTGCGGTGCTCATCGGACAGGGTGCCCACGCAATAGCGCAAATGCTCGGCCTCTTGTTGGGCGGCATAGGTTGTATCCGCCGCGTCCTGCACGTCGGTTGTCTCGGGCACATCATCGGTCACCGTGACCCGCGCCCGCTTGCGATGCACATCAATCACCTTGCGGTAGGCTATGCCAAAAATCCATGTCTTCACTTGGCTTCTCCCCTCGAAACTGCCGGCAACACGCCAGATGTCCATAAAGACGTCATGGAGTATGTCGCTGGCCTCGTGCGGATCGTTCAATCTGGAGACAATAAATTTATAAACCGGGCGCTCATAGGCGCGATAGAGCGCGGCAAGCGCCTGTTTGTCGCCCTTGGCGATCTGCTGGAGTAAGAGATGATGCGTCTCGCTCATATCCTGCGCGCCGTCGTGGTTGCGCCCGGACGCTATACCATCAGGTATCGTGATGGAAGCGCCCGCGCCCAATGGCGTCAGGCGAAATGGATGGAAACGCGGCCAAACGCGCCGAAATCGGCATCAAATTCACTGCCCGAGGGGGCCTCGATCGGGCGAATGAACGACCCCGACAGCACGATATCGCCCGCCGACAGCCCTTGCCCATACTGCGCAAGCCGTTGAACGAGCCACAGAATTCCCTGCACCGGATCATCCAGAACCCCGGCGCCCAGCCCGGTTTCCTCAACCACGCCGTTACGCTTCACAATCGCCCCGGCCCAGCGCAGGTCCATGTCGCTGGGGTGATGGCGCTGCGTGCCCAACACGATGCCCGCATTGGCCGCGTTATCGGCAATCGTATCGGTCACCTTTCGGACAGCACCCGTTGCCGGGTCCGCCCGCAAAATCCGCGTATCGAGGATTTCCAGCGACGGGGCCACGGCCTCGGTCGCTGCCAGAACGTCGTCGCGGGTGACGCCCGCGCCGGACAAAGGCGCGTTCAGGATAAACGCGATCTCGGCCTCGACGCGGGGTTGGATGAACCGCCCGGCGGGCACGGTGGCGCCATCGTTAAACAGCATATCGTCGAACAGGATGCCCGAATCCGGTGTCTCGATCTTCAGCGCATCCTGCATCGCGCGGCTCGTCAGGCCGATTTTCCAACCGATCCCATGCCGCCCCGCCGCCAGTTTACGCGCCACCAAAGCGCCCTGCACCGCATAGGCATCATCCAGCGTCATGCCCGGATGCGCCAGCGACAGTAACCCAATCTGAGTGCCCGTCGCCTCGGCCTGAAACAAGGCCTCTCCGGCGGATTTTGCTTGCTCGGGCGTCATTCGTCTTCAACCGTATTGCGCAAAATGCCCAAACCCTCGGCCTCGACCTCGATGACATCGCCGGGCACCAGATAACGCGGCGGATCAAAGCGCGCGCCCGCACCCGTCGGCGTCCCGGTCACGATGATATCGCCGGGAACCAGCGTGGTGAAGGTGCTGATATAGGCGATCTGACGCGCCACAGGGAACAGCATGCGCCCCGTGCGGTCTTGCTGGCGAACCTCACCATTCACCCGCGTTTCCA
>Ga0102815_10002299_pt1 | contig 11655 bp, 10 predicted proteins | sample ColrivemetaGS759_FD_79113 | JGI IMG/M metagenome (GOLD analysis project Ga0102815, IMG submission 79113) | Estuarine microbial communities from the Columbia River estuary - Ebb tide ETM metaG S.759 | ecosystem: Environmental > Aquatic > Marine > Intertidal zone > Estuary | place: USA: Columbia...
ATCCGGTTTGAAACGCGATGTGGAACAGCACCAAACCAGTTTTGGTATTATATAACCCCATGTCTAGGGTCAGATCACGTACGGGCACCATCAGGATCTGAAAAGGCACGAAATTACCGGCGACAAAGAAAAAGAAAATCAGCAGATTGCCTTTGAATTTATACACTCCCAGCGCAAAGCCGGTCATGCACGACAAAGCCACTGCGCCGATCACCGTTGGAATGGTAATATAGATCGAGTTCAGCAGATATTGCGGCATATCGGAGGCGAAAAACACTTTGCCATAATTCTCGACTGCCTCGAAAGACGAGGGCCAACCCCAGTAATTTCCGTTGGTGAAATCCACTGCCGGTTTGATTGAAAATATGGCCACTGCAATAAGTGGCAGTAACCACAAGATCATCACCAGTGGCAGCATACCCTGATAGAAAACCTGCCAATGTGCAGCGCTGCGATGTATCGGTTTGGGAAACACTATCTCGGCTCGCTCTCTTGTTTGTACATCGCCCGGAGGAAATAGACGATAAACACCATCATGATCGCAAACAGCACCACGGCAATCGCCGCCCCGTAGCCCATTCTAAAACCATATTCCGACAGGGCTTTTTCAAACATATAAAATGACAGAACACGCGAACTGCCGAACGGGCCGCCGTTGGTCATGATCGACACCAGATCAAAACTGCGTAAAGCCCCGATAACCGTAACGACAAAGGCAATAAATGTCGCGGGTCGCAATTGAGGTAGGATGATATACCACAGCATTCTCAGTCCTTTGGCCCCATCGAGGCGGGCGGCTTCCACCTGGTCGGGATCGACTGTGTTCAACCCAGTCAGATATAAGATCATGCAATAAGCGGTCTGTGGCCATAGCCCCGCAAGGATAATCCCATAAGTGACAAGCGTTGGGTCCCCCAAGACGTTGAGAGGGGCAAAGCCCAGAAAGGTAAGGATCGTGTTGAGCAGGCCAAATGTTGGGTCGTAAAACCATGTAAACACCAATCCGACTACGACCTGACTGATCACAAACGGAAAGAAAAACAATGATTTATAAAACCGAATCCCGGTCACGGTCTGGTTGAGAAATAACGCGATGGCCAGCCCCGTCGGGATCGCCAGCAAATACAGAACCAGCCATTTTAGATTGTTCCACAAAGAAATCTCAAAGGCCCGGTCGCCGAACAGTTTTACATAGTTTTTAAGGCCAATATATTTGGGCTCGCCCAGACCGCTCCATTTGTAGAACGAGATATTGAAACTTTGAAAAATCGGAAAAATAACGTAAATCGCAAAAAACAGAATGCCGGGCATGAGAAATAGCCAAGGCATCAGTTTTTGCTTGTTCCAAAGCGGTTTGGCTTTGATGTGTTGCGTTGTGGCGCTCAACCGTTATCCCTCTGAGGTGCGATGGTCACCTCGCATGAACAGACTTGGTCTTGGGGCTTCTTTAGATGCCCCAAGGCTCTGTGTGTGCAGATTAATAGATGTCTGCCCGTGCAGTTTCCAGACGGTTAAGAATATCTTCAAGATTGTCTGGGAATACCATAAACTCTTGCAGGCCTTCCATGCCGATTCCCGCCATTTCAGCCGGGAAATCGCGATCGAAGAACTGTGCGACACCACCTGGAGAATTTGTGCTGAGCATCGCAAAACCTTGGTTCAGGAATTCATCATCATCAACGGCAGACTGCGCGTTGATCGGTAACTGACCCAGCGCGTTGCCGGCATTGATCAGGGTTTGGTTTTCAGCCGAGACCACAAAGCGCATGAATTCTTTTGCGTTCTCTTTATTTTTTGCCAAGCTGGGGATATGGAACGTGTCGGTTGGTGCATCCTCGGCCATTGCAACATCGGGGTTGATCGAAACAAACTGGTAGAAATCCAGTTTATCATCGCTCAAACCGGCTTCGCGCAGGGGCGCAACTGCGAAGTTCCCAATCAGGATAGCAGCAGCGTCGCCATTGACGATAAAGGGCAACGATTCCTGCCAGCTATAGGTTTGGTGGTTTTCAACAAATGCGCCCATATCGATCAGTTCGCGCCAGTTTGCGAATGTCTGGCGCACCCGTGGGTCTGTCCAGGCAATTTCGCCATTGGCCAATTGCACGTGGAAATCATAGCCGTTGGTTCGCAGGTTGACATAGTCAAACCAGCCACCGGCAGTCCAAAGGTATTTTGTGCCGATGGTATAGCAGGCGCGGCCCGAGGCGACGATCTTGCCACAGTTAGCTTTTTCTTCGGCCCATGTGGTTGGCTCGGTCAGGCCCAGCTCTTTAAAGATATCCTCGCGGTAATATACGCCCCATTGGTAATAGGTATAGGGAATACCCCACTGTTTGCCGTCGAGGGTCAAAGCGCCTTTGGTCGAGGCCAGATTGTTGACGAACTCGTCTTCGGCCCACAGATCGCTGACGTCTTCAAATAGGCCCGCATCTACAAAGGGAATCATCCGGTTGGCGGCGTACCAATTTGTCAAATCAGGCGCGTTGGCCGACGTAAAGTTCAGGATCTGGGTCTTCATATTTTCCCGATCGATCACCGTGAGGTCGATATTGAGATTCGGGTGCATTGCGCCAAAGCGATCAATCATTCCCTCCATCACGGCACGGGGCGCTGGATTTGACATATCCGAAAAAATTACCAGATCGCCCGACAAAGCGTGGCTGCCGGCAAAGGCGCCGGTCGCGAGCAGGGTCGAGGTTGTTGCGGCAACAACCGTCTTTTTGACATTGAATAACACGGGTTTCCTCCTGATTAGGGCGTTGGGTGTCGTTTGCTTGTTGTGTTCCATTTAATGGAACTCTTTTCCGACTATTGAAACTATGAGTTGTTTCCTTTAGAATTGTCAAGGAGTTGTTTCAGAGCGTTTTTTAAACGCGCAGTGGGAGGAGCGGTTTTGGATAAGGCAACCACCTCGGATGGAACCGTTGGAAAGGCGCTTGAGCTTTTAGACCGGGTTGCCGAAAAAAAACGCCCGGTGCGATTTACTGAGTTATTAGCAGGGTCCCCCCATCCCAAAGCCACGTTGCACCGCCTGCTGCAGACATTGTTAAGCCAAGAAATGCTGTCGTATGATCGGGAACGGCAGACCTATTCATTGGGGCTGCGCTTGGTCACTCTGGCACATGCTGCCTGGCGGCAAAGTTCGCTGGCGCCCATAGCGCGGCCTTTTTTGGATGCGCTTGCCGCACGATTGGGCGAAACCATTCACTTGGCGCAGCTGGACAATGGGCAGGTGCTGTATCTGGATAAACGAAACGCCGCCGATCCGATCGAAATGTTTTCGCAAGCAGGTAAAACCGGCCCGGGATATTGCACGGGCATTGGCAAGGCGATGCTGGCGTTTTTGCCAGACGAACAGCGCAGAATGGCCATTCAGCAACAGGGTTATTTTGCCCATACGCACCACACGATCACCAATGCCTCTGCTCTGAGCGATGAGCTGGCGATCATTCGAGAACAGGGCATGGCCTTTGATCGCGAAGAACACGAGACCGGTATTATCTGCGTCGCTGTGCCAATCCTTTCGCACAAAGGACGACCCATTGGCGGCTTGTCGCTGACCTCTTCGACACAGCGCGCCGCCCTTGCCGATCTGCATAAATTTGTACCCATTTTGCATGAACAAGCCCAGGAAATTTCAAGCGCTGCGGAACATTGGCAATTCCCATTCCCGTAGCAACCGACAGAGAGCGAGGATCAATGTCAGTTATAGAGTTAACCGATTTGGTAAAGACCTACGGAGAGACCGAGGTGATCCATGGCGTAAACCTCACCGTGGAAGATGGCGAGTTTTGTGTTTTTGTCGGGCCTTCCGGTTGTGGTAAGTCGACGCTGCTGCGGACGATTGCAGGCCTGGAGGAGACCACCAAAGGTCAGATTTGCATTGGTGCGCGGGACGTCACCCATGCCGATCCGGTTGACCGGGGCGTGGCTATGGTGTTTCAGACCTATGCGCTTTATCCACATATGACGGTGGCTGAAAATATGGGCTTTGGTCTGAAAATGAACCGGGTTCCCAAGGCCGAAATCAAAGCCAAAGTCACAGAGGCCTGCCGGATATTACAGCTGGATGATTATTTGCAACGCATACCCAAGGCTCTGTCTGGTGGCCAGCGGCAGCGGGTGGCCATCGGGCGGGCGATTGTCCGCGGTCCCGAAGTGTTCTTATTTGATGAGCCATTGTCAAATCTCGATGCCGAATTGCGCGTTGATATGCGGGTTGAGATTGCGCGCCTGCACAAAGAGATTGGCGCTACGATGGTCTATGTCACCCATGATCAGGTCGAGGCGATGACGCTGGCTGATAAAATAGTTGTGCTGCGTGCGGGGGTGATTGAACAGTCTGGCCGGCCGGTTGATTTGTATAATGATCCTGCCAATAAATTTGTGGCAGGCTTTATCGGGTCGCCTGCAATGAATTTCCTGAACGGTGTTGTTGAACAGGGACGGGTGCGGATTACGGCCTTGAATGATCTGACCATTGAGGCACCGGTTGCAATAGCTCAAGATGATGGCCTGCCTGTTGTGGTTGGCTTGCGACCCCAAATTTTGACGGCCAACACTGGTGTCAGTACTGCGGCTAGTACTGCGGCCACCCCTGACACGGGATTGACCGTAGAAATTTGTGAACATCTGGGTGGCGTCTGTTATCTGTATCTGTCAACACCGACCGGGGAGCGGTTGGTGGTCGAGACGCGGGCTGAGGAAATCTTGCCCGTGGGGACTGAGGTTTCCGTCAGTTTTGAGGACAAAAAAGCACTGTTTTTTGATGTGATAACCGAGCAGCGGTTGCGCTGAGGCTGGTAATCTGAGCGCGGTGCTGCCCCAAGAGACCACGGTGGCTATTTTTTACGCCGCATGCCAGTGGGTTTGTGTTGAAGCGGGTCATGGCTTGATTGCGCCAATCAAAGTGTCTGGCATCGGTGAAGCGCTCAAGCTTCACGGCTGATTTTGGTGGTGAGATGGATCAGGCTTTCAGAACTTTTCACGCCTTTGGCCCCACCGATATAATCCAGCGTTAAATCCAATTCCTCGGTGCTGGCTGCGGTGATCTGGACCAGCAGGTCAAACCGTCCCGACGTGGTATGGACGGCCACTACATTGCTGAGCGATTTTAACCGCATCAGCACCTCTGCCGCGGCGCGGGGCTCTATTGCGACCAATGCCGTGGCGCGCAGGGCTGGGCGCCCTGCAGCACCCAGACGCAGGGTATATCCCGCAATGACACCTCGGGCCTCCAGCCGGTCAATACGCGCCTGAACCGTGGTGCGCGCAATGCCAAGCTGCTTGCCCAAACGGGCAACTGACGTCCGTGCATTTGTCCTTAACGCCCCGATCAGCGCTTGATCAATTTCGTCTAATTGCATGTTAGTACTGTCAGTTTGCCTATAATTTCGGTCATAATGGATTATCTGGCCGGTGATATCAACCAAAAACCACCGTATACTGGAGGCTACAATAACGCTAACGTTCCGAAAGGCTGTTGAATGTACTCCTCTCTTCCCATTAGCTCTTCGCTGCATGCGCATCTTTGGCAAAGCTATTCTGACCGGCCGGTGTTGTATTTTTCCCCAAAAGTTCTGCATGAAAGTTACCGGCGCTTTTTGTTGGGTTTTGACGGTCTTGTAACTTATGCCGTCAAAGCCAATGCCAGTTCTCTGGTGCTTGATAATCTTGCCTCGGCTGGGCTGACCACCTTTGATGTGGCCTCGCCAGCTGAAATGCAAACCGTGCGTGCGGCGCTGCCCAGTGCGGTCCTGCATTATCATAACCCGGTGCGATCTCTGGTCGAGATTGCTGAAGCGAAACGTTTTGGGGTGCAGTCGTGGGCGGTGGACATTCAGACCGAGTTGGACAAATTAGGGGCGCTGGCAACAGGTACCGAAATCGCAGTGCGATTGCATATTCCGGTTGCAGGCGCTGCCTATGATTTTGGCGAAAAATTCGGCGCTGGTCCAGAACAGGTGGTCGCGCTTTTGCGCCGTGTCAAACAGCGCGGTCTGACCCCGTCACTGACCTTTCATCCGGGCACACAATGTACCGATCCAGCGGCATGGGTGCGGTATATCGAGGTGGCTCATGCGGTGTCACAGCGGGCTGAAGTTGACCTTGAAAGGGTGAATGTGGGCGGTGGTTTTGCGGTTTGGCGCGACCGTCAGGCGCCAGATCTGGAGCGCGTCTTTACCCAGATAAGCGATTGCGTCAAAGCGTTGTTTGGCGAAAAATCACCGGCGCTTGTCTGTGAACCCGGACGGGCCATGGTGGCCTCTGCCTTTACGCTGGCCACCCAGATCAAGGCCTTGCGCGGCCTGCGAACCGTGTTTTTGAACGATGGCGTTTATGGTCTCTTATCCGAGTTTCGCGATCTGGGTGTGTCCCAGCGCTATCAAGCGTGGCGCGCGGGCAGCAAACTGGCCGGCCCTTCGGCCGCCTACACGGTGTTTGGCCCGACTTGTGATAGTATCGACAAGCTGCCGTCGCCACTCCATCTGCCAAAATCGATACAAGAGGGCGATTATCTGCTGTTTTCGGAAATAGGGGCATATTCTCTCAGTCTTGCGACTGCCTTTAATGGCTATGGCGGGTGTGAGATTGTTGCGGTCACCGATTTTTAATCTGGGTGTCTTTTGGCACAGATCCTAGCTGTACATTCAAAAATTCGGGCGGTTTGTCATCGATCTATCTTTCAGCTTTATGGCCGTTTGCGACATCCTATCTGGACAGATGCGAGGGTCCTGCTAGATGTGACTTAACACAATGCAGGGGATGGTTTTGGAAAAATTCGGCAAGAGCCAATCGGTCATTCGGTCAGAGGATGTGCGCTTTCTCACGGGGCACGGCGCCTATGTTGACGATATTTCACCCGCGAGCGCATTGGTGGCCTATGTGTTGCGCGCCCCGGTCGCGCACGCGCGGATCGTTGCGCTTGATCTGGCCGAGGCCTGCGCGTGCGACGGGGTGCACATGGTGATAACCGCTGCTGACCTTCACGCGGCAGGCGTGGCGCTGGATATGACGGCCAGCACGGTTCCAAATTTGGATGGCAGTCAAGGAGCGGCGCCGATGCGGCCTCTACTGGCGCAAGATCGCGTGCGCTTTGCGGGGGAGGCGGTGGCGGTGGTGATTGCCGAAAGTCTCGAATTGGCGCGCGATGCCGCCGAACAAATTATGGTGGATTATGATGAATTGCCGGTGCACCTCAGCCTTCAGGCGGGTGGCGAGCCGCTGCACAATGAGGCACCTGAGAACCGTGCTTTTGATTGGGGCTTTGGCACCAAAGACGCCACTGAGGCGGCGTTTGATAAGGCGGCGCACCGGGTGCGTTTGCGCATCGACGACAATCGAGTAATCGTCAATGCGCTTGAGCCACGCGGGTGCTTTGCTGAATGGGATGGCAACCGTCTGCATTTATCTGTCAACGGGCAGGGGGTTTGGAATCAAAAAAACCGCCTTGTTGACATGCTGGGCCTCACCCCCGAGCAGGTGCGGGTGACCAACCCCGATGTGGGTGGGGGGTTCGGGATGAAGGCCATGAGCTATCCAGAATATTATGTCGTGGCTCACGCCGCGATACAGCTTGGCCGGCCGGTGCGCTGGATGTCGGATCGCAGCGAGGCGATGCTCAGTGACAATGCAGGTCGCGATCTGGTTTCGACTGCCGAACTGGCCTTTGACAGCAACTATAAGATGACTGGCTATCGGGTGCACAGCCTGTGCAACATGGGGGCATATAACTCGCAATATGCTCAGCCGATCCAAACTGAGTTGTTTTCCAAGGTGCTCACCGGGGTGTATGATATTCCTGCGGCCTGGCTGCGGGTTGAGGGGTTTTATACCAACACCACGCAGGTGGATGCCTATCGCGGCGCTGGGCGACCTGAGGCGATTTATGTGCTTGAGCGTTTGGTCGACCGCGCTGCCCGAGACTTGGGCGTGGACCCATGGGAATTGCGGCGGCGCAATTTTATCCCCTCAGCGGCGTTTCCCTACACTACGGTCAGCGGCGAAACTTATGACGTGGGCGATTTTCACAGGCTGTTGAGCCGTGTTGAACAGACCTCGGATAAAGCCGGTTTTAGGCAACGCAGAGCGCTTAGTGCTGCGGCAGGTAAGTTGCGTGGGCAGGGATTGTGTTACTATATTGAAAGTATTCTCGGCGATCCTGAAGAAAGCGCGGATATAAGATTTAATGAGGATGCGACGGTGACAATTTTTGTCGGAACACAATCCAATGGTCAGGGCCATGAAACGGTCTATGCCCAGTTTCTGTCGGATCAGACCGGGGTTCCAGCAGACCGGATTGGCGTGGTGCAGGGCGACAGCGATCTGATTGCCACAGGTGGCGGCACCGGGGGATCGCGTTCGGTGACCGTTCAAAACAATGCGACCCTGGCCACAGTGGCGAAAATGATCGCAGCTTTTACGCCTTATGTGGCCGATAAAATGGGAGTGGCTGAAGATCAGGTCAGCTTTGACGACGACACTTTCCGCGCTGCGGGGTCTAACCTGACGCCAAGCTTTCTTGAGGCCGCCGCGATGGCGCGACAAGATGGCCGCCTTGATCTTTTGCGCCATCAGGCCCGGGCGACGCTGCCGGCGCGATCCTATCCCAACGGCGGTCATGTCGCCGAGGTCGAGATCGACCCCGATACCGGAGTTGTGACGGTTGAGCGCTACAGCGTGGTGGATGATTTTGGCAATCTGATCAATCCAATGCTGGCTGAAGGCCAGGTGCATGGTGGCGTCGCCCAAGGCATCGGTCAGGCAATTACCGAGCATGTGGTGTATGACGACAGGGGTCAGTTGCTGACCGGTAGTTTTATGGATTATGCAATGCCGCGCGCCGATAATATCCCTCTGGTGCGCTTTGATACTGAAGCGGTGCCGTCGACGGCAAATGCGATGGGTATGAAAGGCTGTGGCGAGGCAGGCACCGTGGGCGCGCTTGCTGCTGTGGCCAATGCCGTCCAAGACGCCCTTTGGGATCACGGTGTGCGTCAGGCCGATATGCCGTTCACTCCTCAGCGCGTATGGGAGATGCTAAACCACAATGCGATCGCGGCTGAATGAAATTTTCCAGCGCTGGCTTGGCCGGTACAAGAAAACTCCAAAGCCCGATGGGGGCCCGGCGCGCATGCCGCGCAACCATGTTATTATTATCGATGGGACCATGTGTGCGCTGACACCGTCTGGCTATGAGACAAATGCCGGCTTGAGTTACAATCTGGTCTGCGAAACCGGCGCAGCTGGCGTCCATTATGAGCCAGGTATCCAGTGGCGCGACTGGACCTCGGCGCTCGAGGTGGCATTGGGGCGTGGCATTAATGAGCAAATTCGCCGTGCCTATGGTGTATTGGCGTCACGCTACCGGCCCGGTGACCGGATTTATTTGATCGGTTATTCGCGGGGGGCCTATGCGGTGCGGTCGCTGGCGGGTGTGATTGATAAGGTGGGCTTGTTGCGCGCCGAGCAGGCCACGATGCGTAATATCCGGCAGGCCTATCGCCATTACCAGCACGGGGCAGACAATTCTTTTGCGTCTAGGTTCAAGGACTTATATTGTCATTCAGACACGCCGGTGGAAATGATTGCGGTCTGGGATACGGTGCGGGCGCTGGGCAACCATCTGCCGCTGTTCGCCCGCTGGACGGCGGCCCGCCATTTGTTTCACGATCATCATTTACCCACGAGTGTCAAACACGGATATCAGGCCTTGGCCGCTGATGAAAACCGGCAGGTATTCGCGCCTATTCTATGGCGCAGTACGCAAGGATGGCCGGGCCAGGTGCAACAGATGTGGTTTCGTGGCAGCCATGCTGATATCGGCGGGCAAGTGGGTGGTTTCCCCGCATCACGTCCACTGGCAAATATTTCGCTGGTATGGATGCTGAGCCGTGCCGAAGACTGTGGCTTACCGTTACCTCCGTTGTGGAGAAACCGCTTTTTTCGCGATAGCGACGCGCCCTCGGTGGGCACTTGGCAGGGATGGAGCAAGTTCTTTTTACGTCGCAAACGCAGGACAATTGGTGCGGATCGCTCAGAACAGGTTTATGATCTGCTTCATAAAGAGCCCGCCGCTGCGGCGTCTGATCTGGTGGCACGCTAAAACCGAAAGCCCTCGGTTAAGACAGGGGTATAACGATCCGATCTGCCAGTTGGTTGGCTTTGAAATTGCCAGTGGTCGCCTCTGGCGTGCGCTTTTGGGTTTGTGCGGTGAGCGTTCGTTGCGACCGATAAATCAACCAAGGGGCTATGTTGGTCCAAACAGGGCTTTTGCCGCCCGTTGAGATGCGATATGGTCGGGCTATGACATCTCCTTATTCCGATACATTCTTGCGCGACATTCTCAGGCGTACCAAAGTGATTGCTTTGGTGGGCGTGTCGGCAAACCCGGTGCGCGCCAGTAATTTTGTGGCCCGCTATCTCGGCCTGCGCGGCTATCGGGTTTTGCCAATAAATCCGGCCTATGCAGGGCAGACGCTGTTTGGTGAAACCGTTAAAGCAAATCTTTCCGAACTCGAGGCACCGGTTGATATGGTCGATATTTTCCGCCGGTCTGAGGCGGTGCCAGAAATTGCTGAAGATGCGATGCGGCTGTTTCCGACGCTGCGCACTATCTGGATGCAATTTGGCGTGCAACACCCACAAACCGCCGTGATCGCCGAGGCGCGCGGGTTTGACGTCGTGCAAAACCGCTGCCCTAAAATCGAATACCAACGTCTGTTTGGAGAATTGCGCCGAGGCGGTTTTAACACGGGCATTATTTCTTCAAAATTGGTATTGTAAGCTTAATAAAATTAGGAATTTCCCTCCCAACTATGGGTCAGGAGCAATAGGGGCGCGCCAACATCAGCCATGATGCTGTTATGAGGGGCCAGCTCTTGTGGCTGCAGGCTTCACGAACAATGGAATTCACGGTCTCTCAAAGGAGGGTCCTGCAACATGTCCTGTCTGGATTTTAAACTCATTTAGCTGATAGCGCATAGTCCGATCGCGCCTTGCCTCATAGCTTGCGCGCGGCTTTCTCGCTGAGCCCTGACTGGCCCTGACGTCGCGCCAGTTCATCCATCACATCACCAAGTGCCACGCCGCGTGATTTCAGCATCACCAACAGATGGAACAACACATCTGCCGCCTCTGATGTGAGCCGCATTTTGTCGTCTTTCACAGCCTCGATAATCGCCTCTATCGCCTCTTCGCCAAATTTTTCAGCGCATTTCTCGGGGCCTTGGGCCAATAAGCTCGCGGTCCAGCTCTTTTCGGGGTCGGCAGTTGCGCGGACCTCGATACTGGCAAAAAGGTCTTCTAGGGTCATGTTTCAATCCTCATGGCAAGACCGGCTGCGGCCATATGCGCCTTGGCCTCGGCTATTGTGTATTCGCCGAAGTGAAAGATCGACGCGGCCAGCACCGCTGAAGCGCCGCCCTCGGTGACGCCTGCGACCAGATGGTCCAGATTGCCGACCCCGCCCGAGGCGATCACCGGCACGCTCACCGCGTCTGAAATGGCGCGGGTCATCGGCAGGTTAAAGCCGGCTTTGGTGCCATCGCGGTCCATAGAGGTCAGCAGAATCTCACCTGCGCCGCGTTTGGCGATCATTGTGGCAAAGGCCACTGCGTCAATGCCCGTCGGCTTGCGGCCGCCGTGGGTGAA
>Ga0102815_10002300_pt1 | contig 11650 bp, 12 predicted proteins | sample ColrivemetaGS759_FD_79113 | JGI IMG/M metagenome (GOLD analysis project Ga0102815, IMG submission 79113) | Estuarine microbial communities from the Columbia River estuary - Ebb tide ETM metaG S.759 | ecosystem: Environmental > Aquatic > Marine > Intertidal zone > Estuary | place: USA: Columbia...
AGGACAAGCCTTATGGGATTTTTATATGTATCAAATTCATCATTTGAAAAAAGTACACGCGGATCCGCATCCCGGGAATTTTTTAATTTCAGAAAATACGGAATTAATTGCAATTGATTTTGGTTGTATGAAAGCCATTCCAGATGAATTTTACATACCCTATTTTGAATTGGCCAAAAAAGAAAATATCAACAACCCGCAATTTTTTAAAGAAACATTATTTGAGTTAGAAATATTAAGAAATGACGACTCCGAAGAAGAATTAGCTTTCTTTACGGCCATGTTTTATGATATGTTAAGTTTATTTACCCAACCTTTTCACAACGAAACATTCGATTTCTCCAATCCCGATTTTTTTAAACAAATTGCAGATTTGGGTGAACGTTATTCAAAAAGCACCGAACTTAAAAACATGAATGGAAACAGAGGTTCTAAACATTTCATTTACATCAACAGAACTTTTTTCGGGTTGTACAATTTAATGTTCGATTTAAAAGCAAAAGGCATTAAAATTAACAATTTTAAAAATTTATAATGATTTATTTCAGCACAAAAAAAATCAATGATTTAGAACACTTGTATAAAATAAACCTGATCAATAGTTGTGCTGGATACAAATCGGCTCATTTAATTGCAACAAAATCAATTGAAAATAGAACAAATGTTGCTATCTTTAGTTCAATTACGCATATTGGATCATCTCCACCTATGCTTGGTTTTTTTTTGAGACATCAACAGTTTTAAAAAATACCTTTGAAAACACAATGAATACTGGTAATTTACAATCAATCCTATTCATAAAAAAAATATAAAAAGAGGTACGTTATACATCAGCAAAATAGGACAAAAATAGTTCAGAATTTGAAGTAACAGATTTAGAACCTGAGTAAAAAGATCATTTTTATGCACCTTTTGTTAAAGATGGTCCCATTCAATTAGCGATGAAATAGGTTGAAGAATAGGCTATAAAACCTAACAATACCAAGCATATTATTGGAGAAATACAAGGGCGCTATATCAAAGAAAAACTATTGACTGAAGGTGGGTTTATTAATTTATCTGAAAGAGCAATTGCTGCAATGAATGGTTTGCATGGCTATACTATACCCGATTTAAAACAACGCTTTGAATATCAAAGACCTATAATTTAAACGATATGAAAATTCTTATTACAGGCTCAACTGGTTATATTGGAAAACGATTGATGCCGCTATTATTAAATGAAGGCCATACGGTTGTTTGCTCCGTAAGAGATACTTCTAGAACGATTAAACACAACGAAGATGAATATATAGAAGTTGTTGAAGCTGATTTTTTAAAGCCCGATACCTTGGTAAATATTCCAAAAGATATTGATGCTGCTTATTATTTGATACACTCCATGTCCAATTCTTCAACCGAATTTCATGCTTTAGAAGAAAAATGTGCTCAGAACTTTAAAAATTTTATTGAAAAAACTTCGGCAAAACAAGTCATTTATTTAAGCGGCATTACGAACGACACAAAACTTTCTAAACATTTACTTTCCAGAAAAAATGTAGAAAATATTTTACAATCAAATACCTATGCACTTACCACTTTTAAAGCAGGCATCATTGTAGGTTCTGGAAGTTCCTCATTTGAAATTATAAGAGATTTAGTTGAAAAATTACCTGTAATGATCGCTCCTAAATGGCTGAAAACCAAAACACAACCTATTGCAATAAGAGATGTTTTAAAATTTTTATTAAGAGCAATGGGGAATGAAAAATTATACAATAAGTCTTTTGATATTTTTGGCCCAGAGGTATTAACCTATCAAGAAATGCTGCTTGAATTCGCAAAAATAAGAGGCCTTAAAAGATACATTCTAACAGTGCCAATTATGACCCCAAAATTATCTTCCTATTGGCTGTTCTTTGTAACATCAACATCTTATAAATTGGCATCTTCACTTGTAAATAGCATGGGGATTGAAATTATTGGAAAGCCCAGCAACATCAATGAACTATTAGATATAAAACCTATTTCGTACAAAAGAGCAATAAAAAACGCATTTGTAAAAATTGAACAAAATAGCATCGTTTCTAGCTGGAAAGATTCATTTATCAGCGGCCGTTTGCAGCACAAAGCGCATGAATTTATAAACGTACCAAAATATGGGTGCTATAAAGACTTTAAGCAACGTTCCATTATCAACCCAACAGAAACTATAGATAAAATTTGGTCTATTGGTGGTGAAAATGGCTGGTATTATGGGAATTTTTTATGGAAACTAAGAGGTTTTTTTGATCAGGTTGTTGGCGGTATCGGCTTAAGGAGAGGAAGAACAAATCCAACAGAACTCAATATTGGCGATTCCCTCGATTTTTGGAGAGTAATTTATGCAGATAAAAATAAGAAAAGACTGTTGTTATATGCTGAAATGATACTCCCAGGAGAAGCTTGGTTAGAATTTAAAATTGAAGATCATACATTGTATCAAACCGCTACTTTCAGACCAAAAGGCATTGCAGGACGCCTGTATTGGCTTTCAGTTATACCATTTCATTGGTTTGTATTTAATGGGATGATTTCAAAATTAGCAGAACCTTTAAAATAAGGCTTTTTTTAATACCATTAAATACCGTTCTCTGGCAAATTTATGTTCCACAATTTCAGGAGTTTCCTTATAATTGGGATGCCACTTTTCAATATATTTAAAATCTGGATCAAACTTTTTTTGCTGGGTTAATGGATTAAAAACCCTGAAATAAGGTGCCGCATCACAACCAGTACCAGCAACCCATTGCCAGTTTCCATTATTGGCAGACAATTCATAATCCAATAGTTTTTCTGCAAAATAAGCCTCACCCCAACGCCAATCAATCAATAAATGCTTGATTAAAAAACTGGCAACAATCATGCGCACCCTGTTGTGCATATAACCGGTTGCATTCAATTGCCGCATGCCTGCATCAACAATTGGATATCCGGTTTTACCTTCACACCACAATTTAAATTCCGCTTCATTATTTCTCCATTGAATAAAATTGTATTTCGATTTAAAATTCTCATTTATAACTTTTGGAAAATGATAGATAATTTGCATAAAAAACTCACGCCAAATTAATTCATTTGTGAATGTAGCATCAACTTTCATTGTAAAATCAACCAACGCCCTAACACTTACCAACCCAAAACGCAGGTGAACGGATAGATTTGATGTTGCGATCGAAGGAATATCCCTGGTTTTTGCATAATTTGAAATACAAGAATCATTTATTGGCTCGACTTTTATTGAAGACCTCACAAAACCAATATCACACAAGTTTGGAAATGTAAAAGCAGCTTTTAAAAAATGGGCTGTCAATGTTTCAGAAGGAAATTTTTGAATATGGACCTGATGGTATTGCTGCAACCATTTATTTTTATAAGGTGTGAAAACAGTATAAGGCAAACCGTCATTTTTTACAATTTCCGCTGCTTCAAAAATAACCTGATCTTTATATGCTTTAAACGCGACTCCTTTTTCATTTAAAAAAGATTTCAATTTCGCCTCTCGGTTAATGGCATAAGGCTCATAGTCTTTATTGATATAAACTTCCTTTATCTTGTAATTTTCCAGCAAGTTTTTCCAAACTTCTAAAACAGTTCCTTTTTCAATTTTAACAGCACTGCCTATTTTAAGCAGTTCTATATTGAGTGCATTTAAAGTTTCATATATAAAAGAAATTCTGGCATCATTTTCTGGAAGTTCCTTTATAATTTCTTCATCAAAAATAAAAATTGGCAACACTGGATAACCAGATTGCAAGGCCTCATACAATGCGCAATTATCATGCAGTCTCAAATCTCTTCTGAACCAAAAAATGGCAATTTCTTTTTTCTCCATAAACTTCAATTAATGGAAGACCTTTTTAAACTTTTCAATTAAAATTAAATTGGCAAAAAGCATGCTAAACGCATAAAAAGCATCTTCTACAGGTACCGTAAACAAACGAATTCCTAAATTTTCGTTGTCATTATACCAAACAACTTCCTGGTGAATAAAACTGCCCGTTAAAATACCGTTTACAATAAAAAACGGAATCAATATCACCAAAAAAGTAAGATAGAATTTTTGTAAGATCGTGTTTTTAGCAAAAAAGGAATAGGCCAACAAACCCGCAAAAACAGAAAAATTTATCAACGTATACCATTTGTCTGTATTTAAAATTAATACAACTACCGATATAAGAAACAATACAATTGTAATAGAGCCCGTTACTTTTTCTGACAATTGTAGTTTCGGAAAAAAATAGCCCACTGCATAATGTGTAAAAATACTTGCGTAAGGAATACAGATAAAAAATAATATTTCTTCTAACGGAAGCCCAAAAATAATAAGGTCAACGTGATACCTGGGATTAAAACCCCAAACACCCATTTTTGTGAAAATAACATCCCAAACTAAAAAGAAGAATGCAACAATAAAAAGCGACAAAAATACCGATTTCCACCATTTGATGAAACGCATTTTTTTTTCAAAACTATAAGCAAATGGAACAATAAATGATGCGATATTTAAAAATAAATAAAGACTCATTATACCTTGAAATATTTAAAAGGAACAAATAACATTCCAAAACATTCACCTTCTTCTTTTCCCAAATGTTTATGATGTACCTTATGTGCTTTTCTGAGACCTATTAAATATTTATTATTGGTTTTATTAAACCATTTAAAGCGCCTATGAATTAATACATCGTGTACTAAAAAATAGGCCAGTCCGTAAAAAAATATCCCCAATCCTATAAAAAACAGAAAATTCAATCCATCTTGAAATCCGAAATAAAACAACAATATACTCGGTACGGCAAAAACAACAAAAAACACATCATTTCTTTCAAACCAATTTTTATACTGAGGCTGATGATGATCCTCATGGAAATACCACATAAAACCATGCATCACAAACTTATGAGTTAACCAGGTAACACATTCCATCATTAAAAAAGTCCCCAAAGTAATCAGTACAAACATCATAAATTTTTATTTAACTTAGTTAGTTCATTTTTTTCTTCTGAAGTTAAATTACTCACCATTAACATATTACTTACCATTTTAATTTTAAAAGATCGTGCCAAATCAGAGGATTCAATGCCATTCAAAATTAATTTAAAATCTTCATTAATATTTTCATGATACCCCAAAAATTGAGGAATTTCTTTTTGCATTAAATATCGGATATAGCGCATTTCAATATTTGCCGGATTGTTGTCAATTACCTCATCCAATTGCTTTTTTCCAATTTTAAAATACTTCAATTTGGTAAAAGGAAACGATACAAAACGCGATTTCATAAAATTCATGGCGGCAATATACCCTTTTGCTTCAGCAGTATTATTGTTTTTTAAAATTGCTATAAACGCATCTGCTTGTTCTTCCGAAGCAATAGTAGGAAACTGTGCTCTTACCTTATTAAGATCAGCATCTGAAAATAAAAAAACGATTGATAAAAGGCTTACCACTAAAATTTTCATTACAATAAATTTAATTTATAAACGACAAAAGACTTAGCCAACAAACTTATTTTTACTGGATTTGATACTCTTATGCGTGTGTTTAAAATTTCTCCTGACGGTGTGCTACTCAATTTTTTTAGCAATCTTTTATAATATACATAAGCGGTATAAACGCCAAACTTTGCTTCAAGAGGCAATTGTTTAATTCCTGAAAAAGCTTCTTTAAAATCAGCTTCTATTTCAGCTATAATAGCTTCTTTTTCAGTTACGCCCAATTCTTTTAAATTTACGCCTGGAAAATACGAACGATGTAACAGTTCATAATCATCCTTTAAATCGCGTAAAAAATTCACTTTTTGAAAAGCAGAACCCAATTTCATTGCTGAAAATTTCAGACTTTCGTATTTCTCATCATCACCATTAACAAAAACCTTCAAACACATCAAGCCAACAACATCTGCCGATCCGTAAATATAATTATGATACTCCTCAACGGTTTCGTAGGTTTCTTTGTTCAAATCGGCGCGCATGCTTTTTAAAAACGACTGTATCAAATCATCGGTAATATGGTATTTTTTAACGGTATGCTGAAAACAATTCAATATAGGGTTTAAACTGATATTTTGCGCATAAGCTTTGTAATAACTTGCTTCAAATTCGTTTAACAAGCTTTCTTTGTCATAATCGTGAAAAGAATCAACAATTTCATCAGCAAATCGAACAAAAGCATAAATACTATAAATAGCTTCTCTAATTTTGGGAGATAACATATAAACTGCCAGAGAAAAAGAAGTGCTGTATTTTTTTGTCACATTTTTGCTGCACGCAAAAGAAACCTCATCAAATAATTGCTTCATAATATAATTTTTTTAGTTTGTAGTTTAGTCGTATTATTTGTTGTATTTCAATATCAAATCCGACACAATTTTACCCGAAATTATCGCCGGAGGAACGCCTGGACCAGGCACTGTTAACTGACCTGTAAAAAACAAATTCTTTACTTTTTTGCTTCTTATTTTTGGTCGGAGAATAGCTGTCTGCATCAAAGTATTTGCCAAACCATAAGCGTTACCCTTATACGAATTATAGTCCTTTACAAAATCATTGATACAATAGGATGATTTGAAAACAATAGCATCCGTCAGATTTTGATTTGTTAGATTTTCCATTCTTTCCATTATTTTTTGAAAATAGGCTTCACGTATTTCTTCATTATCTTCAATACCAGGTGCAATTGGAATTAAAAAAGTAGCCGCTTCTTGATGAACAGGGGCAAAACTATTATCGGTTATACTTGGAAAACTAGCATAAAAAAGCGGCTCTTTTGGCCATTTTGGCGTATCATATATCTCAACAGCATGTTTATCAAAATCACTGTCGAAAAATAAAGTATGATGGGAAACATTTTTTATTTTTTTATTGAAACCAATATAAAACAACAAGGCCGAAGGTGCAAAAGTCTTTTTACTCCAGTAATTTTCAGAGTACATGCGGTATTTTTCGTCCAGTAAAGTTTCTGAATGGTGATAATCTGCACCACTTACAACGATATCAGCCAATAAAAATGCGTCTTCAACCTCAACACCTTGTACTGCTCCATTTTCTACAATAATTTTTTTAACAGTTTGATTGGTTTTTATATGAACACCTAAAGAAACGGCTAAATTAACAAACCCCTTTACAACCTCATACATACCACCTTTTGGATGCCACGTTCCCAAACCAAAATCGGCATAATTCATAAAATTGTAAAAACTGGGTGTATTTGTTGGTTTTGCACCTAAAAACAATACTGGGAATTCTAAAATTTGAATGAGTTTTTTGCTCTTGATATTTTTTCGGATTTCAGTACTGATACTTTGAAAAAACTGATTGGCTTTTTGAATGGTGTCAAAAGTAACAAGCTCTGTAATAGATTCACCTGGTTTATAAACCAAGTCGTTTATAGCAACTTCATAATTAAATTTTGCTGCCTTTAAGAACTTTTTTAAATAGGCGGAACTTCCTTTTTCTTCTTTTTCAAAAACTGCATAAATAGCTTCAATTTCATCAGAAATAATTAAAGATTCTAATCTGTTGAAGTAAACCTGATAAGCTGGAGCTAATTTTTCCAACTCATAATAATCTGACGGTTTTTTTTTGAAATCATTAAAAAATTTCTCAAAAACATCGGGCATCCAATACCAGGTTGGACCAATATCAAATTTAAACCCATCTGACGAAAGCAATCTGGCCCTGCCACCTACACTGCTGTTTTTTTCAAGAATTGTAACATCATATCCCGCCTGTGCCAAATAACACGCTGCGGAAAGGGATGAAAATCCAGAGCCAATTATAATAATTTTATTTTTCATATTTAATTTTGTTCCACAAATATACGAATATATTAAACAGATGCAAATTAATTAAATAAAATTACAGCAATTTTAACAAATCGTTTATATTTGAAAATAACTTAACGTTTGGTTTTAATGTTAAAGAAGCAGCATCGGCCACTTTTTGACCCAGCAACCACAACTCATTCTCGGAATTTTGCAGCACTTCATCAGCTACAGTATCCATATAAGCTTCAACAGAAATTTTTGAAGGTTCAACTGTTAAATAAGAAACAAAACAGCAATTATCATATACTTTAGTCACATCCGTCAAATTGCTCACAGGCACACTCTGACCTAAATAAATAGACTTATAGCCGTGTAACAACAGTTCATAATGCAAATACAACAAACCAAGTTCATGAATCTCATTCAAAGGTAAGTACAATACAAACAGCTTACTATTATTTGAAACTTCTGACAATTGAACCGTTTCAATATTTGTATAAATTTTTTGCCTAATTAAATTCGTAATAAAATGCTCATGGGCCGGTGTAATTGAGCTAACCTGCCACAACAATCCAATTTCATTTAACAACGGAATGAATATTTTTTTAACAATTTCTCTGAAAGAATATTTTGCTAACAAACCATTATAGGTCTTTACAAATAGGGTTTCATCGAAATTCAACATGGCCAACTTAAACATATTTGAGCTTTGGCTTTCAATGCCGTTTTTAGAAATAACCTCTCTTACATTTGCGAGTATTTGTGATTCAGATAAGTCAGCAATTTTTGAAATTTTTAGTCCGTGATTGTTCAGTAAAGAAACATTTAACAGTTTTTGCAGATTTGAAATATCATAATATCGAATATTGGAATCTGTTCTGTTAGGTGTTAAAAGATTGTATCTTTTTTCCCAGATACGAATGGTATGTGCCTTGATTCCCGAAAAACTTTCTAAGTCCTTAATGGTAAATTCTGTCTTTATATTGTTCAATGTGAAAATGTTTTAATTAAACAAATGTAATAAAAAATTTCATATAAACAACAAATGCTCCAAAATTGAAGCATTTTTTTTATAAATTTATAAAAAACAGTTATGAGATACTTTTTTTAGCATTTAACAGCATGAAATCAGCAATTACCATAGCGGCTAAAGCCTCAACTATTGGCACTGCTCTGGGCACCACACAAGGATCGTGACGACCTTTACCTGTCATTTCAACAATATTTCCTTCTTTGTCAATGGTTTGTTGGGCTTGCATAATGGTTGCAACGGGTTTAAATGCAACTCGAAAGTATATATCCATTCCATTGCTGATACCTCCCTGAATACCTCCTGAAAGGTTCGTTTGCGTTTTACCGTCGGCATTAAATAGATCGTTGTGCTCACTTCCTTTCATTTTCGCACCACAAAAACCACTGCCATATTCAAAACCCTTCACTGCATTTATGGAAAGCATGGCCTTACCCAATTGCGCATGTAATTTATCGAAAATAGGTTCACCCAAACCAACTGGCACATTTTGAATTACACATGTAATGGTACCTCCAATGGTATCCCCTTGCTTTTTAATTTCTTGAATGCGTTGAATCATTTTTTCTGCGGAAGCATCATCCGGACAACGAACAATATTATTTTCGGCATTCTCCATGACTACTGCCTGATACGGTTTTTCCATAAAAATATCACCTACTGAAGAAGTAAACGCATTGATTTTTATAGTTGGAATGGCCTGTTTTGCAACAGCTCCTCCAACAACCCAATTGGCAGTTTCTCGTGCTGAAGTTCTTCCTCCTCCTCTATAATCCCGTACACCATATTTTTTATCATAGGTATAATCGGCATGTGAAGGACGGTATGAATCTTTTATATGAGAATAATCGTTGGAACGCTGATGTACATTTTCAATAATAAAGCCTATGGAAGCTCCGGTTGTTTTACCTTCAAAAATACCAGACAAAAATCGAACTTCATCAGGTTCTTTGCGCTGTGTTACAATTTTAGACTGACCGGGTTTTCTTCTATCCAACTCATGCTGAATGGCTTCAAAATCAAGTTCAATTCCTGCTGGACACCCATCAATGACACCGCCAATAGCTTCGCCATGAGACTCCCCAAAAGTAGTTATTGTAAATATTTTTCCAAATGAATTAGACATAGTAATAATTTGAATGACAAATGTAAAAAAAGTATTTTACAGATGGTTTATTTATTGATTGAATTAAATTTAAAAAAACCACAGCTTTATTGCCATAATGATAACCATGACAATCATAAATTGCTTCACCAAATCATCTCCCTTATGAACAGACCACCTGCTTGCAACCCAGCCACCAATTGCACTTCCTGCTGCTAAAAGCAAACCATATTTCCAGTTCACCTTATCATTTATAATAAAAATGCCTATGGATCCAATTGTAAAAACCAGCGTTACAAAAACTTTAATTGCATTGCTTTTAACAAGTGTAAAGTTATTTATCGATGACAATACCAATAACATCATAAAACCTACACCAGCTTGAATAAAACCGCCATAAACACCAACAAAAAAGAAAAGTACAACACTCAGCCACAATCTTTTACCAGTAGCAAACGCTTCCAAACCTTGCCTTTTGTATTTAGCATCATACAACATATAAACAACAACCAATACCATGACAACAGCCAATATTTTATTAAAAACCTCACCTTTTATAGCTACGGCAATTTGTGCACCCAATAAGGAACCTATAAGGGCCGAAATACTTACATAAATGCTAAATGGAAACGTAGAAACCCCTTTACTTTTAAAACCTGCAGTGGTTGAAATACTCTGAAACAAAATACCAACACGATTGGTTCCATTGGCAACATTGGGTGGTAAACCTAAAAAAATAAGAATTGGCAAGGACAATAAAGAGCCGCCTCCTGCCATGGTATTTATAACGCCTGTAATAAATCCTATTCCTATTAAAGCTATAATTTCTAGGTAAAAATTCATATAATTATTTGATTAACAAATGTACTTTATTTTTTATTTTATTTTTTAATAAAAAAACCCTCAAAAAGTTTGAGCAAGACAAAAAAGCGTTTTATATTTGCAACCGCTAAAGGAGAAATGGCAGAGTGGTCGAATGCGGCAGTCTTGAAAACTGTTGAGGGTCACACCTCCGGGGGTTCGAATCCCTCTTTCTCCGCAAAAAGCCTTGTAATCTTTTGATTTACAAGGCTTTGTTTTTTTAGACCAACTCACCGGTTAACTAAAACGTTATTATCAGCTGAATAGCAACACCTCACAAGCTTTAAACTTTACCATTATAATAAATTGACTTTTTAAATTATATATTTATTTCGTAATTATTTATAACAATTTTAAATTTAATCATTGGCCTTTTAAATTAATTAAATATGCAAGAGAAATTAGAAAATTTTATAAATAAAATGGATGGAGATTTAATTTCTGTCATTCCAAATGTAAAACCAACATTTATGATCATGGGGGCTACAGCACAAATTAATTATATCCTTGTTGTTGAAAATTGAAAGTCAATTAGCTTTATATAGGTACAACTACTCAACCACATCATACTATCACATCTGAAATGGTGTGATGATTCCCAAACTATAGTTGTAATACTGACGACCTATGGGTATCTAATTTAGCACCCTATTTGTAGTAAATCTTAGACACAAAAATATTCCACTATTTCTAGTAGGATTTTACTTTGGTGGGCAATGAGGGAATGTACATTCCCTTCATTATTTTAATTAGAAATAGTAAAATATTTTAGCATATTCTTAGAATCAGCATTAGGTACTTCAGAAATCAATACATAATTTCCTTCTTCAAGCATTGCTGTAAAATACCCTGTGCCGCCAGCAGG
>Ga0102815_10002303_pt1 | contig 11637 bp, 13 predicted proteins | sample ColrivemetaGS759_FD_79113 | JGI IMG/M metagenome (GOLD analysis project Ga0102815, IMG submission 79113) | Estuarine microbial communities from the Columbia River estuary - Ebb tide ETM metaG S.759 | ecosystem: Environmental > Aquatic > Marine > Intertidal zone > Estuary | place: USA: Columbia...
GCGCGTCAGGTTGGAATGACAGCAGTGATGGTAATCGACTTCCTTCAACAGGTAATTGGTATAGGGATCACAGCGGGTACCGATGACATCGTGCACGCCACCGCCATCTTCATCCCAGCCATACCAGTCGAGCGTATCGTGGGTAATCGTCGCCAGCGGGCGCAGTCCGGGCAAGCTGCTCCACAGGCGATCACCGGTAGTCACATGCGTCGCGTGTAGTTGGCGCGTCTTGCCACTGAAAAAGCGTTCGCTGAGATCGTGCAGATTCCACAGATTGAGATCCCCTACCTGCGAACCCTCGACGCTGGTGATGCGAAAAAACGAACCCGCGGGGACTTCGAAACAATTGCCGTCACGTGGCGGTACAATAACCTCCGACACTTTGTTCATGGTCTCCCGCGCCTGCTGGTACAAGCCCAGACTTGATGGCGGCAAGCGGTCAACTTCATAACAGACAAGCGCTGGAGCTGCGCGACGTGCGGCTGCATCGTCCGGTGCTATAGAGCTGGGAGATGTGGTCATTTTTTGTACCCTGCGTGATGGTCGAGACGCGCCATTCTACTGCAAGCCAGCCTGGGGATAAAAGATAAACAGCGACGGCTTGCCCGTTGCTGTGCACTAACCACCCAACCCTAACCTGGTTCCTGCGCGATGTATCAACCATCATCTGGAGCGACAAATCTCGGCACAATAGCGCTGACCGCTCAGTTAGCCGGGTTTATTAATACAAGCTTCACACATGTCAGTTGACACGTTCCTGACACACCTCCCCGTGCATCGGAATGACACATCCAATATTCGCCGACTGACGTCGCATACGCTCCGGGACGATCTTTAACCGCCACAGCCGATTTAGGATAGAATCGCCGCCCATGATCGCTTTTTGCCTTGCCGTATTGTTGCTACTGATAACCCCTGGACCCGGCGTGTTATCCACCGCCGGTGTCGGTGCTGCGTTTGGTTTCCGCGCTGGCCTGCGCTACGTCACGGGGCTGTGGATCGGCACCAACCTGGTCGCGCTGATCGTGGTTTCGGGGCTTGCCGCGATCATTCTAGCCAACGACTGGGCGCGCTATGTGTTGCTGATACTCTCGACTGTCTACCTATTCTACCTCGCCATCCGCATCGCCCTCGCCGGGCGACGCATCGCATTCATCTCGGTATCCTCAAAACCCGGACTGCGGGCAGGCCTGCTGTTGCAATTGATCAATCCAAAGGCCTATGCGGTCAACCTGACCTGGTTCAGTGGCTTCGTTTTACTGCCGCAATCCCTGTGGCTGGAAACCCTGCTCAAGTTTCTGATCATCAACCTGATCTGGATACCGATTCACCTGCTATGGCTGATGGCCGGCAACAGTGTTAATCAACTCGACCTGAGTCCACGAACTCATTTCATTATCAATGCGGGGATGGCGACAGCCATGCTGGTAGTGGTGGCACTAGCGGTATTCTCGTTACTCTAGCCGGGATCAAAGCACAATCTGGATCAGGCGCAACTAACTGCAGCGCGGAGGATTGATTGCCGAACGCTAACCTGCAGCCGCAGCGTCGACACGGCAGTGGTAGCGCGTCACCCTGGTATGCGCCTCAGCTGAATGATTAGAGGTCGAACAATTTGCCCGGGTTGAGGATATTGGCTGGATCCATCATGCGCTTGGTACGGCGCATCAGGTCAATCTCGTTAGCACTGCGGGTGTAGCCAAGATAAGCCTTTTTCTCAAGGCCGATACCGTGCTCGGCCGAGACCGAACCCCGCAGCGCCTGCAATGGAGAATAAACAATTTCATCGACAGCATCGCGCTCGCGCTGCGCACCGGGATAGATTGAGAAATGCAGGTTGCCATCTCCGATGTGACCATAGGCATAGAGTGCCGCATCAGCAAACCGCTGCAGCAACGCGCCTCGCACCTCGTCAACATAGGTCTCCATGGCCTCCAGCGGCAGGCTGACATCGTAACCGTATATCTTGTCGTAGCAGACCTGTTCGGGCTCAAAACTCTCGCGGATCTGCCAGAATCTGGCGCGCTCGGCCTCTGAGCTCGCGAGCACGCCATCGCTGATTTCACCCTCTTCCAGTGCAGCCATCAGCAGGGCTTCGAGTTTGTCGCGCCCATCCTCATGGTCGGAGATGAACACATCGAGTAGCACGTAGTAAGGCTCGTCGGTATCGAGCGGCGCATCCACAATCGAATGAGGGCCGGTGTTGAGTTGATAGTGATCGCGCCACAGCACTTCGTAGGCCGCCAGGGCTCCCGGCAGTGCGGCGTCAAAATAACGTAAAAGCTTCATTATCCGCTTCCAGGACGGCACCGCCAACAAGGCGGTCTCAATCGCAAGCGGCGCCTCATGCAGGCGCAGCACCGCGCGTGTGACAATGCCAAGCGTGCCCTCCGAGCCGAGGAACATCTGCCGAAGATCGTAGCCGGTATTATTTTTCAGCACGTTGAACATCGACGAAACGATACTGCCATCGGCGAGCACAACCTCGAGACCGAGCACCTGCTCGCGCATCATGCCAAAGCGCAGCACGCGCACGCCACCGGCATTGGTCGCAATATTGCCACCGATGGTGCAGGAAGCACGGGCACCGAGATCGAGCGCAAACATGAGGCCGGCATCGTCAGCAGCCTCCTGCACGGTTTGCAGTATCACACCTGCCTGCACGGTCATGTAGCGTGAATCCGCATCCATTGATTCAATGCGGTTCATGCGTTCGGTCGACAGCACGATATCGGAATGAGTGGATTCATGGCCGCCGGCGAGACCCGTCATGCCACCCGCCGGAACTACCACCTGCCCCGCTGCATGACAAAGCTTCATCACTTCGGCGACTTCGGTGGTCGAGCCCGGGCGCACCAGCGCCAATGCCTCGAGTTCGGTCCCTGACCAGATGCCGGCACTGCGGCCCGCAAGCTGCTTACCACTCAGCACCCCGACCTTGCCGACCACCGATTCGATTTTTTTGAGTAGCGGATTAATGTCAGTTTTCATCGAACAATTCAGCAACCAAAGAACTGCGTGAGTCTCGCACAAACGATGAGCTATCGCCATCCACCGACACCGACCGCAAAGATCCACTGACTACCCTGAACCCATTACCCATCCGCAACCTTAAACCCTTGATCAGCCAATGCTCGCTTACTTAGCCCTGATGACTCATGCCACGTTACTCAGACACTTTCCCACGCAGCTGCTTGGATCTACCACGTCGCGTCTTGCTGTCGAGTCTCCTGAGTTGGGAATTGCGCGTTGGGCGGGTTGGTTTACGAGATTTCGGCACAACCAATACCGAAGCTAACAGGCTGCGCAGGCGATCAAGTGCCGCAAGACGATTCTTTTCCTGGGTGCGGAATTGCTGAGCCTTTATAATCACCACGCCATCTTTGCTGATACGATGATCGGCAAGAGCCAGTAACCTTGTTTTGTAAACCTCCGGCAGCGAGGAAGCGCGAACATCAAAGCGCAAATGAATCGCCGAGGACACCTTGTTGACATTTTGCCCACCCGCACCCTGCGCACGAATAGCGCTCATCTCGATTTCTTCTTCGGGAATAGCCAGATTGCGAGAGATTTGCAGCACTGCGGGACTCGATCGGTTCTAAAGAATCCATTATAGGCCACCACTGATCGATAAACACCCGCCGGGGCAGTCACTGTAGCCGGGATCGGTAAACTATGGCTCATATAAATCATGCACTACCATGAGCCATAGAACTTTTAACAGACAGTCTGAGTCAGAGATTTCAATGAACATCAAAACCATGATCTGCGCCGCTGCTTTCGTCGTGCCTCTCCAACAGGTGGATAACTGGCAACTGCTGCACTACAGCAAAATTGAACCCAACCGCGTTATTTTTTCGCAACAGGGAATGACCGTCGAGGTCACAGGGTCGGCAAGTCCGATCATCTACCCTCTCGACCAACCGCGCCTGGTACGTCGGGTCGAGGTTAGCGGTTCACTGAGCGAACTGCTCGCGCTCGACGCGAACACACAGGGTCTCGAGGGCAGCGATGACTTCAGCCTCAAGATAGGCCTGGTGGTAGCCGGTGACAAAACGCTCAGCGGGTTGCAGAAATTGTTCAGCGCGAAATGGATAACAACATTATTCAACCTTGCGCCGCAAGGCAGTGGCATCGAAAACATCTACTTCCTGAATGCCGTACAGGGAAGCACCATGCTCGGACAGCAGCGCCAGCATCCCCTGTCTGATCTGATCTACGAGAACAACGTCTGGTTGCTGGATAAACCGGGCAATTTCACCATGAGCCATACCCTCGACAAACCACGAAAGGTGATCGCAGTATGGCTCTCCATCGACGGCGATGATAGCCATTCAAACTACTCCACGGTGATCAGCAGCCTGCGTCTCGAAGACTGATGGATGTCGGTGCACTGGTCACTGCCTGGAAGGCTATCAGCAAAGCAGGGGTCATTACTGCGCCGACGCACGGGATTTGCTCCAGCCGTGATGATCAGGCAGAAAACCCGTAGAATAGACGGCCGAACAGGGAACCAGCCATGACTGTCGATATCGCAGAACTCCAAGCACTCAATCAACTAGCCTGGTCCCTGATCTGTGCGCGCCATGACAAAGTCAGCGGGCGCCAGATAGCGATGCCCGGCAAAGTCGATGGTGAACGCGAGGATGCCGAATCGCGCTTCAGCGACGATTTTGCGGTGCTTGAATACATCGACGCGGCACTCTCGCTGAGCGCCCAGGGTCCGCTGGCGGCGATCGGAGAAAGCTTCGCACGGGTGATGCATCAGTTGCGCTGGTCACAAAATCCGAATTACACAGAACACAACAGCAAGCGCTCATTCCTCGATGGCTACGCTTATGCCGGATTTGCCGGCCCGGACGCGCCACTGCTGTGCGCGGCACCACGCGGCGGGCTGGTGCTACTCGGGCCCGATGTTGAATACCCGAGCCATCACCATCAACCCAGAGAAGTTTACCTGGTGTTGACCCCGGGATCGCAGTGGTGCCTCGATGAAGGTGACTGGTTCGACGTCGATGCCGGCGATCTGATCTTCCACGATAGCTGGCAGATGCACGCCATGCGCACCCGCGAGCAGCCCCTGCTCGCCTTCGCCGGCTGGATCGAAGCCGGTGACCGGCGCGCAATTGGCTGGTCTGAAAACGCCCATAATCAACAGGCTAAATGATTACCCTGATAGTGGCTTCAATTCTCCTAATCCTGCATAGACCCTGGTTAACATTATTATCCGCTGATGCTTTTCAGCGTTTAACCCATCGAACTCCAGATCAGTTAAAATCAACGCCTATACAGCAAGTCGATCAAAACTCGTGAACCATCAACCCAACACAGTAGCTGCAAGCAGAGTACGCGAGAAACAACGCGCTGAATTGCTCTCCAGAGTAGTCGATAGTATCGGACAAGCCGATTTTGTCGACCATTTGCTCGCCTATCTGCGCATGGATGTAGCATTTTTTGGCGTCCTGCTGGTACTGCTTGATGAGCGAAACCGGGTGTATCACATTTACGACACCATCCAGTCAACTTATCGAACCAATCTCGACATGTATCTCGATGGCGTGTATCAGCTCGATCCTTTTTATACGCATTTCTGCAAGGACAGAAATTCCGCCGCCATGTTGATTCGCGACGTGGCTCCCGATCGTTTCAACCTGACCGAGTATCACCGACGCTACTACAGGAACATCGAACTACTCGATGAAATGGCCATTTTCAGCGATTTACGCGATGGTCGATTCCTGTTCTTTTCGTTGAGTCGGCGCGCACAGGAAGCTCGCTTTCGGCGTCGCGAGCTGGATACTCTCCAGTGCAGCCTGCCTTTGCTGGAATCGCTGTGCCGACAACATTTCGGCAGCTCATCCTATAGCCAGGAAAACCTTTCGGGCAAGGCCGAGGAGCAACGACTGGAATATGCACTGGAGCGTTTTGGCGAACCCTCATTGACGCCGCGTGAACATGAAGTCGCTGTTCGTATTCTCAAAGGGCATTCTTCCAAGTCGTTGGCACGTGAAATCGATATCAGTCCTGAAACCGTCAAGATCCACCGACGCAATATTTACCGCAAACTTGTCATCTCGTCACAAAGTGAGCTTTTTGTTAAGTTTTTGAACACTCTGGGCTGATATTCGGTATTAACCCTTTTAGGTTATAGACACTATGTCCGCCTCGAAACTAAGCTCTGCCTTATAAAAATTAATCATCGAGGAGTATATGTTGGATCAGGCGCCAACTATCAGCAGCCACATCAGTAAAAATACTCAACGGGCAGGCGTTTCAGCCAACAACTCTGGCTCTGTAGAACTGCGTTTTGATTCACTATCTCGACTGCATATCAACCTTGCCGTAAAAACGCGCCGCAAGTATAGTTTCCATCAAATAACTAACGACTAGACCTAACATAATGGCTGATCCGGTAGCAATCTCGGTAAATAAAGTTAGTAAACAATTTGGTCAGGGCGCCGACGCATTCTTCGCGCTCGACCAGGTCTCGGTGGATATTCGTGAAAACGAATTCTTCACCCTGCTCGGCCCCTCGGGCTGCGGCAAAACGACTTTACTGAGGCTGATTGCAGGCTTCGAACACCCCACTGCCGGCCATATACAATTGCACGGTGAAGAGATTTCTCACCTGCCGCCTTTCAAACGACCGGTCAACACCGTTTTTCAGAACTATGCACTGTTTCCACACCTGACCGTCGCCGAAAACATCGGCTTTGGTCTCGATATGCAGGACAAGCCTGCAGCCGAGATAGAGAGTACGGTTACTGAAATGCTGCAGCTGGTGCAGATGGAGTCGATGCGCGATCGGCGCACCGACCAGATATCCGGGGGCCAGCAACAACGGGTGGCATTAGCGAGGGCCCTGGCACCTCATCCACGTGTTTTGCTACTTGATGAACCACTGTCAGCGCTCGACTACAAGCTTCGCAAGGGCATGCAGATCGAACTTAAACGCCTGCAGCTGGAAACCGGCATCACCTTCATCTTCGTCACTCATGATCAGGAAGAAGCGCTCACCATGTCGGATCGCATCGCGGTCATGAACAATGGGCAGATCCTGCAGGTTGGTAGTCCCAACGACATCTACGATCGCCCGTCACACCGTTTTGTCGCGGACTTTATCGGTGATACCAATTTCCTCAGCGCCGAACTGGTCGAATCCAGTAGTGAGCGCGCTGTGGTCAAACTATCCTCCGGTAACAAGCTTGTCACGGGGCCCACTGAAGCCACGTTGAATAACGTGGTCAGCATCACGGTACGCCCGGAGCAGGCCGTATTAATTGACGACCTCGCCAATGCCGATCTGCAGGGCACGGTCACCAACATCATGTATTCCGGCACCGATTCGCATTTTCATATCGAACTGCCGTCGCAAGAAGAATTTGTCGCCAAGGTGCAAAACGCCGGCCCTGCCAGGCGCGACTGGGAAACCGGGCAAACTGTCGGCATCAAGTTTCATGACAACGCTGTGCAAATCGTTGAGGACTAGGTAATAAGGCATGCCTGACGACTCACCTTCACTGTCCAAATACGAACTGGCGGCGCGTAAACAGCAGACTCGGCGAAATCTCCTGCTGTGTTCACCGGCGCTAATCGTGTTGCTGCTGGCCGCATCCGGCCCGTTGCTGGTCATGCTGTTTTACTCGTTTTTGAAGAGCGGTAATTACGGCGGTGTGGTCTATGAATTTTCGCTCGACGGCTGGTTGAACGTTTTTCTGGTGCGCGATATTTTTGACGATGTACTCAAGGTCGCCGATGCTCATCTGTCGGTATTCTGGCGCTCCATCAAGTTATCAGCCATGACCACCTTTACCTGCCTGGTGATCGGGTTTCCTACGGCTTATTTTATCGCCACGCGGCCACGCGAGAGTCGCAACTTCTGGCTATTCCTGATCACCATTCCATTTTGGACCAATCTGCTGATACGCACCTTCGCGATCCTCGAACTGATTCGTAATAATGGTATCGTCAACAACCTGCTGACCGATCTGCATATCATCGAGCAGCCTATCCAGATGATGTACACCGACTTCGCGATCATGATCGGCATGACCTACGTCTATCTTCCATTGATGATTCTGCCGCTGTATGCGTCCATGGAAAAACTTGATTTTCGCCTGGTGGAGGCCGCTTACGATCTCTATGCCACGCGTATTAGAGTATTGCGCAGGGTAATTATCCCGTTAATCAAACCCGGCATTGTCGCAGGCTCAATCCTGGTATTCATTCCTTCGCTGGGTGCCTTCGTCACACCGCGCGTGCTCGGGGGTGGTAAAAACCTGATGCTCGGCAACCTGATCGAACTGCAATTCGGCCAGGGTCGCAACTGGCCACTGGGTGCGGCGCTGTCGATCACACTGCTGTTCATCGTGATGGCCACTTTGCTGCTCTACGTGCGTTACTCGCAGAAAGGTGGGGTGCAGCATGAGCAGTAGCATTGCGAGTAGCAAAAAGTTGTTCTCGATTTACAAGCTACCCGGCTTTAACTTCATCGCGATCACCTGTTTTGTCATGCTCTATGCGCCGATCATGATCCTGGTGGGCTACTCCTTCAATGAAGGCTCTTCACTAGCGCTATGGGAGGGTTTTTCGTTGCGCTGGTACTACTCGGCCTGGCAGAACGAAGCGGTGAAGGATGCAACTCTGCTATCCCTGATCATTGCACTGCAGGCATCGCTTTACTCGACGGTGCTCGCCACCATGGCCGCACTCGGTACCACACGAACGCGAGCCTTCCGCGGTCAAACCGCGATTTACGCGATGATCAACCAGCCGTTAATGGTGCCTGAGATCGTTACAGCGGTAGCCTTGTTAATCGTGTTTGCGACCATCAAACAGGCCACCGGTTACCAGGGCTTAAGCTACCTGGTTATCGCGCATACCGCGTTTTGCGTTCCCTTCGCATACCTGCCAATACGCGCAAGACTGGAAGACATGGATCGTTCGCTGGAGATTGCCGCCGCTGATTTATACGCAACGCCCTGGCGTTGTTTCCGACGTGTCACCCTGCCGCTATTATTGCCCGGCATACTGGCCGGAGCGATGCTTGCTTTCGTCATTTCGCTGGATGACGTCGTCATCACCGAATTTGTGAAGTCGGCGGGGCAGGACACTCTGCCGACCTTCATGCTGGGCCAGATTCGGCGTGTTATCACGCCGGAAATGAACGCAATTGCCAGTGCATTACTGGCAGTATCGGTATTAATGGTTTCACTGATTTTCTTGATCAACCGCAAGAAAACTTGAATGCTTGTAAAACTATAAACTGGAAACTGAGGACTAAAAATGACACCCATTATCAAAAAATCCATTGTCGGCCTGGCGATGGTCGCAATCTCGGGCAGTGCATCTGCAGCGGGAGAGCTCAATTTGTACAACTGGGGCAACTACACCAATCCAGAGCTGATCACCAAGTTCGAAAAAGCTCATGACGTCAAGGTCACTGTTACCGACTACGACTCGAATGATTCCGCTCTGGCCAAGGTCAAAGCCGGCGGTCATGGATTCGACATGGTGGTACCTTCCGCCAACTACATGAAAATCTGGATTGACGAAGGCCTGTTGCTGGAAACCCGACCCGATCAAATGTCGAATTTCAAGAATGTCGCCAAAGATTTCAACAATCCCGTATGGGATCCGGGTCGTCGCTATTCAGTGCCGTGGCAATGGGGTACCGTTGGCATGATTGTCGACACCTCGGTTTACAAAGGTGACATCAATACCTCCGCTTTGTTCCTCGATCCACCCGATGAGCTCAAGGGCAAGATCAATGTGCCCCCTGAAATGAACGACGTCATCAGCGCCGCCATCATGTACCTCGGTGGTGAGCCGTGCACGACTGACAAGGACTTGTTGCGCAAGGTGAGAGACAAACTGGTGGAAGCCAAGAAGCACTGGTTGTCGATGGATTACGGCATGATCGAAAAGTTTGCAGGGCGTGACGTAGCCGCATCGCTGTACTGGAATGGAGCTGGATTCCGTGCACGTGAAAAGAACGCCGATGTTCGTTTTGGTTACCCGCAGGAAGGTTTCGCGTTGTGGATGGATAGTGTCGCGGTACTCAAAGATGCCAAAAATGCCGACAACGCCAAACTGTTTCAGAACTTCGTCATGATGCCTGAGAATGCAGCTCTGATTTCAGCCTTCGCGCGTTACGCTAATGGTATTGATGGCTCTGACAAGTACATGCCTGCAGACATGAAGAATGCGCCCGAGATCATTATCGATCCGAAGCTATCCGGCGCCGGGAAATTTCTGTTGGCCTGTTCACCCAAGGCAACCGAGATGTACACCGCAATCTGGACCGAGTTACAGAAGTAATTCGTAACGATTGAGCAAGACCCAGGGGTTGTCATGGCTGTTCCATGGCAACCCTTTCATAACCCCCTGACCCGGATCGAATCATGACAGACATCATGCAAGGCTTCCCCGTGCCCGACGATCAGCGTGTGCCACACCTGGAATGGGATCGCGCACCCTGGAATCGCTATACGTTTCAACACGTTAGCGAGTACGTTCCAACCACTGAAGTGTGGCGCGGCAAAGGTCCGATCCGTCCCCTTGAGAATCATCCAATGGACCTCAGCCAACTCACATTTGCTGACGCCGATGGACAGGACTCAACGTTACAACAATGGATCAACAGCAGCTATACCGACTCCATCCTGGTGCTGCATCGTGGCGCAATCGTACTTGAGCAGTATCACAATGGCATGGACGAACGCACACTGCACCTTTCACAGTCGATGGCCAAGTCAGTGGTCTCCACGGTAGCCGGCATTTTGATCGGCCGAGGAGTCATAGATCCAGCCGAGCAGGTTTCTCACTATCTGCCCGAACTTGCCTCTACCGCCTGGCAGGGCGCGACCCTGCAGCAGGTAATGGACATGACTACCGGGGTGCGCTACGTAGAAGACTACGAGGCACTCGATTCAGATATAGCCGCTACCGATATCGCCAGTGGCTGGAAGCGGCCCAACCCTGACTTCCCTGCGCCGGCGTGCATCTGGGACCAGATACTGACCCTCACCGAAAAAGTGCGTGAACACGGTGCGCAATTCCAGTACCGCTCAATCGAAACCGATGTCCTCGCACACTGCCTGGAACGGGTCACCGAAACCCGTCTCGCCGAATTGGTGAGCCGCGAACTCTGGCAACCACTCGGCTGTGAGGAAAGCGCCAATTTCACCGTCGACCCGGCCGGCTATGCGCTTGCCTGCGGTGGCCTCAGTGCAACCCTGCGCGACTACGCACGTTTCGGGCTGTTGTTGTTGCAAAAAGGCAAACTGGGTGATACCCAGCTGGTGCCTGCCGAGTGGATCGCCGATATTCATAATGCTGATCACAACCTGTTTGCAGAACCATATACAAAAACCGCGCCCAACGGCGGCTACCGCAATCAGTTCTGGATCGAAGACGTCGATCGTCCCGGTTTCATGGCACGCGGCGTGTTCGGCCAACTTATTTATGTCGATCCGGCTGACGACCTCGTGGTAGTGAAGCTCTCGAGCTGGCCTGAATTCACCTCGGTGCCACGGCTGATCACCGCGCTCAATGCAATCCATGCCATCGGCGACTTCGTCAATAAATAGCAGCCACGAAGTCCTCTGTCATTGGACACCGCGGAGATCCGGGCGA
>Ga0102815_10002307_pt1 | contig 11628 bp, 10 predicted proteins | sample ColrivemetaGS759_FD_79113 | JGI IMG/M metagenome (GOLD analysis project Ga0102815, IMG submission 79113) | Estuarine microbial communities from the Columbia River estuary - Ebb tide ETM metaG S.759 | ecosystem: Environmental > Aquatic > Marine > Intertidal zone > Estuary | place: USA: Columbia...
CAATGAGATTTTTCTGGATCTGCTGCTGAACCATAATAACCCCGAACGCGCCTTGCGGCGGATGAATGAGCTGGGTTTTTTGGGGGCGTTTATGCCCGAATTTGGGCGCATCGTGGCGATGATGCAGTTCAATATGTACCATAGCTATACGGTGGATGAGCATACGATTCAGTGCATATCGGTGCTGGCGCAGATTGAGGCCGGGGCCTTGGTTGAAGATTTGCCTGTAGCCTCTGGCATATTGAAGCGCGGGGTTAACCGGCGGGTGCTATATGTGGCCTTGTTACTGCATGACATTGGTAAGGGCCTGCCGGGGGACCATGCGCTGGTGGGGGCTGAGATTGCGCGCAAAGTGGCGCCGCGCTTGGGGCTTGAAGCGGGTGAATGTGAAACCGTGGTTTGGCTGGTGGAAAACCATCTGCTAATGTCTGATGTGGCGCAAAAGCGCGACCTGTCAGACCCGCGATCAGCGCAGGATTTTGCGCGCCAAGTGCAATCGGTCGCGCGGTTGAACCTGCTGACCGTGCTGACGGTATGCGATATTCGCGGTGTGGGGCCGACAACGTGGAATAACTGGAAGGCCATGTTGCTGCGTGATTTGCATGCGCAGGCGCTGGAATGCCTTGGCGATGGTGCCCATTCAGCCAGCCGCAATGAGCGTGAGGCCGAGGCCAAGGCCGCCCTGCGCGCCGCTTTACCCGATTGGGATGCGGCGGCCTTGGATGCGGAATGTAACCGGCATTATGCGCATTACTGGCTGGGTTTTGATACGGACACGCATGTCACATTTGCCAAGCTGGGCCGCGAAATGGCGGAAGACGCGGTGTCCTCGCTGACCCCTGATGAGGACCGAGACGCCACCCGCGCCTGTTTCATGATGTCTGACCATCCGGGCATTTTTGCGCGACTTGCTGGGGCTTTGGCCCTTGTGGGCGCCAATGTGGTGGATGCGCGGACCTATACCAGCAGCGATGGCGTGGCGACGGCTGCGTTTTGGGTGCAGGATTCAGACGGCCATCCGTTTGAGGCCAGCCGCCTTGGGCGGTTGCGCAAGATGATTGACAAAACACTGGCCGGTAAGGTGATTGCCCGCGACGAGCTGAAATCTCGCGGTAAGCTGAAAAAGCGCGAGCAGGATTTCCGCGTACCGACCAATATAAGTTTTGATAATGAGGGCAGCGAGATATACACGATTATTGAGGTTGATACCCGCGACCGCCTTGGCCTGCTGCATGATCTGGCGCGCACGCTGACGGCTTGCAATGTCTCTATTTCTTCAGCGATCATTGCCACTTATGGAGAGCAGGCCGTGGATAGTTTTTATGTCAAAGACCTGTTTGGCCATAAGCTGCATTCCGAAAGCCGCCGCCGCCAAGTGGAAAATCGTCTGCGCGAGGTGATTGAAGCCGGTTATGCCGGGGTTGCCCCGTGAGGCCGATCCGCCTGCTGGCGGCCTTTGTCACCGTAGGGGGCTGGACGCTGGCCAGCCGGTTGCTGGGCTTTGTGCGCGATATGATGATCGCGGCTTTTTTGGGGGCTGGCCCGGTTGCTGAGGCCTTTCTGATTGCCTTTGCCCTGCCCAATATGTTCCGCCGGTTCTTTGCTGAAGGGGCGTTTAATACGGCCTTTGTGCCGATGTTTGCCAAGCGTTATGAGGCAGGCGGCGATGCCAAGGGGTTTGCGGCAGAGGCTGCGGGCGGTTTGGGGCTGCTGCTGATCATTTTATGTTTGGTGGCGCTGGTGTTTATGCCGTGGCTGGTATGGGCCATGGCCAGCGGGTTTTCGGGTGATAAGTTTGATATGGCCGTGGATATGGGCCGGATCGTGTTTGTTTATATCCTGCTGATCTCGATGGCTGCGCTGATATCAGGCGTGCTGAACGCGCTGGGCCAATTTGCGGCGGCGGCTGCGGCGCCATTACTGCTGAACATTATTTTGATCGGGTTTATGTGGGCGTCACCCCTGCTGGGGATTGATGTTGGCACGGCGCTGACATGGGGTGTGCCGATTGCCGGTGTCGCACAACTGGCGCTGGTCTGGGTGGCCGCGCGCCGCGCTGGGTTTACGATTATTCCAAAGCTTGGCTGGTCGCCTGACATGAAGCGTTTGGCGATTATTGCCGCGCCCGCCGCGCTTGCTGGCGGCGTGGTGCAGATAAACCTGCTGGTGGGCCGTCAGGTTGCCAGTTTCACGGATGGCGCGATTGCTTGGCTAAGCTATGCGGACCGACTGTACCAACTGCCATTGGGCGTGGTGGGCATTGCGATTGGCGTAGTTTTGCTGCCCGAACTTTCGCGCCGCCTTGCGGCCGGCGATCGGCTGGGCGGGCAAAGCGCGGCCAACCGGGCAGCGGAATTTGCAATGGCGTTAAGCCTGCCATCGGCGATTGCGCTGGTGGTGGTGCCGGGCCTTTTGGTGGGTGTGTTGTTTGAGCGCGGTGCCTTTGGGGCCGCTGACACAGCGGCCACAGCAATGGCGGTGGCCATTTACGGCATCGGCCTGCCAGCTTTTGTGCTGCAAAAAGTTATATCGCCGCTATTTTTCGCCCGCGAGGACACGAGGCGGCCGTTTTATTATGCCGTTGTGTCCATGCTGATTAACCTAGGCTTGGCGATTGGGCTAATGCCTTGGCTTGGCTATTTGGCAGCGCCGGTTGCAACCACGTCCGCCGCTTGGGCGATGCTGGGCCTGTTGATGCTGGGCGCGCGGCGGTTTGGCACTTCTGGCCAGATGGATGCACGGCTGCGCCGCCGGGTGCCGCGCCAGATACTGGCCGCAATGGTGATGGGTGCGGTGATATTTGGGCTTGGCTGGGTGCTAGCACCGTGGCTAGCAGCGGGCACAGGGCTGCGGTTTGCAGCACTTGGCCTTGTGGTGCTTGTGGGGGCCATCAGCTATGGTGGCGTGTTGTTTGCCATTGGTGGGCTGGCGCGCGGGGATTTTGGGCGGCTTACGAAGCGCTAATTACCGCGCAACCGTGCCACAATGCGCCGTGCTGCACCGGGTGCCAGCAGGTAGGACAGGCCAAAGCCCGCCAAAAATGCCGCCAATTCAGCGACCCAAAAATCGGTTGGCTGAAAAAACAGATATTGAACCATGTTTAAGATCGCCAAGAAAAACAGAATGCGAAATGCAGGCCAGATGGGCGCACCGCTGATTTGGCGATAGCGATACTCGGTCCAGCTATAGGCACCGATCAGCGCGCAGCAGGGTTGAAACATGCCGAGCAGTCGCAGGCCGGAACTGGACACAAACCCATAGGCCAGCGCCCCGCTTATGATTCCAACCGCAAAGATCACCAGTGCCGCCCAAATTGAAAACCGGATGGAAACCGCACGGCCAACAGCCAGAAATATAACCACGCCGACCAGCGTGCCGGGAAGGTTATAGCTGACAAATGGATAGGCGATGAAGGTCAGCGCGAATTGTGGATTGGTGAAGAACAGCGAAAACCCAGTTTCGCGGAACTGTTCAAAAATCGGATCATAAAAGCCGTAATTCTGGATAAGCAGCGTACGCCAGTTATGGGCGTTTGGGCCGCCGATCATATCATTCTCGGCAAGCATGAGCACGATTTCGATCAGGGCTGCGGCACCTGCAATGAGCAGCAGGAACGGCGAAATTGGGTTCAGAACCGAATGGGAATCATACGCGATGGGCTGGTCATCATTGTTTTGGGATGAGGGTTTCATGGCGTCGCTCCGGGTGTGTTGGCCAAGGCAGTATCGCCTTTTGGCCGCCCTGTCCATAAAGCCACGATCACAGCCGGTTGACGCCGCCCCGCCGCGCCGCCATAAACCACCAGCTATGACGGCAGCGGAGAGCGGATATGAGTGCGACTGGCCATACAAAACGGGTGTTTTCGGGGATCAAGCCAAGTGGTGGTTTGACGCTGGGCAATTATTTGGGCGCAATCAAGCGGTTTGTGGATACGCAAGATAGCGGCGTTGAAACCATTTACTGCGTTGTGGATTTGCACGCCATCACCGTTTGGCAAGACCCGGCCACCCTGCGCTATGCCACACGAGAGCTGGTGGCTGCCTATGTTGCCTCGGGCCTTGATCCGGCCAAGTCGATTTTGTTCAACCAATCCCAAGTGCCCGCCCATGCCGAGCTTGGCTGGTTGTTTAATTGCGTGGCCCGCATGGGCTGGATGAACCGCATGACCCAGTTCAAGGATAAGGCAGGCAAGAATGCCGAGAAGGTTTCTCTGGGGCTTTATGCCTATCCAAGCCTGATGGCGGCGGATATTTTGCTGTATCACGCCACGCATGTGCCTGTGGGCGAAGACCAAAAGCAGCATGTAGAGCTGACGCGCGACATTGCGCAGAAGTTCAACAATGATTTTAAGGTGGAGGGGTTCTTCCCGCTGCCAGAACCGGTGATTGAAGGCCCAGCCACGCGGGTGATGAACCTGCGCGATGCGACCAAGAAAATGTCCAAATCGGGTGAAAGCGATATGGAACGCATCAATATGACCGATGACGCCGACACCATTGCCAAGAAGTTTCGCAAGGCGCGCACCGATCCGGATGGGATTCCGTCTGAGGTGAAGGGGCTGGAGGGCCGGCCTGAGGCGCGCAATCTGGTCGATATTTACGCCGCCCTCAACGAGAGCAGCGTTGAATCCGTGGTGGCGGAGTTTGCCGGGCAGGGCTGGGGCGTGTTCAAACCCGCCTTGGCTGATTTGGCCGTGGCCAAGCTGGCGCCGATTTCAACCGAAATGGCCCGACTGATGCAGGCGCCAGATGAGCTGGACCGGATTTTGGGCGAAGGTGCTGGGCGTGCTGCGGCGATTGCCGAGCCGATTTTGGCCAAAGCCTATGATATTGTTGGGTTTATACGGTCGCGCTAACCCTGCGCGAACAATAGCCCACCTTTATTAGTAATGATGTTCCAGTGCCGACCTGTTGCCTCCATCACGGCGCGCAGGCCGAGCATGTTGCTGGGCTCGTCCGCCAACAACAAAGTGCCGCCGGGGGAGAGGTGGTTGAGCAGGGTGGCAAAGCAGGCGTGGCGTTCGTCTGAATCCAGTAGCATATGCAGGGTGCGGTCGATCAGCAGAATGTCAAACTGGCCGTCGGGTTCATAGGTGATGATATTGGCAACTTCGCCTATGATGGGCAGGCCTTCGGCCTTGGCAGCGGCGTTAAGCTGGGCGATGCCAGCGGATGCCATATCAACCCCGACAACCGTATGGCCAAGCCGGGCGATGAACAGTGCATCCCGGCCTTGGCCGCAGCCAATATCAAGCACGCGCAGGGCGGGCCCTTTGTATTCCTGAAAGAATTTGACAAAGGCCGGACTGGGCGCGCCAAGCGCGTCGGGCATTTCTGCGTAAAGGGCATTGTAATCATAGGACATCCGAACATTTTAGCACAAATTTGGCGGGTTGGGGGCCGAAAAATGTGAGGGCTAGTCGCGCGGCGGCGGCTGCGCCATAATCGGGGCCGCAATTGTTTGGGGGTACGAAATGGTCGATTGGCGCAAAGGTGTTGGGCTTACCTTGGCCATGGTTATGGGCGCTTCGCAGCTGGCCCATGCTGCGCCGACATTGCAAAGCCAAAGGCCCGAAGGGATGCAGCCGCTATTCGCGCTGGCTGCCAACCTGTGTGTGGGGGCGATGCGCATGGGAAATTCCCTACCGCTGCGCGTGCTGGACAGCCTTGGCGAAAGCCCAAGCCTTGGTGTGGAAAACCGCCTGTTTAGCGATGCGGAACGGCAGATTGAGGTGATGCTGGCCGGATCCAGCCCCGGGCAACCGGAAGGCGCGCCGATTTTGTGCCTTGCCCAGCCACGACAGGCTATGGCGGCCGCGGACAAAGCCGCGCTACGCGATTGGGCCGAGGCGGAGCTTGCGCGTATGGCCAGCGCGGATGATGTGGCCGCGTTTGAGCATGAGAGCGAAGCCGTGTTCACCCGCATCATCTATTGGTGCGATGGCGGCGGTAAGCGGATTGTTTTGGCTTTTTCGCAGGCGGCCGAGGATTCAGATATACGGATGGGCGTAACCCACAGCCTGCCAGGTGGTGCGACGCCGGACTGTCCCGGAGGGTGATTGATGGTTGGAGCTGTTGAAAAAGTCGCCTGCCGCACGCCAAATAACGGCGGCACAAGCAATACAAACATTCCGAAATGGAAGTTTGATGTGATTCGCGCGGCCATTCTGGAGGTGCTGGGGCAGGGGCCGTGTAAATCGCGCGGGTTGACCTCTGCGATCCGCCCACTGATTTCGGACGAAGAGCTGGATCGGATTGGCAAGCTTGGTTGGCATATGATGGCCGTGAAGCTGGAATTGGAAGTGCGAGGAGAGATTCGCCGCCAACCGGGCGTAAAGCCTTTGATGATGGAGCGAGTCTAGCGCCAAGGGTTAGCCTAACGCCCTGCGCGAATGCTGAACGGCACTATTAGCTAATGGCGTGTAGCCACGCATCGGCGGAAATATGACCAAAACATTTTGGTGATCGGGCCGGGGGATGCACCAAGGCATAAGGCCTGCTAGCCTTTGGGAAAGTAAACCTAGGGAGGGCAAGATGGTTCGACTAAACCTGTTACTGCCAACGGCGTTGATTGCGGGGCTGATCAGCACCAGCAGCGCTTGGGCGGAAAATATTGCTTTGGTTATTTCCAATGGCACCTATCAATACGGCTCGAATGAGCGGTCGATTGACAGGGCGCATTCTGGGTTGGTTGAAGCCTATGAGGCGCGTGGCTATCGGGTTTTTGGCGGCAATAACCTGAACCGAAACGCAATGGCGCGGCTTGTTGAAAGTTTTGAGGCTGAGCTTGATGACGCCGAATTGGCAATCGTGCATTTGGCCGGCCATACGGCGGCCTTGGGTGACCATGGATGGTTTTTGCCGACCGACATTAACCCCGGCAGCGCGGCAGATTTTGAATTTGGCGCCGTGTCACTGGATTTGTTTGCGCAGATGCTGAATACGCATGATGGCCGCGCTGTTATGTTTATTGGCACCTCGGGCGACGAGGTGACCAATATTCGCGGAGTTGATGGCAGCATTGGCGCGGTGAATGCGCCTGCCGGGCTGTTGGTTGTGTCGGGCCAATTTGCGCGGGTGAATGCAGCTGTAACGCGCGAGTTTTTGCGCGTAGATGCGCGGGTATCTGAGGCGGTGGACCGATCAGGCGCCGCGCTGACCTATGAAGGCTATATTTCCTCGCGCCTGATATTGGCGCCGCGCAATGCGCGGGTAACAGTAACGCCGCCGCGGCCACCGGCACCTTTGGTGCGCACGCCGGAATCAATCGAAGCGGCGTTGAATCTGACGCGCGAGCAACGTCGGCGGGTTCAGGAAAACCTGACGATTCTGGGCTTTGATACCCGCGGGATTGATGGCGTGTTCGGACGCGGCACCCGCAGCGCCATTGGCGATTGGCAGCGTTCACAGCAGCTGGCGGCGAGCGGTTTTTTAAGCCAGGCAGAGGTTGCAAGGCTAGAGCGGCTGGGTAATGAGCGACGCGCTGCACAGGCGGATGCAGACCGGGCCTATTGGCGCCAAACCGGGGCTTCGGGGCTGGAAGAAGACCTCAATCTTTATTTGCGGCGCTATCCGCAGGGGCTGTATGCCGATCAGGCCAAGCGCGAATTGGCGCTGCTGACGCGGGCTGCTGATGATGCTTATTGGCGCGATACGGGTGCATCGGGCTTGGCCGATGATTTGAACCGCTATTTGCGGCGCTACCCCGAAGGTTTGCATGCCGATGAGGCGCGCCGGATGTTGCAGCGCGTGTCAACCCAAGCAGACCAAGATGAATGGAACCGCGCGCGTGACCGTGACACGATTGAGGCCTATCAGCGGTATCTCGATCGCTATCCTGACGGGCTGTACAAACGGGCTGCGACATCGCGTATTCGCGCCCTTGGTGGAGAGGCCGAGCGCGACACGACGGGGCGCGATGACGCGGGCACTGCTGAACGGGCCGCCCAAGAGGCCGAGCGCGCCTTGGGCATGGATGGCGGCACGAAGCTGTTGATTGAGCTGCGGCTTGTGGCGCTAGGCTATCGCCCCGGTGCGCCTGATGGTGTGTTTGATCGCAACACGCGTGAGGCTTTGGCAGCCTTCCAGCGCGATCGTAACATGCCCGCAACAGGCTATGTGACAGCGCTGACCGTGACGGCCTTACTACGCGGGGGCTGAGTGCTGCCGCGCCCCCGGTGCGATCTGACGATCGCGCTGGGGACTTGGCGGTGGCGGCGCGGCAGTCGCTGAGAAGTTGATTAAACGCCGTGCCGGCTCGATTGTGCGGAGAGCGTAAGGAGCGTGTCGATGAACGGGGTTTGGTTCGCGCAGGCTTGCCCAAAGACCCCGCCACATGTCCAAGCAATCGACAAGGCGCTATGGGCGGCCGCCCAGTTTAGCAATTGGGTTTGAGGAACATTATAATGCGCCGACCAGATTGCCGCGCGGGCGAGGATGGTTTCAGGCTGCGTATACCGCTTTTCCCAGCCTAATGGGTTTCTAAAAGCATTGGCGAGTTCATAGGCGCGATCGCCGAGCACGCCCTTGGCATCAAAGGCCAGATCGCCGCGCGCGGTGCAGGCGATATTGTCGTGGTGCAAATCGCCATGCAGGGGCCGAATATTGGATTGGTTGGCAAGCAGGTCTTTGGCCAGCGCCGTTGCATGGCGTAGGGTGGATTGGCTTGTGCTTGGGCAATCGGGGCTGAATTTTGCATCAAAGAGGGGTTGGAACCGATCGGCCAACTTGGGCAGGGTCGGGATGGCCAAGTCGAAAGTTTGCAGGCCCGCTGCGACTTGCACAAGCCGCAGGCTGGCGGATTCATCCTGCCCTTGGCGGGTAAAATCGCCCAATAGCGGCCCGGTCAGCCATTCCATTAAAATTGCAGGTCCGGATTGGGCATAGATTTGAACTGCGCCTTGGCCTTGCAGGCGGCGCAGAAGGTCAAAGCCAGGGGATTCGTCCTTTAGATCATCGTTTTTATAGAGTTTGATGGCGGCGGGACTGCCATCTTGGCGCTTAACGCGCCATATTGTGGCGATTGGTGTTTCGTGCTGCAAAACCGGGTGCTGAACGGCGAAAGCGGTGAAGTATGCGGTTGGAACGATCATTCAATGAGCCAGAGAACAGTTGCCACCAAAGCAAAAGGGCCGCGCAATGCACGACCCTTTGTAGGTATATAACGCAGTCTTCAGCCCTGACGGGCTTTGAACCGGCGCTGGGTTTTGTTGATAACGTAAACCCGGCCCTTACGGCGAACGACACGGCAATCGCGGTGGCGCTGCTTCAGGGAGCGAAGTGAATTACGGACTTTCATAGCCCCTCTCCTTTTCCAGCGGCGCGCGGCAATGCTTGCGCCAGTTAAAATTCCTGCCCAAATGGGCCTGTCCTTGCGACCAATCCCGAAGGAATGGTGGGCGTAACTGGGATCGAACCAGTGACCCCTTCGATGTCAACGAAGTGCTCTCCCGCTGAGCTATACACCCGAAAGAACAGCGGCGTGGCCATGGGTAAACCCGTAGCGACGCCTCGTGGGTGGTTCTATAGAAGGAGTCGGAGCGGGGTTCAAGGCCTTTTCAGTGCTGATTTCATAGCGCATAGTGGCTTTCGTAACCAGAGACGATGACATGATAGATCGTGCCTATAGATTGATGCTGCCAAAGCGCCGCACATCGCGTGCGGTATTCTCGTCTCCGCATAGCGGGCGGCGGTATCCGCCGTCATTTATGGCGCGGGTGCGGTTGGATGTGGCGCAGCTACGCTCATCAGAAGATGCATTTGTTGATGAATTGGTTGAGAGCGCGCCGAAACGTGGGGCACCACTGATTGCCGCAACATATTCGCGCGCCTTTGTGGATTTGAACCGTGCTGCGCACGAGCTTGACCCGGCGGTTGTGCATGGTGCGCCGAAAGCCGGGACGAATGCGCGCTTGGCTGCGGGGCTAGGGGTGATTCCCCGGGTTGTGGCCGAAGGGCGCGAGATTATGGATGGCAAGATTACCCTGTTTGAGGCTGAGTCGCGGCTCGCCCGAGGGTATCGGCCTTATCATAATTGCCTAACGCGATTGTTGATGGATGCGCGTGATCGATTCGGGGAAGCCATATTGTTTGATTGCCATTCCATGCCAAGCGAGGCGCGGCGTGTGGCTGTGCTGCGCGGCGGGAAAACCGCAGATATTGTGCTGGGTGATCGGTATGGCGCGGCCTGCGCGCCGTGGATATTTGAGGCGGCGTATGAAGCTTTCAGCGCCGTGGGTTTTGCTGTGGCCCGCAATGCACCCTTTGCGGGTGGCCATATAACACAGACCTATGGCAAACCGTCCCAGAACTTGCATGCGCTTCAAATTGAAATTGACCGCGGACTGTATATGGATGAGGCACAATTGGCGCCTCATGCCGGATTTGCTGAGATTAAAGGACGAATCGCAGCAGTGCTTGTAGAGCTAGCGGCCCTACAAGACGGCGGGCGGGCGATTGCGGCTGAATAGGCCAAAGGGTTTGAGCCTTTGGCCAAAAAAAACCGCATGAATAACGTGCGGCTCAAGTTCAGGGAGGAGTGCCCGAAAATCGGGCGGCGATCCGAAGACCGTTGAGATAACTATCCATTGTGCGGCGCACAAAGTAAATTGTGCAGGTGCGAAGAGATGAGCGATTGGTTGCGGATGTTGTGTATTTGCAACAGTTAACGCAGGGCGCGGCCCTTTTTGATGGCATCCTTGCCAAATTTTGCCCGAATTTCATCACTTGCAGCCTCGGCCGCGCGGCGTTTGGGGGCGTTTTGGTCAAGCAAATCACCCGTGGTGGGCTGGCGGCCGACGGTGCCAAGGTCAGACAGGCCAACGCCGATGAGTCGAAACGGGCCTTGGTCAAGGCAATTGGGGAGCAGGGCGGTGGCGATGCGGTAAAGATCGTCGGCCAGATTTGTGGGGTCATGCAGGGTGCGGCGGCGGCTGATGGACTGAAAGCTGGCGGTTTTAAGCTTGAGCGTGACGGTCATACCATCAATGCCGCGGGCTTTGGCGCGGTCAGACACCTGAAGCGCCAGCCGCCAGATATGGCCATCGAGCAAGGCTGGATCGGATGTGTCTTCAAAGAAGGTCGTTTCATTGGAGATGGATTTGACGGTTTCGCGGGCTGAGACCCGGCGCGCATCACGCCCGCGGGCCAATGCATGCAGGCGCAGGCCCATGGCGCCGTATTTTTTGGCAAGATCCGCCTCGTCATAGCGCAGGATATCGGCGATTTTGCGGATGCCGTCGCGTTCCAGATGTGCCTGTGTTACCGGGCCGACGCCCCAGATTTTGGAAATTGGCAAGGTGGCCAGCAGAGATTCAGTCTCAGCCTTGCCGATCAGAGCCATGCCGCGGGGTTTGTCGAGGTCGGAGGCGATTTTGGCGAGGAATTTATTGTGGCTGAGGCCGACGGAGAGGGTGACGCCGATTTGGGTTTCTACATCACGTGCTAGCCGGGCAAGCATTTGCACGGGCGGGGCGTGGTGCAGGCGTTGGGTGCCGCGCAGATCAAGGAAGGCTTCGTCCAAGGACAGGGGTTCGACGACGGGGGTGAGATTGTCCATCAGGGCGCGGATTTGGCGCGAAACCTCGACATAGGCGGCCATGCGGGGTGGAACGATTGTAGCCTCGGGGCA
>Ga0102815_10002310_pt1 | contig 11611 bp, 8 predicted proteins | sample ColrivemetaGS759_FD_79113 | JGI IMG/M metagenome (GOLD analysis project Ga0102815, IMG submission 79113) | Estuarine microbial communities from the Columbia River estuary - Ebb tide ETM metaG S.759 | ecosystem: Environmental > Aquatic > Marine > Intertidal zone > Estuary | place: USA: Columbia...
TACTATTTATCTGCCAATTACAGAAAAAATGAGTTTTACGATCGCTTACTTACCAAATCACAAAACACGGCAAAACTTTTATTAGAAGTAGATGAAATTGATCTTACGTTACTTGAACGCATAGAAGAGAACAATCCGTTGAGTTTGCCTAACGAGCATATTATAATTTATAATTTTGACAATCAAGTACTCTACAATTCTGACAGAAACACAAACTTTGACGTGTCTAACGAGCTATTGGACCAAATTAGGCTCAATAAAGATGTGCGATTTAAACAAGGAGATTTAGAAGTATTAGGATATTTATTTACTGATAAGTACGACCGTATTGTAGTAATTGCAGCTGGCACAGATTTGTACGGAAACAGAAAGATTAAAAACCTTACTACTATTCTAATCATCGTATTTTGCACAAGTGTGGTATTTATACTTATAATGGGTTGGGTGTATGCCGGCAGGGCAATGTCTCCCATTAATAATGTAATTGCACAAGTAAAACGCATTGGCTTTTCCAGCTTAAATCTACGAGTAGATGAAGGCGGAAACAAAGATGAAATAGCCACGCTGGCAAGCACCTTTAATGAAATGCTTAACCGATTAGAAAAATCTGTGGAGATACAAAAAAACTTTATTGCCAACGCTTCGCACGAAATGCGAACTCCACTTACGGCCATTACTGGACAACTAGAAGTTTTACTTAGAAGAGAGCGAACACAAGAACAATACAAAGAAACGGCTCAAAGCATTTTAGAGGATATTGAAAACTTAAACGGCACCACAAATAGACTACTCTTGTTGGCACAAACGGCCGATGACAAAGCGGCTGATGGTTTTGTAGAAGTGCGTATAGACGATATTCTATGGAACATAAAAAGTGAATTAGAAAAACGTAATAGTTCTTATAAAGTAGAAATTCATTTCTTACTTACCGAGCACGAAGACGAGTATTTATCAGTGCTTGGAAATGCCCAATTACTTCGTGTAGCACTTATAAACTTAATAGAAAATGCGTGCAAGTATTCGCAAAACCACGTAGCACTTGTATACATAGAAAACAACAAAGAAGGCTTGGTACTTAGAATTGCAGATGAAGGCATAGGAATAAATGAAGCAGATTTAGCTCATATTTTCGAGCCTTTTTTTAGAGGTAAAAATGTTTCCAACATTAGAGGACATGGCATTGGCCTATCGCTTACTAAACGAATTATTGAATTGCACAATGGCAGCATTATTGCTTTTTCCGAAGAAAACAACGGCAGCACTTTCACCGTATCGTTTGGCAACTTTGCCGCCAGTTAAACACTGGGTATTTTTCATTTTAATTATATTTTAATTTCATCTTTATCAAGATTTTAGACCGTGGCAGCACCTTTGAATTAAGATTTAAAGAAATGGAAAACAAGAAAAACAGGTTTAAGACACCTCAAATTATAGCTGCTTCAGCTACAGGATTACTTTTAGTTGCACTTTTCGCTTTATTTACTATCAATAAAAGCAACCACTCATTACAAGATTCATTAAACCTAAACAGTTTGCAAAATGAAAAAACACTTTCGGAAAAGCTGCAATTGGAAAAGGAAATTGAGCAGATGAAAAAAGACTATGATTTTTTAGAGGGTAGAAACGCTCAAACCGATGTGCTAATTAGTGATTTAAAACAAAAACTTTCTCAAAAAGAGGCTGCAATAAAAAATATTGCGAGAGACAAAACTACTGCTTCTGCTAAATACAAAAAGGAGTTAGAAAGTTTAAAAATAATGCGTACGCAATTAGAAGCTGAAATTACCAAATTAAACGGCTCTATTGCTAGCTTAAAATCTGAAAACGACAAACTTACAGGCACCATTGCAAGCCTAGAAGCTAAGAATAAAGAAATTACAGACCGCAATACATTCCTATCGAACATTGCTGCAACTAACTTTAGAATAGATGCAACCAAAGGCAAAAGCGACAAACTTACAGTGCTAGCCCGACAAGCAAAAAAACTTACACTTGGTTTTGATGTACCTGAAAGCGAAGTTGAAACAGTGCAATTTTCCATACATACTCCAGGCGGAAAGACAATTAAACAAGGCAAAAACCTTGCAGTAAATATTGCTAGCCCAAATGGCGAAAACCAATATGCTTCTATAAATATGTTTCCAGATATTACCGCTGCTAAAAAACACTTAGAAATGGTTTATAAACCAGAACAAAAAATGGAAAAAGGTATTTATACCATAGATATTCATAACAAAGACGTTTACTTAGGTAGCTGCCAAGTAAAGCTTAGATAGAGTTCATTAATTTAAAATAACGTTGTATCTTTCTGGACCCATCAGTAAACCACTGGTGGGTTTTTTATTGGCATAAATCGAGCCTTTTAATCCGCCTTTCCATTTATCCCTGTTCCGTTTATATATTTATAAACGCAATATACAAAGTGTGTTTTCGATGATTTAGCGGATTTCAGCGGATCACTGTTTTACGAAAAGATTGTTTTGCTACTGAATTGGCTTTACTATAAATCTTTTCAAATTAATCAGATTTTAATTCGCTCTTTATCCCGTTTTTAGACCGTGGTAGCACCTTTGAATTAAGATTTAAAGAAACACAAAATGAAAAACACAATCAAGCCAAGATTCAGCAAACCACAACTAGTAGCTGCTTCAACTACAGGATTATTTTTAATTGCAATTTTCGCATTATTTAGCTTAAACAAAAGCAACCACTCTTTGCAAGACTTATTAAATAAAAACAGCTTGCAAAGCGAAAAAACGCTTTCTGAAAAGCTACAATTGGAAAAAGAAATTGCCAAAATGCAAAAAGAGTACGACTTTTTAGGAGGCAGAAATACTCAAACCGATGTTTTGATCCGCGATTTAAAACTAAAACTAACTCAAAAAGAGTCTGCAATTAAAAGCATTGCAAACGATAAATCTGCTTCTGCTAAATACAAAAAAGAGTTAGAAAGCCTAAAACAGATGCGTGCTCAATTAGAAGCCGAAATTACAAAACTTAACGGCTCAATAGCTAACTTAAAATCTGAAAACCAGAGACTTACTGGCACTATAGCAAGCTTAGAAGCCAAAAACAAGGAAATGTCAGATCGTAACGCTCTACTTTCTACCATTGCCGCTACTAACTTTAGAATAGATGCAACAAAAGGCAAAAGCGATAAAATTACAGTTTTGGCTCGTCAAACAAAAAAGCTTACTCTTGGCTTTGATGTTCCAGAAAGCGATGTTGAAACAGTTCAATTTACCATACATACTCCGAGTGGTAAAAGCGTAAAACAAGGTAAAAACCTTGCCGTAAATATAGCCAGCGACAACACTGAAAACTTGTATGCTTCTGTAAATATGTTTCCAGACATTACCGATAAGAAAAAACGCTTAGAAATGATCTATAAACCAGACCAAAAAATGGAGAAAGGTATTTATACCATAGACATTTCAAATAAAGATATTTACCTAGGCAGCTGCCAGGTAAAGCTTAGATAAGGTTCAATAGTTTAGTTACATTGTATTTTTTCACACCCATCAGTTTAACTAACTGATGGGTTTTTTATTTAAGAAATATTCTAATTAACAATTATTCATTTTACTTTGCCTAAAATGAAGGCAAAGCAACTGGATTACATAAACATAGGATTAATGGTATTTGCATTTATTGTAGCCGTTAAGCTTCCTTTCCATTTGTTTCTAATGTCTTACGCCATTTTAGGACCATTACATTACCTTACCGAAATAGGCTGGTTAGATAAAAAAAGCTATTTCTCAACTAATAAAAGCGATGCTTGGATTTTAGTGGGATTATGCGGCTTAGTAACTGCAGCTTTCTCATTTTATCAATTTGGGAGTTTTGAGTTTACTAAAGGTTGGATGGAAGCAATCAACAATTCAAAATTTAAACCGATAACAGACTTTATAATGAAGTACGAAAAAAGCTTCATTTTTCTTGCATTTTATGCGGCCGTAATGATGACGTTTGTAAAAAAGACAAATCTTCGCTACGGGCTTATGGCCGTTGGAATTGTAATAGCCTACTTTTTAAATGGCATAAACGCCTATTTTATGATTATTGGCATTATGCTTCCAACCGTAATACACGTATATCTTTTTACGGGAGCTTTTATACTATTTGGGGCACTAAAATCTAGAAGCGTAAGCGGCTATGCCTCGCTTATGGTGTTTATTTTAATCCTGTTTTTAATAGTAATGCAACGGCCAAAGCCACAAGATTACGTGCTTACCGGGTATTGGTTAGAGACAATGAAGGCGAGTAATTTTCATGGTATAAACCAAGCTATTTCTCAATTTTTTGGATGGAATAAAGGCACCTTTTTTGTGTTCTCCCCTCTTGGCATTAAAATGCAAATATTTATAGCATTTGCTTATACCTACCACTATCTAAACTGGTTTAGCAAAACCAAAATTATAAATTGGCACCAAGTAAGTAAACCTCGTTTATACACGGCGGGCATTATTTGGGTAGCCTCCGTAGCTCTGTATTTTTACGATTACAAAATTGGCTTAGCAGCGTTATTCTTCTTAAGTGTGTTGCACGTATTTTTAGAATTCCCTCTAAATCATTTAACCTTCGTTGGAATTTATAAAGAACTAAAAAACAGAATATTGCCTGCAAAATGAGAAACACGTTACTTCTGCTTATAGTAGGATTTTTTTACTTGGGACACGGACAAGTTACCGATTATTTTACCGATGGAGATTTAAGCCAAAATCCAACTTGGAGTGGAGATGTTGCCAAATTTACAGTGGAAAATGAAATGCTAAGAAGCAACTCTGGCACTTCAAACGACATATTTTATATAAGTACTCCGAATACATTAGCAACCGATTGTCAATGGGATATTTTGGTGAACATGCAGTTTAATACTTCTTCTGCCAACTATACCGACCTAGTTTTAATATGCGATACCGCAAACCCTTCGCTTGCCAAAGCAGGTTATTTTTTAAGAATTGGCAACACCAAAGACGAACTTGCACTTTATAAAATAAGCAGCAGTGGACCATTGTTATTGGCAGACGGGGCAGATGGGAAAACGGAAAACAAAAACATACGAATTCGAGTTATTCGCTCAGATATTGGCAATTGGCAAATACTAGCTGATTATTCAGGTGGAAGTAATTATATAGAAGAGATTAACATTACGGATAACGAAACCACCACTTCTTCCTACTTTGCATTGGTGCTTAGGCAGAGTACCGCTAGTTTTTTCAATAAACACTTTTTTGATGATATTAAAATCGGGCCAATAGAACGAGATACAATCGCTCCCACAGTTACAGGGTTAACATTGGTAACAAACAACCAAGTAACAGTAAGCTTTTCAGAGTCAATTCAAACACCTCAGGCAACTAATTTTACGCTTGATAAAGGAATCGGAACTCCAACTTTAGTTGATTCTATAGGTGCAAACAGTTACTCCTTAACCTTCGGCACCAACTTTGGAAACGAAACCTACAATTTGGCACTTTCCAATTTAAAAGATTTAGCAGGCAATCAACTAGACACATCGTTACAATTTAAATATGTGGTTTATAACGAACCTGCGTATGGCGATATACTTATTAACGAAATTTTTGCTGACCCAACCCCGAGCGTAGGCTTTCCCGAAGAGGAATTTATTGAGTTGTACAATAACTCAAACAAGAATATACAACTAGCAGGATGCACTTTTTCCGACGGAGGAACGCCGGCTATTTTGCCGTCGTTCCCATTAAGTGCAGGAGAGTATGTTGTAGTTTGTAAAAACACGCAAGAAGTTTATAAAAATGCGACAGGAAGAATTATTACAATATCCAATTTTCCAGCTCTAAACAATGCGGGAGATGCATTGGTGCTAAAAAATGCAAAAGGTGAAATACTAGACAGCGTAACCTATACCGATAAGTGGTACAAAGACGACCTAAAAGTACAAGGCGGTTACACGCTAGAACGCATTGATTTTGAAACCAATTGCACACCGGAAAGTAATTGGATGGCAACTACTGATGCAGTAGGTGGTACTCCTGGCAAACAAAATGCAGTTTATAGTAAAAATCCTGATGTAGAAGCTCCCAAAATAGTGGCGTTTAACATTTCTGCAAACACAATTAATCTGACACTATCAGAAGCATTAACCAAAGTTTTAGCAACAGATTTAACTAATTTTGAATTAGAAAGTAGCGAAAATCCTCTTGTAATAAATAGTACGGATGGCGGTAAGAAGTTGGAATTGGTATTTAGTTCCACATTCGAGCAGAACAAGGCGTACACGCTAACCATTAATGAACTTTCAGATTGTGTCGGGAATTCCACTTTAAATTCAGCAGTAGATATTTTCTATTTTACAACTGAAATAAAAAACGGCGAACTTATAATAAATGAGCTGCTGTTTAACCCATTAATAAATGGCGTAGATTTTATAGAGTTGTACAATTCGAGCGAAAAATTGATCAATTTAGAAAATTTAAAGCTAGGTAGACAAGTAAACGACACAACCAAAGAATATAAAACGATTGGACAATTTTACGTGCTAAAACCACAAGCGTATGTAGCAATAAGTATTGATAGCATAAAAGTGAAAAACAACTACAAACAAGCTACTAACCTATTGCAAACAAGCAGTTTACCAAGCATGAACAATGATAAAGGTATTGTTCTTGTGGCAGATGCAAGTGGCAATACCATTGACTCGGTAAGTTACTACGAAGACCAACATTTTGAATTACTAAGCAGTGTAGATGGCGTAAGTTTAGAGCGACTTAGCTTTACCCAAAGTAGTACTAATACCGCCAACTGGCATTCAGCCTCAGCAAGCGTAGGATTTGCCACACCAGGTTATCAAAACTCGCAGTTTGTAGATTTAACAAAACCAAACGCCACGTTTGAGTTGCAGAGTAAAACTGTTTCACCTAATGCTGATGGCTATGAAGACGCGTTGATTCTGAACTATACTTTGGACAATGTAGGCTATACTTTAAACGCATATGTATTCGATTTATCGGGTAGGTTAATACACCATCCTATAAATAATGAAACGCTAAGCACAACTGGTTTTATAAGTTGGGATGGCATTAATGCTAATGGCGAAAAAGTGCCCGTAGGCAATTATATTTTATTGGTAGAAGCCTTTAATTTGAGCGGGAAAGTGGTAAAGAAAAAACTGGCTTTTAGCATAGTAGGTGTTTTTTAATAGTAAAATGAATTAAACGACTAAATTTCAACAGTTTACGAAGCTAATCAACAAACTAACATCAATATACCTCCCATATTTTATGTTAAATTTCGGAGTATAATCCGAAATTTTATATGAATTTTCGGAGTTAAGTCCGAAATTTTATACTTTTGTGTTATGATTTATCGCAGTTTGCAAACGCAAATAGAACAAAAACTGGGCGATGGAAAAGCAATAATATTGTATGGTTCGAGGCAAGTGGGCAAAACAACATTGATACAAGCCATCTCTAAAAACAGCAATCGTGAAGTAGTATTTTACAATGGCGATGAGCCTGACGACAGGCAAGAACTAACAAATGTTAGTTCAACACAATTACGAAATCTTATAGGTGAAAATAAACTCTTCATAATTGACGAAGCTCAACGTATTACGAATATTGGTATTACACTAAAACTTATCGTAGATCAACTAAAGGATATTCAGGTAATCGCCACAGGATCTTCGGCATTTGAGCTCGCAAATGAAATAAACGAGCCGTTAACTGGGCGTAAATGGGAATTTCAAGTATTTCCCCTAAGTATGCAAGAAATGGCTAGCCACACAAGCCAAAGAGAAGAAAAAAGATTACTTAACCATCGCCTTATTTATGGCTATTACCCCGAAATTGTTACTCATCCTGCAGAAGAAGAAGAACTCCTTAAGGTACTAGCCAACAGTCTTTTATATAAGGACATTCTTTCTTTAGACAATATAAACAAACCCGTTGCACTCGAAAAACTAGTACAAGCATTGGCGTTTCAAATAGGAAGTGAGGTTTCTATTTCAGAACTAGCAAAACTGGCAAATATCGATTTTCACACAGTAGAGAGATACCTTGATTTGCTAAAGAAAGCATTTATTATTTTTGAATTGACTTCACTGAGTAGAAATTTGAGAAATGAAATAAAAAAGAATAAAAAAATCTACTTTTTTGATAATGGAATTCGAAATGCAATTATTCGCCAATTTAAATCTATAGAATTGAGAAATGACGTTGGAGCACTATGGGAAAACTATCTGCTAAGCGAACGCATGAAACGTAACCAACATCAAAAGCTAGACTGTAACCGCTATTTTTGGCGAACACATGCTCAACAAGAGATTGACTACATAGAAGAATACAATGGCAATATTTCCGCATTTGAATTCAAATTTAACCCTAAAAAGCAATCGAAAATGCCTACAAGTTTCCAAAAAGCCTACCAACCCATCCTTTTTAAAACCATAAATTCCGAAAACTATTTAGACTTTGTGCTTTAAATAAAAAGCGAACACAAAGCACTACTTTTGCCACTTACACATTATGCGATTACTCACTATTATTCTACTCCTCATTTCATTTCAACTCTTTGCCCAAAAAACTAAATCGGTAGAAAAAAAATTGGGTAAATACGAGTATGAAACATTCTCCACTATTAAAGAGAAAGGAAAACCTATTTATCGCCAAGGCGAGTATAAACGATTTAAATATAGGCGATTGGTTGAAGGTGGAACCTACGAGCAAGGAAAAAAAGATGGAAAATGGATTAACTATGCATCCGATGGCTATCAAGAATACTTTTATACAATGGGCCAACTTGATAGTTTTTATGGCAATAAAGGCCAAGATGTTGTAGGCATTAGGTACAACGAAAACGGAAGAGAAGTTTCTAAATACTACTTTAGCTCGCCTAATAAAAATATCACAACGCCAATTAAAGACGGAATTCAACTTATAAGGCTTGCCAATAATGGTTTTATAGAAAACGACACCATCGCTTTAGGCACAATAGTAGATGAAGAAATGCACGGCGATTGGCTATATAAAAACAGCGACGGTTCCAATTGCAAATTACATTTTGACAAAGGAAATTTGGTTGGCAAACAAAACTCGTTTCATTACAACGGAAGCCCCTACTCCACCTTGCATTACAACGACTCATCCAAACTAGAAGGCCCCTATTTTATTCAGTACCAAAATGGTGACACACTATTCTATCAAAACTACATAAATGGAAAACAGCACGGTTACGGAACGGCTAAATACAAAAACGGAAAAACCTATTATACGGCAACATACAACCTTGGCAAACTGCAATCCTTTAATGAACAAAACATTGCAGGAATTGCTATTCAAAAATCTAAAATAGAAGATGGCACAGGACAACTTATGGAATATTACTGGGTTGATGGCCAAATAAAGGTAAGTACCGTAACTACATACGCTGACGGTCTGCCAAATGGCATGCGATTTCATTTTCAGGGTGATACCGTTACATATAGCGAAAAGTACGAAAACGGACTATTTGTGGGCTATGGGAAAGAGCCTAATTACAAAATAAATAGAGAAGAATTAGACACCCTTTTTCCTAAAATTGATTTTGATATTGTAGACACCACCAAACGAATAAAAAGCCATTTCGCTGGCGGAGAAGATGGGCTACAACGATTTCTTGCAGAAAATATAACCTATCCGCCTATGGCATTAGAAAATGATGTTTCGGGGCAAGTAGTTTTATCTTTCGTAGTAGATAGACTAGGAAATATTAAGAATGTAAAAACCGTATCAAAAACATTGGGCTTTGGTATGGAAGAAGAATCGATACGCGTAATACAAGCAACTTCAGAACTTTGGACCCCCGCAATTTATTTTGGCATTCCGGTAAAAATGCGATTTAGAATCCCTGTTAAATATCAAATATTTTAAATAAAACACCTTGACCAAACTTACTACCGAAGCAGAATCGAACCACGACGATTTGCACGAAAAATCGACGATGGAATTGCTACAAGGCATGAACCAAGAGGACCAGACTGTACCTCTAGCTATTGCCGCGGAGCTAGCAGCTATTGAGCAATTGATAGAAGCTGCTTACAAGAAAATGGAAAACGGCGGAAGGCTATTTTATGTTGGAAGTGGAACTAGCGGCCGATTAGGTGTAGTAGATGCAAGCGAATGTCCGCCAACCTACGGTGTGCCGCAAGGTTTGGTTGTAGGAATTATCGCTGGTGGTGATGCCGCTATTCGAAAAGCAGTAGAAAATGCCGAAGACGACCATTTACAAGGTTGGTACGATTTGCAAGAGCACACAATAAGTAAACGCGATTTCGTAATTGGCATAAGTGCCAGCGGAACAGCACCTTATGTGCAAGGAGCTTTAGAACAATGCGTAAAAAATAATGTAGCATGCGGAGCTATTGCCTGCAACAAAGACAGTAAAATTGGACAAACGGCAGACTATGCCATTGAAGTAGTGGTTGGGCCAGAATTTGTAACGGGCAGCACCCGTATGAAAAGCGGAACAGCCCAAAAACTGATACTAAATATGATTAGTACGAGCCTAATGATAAAACTTGGCCATGTGCAAGGCAATAGCATGATAGATATGCAGTTGAGCAACAAAAAACTGGTTATCCGAGGTACGCGAATGATAATGGAGCAAACGGGTTTAGATGAATACACTGCCAAAGATTTGCTTTTAAAACATGGTAGCGTAAGAAAAGCGGTAGAGGCGGCGGAGAACTGGTGATTTTTCTGATTTGGGTACTAAAAATCAAAACACACAAAAACTGATTATCAGTAGTTTCATTATAAACGCTTGTGCAAGAACATCTTAATTCAAACCACTCTCCCTTTTTCGCCGCAACTTGAGCTAACTAGACAACCATATAGTGCATCCCATTACAAGTGTACTTTTGTGTGTTGAACATCTAATAGATTTGAACTCAAGGCAGAATTATAATAGAATCGTAAGCTTAGTTGTTTTGCTAATCGGATTAGTTGCGTGCGATAGTTATAAATACGTAACCTACAAACCGCACTATTTAACTAGTAACAGCGAACACAAATATTATGGAAAAGCTGGTTTAGATTCCGTAGAATTTGCCAACACAAAACAAGTACTTACATATTATGGTGAAGATTATAAAACCAAAAATGATAGTGTTATTTTAGTGAATAGACGACTAGCTAAAGAGTGGGGAATTTTGTGGAACTATACAACAAAAGCTAACGATAGTGCTTGGTTAAATACGCATAAGGCGAAGTGAATACTCGGCTACTTCAACAAATTAAGCCGCTTTAGTAATTCGGGCCGATTGCCACGGCTAATAGGTATAAGCTTGCCATTTATTACCAATGAAGAGTCGTCAATATCTCTAATTTTAGAAATATTTACAATAAAAGATCGGTGTACACGCACAAAATCAGGATTCTTTATACGTTCTTCTATGGCCGTAAGCGTAGATTTTACAACATACCGTTTTTCGTTTACTTGAAATCCTGCATAGTCGCCTAATGCTTCGACCCACTCCAGGTCGGAGAATTTTATGTTGACCAATTTAGAGTCTACCTTTACAAAAATACTATCAGACTCAGCAGCTTCGTGCGGTTGTAGTTTGTTGTATTTTCCCAATGCCGACATTACA
>Ga0102815_10002315_pt1 | contig 11598 bp, 8 predicted proteins | sample ColrivemetaGS759_FD_79113 | JGI IMG/M metagenome (GOLD analysis project Ga0102815, IMG submission 79113) | Estuarine microbial communities from the Columbia River estuary - Ebb tide ETM metaG S.759 | ecosystem: Environmental > Aquatic > Marine > Intertidal zone > Estuary | place: USA: Columbia...
CACCGCTGTATTCGTCGAGGTAATCACAGCGTTTTACACAGAGAGTAACCCGTGGTTTGCGCCCGTCCTGAGACTGGGAGGTATCGGCCACGCTATACAGGCGAAAGTGGTGCTTATGACCGAGTTCGTGACTGCCGGATACGATCACCCCGATGCTCTGGCCGGGCTGGTAAGCAAAATCCTCACGCTCAACCTCGAGCACAATTTCGCGCACTTCCTCGACACTGTCCGGCGTTATCCGTTGGCTGGACAGCACATGGGCCGGGTAGTTGGCTCCGGTATCAAAATCATCAAGGCGCATGGTAGGTAACCTCCGTGGTTGTCTTTTGAGGGGCGATCACGTCTCGCCCACACTGTGTAGATTCGTTTGTAACGCTGTGACAGTTGCAGCCCTGGCAGCCGCCGCTATTGGCAAGGGCATCGCCATCGCTGCCCGAACGTTCGGGAAAAAGTCGCTGCCAGAGACGCTGCACTACCAGCCAGCAGGCCATCAGCACCATCATCGACAACACGGCAGTAAATACGGCGTTGAGATAGCTCATCAGCATGGCATCACGCTCCCAGCCCTGCGAAACCCATGAAAGCCAGCGACAGAATGCCGGCAATCATCAGGGTAAGCGCGGTGCCGCGCACCACATCCGGTACAGTCGCCAGTTCAAGCTTTTCGCGAATACCCGCCATCAGCACCAGCGCCAGGGTAAAGCCGGCGCCCGCACCCAGCGCGTACACCATGCATTGCATCAGGTTGTAGCCCTTGTTGGTCTGGAACAAGGCCAGGCCCAGGATCGCGCAATTAGTGGTAATAAGCGGCAGGAAAATGCCCAGTGCCCGAAACAGCACCGGGCTCATTTTCTTGATAAACATTTCCACCAGTTGCACCGTGGAGGCAATGACCACGATATAGGAAATCAGCTGCAGGTAAGGCGCGTTGATCGCGAGCAGCAACTGGTGGATGCCATAGGCACAGACAGAGCTGACCAACATAACAAAACACACTGCACCGCCCATCCGCGTGGCGGTAGCCAACTTGCCTGACACACCCAGGAAGGGGCAGATGCCCAGGAAGTAGGCCAGTACAAAGTTGTTCACCAGGCTGGCGTTGAGGAAGATCGTCCACAGGGAGTCGTCGTTCACGAGCTTGCCTCCTGTGGCGCCAGCTGTCCGTCCAGCCGTTGCTGGCGCTGCGCCTTAAGGCGGTTAAACAGCAGCAGCCACAAACCGAGGGTAAAGAAACCACCGCTGGGCAATATCATCACGATCCAGGGCTGGAAACCGGCGGCAAACAGCGAAAGCCCAAACAGGGAACCACTGCCGAGTATTTCCCGCACCCCGCCCAGGCACAACAGGGCAAAGGTAAATCCCAGCCCCATGCCCAGGCCGTCCAGCAGCGCGCGACCCACTGTGTGTTTCGAGGCAAACGCCTCGGCCCGACCCAGGATCAGGCAGTTCACTACGATCAGCGAGATGAACGCACCCAGCGCCCGGTGGATATCCAGGCTCACCGCCTGAATCAGGTAGTCCACCACGGTCACAAAGGTGGCGATGATCAGAATGTAAGTAGCGATCCTCACCTGTTTCGGAATGAAGTTGCGCAGCATGGAAACCAGCGCATTGGACAATACCAGCACAAAGGTAGTAGCCAGCCCCATGGCCAGGGCATTCACCCCGGAGTTGGTCACCGCCAGCACCGGGCACATGCCCAGCACCTGCACGAATACCGGGTTCTCCCGCCACAGGCCCTTGATAAAGTCGTCGGTGGATGAGATCGGTTGTTGCTCAGCCATCTATCCCTCCCGACCCGGCGTTCAGCACTGCCAGCTGGGCGTAAATCAGCGGTAGCCACTGCTGGCTGCTCTGCTCGAGAATGCGCGCGATGGCCTTGGAGGAAATGGTAGCGCCGGTAATACCATCAATCTCCCAGGGCGATACTTTACTGCCGCTTTTGACCGCGGTAATCGCATGGCGCAAGGCCTTACCGTCTTCGGCCAGACTTACGTCCAGCGCCTTGAAGTTGGCAATAAACGTTGGGTCTTTTTCGATCTTGTCACCCAGCCCCGGGGTTTCCTTACTCGCCAGTACCTGCATACCAACAATCAGCTGGCGCGCAGGGTCGTACCCATAGAGCACCCGGATAGTGTCCTGGTAGCCCATGCCCTGGGCCGGGATGGCCACGCCCACCAGCGAGCCGGCAGCGTCATAGCCTGCGTGCACCATTTGCTGCGGCGGGTCATCGGCGCGGGCGGGCCGGAAACTGTTTTGCTCGCCCAGGGTAAAAGACTGCCGCGCTACCGCCCCCGGCAGCACCTGGAAAACAGCCTCTTGCAGGGCGGCCGCTTCATTGCGCGCAATCACCGGGCCGGTGAGCACAAATACCGACACGATCAACAGCCCGCAGACCATGCCGACACCAACCAGCGCCCGGTAGAGCGGCCAGCTGGCGGCAGAGTTATTACCCGGGGTTTGCATCAGCTAGCCCCTCCGGGTGCCGAACACGCGCGGCTGGATCAGCGCGTCGATATGGGGTGAGGCGGCATTGGCCAGGAGGATGGCGTACATAACCCCTTCGGGCATTCCCCCCCACAGGCGAATGACAACCACCAGCACGCCGATCAGCGCGCCATATACTGCGCAACCTGCCGAGGTGATGGGCGAGGCCACCATGTCGGTAGCCATGAATACCGCTCCCAGCATCAGCCCGCCGGAGAACAGCATGAAGGTTGCCGGTGGATACAGGCCCGGATCCACCAGGTGCAAGGCTTCACTCAATAGCGCGACGGTGGCCAGTATGGAGGCGGGAATACGCCAGTTGAGCATGTTTCTTGCCGCGAGATAGAGCCCACCGGCCAGGATGAGCACCGCACAGGTTTCCCCGGCAGAACCGTTGGTCAGTCCCAGCAGCAGATCACCGCTGGCGGCAAACTGGCCGTCAAACTTCATCAATGACAGGGGCGTGGCACTGCTGACACCATCATAAGCCGGCGCCGCAAACGGAATGGTCAGGGTAGAAGCCGGAATACTGCTGAATCGATCAGCGGCAAACGCCGGTGTCCAGCTGGTCATGGCGGCCGGGAATGCCGCCTGCAGGAATGCGCGGGCCACCAGCGCCGGGTTGAAGGCGTTATAGCCAAGCCCGCCGAACAGGAACTTGGCCATGCCCACTCCTATCACACCGCCGCACACTACCATCCACAGTGGCAAAGCCGGCGGCAGGGTGAGGCCATACAGCAGCCCGGTAATGGTCACCGACCAGTCGCGCACTGTGCTCGGTGAATTGGAGAGCCTGCACAGCAGGTGCTCGGTGGCCACGCACGAGGCCGTGGCCACCGTTACCGTCAGCAGTGCTGCCAGGCCGAAGCTGTATACCGCGAAAGCGGCCACCGGCAGCAGGGCAAATACCACGTTGCGCATGATCACATCGACGCTGGCGCCGCTGGCGATGTGCGGCGAGGTGTGTATTTCCAGGGTCCGGCTGCGCTTGTTCATGACTTCGCCTGCTGCTTGCGAACCATCGCCTTGGCGCCGCGGAAGCGTTGCACCAGTGGAATATGCGCTGGACAAACATAGGAGCAGGAGCCGCATTCGAAACAGTCCATCAGGTGCAACTCATCCGCCATGCGCTGATGCTGGCCACTCTTTGCCAGCAGGCCCAATTGGGAGGGATTGAGAAACAGCGGGCAGGCGTCCACGCAGTAGCCGCAGTGTATGCACGGAAACTCTGGCTGGGCGCGAGCCTGGTCGCCGCCAAAGGCGATGAACCCGGAGGTGCCCTTGGTGATGGGAATATCCAGGCTGGGCAGCGCCTGCCCCATCATCGGCCCACCCAGGAAGACCCGGCTGACATCATCGGCCAGGCCCACGTAGTCCAGCGCAAAGCGCAGTGGTGTACCGATAGGAATACGGTAGTTGCCTTTCTTGCTGACCGCCGGGCCACCGATGGTAATCACCCGCTCCTGGATACCCCGCCCATGGGGCAGCAGGCGCCCGATCTCGGCAGTAGTCGCCACGTTGACGCTGACGACCTTCACGTCCGCGGGCAGGCCACCCGACGGCACTTCGCGGCCCAGCAGCGCGCGAATCAGCATCTTCTCCGCACCCTGCGGATACTTCACCGCCACCACCTCCACGCTGGCCGGGATATCACTATAGGCTGGTGCTAACAGCGCGCTGCGCAGCGATTCCGCCACCTCCAGCTTGTTGGCTTCAATTCCGATAATGGCGCGCGGAGCACCGGTGACTTTCAGCAAGTAGCGAATGCCGGTAAAGATGTCATCCGGCTGTTCAACCATGACCCGATGATCAGTCGTCAGATAGGGTTCGCATTCCACCCCGTTGATAATGAGCGTGTCGATGGGTTTGTCCGCCGGCACTTTCAGTTTTACATGGGTGGGGAAGGCCGCGCCGCCCAGCCCGACAATACCCGCGCCCTGAATCGCCAGCAGGATGTCCTCGACGCTCGCCGCGTCCAGCTCACAGGGAATACCTTCATTCACCTCCTGGCTGGAACCGGGAAAGGACTTGATATAAATCCCCGGCACCATCTTGCCGCTGATACTCGGCATCAGGCCCAGTTTCTGGATCACCCCCGAGGCCGGGGCGTGCATGGCTACCGATACGAAGCCATCGGCTTCGGCGATCAACTGGCCGCGCTCTACCTCCTGCCCTTCGCGCACTACTGCCCGCGCCGGCTTGCCTATGTGCTGCTGCAACGGCACCAGCATTACCGGCGCAAAGGGAAACTGGCGAATCGGCAGACCGCTGGTTTCATCCTTGGCCTGTGGCGGATGAATGCCGTGGGCGAAGCTGGGACCCTGGCGGGACAGGCCGAACATCAGTTGTACCTGGCGCCCCGGGCAATCCACTTATCCAGGTCTTTCTCGCCGGGATCTTTTGGTGTACCCGGATGGATTACCTGGGCGGTGCACTTCTCCGCCGCTTTCACCAGATCGCGATAGGGACCGGCCAGGGCGTCCTTGATATACGCCTTTTTGGATTCATTGTAGGCAAAGATGGCGCCGTTGAGGTTGGTGCACTCGTCACAGGCGGTGCAATCCTCGGTATCGATCCAGGGCGCCATATAGGCTTCACCTGCCGCCGCCGGGGCAGCCGGCTCACTGCTACTGGCAATCACACTATCGAGCGCAGCGCTGTCAGCGCCGGCAGCTACGTCCCCTCCTTCGGCCAGCTTCATCAGGCCGCTGGCAATATTGCGGATGACTTCCTGCCGGGTCCTGGTAGCCACATCGGCGGCGCTGTCAGCTTCCGGGGGGAACACCCCGGCGGTAGCCTTGAGCATGACCCAGAAATCACGGCGCTCCTCGCAGGATTTCACCATGGTGGAATCCACCAGCAGGCGGCTCAGGTGCTGGCGCTTGTCTACGGTCCATATGTAGGGGTACTTGCCCTCTCGCTCATCCTCGGCCAGCTGCATGAAATCGGCCAGCGTCAGCATATCGTCATGCCAGGTATCCGGCGGCGCCATGCGGAAGTGTTTGCGAAAGCGTGCCTCGCTCATGGCGAAGTCGGCGAAGGTCAGCGGCAGTTCCAGGGTTTTCTCGCGTCCGCCTTCGAGGTACGTCAACTGGTAGCTGGGCCAGTCCTGGTACACCGCCGGGTTGCCATCGAGGTCGAAACATTCCTGCGGTGTTTTACCGTGGTCGGGATTGTAGCGATACAGCGGGTAGGCCCGGGACTCCACCGCCAGTTTGGCCTGGTGATGACCCATATCATCGCCGATGCCGTGCTCCGGCTGGCAGGAGGTATAGAGGTTGAACAGCGCGGGTCGCCGGGCCATCAGACCCTCGATAAATCCCTCTATCATATGGTTGGCGTGCGCGATAGTGCTCTGCAATACGTAGGTGGTGCGATGGGCCATCGCAATCAGGCCGATCTCCTTGCGCACTTCCTGCTTGCCCTGCTGCACCTTGCCGTACTGGGCCATATCCGATACCTGGCCGATAAAGCCGGAGGTACAGGCCTGGCCGCCGGTGTTCGAATACACCTGGGTGTCCACCACCAGGATCTTGATGGGCTTGCCAGACATCATCGCCCGCGACAGGTTCTGGAAGCCGATATCGTACATGGCACCGTCACCACCCACCGCCACTACCGGCGGACACAAGTGGAACTCCTCGTCGCTGAACTGTTCCCAGTTGAAATAGTTGAAAAACTCCTCGTGCTCAGAGGCCCGATACTCACCGGCCAATTCAAGTTCAGCGCTGCGCACGGCCTTGAAACCCTCGGCCATTTTCGCCATATGGCCTTCGAATACACCCATGGCCAGCGACGCACTGTCCTGGAACAGGTGATTTGACCAGGGGAAGGGATACGGGTTGAAGGGATAGGTACTGCCCCATACCGAGGTACAACCGGTGGCATTGAGCATACCCATTTTGGCACGGCCACTGCCGCTGGTACCGTCCAGGTAACACCATAGCAGGTGCTTTAATTGCCCCAGCAGACCGGTCACGCGCTTGAGCCATACCGGGTCTATGGGTTGGCTACCCCGCTGGGCTTCCATGCTGTGGGCGATATCCGACAGGGTCAGGTCGTGGTCACCGCTGTTGCGCAGGATTTCTGCCAGGACTTCGGTATCGCCAACATTGACCTCCTGCACCAGCTGCAACTGGATATGCTGTTCGAGCTTGCCGATCAGTAGCTCCAGGTGGGCTATATGCGCCTTCACCCGCGGCTGCATCAGTGATTCAACCGTGGCAGTGAACAGGTGGATCGCAGTTTTTTCCGAGCAGCCCAGGCAGGCGCCGTCACCACTGGCCAGGGCTCCGTAGGCTTCTTTATCCAGCAGGATGGTCTCCAGTGCGCCTACCCCCTGCTCCAGGTCATCCACCCGTATGTAATGCTGCGGGGTGTTGGGCAGGTCCAGCCAGAAGTTCCACTGGTCGCGCAACTGCTGCACGCTCTCGTTAGTCTGGGTCACTGGTATCAATGCAGCGTCATCACAGACCTGCACACACTCCATACAGCCCTTACAGGTGTAGGGATTTACGGTAATGCTGAGCAGGCCGCCACTGCCCGCGGCCTTTTTCTCCGGCAGTGTGAAGTAAGGCCGGCTGAGGGCGAACTGGAAACCATCCAGTTCTTCGTTGAACCATTCGAATTCCTGCTTGAGCGCCTTGCGTCCGGCTTCATCCAGCCCGGCGTCTTTGATCGTCGTGCTGATCGCCTCCTGCAACATGGCGCCAACCGGGTCGGTCTCGGCCGCTTCATTGAGACTGCTGCGCAGGGTTTGCTCCAGTTTGCGCACCGCCCGGGGCAGGTGCTGCAGGCTGTGGCCTTTCTTTTTAACCCGACTGACAGTGGTATCAAGCACCTGGCCGATTTCGTTGACCAGGCCCGGGATCGCCGTATCGGGGCAGACCGTGTAGCAATTGCCACAGGCAGTGCAGTTTTCCGCGATCCATTGCGGGTGCTCGAAGCGAATCCCGGTCATGTCGCGAAACAGGGCGCTGGAGGCGGGCATTACCCCAAGGCCGATGAAGGGATCGGTGAGATTGTCATTGCCCATACCGCGGGCGTAGAAGTTACCGGTTTGCTCCCAGAATCGGTGGATATCGGTGCTGGAGGATTTGCCCTGGGGGATACGCTTGACCATCACCGGCAGCTTGGGCTCGGCCCGGGCATCGATGATCTTCGCTGCCTGCACACCCACGTCCTTATCGAGGATTTCACAGACCTCGTCGTAGCCGCGCTTGACCACCCGCACATTGTCTTCCACTACCCGCGCGCCTTTGCCACCAAACTTGTGCTGCAGCTGGCTGCGGATGGCTTCAAGCAACTTGGCCTGGCTGAGGCCAGCCTGTTCAGCCACCGGCGAGGCCGCGAAAAACGCGCCCTGGAAGGCAATACCCTGCATACGCAATTGCAACTCGGTATCGCTGGCTTCCTCGCGGGCGATGCTGAAGGCGTCGAGATAAAAGAGTCGAATATGCCTGTCGACGATAATCTGCTGGTAGTGTTCCGGAATTTCTGCCCAGACCTTGTCCGGTGAACCCTTGTCACTCTGGATAATAAATACGCCGCCGTCCTTTGGGCCTGCCAGGGCGTTAGTGTGATGAAACACGTTGGGGTCCGGGGACAGCACCACGTCCACGTAAAAATACTCGCAGTTGATGCGAATCGGCTCGGGCGCAGCGGACAAATAGTAGGTAGTGGGCTGCCCTTTTTTCTCCGATCCGTATTTGGGATTGGCCTTGATGTAATAACCCAGCAGGTCGAACAGGGTCATGGCAAGGTTCTTGCCGGTAGTAATCGCACCCCAGCCGCCGATAGAGTGGAAACGCACGGTCACACTACCCTCGGGCATAAGATTGGGGTTTTCACTGCCGTGTATCGCCAGCTCTCGCACCTGAGGATAAGCCGCCTCGATCTCCTGCTGGTAGATATCCTGCTTGGGCGTCAGCGCCTTGTCACGCAGGAAATCGATCGACAGGTAGAACAGCTTCTTGCGGGCACCCTCGGGCAGCATGTTTTCCACCGCCGCTATTATCCCCTCGGGTTGCAGGTCGCGACTGCCCATACCAAACGAGCCCGAATAGAGGGACGGCACATCGGCCATGCTGCTGTAGGTTTCCAGCTGCGGGTAGGGAGTCGCCTTGCGGTCCTTGCCGTTTTCGATGGACTTGCTGATGCTGGCGCGAATCTCGCGCATCAGCGGCAGGTCGGCGGCCAGCGGCTGGTCGAGTCGTTCCAGTACCGCGACCCCCTTGCGGCCCTTGAGCAAGCTGCTGATAGCGGCAGCCGGAAAGGGTCTGAACATGGTGAGGTTGACCACCCCCACCTTGATGCGGCGGGTGTCGCGCAGGTAGTCCGCCACCACCTCGGCACTGGGCACCACACTGCCCTGCCCCAGAATCAGGTAATCGGCATCTTCAACCCGATAGGTACCCACCGGGCCGTAGCTGCGCCCGGTCAGCTCTCTAAACTCGCCAAATGCGCGCGCCGCCAACTCCTCGATATGATCGAAGAAAAACGGCCGCTGGGCCGCCACGCTCTGCATGTAGGAATCCTGGTTCTGCACCAGGCCCGACATCACCGGGTTATCCACGTCCCACAGTTCGGGAATGCGCCGGCGCTTGTCGCCATAGATGATGCGCTGGGCCGGCGTCGGGGTCGGAATCATGTCCTCAGGACGGCCCAGGTACTCGGCAATCAGCTCGCGCTCGGGCACCAGCAGGGACTCGATCAGGTGGGTGGTGAGAAAACCATCCTGGGCGACGATACCGGGGGTCAGTGCCAGTTCAGCGATGCGGTGGGCGATAATATTGAGGTCTGCTGCCTGCTGGGCATTGGCTGCAAATAACTGGAAGAAACCGGTGTCGTCCACACAGTGGTAGTCATCGTGTCCGGCGTGCACATTCAGCGTCGCCTTGGTCATCGCCCGGGCACCGATGTTCAGCACATAGGTCAGGCGCTTGCCCACCGCCGCATACAGCGATTCGTGCATATAGGCGATGCCCTGGCCTGAGGAAAAATTGGCCGAGCGCAAGCCGGTCATGGCCAGGCCCGCGGTTACCGCCGCGGCAGCGTGCTCCCCTTCCGGTTCGATAAAAATAAGGGGGCGTCCGGAAATATTGATATGACCCTGGGCAGCGGCCTCTGCCCAGTACTCACCCATCTGGGTTGAGGGTGTAATGGGATAGGCACCGGCGGCATCACTGGATTCGCGCTCACACATGATCACCGCGGTATTGCCGTCCATCGCCGCGCGTTGGCCGGGATACCTGGCCGGGCTTGCTGCTTTGTTCATTATCGCTTCCTCATTACTTATTGCCGGCCGCCAGCCAATCGGCTGTGGCACTTGCGCCTGATCTCAGCTGGCTGCCTCTGGCAGTGCCTCATGGCGCAGGATTTTCTTACTGGCTGCTCCCTTGAGCATCCCCTTGTCAGCATCGATCCACACGATTGCCCCGGTGGGGCAACGCTCAATTGGCTCCCGGGTGGCATGGGGGCGGCTGTAATCGATCACGGGAAGATTGTCCTGCATGTGCATCAACCCCTGGGGTGCATCAAACACACAGCGTTCACAGGCGGTACACGCCACCTCGCACGCTGCCAGAATGTCGTCGCCCTGCTCCTGGTTCTTGCAGGCCACCCACAGCCGGTACTCTTCAGGCTGCAGTGAGAACAGGTCTTTGGGGCAGACCTCCACACAATCCCCACAGGCCGTGCACAGCTCGGTGTTAACCACTGGCAGGCTGTGGGTATCCATGGCGATAGCGTCGAACTCACATACCCGCTCGCAATCACCCAGCCCCAGGCAACCCCAGGCGCAGCTCTTGCCCCCGCCCGCCACCTGGGCCGCCGCCAGGCAGCTCGCGGTGCCCTGGTAGTGGGCCCTGTTACGCGCCACATTACTGCCCCCGGCGCAGGCCAGTCGCGCCACGATCTTGCTCTGCTCACCTATTGCCACCCCCAGGTAGCCGGCTATCGCTTCTGTCCCGGCGGTATCACTGACGGTGCACTTGCCCGGCAGCGCCGCACCACTCACCAGCGCTTCGGCAAACGGCCGACATCCCGGAAAGCCACAGGCCCCGCAATTGGCGTGAGGCAGCATGTCCTCGACCACATCGATGCGTGGATCTTCCTCCACGTACAGTTTGCGATTGGCAAAGATCAGCGCAGTAGCGAGCAGGAAAGTGAGGCCACCGATGGCCAGTACTGCGGTTACCACTACCATGCTAGAAAGTTTCCACGCTGCAGGTACCCGGGGAGGCTGAAATTAGCTGTATCTGGTGAAAATAGGCTGGGGGTCAGGCGGAGTCAAACACTGCCGCCAGATGGGGGGCAGCAGTCGGCAATCCCTTGATCAAGCTCAATTTTCGAGACTCTAACCGTGCGTATGCGTACACCGAAGCCATTTATGAAAAGTTCATTGGGAAATGGCGTGAATGGGCCTGGAGTTAGCTCCGGCAACGGTCCTGCGCCGGGTATGCCTTTGCTCCACGTCGGCGGCCCTCCGGGCTGCCCTCAGTCGGTTGGAAGCCTTAAAGCGCTACGCTGTCTTCCGCCACTCCTTCGGCGCTCGACTTTTATGTTCCGCAAAGCCATCCCCGACACAGGGCCTGTCATCGAGTTGCCACCTGGAAATACGAAGTAGTTCTCTGAAAGAGGGCGCGACTGGGGAGAACCCCCTCAATAAAATCAGGTCGCGCTTAGCGCAGCAAACCAAAGTGGGGCCGTCTGCGAGGATTGTCTGAGTCCCGATTTTTGCGCAGCAAAAATGGTCGAGTTCCGCAGCAGCCACTTTGGTTTGCGGAGCTGCGGCCCTTTCGAGGGGGTTCTCCCCGGTCGTGCCCGGCTTGACATGCCGAAATCAAAAAAAATGTCCGACGGGAATGCTCAGCCAGGAAGCATTCTGTGCAACAGGTCTTCACACTGCCGCCGGGTCAGGTGGCGCGGCACCGGATAGCTGGTGAGCGCCTCTTTCATGGCACCGCGGGCGATAAGCGGAATGTCCTCTGCCTTGAGCTCATCCACAGTCAACGGGATTTGCAACTTCTTGGTTAGTGCGCTGATATGCTCAAGTACCTTGCGAGTCACCAGTTCCTTGTCCTGGTTGAAGGTACCCAGGCCAAGCTCCAC